>Ga0302319_10013818_pt1 | contig 15113 bp, 17 predicted proteins | sample Bog_T0_2_FD_203319 | JGI IMG/M metagenome (GOLD analysis project Ga0302319, IMG submission 203319) | Peat permafrost microbial communities from Stordalen Mire near Abisko, Sweden - Bog_T0_2 | ecosystem: Environmental > Terrestrial > Soil > Wetlands > Peat | place: Sweden: Abisko, Stordalen Mire... | reverse complement strand
TTGTGAATGATGCCAACATGCTCGCGAAAGCTGCTGCCAGCGGCCGCGTGGGCACGCGCGCTGACATCTCCAAGCATCAAGGGGATTATCGCCGCGTCGTCGAAGGCCTCAATCAGATTCTTGAAGCGATCTGCGAACCGCTGCGTGCAACGTCTGAGAATGCCAGCTCGCTCGCATCCTCCTCCGAAGAGCTCACAGCAACCAGCCAGATCATGGCCAGCACCGCGGAAGAGACTGCGGTCCAGGCCAACGTGGTGTCCGCCGCCAGCGAGCAGGTCTCAAGGAATGTAACTTCGGTTGCAACGGCCACTGAAGAGATGCAGGCATCGATCCGCGAAATCTCGAAGAACGCCAACGATTCCGCAAGAGTCGCCAAAAACGCGGTCAGCGTAGCATTTACCACCAACGAAACGATGAAGCGTCTCGGCGAATCCAGCCAGGAAATCGGCAACGTGATCAAGGTGATTACGTCGATCGCGCAACAGACCAACCTGCTGGCGCTGAACGCAACTATCGAGGCAGCACGCGCCGGTGAAGCAGGCAAGGGCTTCGCGGTTGTAGCCAACGAAGTAAAGGAACTTGCCAAGCAGACCGCCAAAGCGACCGAAGACATCGGCCAGAAGATCGAGGCCATCCAGGACGTCACCAAGGGCGCTGTGTCCGCTATTGAAGAGATCAGCGGAATCATCAACCAGATCAATGACATTTCCAACAGCATTGCCTCGGCGGTGGAAGAGCAGACCGTAACGACCAATGAAATCGGCCGTAGCGTGTCAGAAGCTGCTCAGGGCGTGAATGACATCGCCAAGAACATTGTGGGCGTTGCTACTGCGGCAAGAAACACAACGCAGGGAGCCAACGACACGAAGACGGCTTCACAGGAACTCAGCGAAATGGCAGCACGGCTTCAGAATGCAGTCTCCCGATTCAGCTTCTAGGGCGGTTCTCCAATTCACGTGGAGTTAGGAGAGTTGTACGGGGTGGATTGTTCTTGAGCAAAAAGCTACTTGAGGTTAGTGGTTTCCCTCTACACCAATTGGAGAACCGCTATAGTCCAATCGACAACAACAGTTATTGCCCGGCGGATGAAACACCATTTGCCGGGCAGTACCTCAACATACGAAGGCAGATGAATGATGAGCAAAGCATTGGTTGTGGACGACTCCAAGACAATCCGGATCATTATCAAAAGAATTCTGGTTGACCTTGGGTATGGGGTCTGCGAGGCGGGTAACGGTGTCGAGGCCCTCAAGGTGCTCGACTCTGAACCCCAGGTGAAGCTGGTGCTGGCCGACTGGAACATGCCCGAGATGAATGGCCTGGACCTGGTCAAGGCCATCCGCAAGGAACCGGGCTACGATTTTCTGAAGGTGCTCATGGTCACCACCGAAACCGAAATGGAGCAGATGTGCCAGGCCCTGGAAGCGGGAGCCAATGAGTACGTCATGAAGCCATTTACCAAAGACATCTTGCTTGAAAAACTTGACCTGGTCGGGATGCTTCCCGCGGCGAGAGTGTAATTGTGCCAGCCCTCAACCAGCGCCAGCTCCAGCCCGGCGAACGAATCCGCGTGATGGTCGTCGATGACTCCGTAGTCATCAGGCGATTGGTCACTCACGCCCTCGAGCAGGTTCCCAATGTGGAAGTGGTGGGAACCGCATCGAACGGCGCCATCGGGTTGCAGCGCATCAAGCAGCTGAATCCCGATGTCATCACGCTGGACATCGAGATGCCGGACATGGACGGCCTGGAAATGTTGCGGCGCATTCGAAGCGATAACTCGCAACTGCGCGTCATCATGTTCAGCACGCTCACCGAGCGCGGCGCGGCAAAGACGCTGGAAGCTTTGACTCTTGGCGCCGATGACTACGTCGCCAAAGTCAGTAATGAGGGTTCGCTCGATCGCTCAATGGTCCGCCTCCGGGAAGAGATGATCCCGAAGATCATGCAGTTCTTCCGGCTTCCGGCTGCCACGCAGGTTGCCGCCAGGCCGCAACCCGCGTCGACATCGTCAACGTCCTCAGCGCATTCAGCATTTCGTCCCGCGCCGGTGTTCCCGGGCGCAAAAGGAAAATTCAAAGCAGTTGTAATCGGAGTTTCAACGGGAGGCCCAACCGCGTTGGGAGCAATTCTTCCCAAGCTGCCAGCCGGGTTCAAACTTCCTATCCTGGTCGTGCAGCACATGCCGGCGCTGTTCACGCGGCTGCTCGCAGAGCGGCTCAACAACACATGCAACCTCAAGGTCGAGGAAGCAGCACAGGGCAGCAAAGTTGAAGCAGGAAAAATTCTGATCGCGCCGGGGGATTTTCATATGAAAATCGCCTCCAGCGAAGGCGCCGTTAGTGTGTATCTGGATCAGTCCGCAAGGCTGAATTCATGTCGTCCTGCGGTCGATGCGTTATTCGCTTCCGCAGGGGAGGTCTATGGCGGCGCAGTCCTCGCCGTCATTCTTACTGGAATGGGACAGGATGGTTTGCGTGGGTCAGAGATTCTCAAAGCCCAGGGAGCAACCGTTCTTGCACAGGATGAGGCGTCTTGCGTTGTGTGGGGAATGCCCGGGGCAGTGGTGAATGCGGGGCTCGCCGACCGCGTGCTTCCGCTCGATGAGGTCGTGCCGGAGATTCTCCGTATAGCAGGAAGAAATTAAGAGGAAGCAGAATGGCGAGTCAAATACTACCTACAGCGATTCTCCCCGAGAACTATAGGTTCCTTCAGGAGCATGTCTACTCCCAGGTGGGAATAGTGCTTGAGGATAACAAGCACTATCTCTTCGAGAGCCGGCTCGCACCTATCGTCAAGCAACATAGTCTGGGATCGATCAATGACTTATGCGCTCTTCTCCATGTGAGGCGCAATACGGATATCGGTCAGCAAGTCGTCGAGGCCATGACAACCAATGAGACATACTTTTTTCGCGATCCGAATCAGTATGACGCCATTCGAACGGTGCTGTTGCCACGCCTGAAAAGTGAGCGAAACGACACCAAGAAGCTGCGCTTCTGGTCGGCCGCTTCCTCCACCGGGCAGGAAGCGTATAGCCTGGCCATGCTTCTGCTTGAAGACGGGTTGAAGGACTGGAACATTCAGATCCTTGGCACCGACTTTTCTTCAAAGGTTATTGAGCGCGCTCGCGCCGCAGTCTATCAGCAGATCGAAGTAAACCGCGGACTGCCTGCGTCGTTGCTGGTGAAGTACTTCAAGCGCGCCGGCCTGGAGTGGCAATTGAATGAAGCGGTCCGCAAGATGGTGCGCTTCGACACGATTGACTTGCGCAAGAGTATGCGCACGCTGGGCCCGTTCGATGTGGTGTTCTGCCGCAACGTCATGATCTATTTCGACAATGAAACCAAGCGAAGCATCATGAAAGAAATTCACAGTACGTTATTTCGAGGCGGTTGGCTGCTGTTAGGAGGAGCCGAAACCGTTTTTGGCCTCGATGAATGGTTTGACCGACAAACCGTGGGAAATATGACCGCGTACGTCGCCCGATGAAAGGAAACTTATGCTGACAGAAGTAAGTGTGGACATGGTTGCGGACATTGTTAAATCCGTATTCCTGACAATGATGGACCTTGAAGTGGTCACCAGCGAAACTCCGGCGACCCCAACTGGAGATCGTCTGACATCCTTCGTGCAGCTCAGCGGCGAATGGAATGGAGCGGTCATGTTCCAGTGCACCCGCCACCAGGCTTGCCTGTTTGCCGGACGCATTCTCGGCATGGATCCGCCGGAAGCCGTCGACGACGATGTGCGCGACATGCTCGGCGAACTGGCCAACATGATCGGCGGCAACATGAAGTGCACCATGGCAACTGGCGTGCGTCTTTCCATGCCCACGGTGATGGATGGCAGCGACTACGACTTGCATATTTGCCGGTCACAGGTTCGCGACAGGCTTGAATTCCAATCTGCCGAGGGCCACTTCTGGGTCACAATTCTCTCCAGTGATCCCGAGAGGTGCAAGTAAGCAAGGCTCGGCGAAATCGGCCGGGAACCCCGCAGGCAAAAATACTCTCGTTTGTGTGTGTGAAAGTGGCATGAATCACTGTCCGGCTTTCGCGAATGTGCCGATAGAAGACGGGCAGATGTGGAATCATCCCCAGATTGCGCGGACAGTTGCAGCAATCAAAAAAGTATGAGGCGGTAGCATGGATATTCTTCTAGTTGACGACAGCAAGACGATGCGCATGATAGTCCAGCGGGCCATCCGGCAAGCTGGTTACCGCAGCCTCACCGTTGGTGAAGCCGAGAACGGCGCACAAGCTTTGGAAAAGCTTCAAGGACAGAAACCGATGCTCATTCTCTCTGACTGGAACATGCCTGAGATGTCGGGCATTGACTTTCTCCGCCAGGTAAGAGCCTCGCAGAGCAATGTCCCCTTCGGCTTCATCACTTCAGAGAACTCAGCCGGGATCAAGGAACTAGCACTGAACTCCGGCGCCAGCTTCCTGATCTGCAAGCCCTTCAGCCCGGAAGACGTGCAGGAAGCTCTCTCTCCAATTCTGGGCAGGTGCTAGATCATGGCGCAACCAACTCCATTCTCGTTATCGCAATGTTTTTCCCAACTGGTCGGACGCAAGGTGACTTTTGTCCAGACAACGCTCTCTGCGGACATCAAGACCAAGCAGCTCTTCGGCATTTACTCGGTTCTTCCCCAGGAGAGCGCAATCGTCGTCAAGGCCGATCTACCCCTGCTCGGCTCGTTCGCTGGAGCCTTGGTTGGATTCCCGGATAACGTCGTCAAGGAGCACCTCAAAGTCACACCGATGGAAGAGCTTTTGCGCGATGCAATCTATGAAGTACTCAACATTGCTTCAGCCGCTATTACAACCGAAGGCCGGGCAGTCTTCTCCAAGATGGTTGCAGACCCTGCCTACATCGACGGCGCGGCAGCAGCTGTATTCAAGAAGCCAGACCACAGAAGCTATTTCAATGTCTCAATTGATGGCTACCAAGGTGGCAAGTTCAACATTTTCTCGGCACTCGTGGTTCCGGCCCCGCAACGCAACATTTTCAAGGCACCTGTTTAATGCTTCGTTCGAAAGCGAAAATAACCTTTGCATGGACCCCGGTCTTCGGGGTCCTCTTTTTTCGTAATCCACTGGTGGTGAGGAACATTGCCCGGCAGGATTATCCCGGAGTCAATGAAATCAGAGTGACGCACATCACAAAGACTAGAGAAATTTTCCCTTTAAATTATTGCTTGTGAGGCGAAATATAGCGATGTGTATTGAGTTAGATAAACTGATTGAACTTGCGAAGGCGATGGGCACGACCGACCGGGAGGCTGTGAATCGAATCATCGAAGCCCAGGACCGTTTGCTCCAAACTCAGAAAGAGAAAGCCGAAAGCTCTCGCGGAAACGCAAAGCCAGTGCGGCCACATCCCTTCGACGTTAAACCTCTCAGAGTCAAACTTCCGGCTTGATGAAAATCGCACTTGTGAACCGCTATCTGAGCGCATTTTCGATGGTTCTCTGCGAAAAAATCCTGAATCGCGAAGTTTTGCTGGCGGACGACTGGATCGAAAGTCGACCTGGGACTGAGAAGGCCAAAAGCCTGGCCGCCCCCTTCACAAACTGGAGCCGGGCCGCACAGAACACCGCACGACCACAGTTCTTGCAAGTCGAAATTCGACGTGGCGATTTGGGCTGTTACTAATTTGCTTTGATTCAATTACGGAAAAAGGGCGATTGCGATGCTACTATCCGTTTGCGGGTGAATGCTCGACGAATCTCGCGGCTCCCCGTACTCCGGCTTCAAAACCCATTTATTTTTCGAGAGGAGAAGTACTTTGAAGAAATCCTCCAATGCGATAGGGAGCCTGCTCGCCGTTGTAGCCTTCGCTGGTTGTGTGTGGAGCGCAACCGTTCTGCACGCACAAAAGGACGTTCCGGGGTGCACGGATTCGCCCTTCCTCAGCCGCTTTCCCGGAACCTTCATCACTGCATGCGATCTCAAAGATGACGATACGTACGATTTCGTTATTGCAGGCGGGAAGCCTCCGAAGAGGATTGAAGGCAAAAAAATTCGCGTCATGTACATCATGGCGCCCAACGCCACCAACGTGCAGGTCGCGCGCAACTTCAATACCGCCCTGCGCCAGGCTAACTGGACCAACGATTACGGAGGTGACTCCACCCTCAGCACCTGGCACAAGAATGGCACCTGGTTAAACGTTTCTATCGGCGGGGGCTACTTCTATATCACGTCGATCACGCTGACCAACCTGACCCAGGATGTGACCGCATCCGCCGCCGAACTCGGGAAAGGCATCGATGCGAGCGGCCACGCGGTAGTTCCCGGCATACTGTTCGATACCGGCAAGGCCGATGTGAAGGATGAATCGAAGCCCGCGCTGGATGAAGTTGCCAAGCTGTTAAGCCAGAATCTAAAGCTGAAACTCTGGGTCGTGGGACACACGGACAACGTAGGTACTGTAGCGTCGAATCTTGACTTGTCAAAGCGCCGCGCGGCCGCTGTGATTGCCGTTCTGGTCTCGAAGTATCACATTGCTCCGGCGCGGCTGGACTCGTTCGGCAATGGCCCGTATGCACCGGTTGTCTCCAACGACACCGAGGAAGGCCGCAAACAGAACAGGCGGGTTGAGATCGTTAAAGAATAGGTTGCGCTGAAAGAATTTTCTGGTGGCGGAGGACGGGATCGAACCGTCGACCTATGGGTTATGAATCCATCGCTCTAACCATCTGAGCTACTCCGCCATCGGAGCCTGAAAGGCACTGGCCGCTTGGGTCGGCCGGGGTTGCGCTCACCGCATTCCGCGCATACGCCCACTGTTGATGATACGGGTCGTTGGATTGCAGGTCAAACTTCGGGGCCTGCCACTTTTCGGGTGTGGATTGCCGAAGATGAGTCGTCCCCGCCCGCTGCTGTAGACTCGCCTCCATGAGTACGTTGCGAATCGCCGGTATCATTCCGGCGCGTTTGAGTTCCACTCGCCTGACCCGCAAAGTCCTGCGCCCCATCGCCGGCCGCCCCATGGTGGAGTGGGTGTGGCGCGCCGCCGCCGCTAGCCGCCTCATGGACCCTGTGCTGGTGGCAACCGATGCCGAGGAAGTGGCCCAGGTCTGCAGCGAACGCGGTATTCCAGCCGTCATGACCTCGCCAGACTGCGCCAGCGGGTCGGATCGCGTCAGGGAAGTGGCGCGCCAGTTCGACGCCGACATCTACGTCAACATCCAGGGCGACGAGCCAACCCTGACTCCAGACTTTTTCCCGCCGCTGCTGTCACTTTTCGACCGTCCCGAAGTCGAAGTGGCCACCCTCGCCGTTCGCTGTCCGTCGCACGAGATAGCCAACCCCAATGCCGTCAAAGTCGTCACCGCCCTCGATGGCCGAGCCCTCTATTTCTCTCGCGCCACCATCCCTTTCGACCGCGACGGAACCAGCTTCGCCGGCTACCGCAAGCACCTCGGAATCTATGCCTACCGCAAGGCCGCACTTGAGCGCTTTGCGTCCCTTGAGCCGTCGTGGATCGAGCACGTAGAACGGCTTGAGCAGTTACGCCTCCTCGACAACGGAATCAACATCTATGTGGCTCCTGCCCCCCGCGACACCATCGGCGTAGACACGGAAGAAGACCTGGCCCGCGCCGAAAGAATGCTGAACGAGATTGCGAGATCGTAGATGATTCACGATGAAATCGGAATTGCGAGCAAGAACCGGATAGCCTGCCAGCTCAAAAATCGGCGACGATAGTTTTCATGAAGAGCAATCTCCAAATCGCAACAGCCCGCATCGCGGCGAACATATTCCCCATCGATCCTGAGGCCGCCTGGGAACAGGTTCTCGCTCGCGACCCAGCCGCCTCTTTCTTCTACGCGGTCGAAACAACCGGCGTCTTCTGTCGCCCAGCATGCGGCAGCAAGCGTCCGCTGCGCGCCAACGTCCGCTTTTTCGCGTCGACAGATGCTGCGCGCGCCGCCGGCTTTCGACCCTGCAAGCGCTGCAAGCCGGGCACTGCGTGCGGCAGCCCTTTGGAAAAGATCCGGGCGCACATTGAAACCCATCTGGATCGCCCCGTTCCGCTAGCCGAGCTTGGCCGCGTCGGCTCACTTAGCCCTTTCACAGTCCAGAGGCTCTTCAAAAGGGAGTTAGGCGTGAGCCCCCTCCAATATCAACGAGCCCTCCGTGCAACCCGTCTCCGCGAAGGACTCAAACAGGGAGGCACCGTGACCGACGCAATCTACGAAGCAGGCTTCGGTTCATCCAGTCGCGCCTATGAAGGCTCTACCCTCGGCATGACGCCCGCACGGTTTGCGAAGGGCGGCAAAGGTGAGCACATCGGTTGGACAACCGCCCGCACCCCTTTCGGCTGGATGATTGTCGCATCGACGGAACGCGGCTTGTGCTGGCTGGCGCTCGGAGCAAGTTCTGCCGAAGCTGAGGCCAGTCTGCGCGAAGAATTCCCGCTGGCCACACTACGCCACGATACCTCGCTTTCGCAGCTTGTTGACAAGGCTCTGGACAACGTGCGCGACGGCTCCGACCTGGTCCAAAACCGCGCGCGTGCGGAATCGCTCGACCTGCGCGGGACTGTATTTCAGCTCCGCGTATGGCAGGCTCTTCGTGCGATTCCCCGAGGAGAAACCCGCACCTACAGCCAGTTAGCCCGCGACATGGGCGATCCCAAATCCACCCGTGCCGTAGCCCGAGCCTGCGCCTCAAACCGTGTAGCGTTGGTAGTTCCATGCCACCGTGTAATTGGCGTCAGCGGTTCGTTAACCGGCTACCGCTGGGGTGTAGACCGCAAGCGTCAGTTACTGGACGCGGAAACAACATAACCGGGTCGCTGTGATTCAGGCGACCCGATCTGAAGCAACTTACAACCGAGCTCCACCCGAAGCCTCAATCGTCTGTCCAGTCAGCCAGAACGACTCATCCGAAGCCAGAAACGCAGCAACCGTAGCGATGTCCCCAGGCTGTCCAATCCGTCCCAGTGGAGTCTCCGCCTCTTGCTTCTTCTGGAAGTCGCTCCCGATGAAGCCAGCCGCATGCACGCCCTCAGTCTCAACCATTCCAGGATTGAGCGAGTTGACGCGAATCTTCCTCGGCCCCAGTTCCTTCGCCAGCGAAAGCGTCACAGAATCCACCGCGCCCTTGGTCGCGCTATAAACCGAAGCAGTAGGAACGCCCTTTGCGGCCACCGAACCGATGTTGATAATGCTACCGCCCTGTGGACTGAAGTGTCCCAGCGCCGCCTGCGTAGTTAGAATCAGGCCCAGCACATTCACGTTGAACTGCTTGTGGAAGTGCTCCGGAGTCACGCCTTCAATCGGACTGAAGTCGTAAACGCCTGCATTGTTGACCAACGTTGTGATCGGTCCCAACTCCCGCGCCACAGTCTGAATAAGCGGGCCAATCGATTCGGTATCCGCCAGGTTAGCCTGCACGGCAATCGCCTTGCCGCCGGCAGCCTTGATCTCAGCCACAATCTTGTCAGCGCCAGCCTTGCTGCCTGAATAATTCACCGCAACAGCAGCGCCTTGTGCCGCCAACTCAAGCGCGATGGCCGCGCCAATTCCCTTGGATGCGCCGGTAACCAGCGCCACTTTTCCCTGAAGTTTGCCCATTTTCCTGCTCCCGGTCGAAACATCATCAATTCGACATTTTGACAACTATCGAATTGATTACCGGCCGGGGGAATCGATTCAAAACGATTGTGGAAATCTTTTCGCCTTATCCCTTGATGAACGCCAGCAGGTCCGCATTCACCTGTTCTTTCAGCGTCGAACAAAGTCCGTGCGGCGCACCCGTGTATACCTTGAGCGTCGATCCCTTCACCAGCGCAGCCGATAGCAGAGCCGAATCATTGATGGGCACAATCTGGTCGTCGTCGCCGTGAATAATCAGAGTCGGCACATCGATCTTCTTCAGGTCTTCGGTAAAATCTGTCTCCGAAAACGCCTTGATGCAATCCAAAGCCGACTTGAATCCACACTGCATCCCTTGCAGCCAAAACGAATCTCGAAATCCTTGCAGATTCTTCGACCCCGCGCGGTTCGCCCCATAAAACGGCCCGCTCAGGTCCTTGAAAAACTGCGAGCGGTCCGCCAGAACTCCAGCGCGAATTCCGTCGAACACCTCAATCCCCAATCCCAGCGGATTCGTCTCTGTCTTCACCATCAGCGGTGGAACCGCGCCGATCAACACAGCCTTGGCCACGCGCCCGGTTCCGTGACGCCAAATATAGCGGGCAACTTCGCCGCCGCCAGTCGAGTGCCCAACATGCACGGCCTCCTTCAAATCCAGCGCCTCGGTCAACTCCGCAAGATCGTCGGCGTAGGTGTCCATATCGTTCCCGTTCCAGGGCTGGCTCGACCGCCCATGTCCGCGCCGATCATGCGCAATGGTCCGATATCCATGCGACGAGAGAAAAAGCATCTGGTCTTCAAACGCGTCCGCGCTCAGCGGCCAGCCGTGACTAAACACGACCGGCTGACCGGTGCCCCAGTCCTTGTAGTAGAGCTCGGTTCCGTCTTTCACTGTTAAAGTCGGCATGTAAATCTCCTTTTGGCTCGTTGGCGACGTATCGTCCCATGCAGACGGACGCGCTTCAAGCCGAGTAACCCTCTAGGGCCAGACTTGTTAGATTCTTTGTAAAGGCATGAGGTTGTTATCTGCTCTTTGGTATCGATCCGCTTTTGGGAAGTGTATGCCAGCGAAGTCGATTCCGCGGCGCTCGCGGCCACATCCGCAAGGTACACTGTGAGATATCCGGAAAAGGAATAGATCGCGCAGACGATATGAGGTCTTCGAATTCAATAGTCTTGTTGAGACACAGCTAACGCGGACAAATAAATGAAAAACAGATTGCTCTACGGTGACAACCTGCCCCTAATGCGCGAGATAGGATCAGACTCGGTTGATCTTGTATATCTCGATCCTCCATTCAAATCAGATTTAAATTACAACGTCCTTTTCAAAGCTGACGGTCTCACTTCAAACGAAGCGCAACTGACGGCGTTCAAGGATACCTGGACTTGGGATGCCGCAGCACAAGCTACTTACGATGAAATTCAGGACTGCGCGAATGTCACCTTGGTCAATTTCATCAATGCGTTGAGGGGCGGCCTGGATCGTACTCCCATGTTGGCTTATCTGGTGAACATGGCGATACGACTTGTCGAGATTCACCGCATTCTAAAACGTACGGGCTCAATGTATCTGCACTGCGATCCGACCGCAAGCCACTACTTGAAAATTCTGTTGGATTCCGTCTTCTCTCCTATCAACTTCAGGAGCGAGATTATCTGGCGCAGGACAGGTTCTCACAACAAAATGAAACGATGGGCGCCGGTCCATGACGTGGTCCTGTTTTATACGAAGAGCGACGAATACACCTGGAACCATCCTCGTCGCCCCTATATGCTCGGACATGTGAAGGAGAACTTCGTTGAAGCCGAGGACGGTAGTTTTAAAACAGATTACTACGGGAACGTCCTCACCGGATCGGGAACTCGAAATGGAGAATCCGGGCTTCCGTGGCGCGGTTTTAATCCAACGGCCAAAGGTAGACACTGGGCCATTCCTGGCAGGATTTGGGAGGAGGTCGGCATCGACCCGGCTGGCTTGAGTCAACATCAAAAGCTCGATCTGCTGCTTGAACTGGGATTCGTCACGATAACCGAAGGTGAGGCATGGCCGATCTACCAAATGACGGTTTCAACTAATAGCGGAACGGCTGCCCCCGACATTTGGGCGTTTCAACCTTATACCGAGGGGACCGTCTTTGGTACTCCATTCGGGATTGACGCCGATGTTCGCTGGCTCAGTCCTCAGGATGCCGAGCGACTGGGCTATCCGACACAGAAACCGCTCGGGATTTTAAAACACATCATCAACGCATCTAGTCGGCCTGGAGACCTAGTGCTTGACCCCTTTTGCGGTTGCGGAACAACGATAGCGGCTGCACAGATGCTCGCGAGGAGATGGGTAGGAATAGATATCTCGCCGTTTGCAATCGAGTTGGTTCGACGCCAGAGACTTGAGGGTGCGTTCCCTCACCTAAAGGTGGGCGTAGATTACGAGATTGATGGCCTTCCCACAACGATCGACGGGGCGCGAATGATGGCCGACAAGGATAAGAAAGGATTCGAAATCTGGGCTGTTTCGAGGATTGATGGCATCCCAAATAGCAAAAAGGGTGCGGACAAAGGGGTCGACGGGCGTATTCGTTTCAAGCCTGACGGCAAGAACGCTAAGTTTGCCGTGGTGTCGGTTAAAGGCGGAAAATTGAAGGCCGATGACGTCCGATCACTTATGGCAGTTGCGCAGCGAGAAGAGAACTCGTCAATGGGATTCGGCGTCATGATCGCTCTAAATCAACCGACACCCGGAATGAAGGCAGATGCTGCTTCGGCCGGTACGATGGAATTCCATGGCAATCGATATCCCAAAATTCAAATACTGACAATTGAGGAAATTCTCAAGGGGAAGAAGCCGTACCTGCCACTGCTGGATTCGTCTGCCACATTCGGCAAGAAGGCCGGCCCCGCCGACATCCAGGGAATCCTCCTTTAGCTTTTTCGAAATCACGTTTTCCCGTTTTTCGTCGAGAGAATTCAGGCAGATCTCAATCAAAATACCCGGCCCTCTCACAAATCGCTTTGCGATGCGGCCAGTATGTGGTCTTCTAAGGTCACCCGCCTATGCTGAAGACCCTGGAATCCTATTTTGAGTTCACGCGCCTGGGGACCAACTGGCGTACCGAGATTCTGGCCGGCGTCACCACGTTCCTGACCATGGCCTACATTGTGCTGGTCAACCCGGCCATCTTGTCGGCATCCGGCATGCCCCTTGCAGCGGTCACCGCGGCCACATGTCTGTCCGCCGCGTTCGGCTCCATTCTGATGGGAATCGTCGCCCGCTATCCCATCGCATTGGCGCCCGGCATGGGCCTCAACGCCTACTTCACTTACACCGTCTGCCTTAAGATGCACATCCCCTGGCAAACGGCACTGGGCGCAGTCTTTCTTTCCGGAGTCATCTTCATCGCGCTCACCGCCGCCGGCATTCGCCAGATGATTCTCCGTTCCATTCCGCACGAACTCTACGCAGCTGTCGCCAGCGGCATTGGCCTCTTCATCGCCTTCATCGGCTTCCGCAATTCCGGCCTGGTCATCGCCGATCCTGAAACCCTGGTCGGTCTCGGAAACCTGCGCAACCCCACCACATTCCTCGCCCTCTTCGGCCTCATCCTCATGGTCGCCTTGGAAGTGAAAAAAGTTCGCGGCGCAATTCTCGTCGGAGTCCTCTCCACCACCGCGGTCGCCTGGGCATTAGCCTTCGCAGTTCTCCACTGGGGATCCACAGCGAACTCAATGCTCTCGACAACCACGATCACCTGGGCGCAGAATCTGGTCCACTGGACGCCCGCTCCCGGCGGTTTCCACGCTCTTGCCGCCACTGCCTTCCAACTCGACATTCGTGGCGCACTCAACAAGGGCCTGCTTGAAATCGTCTTCGTCTTCTTCTTCGTCGACCTGTTCGACAACCTTGGAACTCTGGTCGCCGTTACCAAACGCGCAGGACTCATCGCCGCCGATCATTCCATCCCGCGCCTCAACAAGATTCTGCTTGCCGACGCCACAGCCACCGTCTTCGGCTCGCTCACCGGAACCTCCACCGTAACCAGCTATGTCGAGTCAACGGCAGGCGTCATGGCCGGAGGTCGCAGCGGCATCACCGCCATCGTAACCGGCTTGCTCTTTCTCGGAGCCATCGGCGCAGCCCCGTTTGTGGGCATCGTGCCGTCCGCTGCCACCGCTCCGGCGCTCATCCTTGTTGGGTCGCTCATGCTGGCCACCATCACCGAAATCCGTTGGACCGATCCTCTCGTAGCTGTCCCCTCGTTCCTCACCCTCATCCTTATCCCGCTCACCTACTCCATAGCCAACGGGTTGGGCTTCGGCATCATCGCCTGGGCGGTACTCCACCTCGCCACCGGAAAATTCCGCAAACAGGATTGGCTGCTCTACGTTCTCGCGGCCCTCTTCCTGGCGCGCTTCATTTATCTCGGCACAAGCTAGCCGTTCTTGGCGGACGACACCACCTCGCCTGCTAACATGTGTTTCGCATCAGGAAAGGACTCATCATGCGCTGGTATCACTCCATCGCCTGGTTCTTCGGAGGCGCATTCCTAGCCAACACCCTCCCTCATCTCATCAACGGAATCTCCGGAAATGCTTTTCAGAGCCCCTTCGCCTCGCCGCCAGGGCAGGGCTTGTCCTCCTCCACGGTCAATGTTCTCTGGGGCTCATTCAACCTCCTCGTGGCCTACCTGCTCACCTGCCGCGTTGGCAACTTCAATCTCCGCAAAACTCTCCATGTGCTTGTCTTCGGTGTCGGATTTCTGATCATGGCCCTCATGACCGCCCGAGCTTTTGGCCGCTTCCACGGCGGACTGTAATAAGACTGTCCGCCTTCACATGCTGCCAACGTTGTACGATCGAATTCCTCAACGCCCGCCAAGGTCAGAAAGTCGTAAACTCATCCCAATCAATCCTTGTAGTATGGGTGAAAGGTCCGAGTTTCATTCTCGAAGAATGCACATCACGAATAAAGCCCGGAATCTGCGTCCCCAGCCTGCACACAGGTTATCGGTGCCGCACCTGGCCCTCCTTGCGCTAGCCGCATTGGCCGTGGCGCTGGGCCTATCCGCCTGCGAGAACGTAGCCTCGTACTCCCAGCCCAGCCTGGTGCGCGTCATTGACGCCTCCTACATCGCTCCCGCCGTCAATGTAGATGTGGAAGGGACTTTACTCGCCACCAACATCGGCCAGGGAACTATCACCCCTTATGGCACCCTTCCTGCCTCCAGCGCCGCTGCCATCAAGATCACCGCGGCCACCGGCGGAGCAACGCTGGTCAGCACCAGCGGCACGCTGCTCGCCGGCCATCAGCACTCCGTCTTCCTTACCGACAACGGCGCAGCCCCCACCAGCTATGAAGTCACCATCCTTGAAGACCAGCAGGAAGCAGCAGCCAGCGGTCATTCAGCCTTCCGCTTTCTCAATCAGGCGCCCAAAACCGGCGCTGTCGATGTCTACATGGTTCCCAGCGGATCGACCCTGGCCGACTCCGTTCCCTTGG
>Ga0302319_10013817_pt1 | contig 15113 bp, 7 predicted proteins | sample Bog_T0_2_FD_203319 | JGI IMG/M metagenome (GOLD analysis project Ga0302319, IMG submission 203319) | Peat permafrost microbial communities from Stordalen Mire near Abisko, Sweden - Bog_T0_2 | ecosystem: Environmental > Terrestrial > Soil > Wetlands > Peat | place: Sweden: Abisko, Stordalen Mire... | reverse complement strand
TAATGGCAGCCTGAACGCCGACCTGAACAAAAGCTTCAAAGCACATTCGGTTTCGATCGGGTATCTGGGCATTTGGCAAACCACAGACGGCGGCAGGTTGACCCCAACTGTAATGAATTTCAGCGTCCCCATGACGGCAGGTCCCGACCCGTCGAATCCGGCGACATCAACAAACGGAGACGGGCTTGCATCCTTCCTGGCGGGCGCCGGCAACTCTGGGGTCGGCTCGGCTGGAACCACTGGCTACACCGCGTTTGCGGCGACGACCAATTACCTGCACGGAATGTACGTCCAGGACGACTGGAAAGCCAACCGGAAGTTGACGTTGAACCTCGGCTTCCGTTATGAAATCCAGATGCCGGCTACGGCACGGCATAATCAACAGGCGTACTTCGATTTCCACGCTATCAACCCGATCAGCGCGGCGACGGGGATTCCGGTTACTGGGGAAATCGTCTACAACACTCCGGGGAACCGCGGTCTCTATCAAAAGAACTTGAACGACCTAGCGCCCCGCGTGGGCTTTACGTACGCCATCTTGCCGAAGCTGGTGATGCGCGGTGGCTACGGCTGGTATTACGCCAGAAACTGGTATGGCGGTTCCGGTCCGGACCCGGGATACTCGACCTCGACAGCCTGGACTTCTTCGCCCGACGGGATCACGGTGACGACGCCGCTCGCGCAGGCATTCCAAACTGGACTTGTGCCGGTGACCGGGAACGCGCTGGGAAGCCTGACCGGCGTTGGTCAGGGTGGCGGCGGCGTGAATCCATTCCGTCCCGATCCTCTTACCAAGGAGTTCGCCTTTGGGCTCCAATACGCCTTCACGGCCAACGACGTGCTGGATGTTGCCTACGTCGGAGGCCGCGGGTCGCGCATTACGATCGGCGGCATGAACTACGGCCAGCTGAATCCAAGCTATCTTTCCCAGGGTTCGGCGCTGAACGCCTCGGCGGGCACCAACCCGTATGCCCATGCGTTGAGTTCCCTGGGACTTACTGCTATGGCTTGCCCGTGGACGGTCGCGCAGTCCCTGATGCCGTATCCGGAGTTCTGCGGGGGCGCCTCAGCCACAGACGAGCCCGTCGGAATCAACAACTACAACGCATTGCAGGCAAATTTCAAGCATCGTTTCGGGGCCGGCCTGATCCTCACAGCCTCCTACACGTACTCGAAGTTCCTGTCTGACGTTGCCGGACCGGAGGAATGGGGATCGGTCAACGGCGATACCGGCGGCTCCGGTATTCGCAATTACTACAACCTGAAAGCCGATTGGACGGTCGACGGCGAGGATATTCCTGAATCGCTGGTTTTGAACTATGTGTATGAACTGCCGTTTGGCCGGGGCAAGACGATTGGCAGCGGCATGAACAGGGCTGAGGATGCAATTGTGGGCGGCTGGCAGTTCTCGGGCATTACCACCGTGCAGAGCGGTTTCCCGATGTCGATCGGCCCCAACGGGAACAGCTCAACCGTCTTTGGCGGCAGCCAACATGCAAACCTGACCGGGGCGCCATTCAGGACCGGCAGCTGCGGCAACGGCAAGCCCGGTAATCCGGTCATTTCTGTGGGAACGAAGTATTGCTTCTTTAACCCGGCGGCCTTTACACCGCCGCCCGCATACACCTTCGGCACCGGACCACGCTACTATTCCAATCTGCGGGCACCGAGATACGTGGACGAAGATCTGACACTAGGGAAGTGGTTCAACCTCGTGGAAGGATTCAAGCTGCAGTTCGCGGTCCAGATGTTCAACGCTTTCAACCACCCCAATTTCGGTATACCGGACTCCGGCGTCGGCGATGGAACTATGGGTGAGAGTTCGTCCACGCAGGGAGCGAGAGAGATGCAGGGCGTACTGAAGGTCACCTTTTAGGGTTCCTATATCCATGCAAAGGACCGTCCTTGCTCTCTGCCTTACGGTCGCGCTCACGAATTCAGCCGTGAGCGCGGTCGTAAGTGCGCAAGAGCCTGCACAAACTCTTCAACCCGTCCTGGCTGGCGCCCAAGCGGCCCAGTCCAGGGGGGATTTTCAAGCTGCGGCGGATGCATACCGGAAAGCCACCGAGGTTGCACCCTCGATTCCGCAACTGTGGGCCAATCTGGGCCTCATGGATCACCAACTGGGGAAGTCACCTGAAGCGATTGAAGCCTTCAGGAAAGCGGCCGAGCTGGACTCGTCTCTATTTGTTCCGCAGCTCTTTCTCGGCATCGAGTACCTCGATGCCAAGAATCCAGCAGCAGCTCTGCCATATCTGAAACGTGCCGTGACGATCAATTCCAAGGATGTGCAGGCTGCACTTTCCCTGGGCAGCACGTATTCCATGCTGGATCGCGGCAGTCAGGCTGCCGAGTCCTTTTGGAATGCAACGGAGATTGCCCCGAACAACGGAAGTGCATGGCTTGGCCTCGGGAGAGCGTACCTGCAGCAGGTTGAAAGCGACGCGCGTCTTATGACTTCAACTTACAAACATTCACCGTACGTCGTTCTGCGGACCGCGGAGACTCTGGCCGAACAGGGCAAGCTGGTTGACGCGGAGAGCGCCTACAAGGCCGCGATCGCGTTTCCGGCACCGGCGCCGTGTGCTCATGCAGAGTTCGGGATTGCGCTGCTTCGGGAAAAGAAGATCGCAGAAGCGCGCGAACAGTTCGAAGCGGAGGCTCGGACGGAAGAACACTGCAGACTAGCGTCGATAGGCAATGCTGTAGCGGCTGCTACAGAAGGGAAACCGGAGGAGGCCGTCAAAGCGCTCGCAGCGATTGCCGCGAACGATCCCAGATTCATTGAATCAAATCTGTATCTGTTCCGCGATGCTTTATCGGCAGACCAGGCACGATCAATGGCCGATCTGGCACGGATGCAACAGAGCGACGAAGGGTCTTCAGCCGATTTCGGCACTGTAGTTGAGCAGGCGCTTGTTTCCGATGTGCAGATCGCGGCGGGAATTGATGAGGCGGAAGCGGCTCAAGGGACGCGACCCGCATCGGCGGCAGCACGGACACTTTACCTTGCCGGGAAGTACACAGCCTGCGATCGGGCCCTGATGCCGGCGCTGGAAAAGCTGGACAGCGCGCAACTACAACTGCTTGCATCCTGCGCGTATTACACTGGCGACTTCCTCTCGGTTTCAAAGGTCGCTAAAAGGCAGAAAGCAAATCCAGCCACATTGCTGCAAGGTTTGTACTGGGAGACGAAGGCCGATCAGAAACTGGCGATTGCCTCGTTGACTCGAGCGGGCGAGATTGACCCCGACTCGCCGCGGATGCATGTCTTGACGGGAGATGTGTTTCGCCAGAAGCGGCGCTGGAGCGAGGCGGAGGCGGAATATCGAAAAGCTCTTGCCATCGATCCCGCGAGCCACGGAGCGCGGCTGAACCTTGGGATTGTGCTGTTCAGTGAACTGAAGACAGATGAAGCCTTCACGATTGCCAAGTCACTGCTCGCGGAGGCACCGGAAGACCCTGAGGCGAACCTGCTCGCCGGAGAGATTCTGGTGCTGGACCACAAGTTTGAAGAGGCCGAGCCATACCTAACCCATTGCCAAAACCTTGCTCAGGAGTTCGTTCCGTATCTTCATATTCTGCTAGGGCAGGTGTATGCGGAAACGAATAGGGTTCCAGAGGCCATCTCGGAGTACAAGCTGGGTCTCGTAAGCGATGAGAATGGCGGACTCCACTACCAATTGGCGCGTCTTTATCAGAAGACCGGGGATACAAAGGCAGCGGCAGAAGCTTTGCAGGTTTCGCAGCGGTTGCGAAAGCATTGGGACGATCGCGCAAGCATTGTCCTTCAACAGTCGGCGACAGACATCAGTCATCAATAGGGTTCCGAAAGATCGCGAGTTGGAATTGCTTGAATAAGAGTTGATCAGGATTGATCGAGGAAGGGAACAAGCTTGCTTGCCGGGTGAGCAAAGCATCATCGGGTAACCGTATGTTCCATTTTGATTGGTTTAGTTCAAAGTTGACACGGGAGTTCATTTTGATCTCATCAGGTTGTACGAAAGCCGTGCTTGCCGTCGCAGCGCTCGTATTCTCGGGCTCGACACTTTCTTATTGCGCTGGCAATGAGATACGTTCGTTCGAACGAAACGCCAATGGCGCAACTCTGTACGCAGACGGGGGCGCCTTACGCATCACCGTATGCTCGGATCGGATTGTCCATGTGGTTGCCAGCCCCGCTCGAGAGATTCCGGTTGCGATTGTGCCCGCGGTGATTGGCGAGTGCAACGACACTCAGTTCAGAATTGAGTCCAACAAGTCAAAGATCTCGGTTCGCACTGCAGCTCTCGAAGTGAGCGTAGACCGTGCAACGGGCGCCGTCCGCTTCCTCACAGTTGACGGTAAGACGATACTTAGCGAGCCGGTAAGTGGGGGAAGAAAGCTGACCCCGGAAACGATTCAAGGCGTCTCCACATTCCAGGTGCAGCAGGCGTTTATGTCGCCCGCCGATGAGGCGCTCTATGGTCTCGGCCAGCACCAGGAGGGAATCTTCAACCTGCGAGAGCTTCCGCTTCGTTTGCAGCAAGCCAATACGAATATTTCTATTCCTGTTTTGGTGTCGACCAAAGGCTATGGGCTGCTTTGGAACAACGCGTCGTTGACGGACTTCAATACGGCCGACGAACCGATTACGTTGAATGCCGCGACAGGCGAAGGGACATTCAGAACAGGTGCGGCGGGAGAGTATGGATTTTTGCTGATCGGGAACCGAAGGAGCAAGCTGCGCCTTTCTGTCGACGACAAGGCGATCATCGATATCAACAATATGTGGGTTGCAGATTCTGCCAGCGCTAAGATCAGGCTAGAGGCGGAAACAGACTACAAGATTTCGGCTCAAACTGGCGGCAATACCAGTCTGTTTGTGCGCCCTCCTTCCGCGACTACTGAATTTCGTTCTGAGGCCGGTGGAGCGGTGGACTACTACTTCTTCTACGGGCCAGAGCTGAACCAGGTGATTGCAGAGTATCGCCAGATGACCGGTGCTGCTCCGCTGCTACCTCAATGGGCATATGGCTTTTGGCAGTGCAGGGAGCGGTACTCAAGCCAGCAACAGATTCTGGATACGGCCGCGGAGTTTCGCACGCGCAAGATTCCAGTCGATGTAATTGTTCAGGATTGGCAGTATTGGGGCAAGTATGGGTGGAATGCGTTGCGCTTCGACGAACGGTATTATCCCGAGCCGGCGCAGCTGATGACCCAGCTGCACGAAGAAGATATTCATCTTGTGGCTTCAGTGTGGGCGAAGTTTGGAACCGAGACCGCAGTCGATCAGGATATGAAGAAAGAGCATCTGATGCTGGCGTCAGCGAATGGCCCTCGGGAACCCGGAGAGGGACAAGCAAAAGAGGATTGGGTTGACCTTTTCAATCCGAAGGCACAGAAGATGTTCTGGTCTGAGCTGAATCGCGGCCTGTTTCACGACGGACTGGACGGATGGTGGTTGGACGCCTCAGAGCCCGAAGGGGACCCGCTCAAAGGAGCGCCAACATTTCTAGGTCCCGGAGAACTTGTACGCAATGCGTATCCGCTTTATGAAACCACAGCAGTTTATGACGGACAGCGCGCTGCCGATGACCGGAAGCGCGTCGTGATTCTCACGAGGTCCGCGTTTACCGGCCAACAGCGCAACGGGACTATCTCGTGGTCGGGCGATATCTCAGCGAACTGGGAGACACTCCGCAGGCAGATCCCGGCAGGGCTGAGCTTCAGCATGTCGGGGATGCCCTACTGGACCACAGACATTGGCGGCTTCTTCCGTCCGCGGGACCAATACACTTCGGACGCCTATCACGAGCTTCTCATCCGGTGGTTTCAGTTCGGTGCTTTCAGTCCCATCTTTCGAGTTCACGGCTACCAATCGGAAACCGAAATGTGGAAGTACGGCCCCCAGGTCGAAGGAATCCTGAAGGAATTCGATGAGCTTCGTTACCGGCTCCTGCCCTACACGTACTCAACTGCTTGGGGAGTCACTAACCGCGGAGCGACGATGATGAAGGCTCTGCCTTTCGTCTATCCAAGTGATCAGTCCTTGAGAGAAGTCAGCGATCAATTCTTATTTGGCGATTCGCTTCTGATCAATCCAGTAACAGAGCCCAACGTGACGACTCGTAGAGTCGTCCTCCCTGCGGGCAGTGATTGGTTCGACTTCTGGAGTGGTCAGAAATATCACGGGGGACAAACGATGGTTGCAGATGCCCCGTTGGACAAGATGCCCATTCTGGTAAGGGAGGGAAGCATTGTTCCTCTCGGGCCCAACATTCAGTACGCTGCTGAAAGTCATGATCCGATTGAACTCCGCATCTACGGCGGCAAGGATGCCGACTTCCAACTATACGAAGACAGCGGAGACGGATACGCCTACGAGCGTGGGGAACGAGCGACGATAAACCTGCACTGGAATGACAAAACGCGCGAACTAACCATCGGTGATCGGAACGGTTCGTTTTCCGGATTGCACGCCAAAATACATCTTAATGTCGCACTGGTCCGGCAAAACCATGGAACAGGAATAGCGGCAGAGAAATCATTTGACAGTTCGGTGGTCTATGAGGGACATCGGATGACCGTTGGGCTGAAGACAGTAAATTGAGAGTACTGCATTTGTTCCTTTTGAAATTGGTAATGTACCGGAGCTTTAAGCAAAGTGATCCAAATCTGATTTCACTAGTTTGAAATCTGCGCCGAGTTTTGTCCAACAGGGGTAAGAAATGCAACAGCAAGGTGAGGTTGTGGTGTCGGCACGGGAGCTAGTCTCTCCTGCCCTGGTGCCTCAAAGAACGCTTTACACCGGAGCACGAATGCCAGCCGTTGGACTTGGCACATTCGGCTCCGATCACGTAACGCCGGATCAAGTAGCTGATGCGGTGCTGGGAGCGGCAGCTGTGGGGTATCGCCACTTTGACTGCGCCTCCGTTTATGGAAATGAGCGCGAAGTCGGCAGCTCACTTGAGCAGATCATCAAGGGGGGCATCAAACGAGAAGAGCTTTGGGTTACTTCCAAGGTATGGAATGACAAGCACAATGGTGATGATGTCATCAATTCGTGTCGCCAGTCGCTAAGAGATCTTCGCCTGGACTATCTTGATCTGTATCTTGTTCACTGGCCGTTTCCTAATTTTCATCCGCCGCAGTGTGACGTGACCTCGCGCAGTCCCGAGGCCAAGCCTTACATCCACGAAGACTACATGAAGACCTGGCGCAAGATGGAGCAACTGGTCGACATGGGCCTGGTGCGCCATATTGGCACCTCGAATATGTCGGTACCGAAGCTGAAGCTGGTTCTACGCGATGCACGCATCAAACCCGCCGCCAACGAAATGGAGTTGCACCCGCATTTCCAGCAGTCTGAGCTTTTCAAGTATGTGGTTGCTAACGGTATTGTTCCGGTAGGCTATTGCCCCATCGGATCTCCGGGACGGCCAGAGCGCGACCGGACACCGGAGGATACGACACCTACACAGGATCCGGTTATTCTCGACATCGCCAGGAGCCACGGCATTAGCCCGGCGAGTGTCTGCATCAAGTGGGCTGTGCAGCGCGGGCAGGTTCCGATTCCTTTCTCCGTCAACCACTATCGCGACAACCTTGAATGCGTGACCAAAGACCCGCTTACGGACGAAGAAATGCGCGCCATTGGCTCCATTGACCGCAACTGCCGCCTGATCAAGGGCCAGGTTTTTCTTTGGAAGGAAGGCCAAACCTGGGAGGCATTGTGGGACGTGAATGGCGAAATCACGCCTCCGTAAGCACAGCTCCCTGCTGTCAGGTTTCAGCCATTAGCTAATTTACGCGAGAGCAAGTCTCAGCCTGTTTTGCGGGGACTCTCAATCGGGCATCCTTAAGGTGGCAGAATTACGAAGGAGGATATCCAGAGGGAGAATGGATTCCATGAATCGCAGGAAATTCCTAACGGCTGGGATATCTACGATCGCGCTAACTCAGATGATGAAGGCGACCGACACGAAAGGTTTGCAAACGCAAAACGCCAAACTCATTGGCGGCGCTTCGAAGATAGCTGATCGCGATTCTTCGCAAGGATATCTCGTTAGTTTGACTCAAGCCGGTCACGGTGTTACTTTCGCGGGTCTGCCGGCGGGAAACAGGTTGACGATTCGCTATTCGTCGCTATCCGTGGGTACGATCAGTGTTGCGGTCAACGACAAGCCGGCATGCAAGGTAAATATCCATTCATCGGGAGCACTCACCAGTTCCTATCTTGACGCCATTGTTGATTTGGCGATACCTGCGAATGCCAATGTGACAATCAGTCTGGCGCCCAACGACGTCGGGGTGAATATCGATCGGATCGTTGTTGGTGACATATTAGGGTTGCCGCCGGACGTCTGGAACCTGCCCGCGTTACCAGTTGCCAACGGTCCATATTCCGCCGACTGGAAGGCCCTGGGGCGAGCCTATGCCGCTCCGTCGTGGTGGCGCGATGCAAAGTTTGGCGCATGGTCGCACTGGGATCCGCAATCGATGCCTGAGCAGGGCGATTGGTATGCGCGCGGAATGTATATGCAGGGCAGCCCGCAATATGAGTTCCACCTCAAACATTTCGGCCATCCATCGGAATACGGTTACAAGGATATCTGCCACAACTGGGTGATCGACCGATGGAACCCTGACGGGTTGATGGATCTGTATGTTGAGATGGGTGCCCGTTACTTTATGGCGATGGGCTGTCATCACGACAACTTCGACTGCTTCGACTCAAAGTATCAACCATGGAATTCGCTGCATGTTGGCCCCAAAGTGGACATCGTCGGCACGTGGGAAAGGGTGGCGAGAAAGCGCGGGATGCGGTTCGGCATTGGTTTTCATGACACTCCAGCCCGAACCTGGGGCCAGTTTATGCCAGTGCGTTACGCCAGCGACAAGAAGGGGGCCATGATGGGCGTGGACTACGATGCCCTTCAAACAGTGCGAGACGGGAAAGGAAAATGGTGGGAAGGCATGGACCCGGTCAATTTATATGGCCCGGTCCACACATCGCTGGACCCGCTGAATTCGCCGTTCGCCAACCAGTTTATGTGGCGAGTGGATGACGCCATTACCAAGTACCACCCCGATGTGATCTATTTTGACGAGCACGCGGGCGATTCGCAAGTGGATTTGGGCGTTCATATGGGGCTTGGTTTTCTCGCCCCGCGGTTGATCGCGAATTACTACAACAAATCGTTGCAGTGGAACCATGGGAAGATGGAAGCGGTCGTCAATCTCAAAGGTGTGGGTGGGCGTTACAACAGCTTCCAGGATCACCCTGAACTGCTTCCCGACGTTGACCGCTCCCTGGTGAAGAGCACCGAAGCAATCATCGAACCGGAGATTATGGCCTATCCGTTCCAGACGGAAACGAGTATCTCGGATTGGCATTACAAAACGGGGCAGAAATACCTGGATGCCCAGAGAATCATTAATTTGTTGATGCAGAACGTATGCCGCAACGGGACCATGCTGCTCAACCTCACCCAGCACGGTCGCGGCGATCTTGATCCGGAGGTGGTGCGCGCCGCCAAAGACGTTGGTGCGTGGTTGAAACTGAATGGCGAAGCTGTCTACAGCTCACGGCCGTTTGAGGTCTATGGTGAAAGCGGGATTTGCTATACACGCAACAACGGCAATGTATATGCCACACTGCTGGATTGGAGCGGCGGCCCGGTTACTCTCAAAGCTCTCTGCGCCGGCGGAGCGACCCTGGGCAAGATTTCCAAAGTTGAACTGCTTGACTCCGACATTTCCCTTGCGTTCGTTCAAGATGATGCGGGGTTGACCGTCACCCCGGGCGCAACCCCGCAACCGCTTCCGGGAATTACCAGCGAATCGCTGGCAACTTCGTGCCGGGTGCTGCGTATCAGTCACGACAAAGGCTGGATCAACGATGACGATCTCCGCGTTGTGTCTCATGGGTGGATGCGACGCTGCAACCTGGGAACCGGCGACTACAACAACGACCTCACCACCAGCGACAAGCCCGGGGATGTTTGGGGTTGTTCCTTTACCAGCAGCAGCGTCTCGGTCATCGCGCCGAAAGAAGCAGGAGCTGGACAGATCGAGGTTCAGATTGACGGTCGTACCCGCGCCAAGGTGGACCTGTCAACGACAAGTGCGCGTCAAGCCCAACAAAGAGTTTTTGAAGTGAAGGATCTGGTTCCCGGTAAACACTCCATCGCCATTATCAATAGGGGGCCTGGGCGGGTGGCCGTGGATGCCCTGATCGTGGATTGACCTCGCCAAAACCCTACCCGGCTAGTGATGGTTCCCCATCATCCTGATGGGACATTCGACACTTGCACTACTCGAAGCTGATGGGTCGTGCAGGGTCCGTCGGACTTCGATGTGAAGCACCGCGTGGTCGCCTCAGTGATTTACCACCTGCTCGTCGGGCCCGGCCTCCTCTTCAGTCCTTCGTCGAAAGCTCTGGATGCGGTGATCGGAGGCTGAGAACTCAGCGCCGTCGCCACCCTCCCGACCGGCGTACCCTACAACGAGAGATACAACGACGACAATGCCAGCACCAATACCATTGTTGGCGGCACCCAACCGACGAGGCCGAATTACGTTCCTGGCCAACCGTTCGTTCTCGCCAACCGCACGGCCGGATCCAACGGACAATGGGTGAATCCTGCTGCCTGGCAGGAGCCGGCTCCGGGCTTCCTCGGAACCTCGGCGCGCAACATGCTCTACGGTCCTGGCTACCAACGGTTCGATATGTCTCTCGACAAGAACTTCAACATGACCTACAACGAGCACCACCAGTTGCAAATCCGATTTGACGCGTTCAACGCATTCAACCACACCAATTTCGGCAACCCGAACACCTTTCTGGACGGCACATCGACACCCGGCAGAATCACGGGTTCCGATGCGCCTTCAGGAAGCGCCAATGGAGGTTCGCGCGAACTGCAGCTAGCCGCCAGGTACTCGTTCTAGCGTCGGATACCTCAAGCTTGTTCAACCGTTATGGGCACCCCAGGTCTCAAACCAGAGACCTGGGGTTCACTGGGTGAGCCCCTTGCGTGAGACGGTTTGCTGAAGACCCAGTTGGCGTTGAGTTCCGAGACGACAACTGGATTTTCCCGTCAGGTCGGGTAGATGGATTTGCCATTACCCGTCATTTGCGAATATTGTTCGAGTGGCTGAAATTTCCTGCAAAATCGACGACTTTGGGCTTAAATCCACATGCCCCAATGCCGTGGGGGCAAGTTCCCCTCTGGGCACAAGAAGTTGGTCCATTACGAATGTTTGGTCTGTTCAAGTTCGACAACGAAAGGTGATCTGAAAAATGGCGCAAACTACTCGACGGTCCATGTTGAAAGGAGCAACCCTTTCGGCATTGGGAACACTCTCGACATTCTCGCTCCCCGCTTTGGCGGGAGCCGTGGAAACCAACAGCTCACCGTTTCAGCGGCCGAAGCTCAAGATCACCGAGGTGCGCACCGCGCAGGTCATCGTTCATGGACCGCAGACGCACATCAGGATTTACACGGATCAAGGCATCTACGGGCAGGGAGAAACCACGGACGCCGCTATCGGAACCGCGTCGCTGATCCATAGTTGGCGGCGCGCGCTCATCGGGCGAGATCCGCTCAATGTCGAAGCGATATGGGAGAGGATTCGCACCCTGGGAATCTTCGCTGGCGCGCAAGGTGGACAGTACATCACAGCCTTGTCTGGCTTGGAAATTGCGTTGTGGGACCTTGCCGGCAAGGCGCTGGAGTTGCCCGTGTACCAGCTTATGGGCGGCAAGTTCCGCGATAAAGTCCGCATCTATTGCGACTCGGATATGGATGTTCCCATTGGGGAAGAGTCGGACCGAAAGCTTCCGTGGATCAAGGCGCAAGGCTTTACGGCGATGAAGATCGACCTCGACGATGCAATGGATCCGGCGCGCTTCGATTCCGTGAATTGGACTGCGAGCAATGGCGAGATCGATCGCATGGTGAAGTGGGTAGCGCACGTGCGGGAGTCGATTCCAGCCAACATGGACCTGGCCTGCGATATGCATGGCCGCTACGATGCTCCGACCGGAAAGAAAGTCGCGAAGGCGCTGGAGCCGTTCAGGCTGATGTGGCTGGAAGAGCCTGTTCCCCCCGAAGACATCGACGCGATGGCGGACATCCGGCATTCGACCTCGACCCCCATCGCCTGCGGCGAGAACCTCTACATGCGCTGGGGATACAGGGAATTGTTTGAGAAGCAGGCAGTGGACATCATTCAGCCCGACTTCCAGAAGGTGGGAGGGCTTGGCGAAGCCCAGAAGGTCGCCAACATGGCGCAAGCCTACTACATTCCAGTCGCGCCGCACTGCGTGGTTTCACCGATTGGGGTGATGGCTACCGCTCACGCATGCACCACATACCCGAACTTTCTGGCATGCGAGTGGCACTGGATCAACCACCTCGATACCTGGAAGACGTTCGTGAAGGAAGGCGAAATCATCATTGATGGTCACGTCACGCCCACGGAGAAGCCCGGCCTTGGCGTGGAGATGGACGAAGATGCCGCGAAGAAGGTTCAGATTCCGGGAACACCCTGGTTTGAAGCTGAGAAGTAGTTCTTTGAAGATCACCGGTACTTGGGAGAAGAGACGATGCGGAAGATGATTGCAGGTGTGCTGGCTGGGATGTCCTTGCTGGCGTTCACTCCGCGCCTGACGGCGCAGCAGGAGTTTTTCACGCGGGACGATGTGATCAAATACACTCCTGACTGGCAGGGGGAAAGGTTTCCGGACGGTCGGCCCAAGGTGCCCGACGACATCCTGGATCGCATGAAGAATGTGACTCTTGAAGAAGCCTGGGCGACCCTACGCAACGCGGGCTTTGTGCACCAGTATGAAGATGGCTGGTACTCGATCCATCCTGATCAGATCCTGGTGGGCAGGGCGCTGACGGCGGTATGGATGCCGGGCAGGCCCGATATTCAAAAGGTGATTGAAGACCAAGGGAAGAAGGACAATCGCCAGGGGGCTACCAACGCGTGGCCTGTGGACATGTTGCAGCCGCGCGATGTGTATGTAGCCGACCACTTCGGACTCAAAACGGATGGTCCATCGATTGGCGACAACGTAGGCAACGCCATCTATGCGCGATCGGGGAACGGCATCGTTTACGATGGCGCGGTTCGCGATATCAATGGTCTGAACGAACTGCCGAATTTTACTTCCTTTGTTCGGTTCTACGACCCTTCGCATCATTTTGGAAGTCTCGCCAGCGGAAGACTGCTCAACTCGACCATGGTGAGCATCAACGGGCCGACCCGGATCGGACATGCGACGGTGATGCCTGGAGATGTAATTCTGGGACGGAACGGTGGTGTGCTGTTCATACCGCCGCAGCTAGCGGAGCGGGTTGTCAAAGAGTCGGAAAGCACTCGTCTTGAGGACACGTTCGGACACCAGCGCCTGAGGGAGAAGAAGTACACCGCTGGACAGATCGATGCCAAGTGGTCACCGGAAATCGAACAGGACTACCACCAGTGGCTCAAAGAGAATGAGAATCATCTGACCGTACCCAAGGCCCAGATTGAAGAGATTTTGAAAGAGGCTAAGTAGTCGGATCAGGGCCTGGAGGGATCGCCGATGAGGGCGAGTGTCCGGGTCAATGATTGGCAAACGCACGCTGTTCATCTGACTATCGAGGCTTTTTTTGAATTTCGGAAACGGGCAACATGTGCAATTGGCAACTTGCGGCGACGGGCCGATCCAATTGAAGAGGGAGATCCCACGGCTCTGCCGGAGGATCCTTACTCAATACAACAAGAACGTAGAGCTGAAAGGAAAAAGAGGAAATGTCAGATAAAAGCAGTCTCAACATGAATCGCCGTAGTGTTCTCAAGTCTTCGCTGGCCGTACTGGCAGGTGGGGCTCTCAGCCAAGCTGCTGTAGCTGACGCTGCGGAGTCTTCGATCAAGAATGTCAATCTGAACTCGAGTCCATCAACTTTAAAGATCACCGACATGCGCTATGCGGTGGTGGTCAAGCCGGGCCCGAGTCCCTGCGTTCTGATCCGCATTGACACGAACCAGGGGGTGTATGGCCTGGGCGAAGTGCGGGACATCGCTGGATATCAGTATGCGATGGTGCTCAAGAACCGCATCGTCGGCGAGAATCCGCTGCAGATCGACTATCTATTTCAGAAGATTGCCCAGTTTGGAGGGGGAGCGCGGCAGGCGGGCGGCGTTTGCGCCGTGGAGATGGCGCTGTGGGATATTGCCGGCAAGGTATACAACATCCCAGTCTACCAAATGCTAGGTGGCAAGTGGCGCGATAGCATTCGCATCTATGCCGATACCGAGGAGTCGCCCGAGCCAAGCGAGTGCGCGGAGCGAGCCAAAGGACGCGTGGCCATGGGGCTCACCTGGCTGAAGATGGATATTGGCATTCGTCTTCTGGAGGGGAAACCCGGGATGGTGATGGAGCCGGCCGGTCAAAGCAATTGGGAGATGCGCGTTCAGCCACACCCCTTTGTGGCCACCGAGGTTACCGACAAAGGCATCGATCGCCTCTGTGAGTACGTTGCCGCCGTGCGCGACGCAGTGGGATACGAGATCCCCTTCTCGATCGATCACCTCGGTCACATCGGCGTAAAGTCTGTCATGCGCCTGGCCAAAGCCTACGAGAAGTTCAACCTCGAGTGGATGGAGGATGTCATTCCCTGGTACTACACCGACCTGCTCAAGGAAATCACAGAGTCGAGCCCGACGCCGATTCTTACGGGAGAAGACATCTACGAAATCGCCGACTTCGAAAAGCTGTGCAGCAACCACGCGGTCGACAAAATTCATCCCGACCTTGCGACTTCAGGTGGGATCTTGCGGACGCACAGAATTGGCGACATGGCGTTTACCTATGGAGTGCCCATGGCGATGCATTTTGCCGGAACGCCGGTGAGCTGCATGGCAAATGTTCACTGCGCAGCGGCCACGCGCAACTTCCTGGCGCTCGAAAACCATTCGCTCGATGTGCCCTTCTGGCAAGACCTGGTCACGGGCATTGAGAAACCGATCATCAACAAGGGATATATCAAGGTGTCGGATACGCCTGGGTTGGGTATCACGCTCAACGACGATGAAGTGAAGCGGCACCTGAAGCCGGGCACAGGATATTTTGA
>Ga0302319_10013814_pt1 | contig 15114 bp, 11 predicted proteins | sample Bog_T0_2_FD_203319 | JGI IMG/M metagenome (GOLD analysis project Ga0302319, IMG submission 203319) | Peat permafrost microbial communities from Stordalen Mire near Abisko, Sweden - Bog_T0_2 | ecosystem: Environmental > Terrestrial > Soil > Wetlands > Peat | place: Sweden: Abisko, Stordalen Mire... | reverse complement strand
ACCGCCAATTGCTCCGGCGCGTTGCGCTGATACTGCAGCAAGCGGCTTTGCGCCTGCGCCACCATGGCGCGTTTTTGATTGACGATTTGCAGGTTTGATTCTACTGTCGATTGCGCGGCGTTCACGGCCGCCGCCTGCGCTTTCGCTGTCGAAACGGCGGCGTCATATTCCTGCTTAGAGACTTCTTCTTTCGCAATCAGTGTTTTGTAACGCTGCAAGTCCGATTGCGCCTTATCGCTATTCGCTTGAGCTTCCGACAGGCGCGCCTTGGCCGTTTCCACATCGCGTTCGGCGGTGGCCAAGGCTGCCTGCGCGTTGGCTAAATCTGCCTCGCTGCCCGAAATATTCGTGCTGTTCTGAACAACGGTAATCGGCACATTAGGCTGCTGTGCGGAAACCATAGTCTGCGCCTGCGCCAATTGTGCCTGAGCCTGTTCAACAGCAACCTGATAGTCGCGCGGATCGAGGTCAACCAGCGGATCGCCGGCTTTCACAACCTGATTGTCGTCCACGTACACCTTCAAAACAGTTCCCTCTACGCGCGGACTGATGGTATTCAAGTGGCCATCCACTTCCGCGTCGTCAGTGCTTTCGAACTGGCGGATGTGCATCCAATACAAAGTGCCGGCGATGGCCGCCACTACTAATACGATGAAGAAAATGGCGAAGGCTTTGCCACGCCCTTTGGTTGCCGACGGCGGTGGCGGCGCGGCTGACTCTGGTGACGGGGCTGCTCCTCCGCCGGATTGCGCTTCAGGATCTTTCTGTACTAGGCTGCTCATTTGTGACCTTCGCTCATTAAACTGTTTTCCGCTTCACCCATAGCGCGTGCCAGCGCCAATTTTGCCAACTGAAAGGAAAAGAGGCTCGAAATTAAGTCGCTTTCGGCGCTCGCCACCTGCTGCTGAGCCTGTACTACTTCCACCGTGGTGGCCACACCCGCGCCAAAACGGTCGCGCGCTTGTGTCAGCGTGTCGTTCGCTAAACTGCGGCTCGATTCGGCCAGCTTCACTTGGCCCTGCGCCGCTGCTAAGTCAACTAGCGCAGTGCGCACATCCTGTTCCACCTTGCCGCGCTCATTCGCCAACTCCGCCTTCCGCTGATCGAGAGTGGCCTCTGCTTGCAGAATATCGCCCTTCACTCGGCCGCCTTGCCAGATAGGCACATTGACAGATCCGGTCACTCCGAACACGCCGTGCATGGTGCTTGGATTCGGGCCAATCACTCCGTAGTAGCCGCTCACCGACGCCGATGGCAGAAGTTCGCCGCGCGCTGCCAAGAGCGCCGTCTCCGCTGCTTTCACCCCGGCTTCCAACGCCTTTAAATCGGAACGTCGCTGCCATGCTAGTTCAATGGCTTGATTCGCTTCCGGTAGAGTCGCGGCTTGCGCTGTTAATGGGTCGGACAAGATGAGTTCGCGATCTTGCGGCAAGCCAATCAAGCGCGCCAACGCTATCTTTTCTTTCTGCAACTCTGATTCAAGCGTGCTCAATCGCTGCTGTTCCGTTTGTAGTTCGACGGTGCTGCGTGTGACATCGATGCGTGCATTCGTGCCAGCTTCCCGGCGCACTTCTGCCTGCCGGTTAATGGCGTTGGCATTAGCCACTTGGGCACGTTGCGAATCCACCCGGGCCGCGGTGGCCACGGTTTGCAGGTAGCTTCCAGCTACCGCTAGAACCACCAGTTCTCGGGCATCTTTGGCGTTCAATTGATTGACTTTTTCAGATTCCTTAGCTGCCTGCCAATTCCGCCTGGCGACCAAGTCAAAAACTGATTGGCTCAACGTCCCTTGTAATTGTGAATAGTTGTACGGTCCAACCACGGACGGAATCGAAAATCCGAGAGACGCCGGTACTTTGAATTGGAACCCGTAAGCCGCCAAATCCGATTGCGTAACGGTGTCGCTCGCATTTGCTGCGATGTTCGGCAATAGGGCGCTGAGCGCCTGGATTCGAGTCGCGCGCGCGGCTCGCGACGAATTGTCGGCGGTGATTGGACCTAAGTTTGCAGTCAGTCCGAATTTGACCGCGTCGGCTAAGCTCAGCGTCACAGGCCCAGGCGGCCACACCTTTACTGCCGCGCTGCCGGCAAAATTACCGCCGACTTGAACGCTGCTGTTAATGGTGGCCGGTCCGCTGCCGGCAACCGGGGTTTGCTGCGTACCCACGGCCGAGTTCTGGCCAGTGTCTGCGGACATGGGCAAAGGCATGGCGCGCGAGCCTGGCGCTGTACCGCCGCCGGCGCTTTGAGCCAGCGCGTGGAATCCGCCGCAGCTAATCAGGGCAAAGGAAAAAGCGAGAGCGCGTCTCATGAGGAATAGTTCATACACGAATGTATCATATTGCATACATCTGTGTATATAATAAATTGCTAATGGCAGTGAACAAGCACCAGCAGAAATCCGAGGCTACGCGCCGCAAGCTTCTGGAAGCAGGCTTACGCGTTTTCGCGCGTGATGGTTTTCAAGCGGCCCGGTTAGAAGACATTGCCAAGGAATCGGGCCACACGCGCGGCGCGTTCTACGCCAATTTCGATACCAAAGAGGATTTGTTCTTCGCTCTTCTAGAGCAGAATGCTAGTGAACGTCTGCAAGATTTGCGGCAGCGGCTTCAGAAGCATGCAAGTGAAGCTGCGCGTTTAGGCACCATTCGCGAGTTCTATCTTGAGCGCGCTACCGACCGGCAATCGATGCTGCTTACGCTAGAGTTTAAACTCTTTGCTCTCAGACACCCAAAATTGCGGGCCCGTATGGCTGCAGCCCATCGCCGCATCCGCGCGTCGTTCAATTACGAAGAGCTCACAAAATTGCTGCCGCCCGCGCCGGTTGCGTTCCGCACCGAATTGGACAAAATTCTTCTTGAGATCGTGCTCACAGGATTGGTATTGGAGCACGCCTACGACCCCAAACGAATTTCCGCGAAAGAGACCGTTGACACACTGGGCCGCATGTTCGATTTGCTCGTTGCCAGGAATCGATAAAGCCGGCTTTACCGCAGTTCTACTTCCTTTAACCAATCCGGCCGTTTCAGTACTTCTCTGGGCCGCGGTCCATCGGGTGGGCCGATGATGCCGTCGCGCTGCATCATGTCTAGGATTCGTGCGGCTCGTCCGTAACCAAGCTTCAATCTGCGCTGCAGCGTAGATGTAGAGGCTTTGCCCATTTCCACCACGACGCGCACCGCGTCTTCATACATCGGGTCTTGGTCGCCGCTGAAATCCTCTTCCGCCGTTCCCGCAGCTTCTAGTTCTTCCTCAGAGGGCGGGGCCTTCAGGAAGTCATCTTCGTATTCAGGTTGCCCTTGGCCCTTCCAGAAATCGACAACGCGTGTGGTTTCCTGTTCGGATACATAAGCGCCGTGGACACGAGTCAATCGCGAAGAACCCGGCGGCAGGAACAACATGTCGCCTTTCCCAAGCAAATGTTCCGCGCCCATGCTGTCCAAAACTGTGCGGGAGTCTACGCGAGTGGCCACGCGGAAGCTGATGCGGGAAGGGAAGTTTGCCTTGATCAAGCCGGTGATCACATCGACGCTCGGACGCTGTGTTGCCAGCACTAAGTGCATTCCCACCGCTCGCGCCATCTGCGCCAACCGCGTGATACACTCTTCCACATTGGCCCGTTCCAGCATCATCAAGTCAGCCAATTCGTCAATCAGGATCAGGATATACGGAAGGTTTCGCAGGTTCTCATCTTCCTCCGCTTCGTCGAACAGACTGCGGGGCTCGGCTCGCAACTGCGCCATCTTGCGGTTGTACTGATCAATGTTGCGGACACCTTGCCCAGCGAGTAGTTTCAAGCGCCGTTCCATCTCCAAAACGGCGTTGCGCAACGCGTAGGTGGCTTTCTTTGGTTCGGTAATAACAGGCGTTAGCAAGTGCGGGATGCCTTCATAGATTCCCAACTCGACGCGCTTGGGGTCAACCATGATCATCTTCACTTCGTCGGGTGTCGCTTTATAAAGGAACGACATGATCATGGCGTTGAGCATCACGCTCTTACCGGAGCCTGTCGAACCGGCAATCAGTAAGTGCGGCATACTTTCGAGCGAGGCCACTTTGATGCGGCCATTGATATCCTTGCCTAGCGCTATCGTTAAGCGGGACGAAGCATCATTGAATTCACCCGATTCCAAGATCGCGCGCAAGCTGATCACTTCGCGCCGGGAATTCGGAACTTCAATGCCTACTGTGGATTTGCCGGGAAGGCGCTCAATCAGCACTGACTCAGCCTGTAAACCGAGGCACAAATCTTCCATCAAGGTAGTAATGCGGCTGTACTTGACGCCAGCTTCGGGCTTGTACTCGAACGTTGTAACGACCGGGCCGGGATTGATCTGCACCACTGATCCGCGCACGTTAAATTCTTCTAGCTTCGACTTAATCTTGCCAGCCACTTCCTTTAGCTCGAAGCTGTCATAGCCATTGCCTGCGGGCGCTTCGTTTAGGAGATCGGTCGACGGCAGCTCATACGTTCTGCGCCGTGAAGCCTTCGGTTGAGGCGGTGCAAACGGGACCACGCGTCCCGGTTGAGGTGCGGGCGTATTTTGGACAACGGACTGATCCACCAACTGGCGAATCGGAATATCTTCTTCTTCAGGTTCGGGCTCCGGCTCAGCATCATTGGCAAACTCGGGCATATCGAAGGGCGGTTCTTCTTCGGCGGCCGCAGCGGCGGCACGCGCCTTCTTCGAAGGTGTGAACTCTTCTACGATGGAGGGTTCCAGCCGAGTCTTGGCAGCCGGTACTGCTGGTGACTGAGCTGGTACAGCCGGACGCTTTTCGTTGCGTTTCGCGGCGCGTTCGGCCGCTTTCGCCTTGGCCTTTTCCATCGCGCGAGCACGTTGTTCGGCCCGCGCCACGCGCCAAGCTTCCCACCGCGCACGGATTTTCGCGATGGTTCCACCAAACAGGCGCGTGAGGATTGCCACTTCAAAAGTGGTGGCAAAATAAAGGGCGACGATACCCGCCGCTGCCGTAATAATGGCCGCGCCTGCGAAATCGAAACGTAAACGCAGATAATCGGCAATCACCAAACCAATAATTCCGCTGGGACGCACGGCGCCGCCAATTAGCCAGTGGCGCGTGACTAAGGCGCAGGCGGTGGCCAGACAAAACCACAGAGCCACACTTCCAGAAATCCGGAACCAGGCGGCATGGACGGGCGCATTCCGTACCCACTTCCAGCCCAAGAGCCCCAGATGAATAGGAAGCAGAAAAATGCTAACGCCGAAGATTTGCAAGAGGAAGTCCGACCAGACGGCGCCGTTGCGACCTAACAAATTATGGACATGCAGCGTTTCCGCCGCCGTGTTCCATGAAGGGTCCGTTGAGGAATAGGACAGCAAACTCAGCCAAATGGCCAAGCTGAGAAGAAGCAACAGAAACCCGACCGCCTCATTGAGCCGGGTGTGGCGAGTTGGAGATAGGAAATTCATCCGCCAATAACGCGGAAGAACGCCAGAGCGATTACTATTATGCCAAAAAGGATTCGATACCACACGAAGAGGCTCAGGCTGTTGTTCCTCAGGTACTTCATAAAGAAGGCGATAACCACTAAACCAACCAGTCCGCTTACAATGATTCCTACCATGTAGGGAATCCGCATATCGTCTGGCAGACCATCTTTATGCAGTTCCCAACCCTTCTTGGCAGCAGCGCCGGCAATGACTGGCGTGGAAAGGAGGAACGAAAATCGGGCTGCCGCTTCACGGCTGAATCCACGGAAGCGCGCCATGCTCAGCGTAGTGCCGCTGCGCGACGCGCCAGGAATAATGGCGAGCGCCTGGGCGCAGCCAACCGTAATGGCATCGAACCCGGTCATCTGATCCAAGCCGTTGCGCGCCTTGCTCGCTCGGTCGGCGATTCCCATTAGGAGGCCGAACACGATCATCATGCCGCCGATAATGTAGGGCGAGCGGAAAGCTTCTTCGGCTTGCTTTTCAAATTTCAAGCCTGCCAAAGCAGCTGGAATCGTGCCTAGAACCAATAGCCACAACAGCGACCGGGAGTTCTCATCAGGATGCGCGCCGCGATAAGAAATACCGATACCGTTCAGAATCACTTGCACCCAATCGCGAAAGAAGTACACTAAGACAGCGACGAGCGTTCCGAGATGCAACGCCACGTCAAACGAGAGCCCTGGATCTTTCCAGCCGAGCAACGCTGGAATGACAATCAGATGAGCAGAGCTGCTCACCGGTAAAAATTCAGTGAATCCTTGAATAATGGCGAGGACAATCGCCTGGTATAAGGGCATAATTGAGTTTGTAAGTAATTTCCTTTTTTGTTGTGAGCTTTCGCTATCGTAGCGTAACTCGTCGTTTTGCCAAACACTTTTTGAATGCGCGCTACTAAGATTGTTGCTACCCTCGGGCCGTCCACCGATTCTGACGCTGTCATGCGCTCTCTTTTTGAAGCGGGGGTGGATGTTTTCCGCCTCAACGCCTCGCATGGCACGCAGGACGATCATGCCCGTCGAATCAAGAAAGTCCGTGAGCTTTCGGCGGAATTCAAGAACCACGCCGGTATTTTGCTGGATCTGCAAGGTCCTAAAATACGCCTGGGCACCTTCAAAGACGGACCACAGTTTTTAGCGGACGATGCCGTCTTCACGATTACTACGGAAGCCGTAGGTGGGACGGCCGAGATTGCCTGTACGACCTATCCGGATTTTGCCCGCGACGTGAAGCCGGGTGACTCCGTATTACTCGCCGACGGCGCCATCCACCTGCAGGTGCTTGAAAGCAACGGCATCGCTGCCCGTTGCCGCGTTGTGAATGGCGGCATGATTAGCGACCGCAAAGGGATTAACCTGCCCGGCGTGAATGTAAGCACGCCTTCGCTGTCGAAGAAAGATGTGGCCGACGCTCACTTCGGTGTGGAGCAGGGCGTTGATTTTCTAGCGCTTTCGTTTGTGCGCCAAGCGCGCGACGTTTTACGTCTGCGCCACTTGCTCGAAGAAGTGGACGCCAAGCAGCCTATCATCGCCAAGATTGAAAAGCCGGAAGGCTGGCAGAATCTGGACTCGATTCTAGAGGAGTGCGAGGGCGTAATGGTGGCACGCGGCGACCTCGGCGTAGAAATGGCGCTTGAAAAAGTGCCGGCCATTCAGAAGACAATCATCGAAAAAGCACGGGCGCGCGGGCGCTTTGTGATTACTGCGACGCAGATGCTGGAGTCGATGATTGAGAATCCGCTGCCGACGCGCGCGGAGGTCAGCGACGTAGCCAACGCCATTCACGACGGCACGAGTGCGATTATGCTTTCGGCGGAGACGTCCGCAGGTAAGCATCCGATTGAAGCGGTCAAGTTGATGGCCCGTATTGCTTGCGAGACTGAATCATCCATTCAACGGCAAGGGTTTCTGCGAGCGTGGGAGAATTCACCGGAGCGCACTATACCAGAAATTATTGCCGATGCCGCTTACCATTGCGCGCGCACGGCCGGTGTGGTCGCCCTCGCAGTGGGAACCACTTCTGGCGCTTCGGCCCGCTTACTGGCACGCTACCGGCCGCCAGTGCCTATCTTTGCATTCACTTCCAGCGAAAGCGTGGCTCGCCAACTTTCGATCGTGTATGGCGTAGAAGCAGTCATCACCAAAGATATGGACTCCACCGATCACATGCTCATGGAAATGGAACACGCGCTGGTCTCGACCGGCCGAGTGAAACCGGGCGATAACATTGTCTTCGTCGCCGGGCAACCTGTGGGTCTGCGTGGTTCCACGAATATGTTGAAACTGCACCGCGTTTCGGGCATCAGGTAAAACAAGAAGAATGTACGATGCAATTCTGTTGATCTCGTTTGGTGGTCCCGAAAAGCGCGAAGACGTGATGCCGTTTCTAGAGAACGTTACGCGCGGCCGCAATATACCGCAAGAGCGTTTATTGGAAGTGGCTGAGCATTATTATCACTTTGGCGGCAGAAGCCCTATCAACGATCAATGCCGGGAACTCCTAGCTGCGCTCAAACCAGAGCTAGAGACGAATGGCATCAAGCTACCCATTTATTGGGGGAATCGCAATTGGGATCCGTATTTGGTAGACACGATGCGCCAAATGCAGGCGGATGGAATCAAACACGCAATTGGCTTGGTGACTTCCGCTTACAGTTCGTATTCGGGTTGCCGCCAATATCGCGAGAACATCGTGGCGGCGCAGGCAGAGCTGGGCGCGGGCGCCCCAGCGATTGATAAGCTGCGTGTCTATTACAATCACCCGGGCTTCGTTGAGGCCTACATCGCGCGCGTTAAAGAGGCGCTGGCGCAGTGGCCGGAAGAGGAATGGGCGAATGTTCACTTTGTGGCAACGGCCCACAGCATTCCCACTTCAGCGGCAGAGACTTGTGACTACGAGAAGCAGTTGCTCGAAACCACGCGGCTGGTGGCTGAGGCACTGAAGTTTCCCGAATGGGACTTGGCCTACCAAAGCCGCAGCGGACCTCCCCAACAGCCGTGGCTAGAGCCGGACATTCTCGACCATCTTAAGAATTTGCACGGCCGCGAGATCCGCAACGTGCTGGTCGCGCCGCTCGGTTTCATTTCAGATCATCTGGAAGTGCTCTTTGATCTGGATACGGAAGCGCAGGAACTCGCTGAAAAACTCAGTATGAAAATGGTGCGCTCCGCTACGGTAGGCACTCATCCGATTTTTATCAGCATGCTGCGACAGCTGATTGCAGAGCGCGTTTTACCGAACGAGCCCAAATTGGCGATTGGCTCCTACCCGCCTAACCACGACGTTTGCCCGCAGGATTGTTGCCCTGCTCCGCAGCGAGCCGGTAGACCTCCCGCTTCGGCAAGCCCAGGCGTTTCGCGGCCGTCTTAATAGCATCCATGCGGGCCATCCCTTGCGCTTCCAAGGATGCGATCTCCTCCAACGGATCGGCGTTGCTCACCTCAGCCGCCGCTTGACCGATCACCAAAGTGATTTCGCCCTTCACCGAATCACGCGCACTCAAGACGGCATAGATCTGCGCCGCTGAACCGCGCAGAAACTCCTCGTGAAGCTTAGTCAGTTCGCGCGCCAACGCCATGGGGCGGTCGCCCATCTCTGCCTCGATATCTTGCAGCGATTCCAAGATTCGATGCGGACTCTCATACAGAATCAGGGTGGCCCTTTCATCGGCCAGCGCGGCGAGTGCTTTGCGGCGTGCGGTCTGTTTCGGCGGTAGAAATCCGACGAAGCGAAACTCGTTTGTTGGCAGACCAGAGGCGGCCAACGCGGCCAACGCTGCTGAGGCGCCGGGGAGTGGAACGACATTCAATCCCGCTTCAACCACGGCGACCACCACGCGATAACCGGGATCGGAAATGAGCGGTGTGCCGGCGTCGCTCACCAGGGCGACTGAATCGCCGCGTTGCAAAATCTCCACAATCTCTCGTGCGCGAGCGTGCTCGTTATGTTCGTGACAGGCGAGGGTCGGCTTGCGAATGTCAAAATGATGCAGCAGCTTTTGAGTTTGGCGAGTATCTTCGCAGGCCACGATGGCCACCTCGTCGCGTAAAATTCGCACGGCGCGGAGCGTGATGTCTTCCAAGTTGCCGATGGGCGTAGCGATTAAGTAAAGAGTTCCGGGCAAGCACTTCAAAGTGTACCGTTCGGGCCCTGCCTCGCGCGAAGCCTGTAGACTTGAGTTAAGTAGATGCCAGACTCAACTTCCTTGACTCTTAGGGAGCAGGTTCCGCTCTATGTCCGGTGGAACCCTGATCGTTCGCCGCACGCTGTTGAGCTGCGGCTTGATTTAGTCGCGCAGCTTAGCGCAGCACTCACCCACGCAGAGGGTTTGGGCATAGAAATCGGCGGAATGCTGTTAGGTACGGCGCCAGGAGCGGACTCTCCGACGTTGCGCATTGACGATGTGGCCATGATTGGCCGTCGTTTCGAAGATGGCGCCATTTACATGCTGGAGCCAGGCCAGCACCAGCGGTTTGCGGAAATTCGGGAAAATGCCAAAAGCCAAGGGCGCGTGCCGGTGGGTTTCTTCCGCAGCCATTTGCGGCCCGGGCCGCTGCAGCCTTCGGTAGCGGACAAAGCACTGATGGCCGAGCAATTCGGACAAAATCTTTACGCATTCTTACTCATTCAAAGCCGCGATCCGCGCACTGCTTGTTTCTTTATCTCATCGCAGGGACAGTTGCCCGATCAGCCCTCGGTAAGGAAGTTCTTTTTTGACGCCGCGGAATTCAAGTTTTTGCCGGAGGTAGCCGGTGAAGATGTCGAGCCGAACCATGATGAGTTGCTGCAAATCCAAGGCACTACCGATTTGAAGTATCGTTGGCTGGCCGTGGCCAGCATTGCCGCCATAGCAATTTTGCTGATATTGGGAGCTTTTGCCGGAGGTTTGTCTCGTCTGTTCAGGCCCGCTTCTAACAAGCTGGATCTGGCCGTTACTACGAACGGCGGTAACGTGCTGCAAATTTCCTGGGACCACAGCGCGCCGTTTGTGACGCATGCCCGGGGCGCGCTTCTTACCATTGCCGACGGACAGAGCCGTAGAGAGATCCACCTCGGCCCAGACGAGCTGCGTCTGGGCGAGGTGGATTATCAACATCAAGCCAATAAAGTGAATATATCTGTGGTGTTGGAATCGCCGGAGGCGAAACTTCCGCCGCAGACCTTTGATTGGATGGGGCAATAGTAGCGTCACCTGCTATTGCCTCAACAGGATGTTGAATTCGCCGGTCTTGCTGGCGTCCAAAAGAACCGTGCTGCCCGGGGGGATTTGGCCCTGCGATACGAGCGATGCGACCGGCTGAATGAAATTGCGCTGTACGGTACGCTTCAATTCGCGGGCGCCAAAATCCAGGCTTACACCCAAATCAAGCAGTTGGGCGCGTGCTGTGGGCGTGCAGGTCAAGCGAAATGCGCGCATGCCGAGGCGGGCCTGAATTAAACGTGAGAAGTCCGCCAGAATGTGATTGAGGATTTCTTCGCAGGCTGTTCGGTCGAGCGGCTTGTAAGTGATGACCGAATCGATGCGATTGACAAACTCAGGCGAAAACTTGCGCCGGACCGCCGCCATGCCGATGCTCTGCAAGCGGCTATGTTCGTTGGGATTGGCCATGACGGGCATCATGGCTTCAAAACCAAAGTCCGGCTTGTTGGCGCGCTGGATTGATTTCGCCCCCAGGTTACTGGTGAGAAAGATCATACAGCGCTCAAAGTTGACGGTGGAGTTATCGCCCAGCCGCAGCGCCGCCTTATCCAGAATGCCCAGCAGGAGCCGCGTCATCGACGGCGCCGCTTTCTCGATTTCGTCGAATAGGATGAGTGAAATGTCGCTATTTTCACTACTCACGCCATTCACCTTGGCTTGACTTAACATGGGCTGCGTTTCCCGGTGACCCAGATAGCCGGGCGGGGCGCCGATCAATTTGGCTACTTCGTGTTCCATCTGGAATTCACCGCAATCAATCTTGAGCAAGTTTTTGTTGCTTCCGTGCAAGACTTCGGCGAGGGCTTCCACCGTGCGCGTCTTGCCAGTACCTGTGGGCCCCAACAACAGCACCACACCCATAGGGCGGCCGTCGGGAGAAAGCCCGGCTTGATGCATTTGGATGTACGGAATTATCGTTTCAATCGCTTCCGGCTGACCGACAAGCAATTCAGTAAGACGAGAAGCCAATCCGTCCGACTCTTCTGGCTGAACAGGGCGCTTATTGGTCCGCCCCAAAACGGTGTTCGTTCGCATTTATACCCTTCTTTTAAAACTCTCTAGGTCTCACCCGAGTGGTGCTGCGCCAGAACTCCCAGCAGAAGCTTTAGGGCTCATCTACTCGCTGTCGCACTTTCTTCTTGCGATCCGAAATTAGCGCAGGCTCACCCCTGAACCGTTTGCGCTGGCGGTTTTTTGGGGTGAGTCATTCGCCTGTAGTTTTGCTGTAGAGCGTTGATTTCGGGAGACTTGCGCGACTTAGCAAGAGTGTGAAAATAAACTTTGATCTTTTGTGACCGTGAAATGGGAAGTGTGCGCTTTGGCCGAAGGAGAGGCAGTTCATTGGAGAGTCAGCGAATTTTACAGCTGGATCAAGGCTATGAGGAGAGGCGAAGAAACAGCGTTTTTTGGCGAGCGGAAGCGAAGAGAAGGCGATTGTTCCTGCCCGTCTTCCACATTGGTTCGGTATGAGGCTCGTGGCCGTCAGCTGCAATGGTTCATGAAAAGGCGAAGAAACAGCGTTTTTTGCTGAACGGAAGCGAAGAAAGGGCGATTCTTTTCCGCGCGCCTTTCGATTCATTTGGTATGCGGCTCTCATGTGATAAAGCTCTCCTTTGGAGTCTTTCCGGCTCTAAGGCTAGCCGCGTCACAATGGCGACTAGCGTTGCTCACTCAGCCGATTAGGCGTAAGTCGCTGACAGCGGTCTAGTTAGAAGTTACAAGATTTTTGGGAAGACTTGTGACTGCCGCGCGGACCTTGGTTTGCGGCACGATTCGATTACAAGGAAGTGATTGAACACCGCCATTTATGATGAATTTTCAGGGCCGGAACTGGGGCTACAAGAGCGGCTACTAAGTCCGAGCTTCAATTCTCTTTGGCAGAATTTCCCGGGGGATCGATTCCGGGGTGACTGGCCGCCACTCTACGGTGAAGTGTCCCTCATAGCCGAAGAGTTTGCCCCAGGTTCGGTTTGCGGCAGAGACTTCAATCCGAAAGCACTGCTGTTCATCGTCGTACCACTCGCAGACGTCGGCAATTCCCGAAAAGAATAACGGAAACTGAAAGGCGATGGAGCCTTCATAAAAGCGTTGTGCGCCAGAGCGGAGCGTCAGGCCGCCATTTGGCGCGACGGACAACTCCAAATCAACGGCCAGATGTTGATGCGTTCCTAAATAATCGACGATGCAATTTCGATCTTCGCTGTAGATCATGTAGGCGTCGAAACGACGCCGTTTCGATGTTGAAAAAGTGCGCACCCACGTTACCGTCTCACGGCCCAGGGGGTCGCAGTAGGCGTAGTTTTGAATGGTGAACGGCACGTTGCGGCCTTGCTCGGGGAACATGATGCTGCGCCATGTGCCGATGTACAGAAAAGGCAGCGTGTAAGGAGGGCCGTGCCATAGGCGTTCCATGATGCCGGTGCCGATGGAGGCGAGACCACTCGCCGACGTAAGTGAAAAGCGACGCTGGATTTGTGGATGGAGTTTGGAGAAATCAGATCCGAGGGCTTGCTGATAGATGGAGATCATGCTGAACCCTTTGGATTGATGCGTAGGCAGTGGCGGGCGGAGGGAAGCCTGTGGGCGGCGAGCCAGCCCATGGTGGCCAGCGCGAAAACAGCCAGGTTCAACGTTACTGGGTTGAAGGCTGCTTTCAAGTAAGAAGGTGATTGCGCCGCAACGACTAGAGTGACGACGACCATAGCGGCCGCATTGGCAAGCAAGACTGAACGGACTCGCCAAGTGCAAAGAATGAGCAGGCCGATGAGTATTTCGCCAGCGCCGATCCAGGGGAGGAAACTGCTAGCGAGCCCGGCTTGCGATAGCATGCGCAGCTCATCTATATGACGAAAGAGCAACTTAGGTATCAGGCCATGCCAGATCCAGATGAACGCGATCACTACGCGCGCGAGGGCGTGAATGAGAAAAAAATTCATTGATGCGTCAGGCGTCTGTTCGTCTTCCGCCCAGAGACGAACGCGATCAAAGCTCCAGGCCGTAGCCCAGCCGATCATGGGCCGAAAAGCAATGCGATCCACGAGTCGGCCGAGGAAACCCCATCTTGTTTCGTAGTCGTACCAAGTGAAGAAGCGGAGACCGTCGCCAGTCGGAACATATTTCCAGTAACCAGCGCCTTTGCTAATTAGAGATTTCGTATCGTCGGAAGCGAACTTGAGAGACGACGTAATGTCGCCTTGAGCACCTGAGCGATCAGCGACGCTTTCCCCGGTGCCCGCGATGGCGAGGCCGAAGCCGATGCGAGTCTGATAGAGAAAGCGCTGCGGTTCTGCGGCGTCCGCCTTGGGCAGATATTGAATGTGAGTGAATCGCAAATCCCATTTCTCGTGGAGATCGGGCTGCTGGGTGAGTTGCCAGACTCGGTCGAGATCTGACTTGATGAGGATTTCGACGTAGATTCCAGGCGTTTCGCTCAAGAAATGAGAGTATCAGTTTGCCGAGCGAAACGACTTAATCTGTCTTCGTCCTGCCGATGAATTTGTCGGCCCACTGGATGAAGTACTTCACGTTAGGCGCATCGGTATGGCCGCCGTCATGCTGACGCCAAGCGAGTTGCCCGTTGAGGAGACCAGAGTTAACGGGCGGCATTTCTTCTTTGCGGTAGTCGTTCGAAACGCCTAGGTCATGCGCGCCTAAAAGCTTGAACACTTCGCCGGCTGCGATAGTGGCCATGTAACTGCCTCTTTGATCGAGCCACTTCGCGTCGCCTTGTTCCGGTATGCCGTAGCTGATGAACGTCAACCGAGGGGCGCAGAGGGCAATCAACTCATGTGAATCAACAGGAATGTCAGCGGCGTTCTTGCTGCCGAACTTCGATTCAGACGCACCGTACTTCATAAAGTTGCCGGCCATCCAGTAATACTCGCCGCCGGTGAGGCTCTCCACGGCTTCGCCAAAGTTGCGTCGATTGAGCTTGGCGCCGCCTTCACCAGATGAGCCAATCAGCCCCATGGCGAAGCGCGGTTCGAACGCGAGTGTGACCAGCGCGGCCTTGCCGTAACGCGAAACACCTTCAATGCCCACATGCTTTGCGTCTACAGCTGGATCTGTTTCCAAATAGTCTAAACCACGCGCGGCGCCCCACGACCAAGCGCGTAACGCACCCCACTGATCGGGCTTGCGCGGTTGCCCTTCATTGACTAAACCGATAATTCCTTTGATGAGACCCGCGCCGTTATCAGCTTGAATGCTGGCAGGATCTATGAGAGCGTATCCCCAGCCATCGGAAATCAATTGCTGCGTGGTGGGGGGATCGCCGGGAGGGGGACGCATGCCAAAAATGGGAGGCGGTGTGGAGGCATTCACGCTATAGGCGGGGTAATGGTCAAAAATTGCTTGCAACGAGGGGTCTTGTTTGAGAAGGAGTGCCTTGATCGCTGCGTTTAATTTGTCGAGATCTTCCTGCGGGGGTTGCGCGGGCGCAGGAAGAGCGGCGCGGCC
>Ga0302319_10013808_pt1 | contig 15121 bp, 12 predicted proteins | sample Bog_T0_2_FD_203319 | JGI IMG/M metagenome (GOLD analysis project Ga0302319, IMG submission 203319) | Peat permafrost microbial communities from Stordalen Mire near Abisko, Sweden - Bog_T0_2 | ecosystem: Environmental > Terrestrial > Soil > Wetlands > Peat | place: Sweden: Abisko, Stordalen Mire... | reverse complement strand
GCGTGAAGTCGGCGCGCAGAGTCTTGCCATCCGCGCTCGGAACCAAGGGCCGCTCCACGAGGGCCAACACCACAAATTCATGCCGCAGGGTGGCGCCACGGTTCTCGCCCGCCGTCACCTGTGAGGCAAATCCGCCGCCCAGCAGCGCCACCTCCACGGCCCATCCCGCGCCCGGCTCGCCCCGCACCCCTGCGCCCGGCGTAAACACCACCCAGCCGGCTCCGGGCTCCCGCAGCTGCACCGTCAGGACGCCCGGGCTCCCGCCGGCCGGGCCATCGCCCGCGCCCGGCTTCCATTCCGCCCCGTCGCGGACAAAACAGGGAGTGTAGACGGACGAAGTTCCCCAGGCGGCGGCATAGGCGTACTCCCGCTGCGTGAATGCGGGGGTCGCAAAGCGGTCGAGCCAGCCGAGATTGTCCCAGTAATCGACATGAAAGGACAGCGGCACGAAATCCCGCCACAGTCCCGGATCATCCTTCAGCGCCGCCAGCCAGCGCTCCGCCGGCGGGCAACTGCTGCACCCCTCGCTGGTAAACAGCTCGACGACCGCCACCCGCGCCGGCCCCGAGGTGAAGCGCACCGGCTCCGCGCCCCACGCCGTCCGCATCGCCGCGAGGACAAATAGCGATGCAACCAAAGCGGGCTTCATGGAAGTAGCGCAGGCGTCCCGCCTGCCGTCGTCAATACTGCAGGCGGGACGCCAGTCTTCGCCATCGCGGCCGCGATGGAAGACTGCCGCGGCGTAGCTCGCGTTCAGCGAGCGGAGACGGGCAGGGCCCCTGGAATGGCTACGCCTCGGCAGGCCTGCGCTACTCCCGTGCCTTCCAAATTTGATCGGTAAGGCTCCCGCAGCGGCCATTGATGGTCTCATCGCCGCCTCCGTGGCCGCCAAATCTGGCCGTCAGTTACTGACGGCTGCCTTTGGCGGCCTGCCTTGGCGGCGAGATCGGGTCTTGACCATCACCGGCCGCGAAGGGCGCCTTCCCGATCAAATTTGGATGCTATTGCGTCAGCCTTTCAGCGCCCCGGCCGCCACGCCCTTCACGATGTGGCGCTGGAGCACGACGTAGACGATCAAGATCGGGACCGTCACAAGTACGATGCCGGCAAACAGCATCCCGTAGTCCGAGCGAAACAGGGACGCGACCGAAAGGTTGGCCAAGCCGAGCGGCAGCGTGCGCGCCCGGTCCGCCGTGTCGCCGCCGAGCAGCATGTACGCATAGAAGTACTCCTTCCAGATCCCGATGAACTCGAAGATCGCCACCGTGACCAGGCCCGGCCGCGCCAGCGGCAGCAGCACCCGCCAGAAAGCGGTGAACTCGCCGCATCCGTCGATCACCGCCGCCTCGTAGAGCGCCCGGGGCAAGGACCGGAAGAAACCTGCCAGGATGAAGATGGCGAAAGGCAGGCCGTTGGCCGTGTAGACCAGGATGAGGCCGACGCGTGAATTCAGCAGGCCCATCCCGCGGAGCTCGAAGAAGAGCGGCACGATCGCGAGCTGCGCCGGGAGCATCAGGCCGGCAAGAAACAGCCAGAAGACCGCCCGCCCAAGCGGGTGGTAAAACCGCGCCAGCGCATAGGCGGCCATCGCGCCGAGGGCGACGATCAGCGCGACCGAGGCGCCCGTGATCAGGACCGAGTGGAAAAAATAATCGCGGAAATGCGCCTCGTGCCACGCATTCCGATAGTTCTCAAAATGCAGGGCGCCCAGGCTCGGGACGGCAAACGTCCGGTTGAAGATGTCGCGATCGCCCTTGAGCGACGAATACGCCACCCAGATCATGGGAAACACGACCCACAGCGCGTACCCGGCCAGGGCCGCGAAAATCAGCGCCCGCGAGATTCTGGCCGGTGGTGATCTCATGGCCGTCGCCTCATGCCTCGATCGCCTCGCGTTTCAGCGCGCGCATCACCACCGCGCTGGCGGCGAAGACTAGGACAAAGAGCACCACCGCGATCGCCGCCGCACGGCCAATCTCGAAATTGCGGAACATGGAGATGACCAGCAGGGTGCCCAGCGTGTTGGAGACCGGGGAGGGGTCCTGGGCCGTCAGCAGCCAGATCAGGTCAAAGGCGTTGAGCCCGCCGATCACGAGAAAGACCACCGAGATCGTGATCACTTCGCGGATGAGCGGGAGCGTGATCACGAAAAACTGCCGCCAGACCGGCGCGCCATCGAGCTCCGCGGCCTCATAGAGCTGGGGATCGATCCCCTCCATCGCTGCCAGGTAAAGGATCAGGTTGAAGCCGCAGGCCATCCAGATGTAGATCGGGATCAGCGCCATGTACAGGTGGTCGGTTGACAGCCAGGGGAAACCGTCGCAGGCGGCCAGCCGGCGCCAGTGCAGCAGGCGGCCGAGGTCGACCAGGAACGCATTGGCCAGCCCCCCGTGCGGCTGGTAGACGTTCAGCCAGAGCAAAATCGCCGCGATGCCGCCCAGCATGTTCGGAAAGAGGAAGACCACGCGGAAAAATCCGCCGCCCCGGACGCCCCGATGGATCAGGGTGGCGCACAGCAGGGCAAAGGGCACCACGAACAGGGAGGGCACCACCATCAGGAACAGGTTGTTCTTCAGGGCGAACCAGAAGGCGTCGCTCTCGAACAGCAGCCACCGGAAATTGAAGGCTCCCACCCAGGCGCGCGGTGCGATGCCGTTCCAGCGGGTGAAGGCCAGCTCGAACGCGGCCAGGCCGGGGGCCAGCACGAAGACCACGTAAAGCAGGAAGGCCGGTCCGACAAAGCCGAGGCCCATGGGGGTGCGCAACCGGCCGAAGTGCGATTCGTCGGTGGACGGGAGGCCATGTCGCGCCCGACCCCGCCGGCCCATCCAGCCCCGGAAAAGCCAGAGCCACGTCGCCGCCACGCCCGCCAGCAGCAGCGCGCCCGCCAGCGGATGCCGATCATCCACGCGCGCGGGATTGACCTGGTGGGCGCGCACCAGCGCGGCGGTGTCCTCCAGCCGGCGGGCAAAGTCCAGCGGCGTGATCCGGCCCGCCATCAGCTGCTCGCTGACGTTGGTCATCACCTGCCGAATCTCGGGCGGCAGCATCATGATCTGGGGCATGGCATAGGCGTCGCCGGCCCGGGCGATGATCCGCGCGGTTTCCTGCATCCGCGGGGAATAGGCGGAGAGCGGGACGCCGCGGATCGCCGACGGCGAGTTGATTTCCCGCACGAAAGCGGCCGCCCGGGCCCGCGAGGTGAGAAACCGAAGGAAATCGATCGCCTGCCGCTCCCGCACGGCGTCGCCGGTCGCAAAGACAAAGAAGCTGTCGGGCCCGGACTCGATCGCCGAGGGATCGCCGACGCCATCCGGAAAGACGGGGAAATTCATCGCCCCCAGCTCGAAGTCATCCGGGATCTTGCCCGCCATCTCGTTGACCAGCCACGAACCCGAAATGGTCATGGCCGCCCGGCCCTGGAGAAACACCCGCTCCGCCCCGGTGTGCGTCTCCCCCTGCCAGCCCCGCATCGCGCATTCCTGCATCACGCGCTGCTCCACCGCGGCAGCCCGGATGTACCGCGGGTCGAGCCGCGTCCCGGGCTTCAGCTCGTTGATCGCCTGCCAGCCGGCCGCACCGACGAGGTTGTAGCAGGCGGCGGTCATGATCGTGTTCTCGTAGTACCATGCGGTTCCGGGCATGCTCAGGGGCGCGATCCCGGCCGCCTTGATCCGGGCGCACAGCGCGAAGAATTGGTCCCAGGTGCGCGGTTCCGACCAGCCATGGGCCCGGAACATCGCGCGGTTATACCAGACCGTCCAACTCGCGTAGGCGCAGGGCAGGCCGCCGATGCGCCCGTCCACCCGCCAGGGGTCCAAGGCCCCCGGCAGGAACGTGTCGATCCAGCGGGCGTCGCCCTCCCAGTTCGGCCCTTGAAGGTACGGGGTCAGGTCGAGCACCTTGCCCGCCCGGATCAGGGTCGGCCACGGCACGTCCTCGGCGCCCGAGGACGCGACATCCGGATAGTCCCCGCCGATCGCGCGGATCGCGATCTGCACGCCGATCCGGGGGTCGCCATAGATCCGGATCTTAACCCCGGGGCGCAGCGCCTCGAACAGCCGCGCCGACTCCTCGTAATACGCCGTGCCATAGCCGCCGGCAAAGATGGGGATGTCCAGGTCGACCGCCCGCAGCAGCGGCGCGGCCAGGAGGATCAGCAGGAGACAGATCCGCTTAAACACGAGAAGACACGGTTGCCTGGTCTCTGGTAATCTGGAAACCCTCCCGCCGGAGCACCCGCCACAGCATCGCGATATGCGCGCGATCGCGGGTCTCGACCGTGCAGACGGCGTGCACCGCGCTCACGTCCGGGCCGCTGAAGGCCCGGTCGTGGGCGATGTCCTTGATGCTCGCCCCGCAGGCGCCAATCACCCGGCACAGTTCGGCGAGACTGCCCGGCCGGTCGCTGATGTGCGCGACAAAGCGCGTCAGGCGGCCGTCATGCACCAGCCCCTTCTCGATCACCCGGCTGAGTACGGCCGGGTCGATGTTGCCGCCGCAGGCGCAGAGGACGACCCGCTGGCCGGCGAGCTCGGGGAGGGCGCCTGAGATCATCGCGGCCAGCGCCACCGCGCCCGCACCCTCGACCACCGTCTTTTCCAACTCGAGCATGCGCAGGATCGCGATCGAGATCCACTCCTCGCTCACCCGGACGACCTCGTCCACCCGCGTCCGGGCGAGGGCGAAGGCCTGGGCCCCGATCCTGAGCGTCGACAGCCCGTCCGCCAGGGTCGCGTGCCACGGCACGGAGCAGGGCTTGCCCGCCCGCAGCGCCGCCGAGAAATGGCCGGTGGAGGTGCTCTCTACGCCGATGATGCGCACCCGCGGCCGAAGCGCCTTGATCGCGACGCTGATCCCGGCGATCAGGCCGCCGCCGCCAACCGGGCAGACAATCGCGTCGAGCCCGTGAACCTGTTCGAGGATTTCCAGGGCCATCGTGCCCTGACCCGCGATGATATGCGGATCGTCGAAGCCATGGATGTACGTCAGGCCCTCCGCCGCCCCGATCCGGCCCGCCTCCGCGCTTGCCTCCACGAAATTGGCGCCGCGCAGCACCACGCGGGCACCCAGCTTCTGGCAGGTGGTGATCTTGATCAGGGGCGCATACTCCGGCATGACAACGACTACGGGGATCCCGAGCAGTTTGCCGTGGTAGGCCAGGCCAAGCGCATGGTTGCCCGCGCTCGCCGCGATGACCCCGCGGCGCTTTTGCGCGGGATTGAGCAGCAGCAGCGCGTTGCGGGCGCCCCGCTCCTTGAACGAGCCCGTGCGCTGGAAGTTGTCGAGCTTGCAAAAGACACGCGCCCCGGCGATGCCGCTGAGCGGGATGGACTCGGGACAGGGCGTCATGACCACGCCGCTGGAGATACGCCGCCGCGCCGCCCGGATATCAGCCAATGTGACCGCCATGGACCAGATGTAGCGGACGGAAATAGCGTTGCCGAGAAAAACCGCGAAGCCAGACTTCTCCGGCATGTATCAGGTCACGTTTTCCGACCAGGCGATGCGGGCATTCAACCAGATTGATAAAGCCGCACAATTTTCTGTCATAGAACCGATTAGCAATATTGTCGCCAGCGACCTGGTCCATCCCCGCGAGCCGCTCGGGCGGTTTCAGCGCGGCGGTCGGACCTTTTACCGGCTGCGGGCCGGGGACAGCCGGTTCTATTTCGAGGCGAGCGCCGACACCCTCCACGTCGTCTACATCCTGCACAAAAACTCCCTTGAGGACTTCCTGCTGCGCAACAAGCTCCCCGTGTCGGAGCAGCAGCTCTTCGAGCAGCACTCGAAATTCTGGAAGTACCTCGAAAGCCTGACCAAATGATTTTTCGCCAGCCCCCCAGTGACGAGCGCACCCGGGCGGACCTTGCGCGGCGCGAGGATCCCTACAACGTCAGCCAGGCGAGCCACATCTACTTTTGGCCCAACCTGATGACGGCGGGGAACCTGTTCTGCGGCTTCATGGCGGTCATCAACTGCATCCAGGCGCGCCTGGCCGACTTCAGCCCAAGCGGGGAATACCTGGGTGCCACCGCCGCCGAACATTACCGGTACGCGGTGTTCTTCATCTTCGGCGCCGCCGGGTTTGACATGCTGGACGGGCGCCTAGCCCGCCTGGGCGGCCGGGAGTCGCTCTTTGGCGCGGAATTCGACTCGCTGGCCGACGTGGTGTCCTTCGGCGTCGCCCCCGCCCTGCTGATGTACTTCCTCATCCTTTCGCCCACCCAGGCCTTCCCGTGGTTCCGCGAGATCGGGTGGTTTGTCGGGTTCATCTACCTGCTCTGCGCCGCCATGCGGCTGGCCCGGTTCAACGTTATCACCAACCCGCTCCTCCATCCCGGCAAGAAGGAGGCGAGCGGCGATTTCGTCGGCCTGCCGGTGCCGGCGGCGGCCCTGACCGTGGCGGCGCTGGTCCTTTCCCTGCTCAAGCTCGCCGATGCGGACAAGTCCCTCAATCGGTTCGCCCTGGGGCTGCCATTTCTCATGCTCCTGATAGCCATACTGATGAGGAGCACGGTCCGCTACCCCAGCGGCAAGAAGGTGGACATGCAGACCCAGACCAAGCCCCGCACTTTCCTGCTGGTCCTGATCCTGATCGGGCTGGTCGTGATCTACAAGGAAGTGACGCTGCTTTGCACCTGCCTCGGCTACATTTTCTTCGGGCTGATCCGCCACTGGCGCAGGCGGCGATCCGCGTGGCCCGACAAGCTGTGAGGAACCTGCGAAAAGCCCACCGACAACTTCACCCCCCCGAAAAAGTACCCGGTTGTTCGTCGCCGCCCGCCGGTTCTTCACACGGATTTGCCGCGGTGTTCTCCCCTCAGGAAGGCCGGTTGCTGCAGTTATTCGCAGCCTATAATACTACTGCTGTAATTACTTATTGAACCAATCATCTTTTAGACTTTGTTAATTCATTCACCCCTGCCCGCCCGCCTGCCTTCATGAAATTCAAAATCAATCGCGATCATTTCGCCAATGGCCTCGCCCTCGTGCTCAATGTGGTCGGCTCGAAGGCGACAATGCCGATCCTGAGCAATGTCCTGATCGAGGCGGAGAAGGACCAGCTTTCGCTGACCACGACCAATCTCGACCTGGGCATTCGCTGCCGGATCAAGGCCGATGTGAAGGAGACGGGATCGGTCACGCTGCCGGTCAAGCGGCTGGCCAGCATCGTCCGCGAGCTGCCCAATGTGGACGTCACGGTCGACGCCTCCCCCAACCACCAGGTCAAGCTCTCGTCGGGCGGCTCGACCTTTCGCATCATGGGCATTGGCCGCGAGGATTTCCCCCCGCTGCCGGAGTTTGGCGACGAAAAGGCTTTCACGCTGGAGCAGACCGAGCTCAACGCCATGCTGCGCAGCGTCGCCTACGCCCAGTCCGCTGACGAGACGCGCTACATCCTCAACGGGGTGTATTTCAACTTCCGCGACGGCAAGCTCTCGCTGGTCGCCACCGACGGCCGCCGCCTGGCCGTGATCTCCCGGGAAATGGCGGTGCCGGCGGCCAGCGCGGGCGCGATCATCCTCCCGGCCAAGACCGTGGCGGAGCTTTCCCGCCTGCTCGACAAGGGCGAAAAGGTGAAGATCAACTTCAACGAGCGCCGCTGCGCCTTCCAGATCGCCACCGAAAAGGACGGCAGCGGGCTGACGGACAGCGTGTACCTGTACTCCAAGGTGGTCGAAGGCAGCTATCCGAACTACCAGCAGGTCGTGCCCAAGGAGACGCATCAGCGCATCAAGTTGGAGCGCGAGCTCTTCCTGCAATGCGTCCATCGCGCCGCCCTGGTGTGCTCCGAGAAGGCCAATTCCGTGAAGATCAAGCTCACGGGCAACCTGCTGGAGATCACCGCCCAGAGCCCGGACTTCGGCGAGGCCCATGAATCGATGGCCATCGGCTACAGCGGACCCGACCTGCAGGTGGCGTTCAACCCGGCCTTCCTCATGGATCCCCTGCGGGCGCTGACCCGCGACGAGGTTTTCTTCGAGATCAAGGACGAGGTCAGCCCGGGCGTGTTCAAGACGCTCGACAGCTTCATCTGCGTGATCATGCCCGTCCGGCTGAGCTGAGTCCGTGCAATCTCCCTACCTTCTCCTGGCCGCGATCGCGGTCGCGCTCGTGCTGGTGCAGATCAACCACCGGTTTGGCTCGCCCATCATCTCAATCGTCGACCGCTGGCTGCGCTGGTTTGTCTTCGCCTTCCTCGCCGCCCAGGTCTGCCACGATTTCCAGCTGATCGACCGGCCGTACTGGGTCCTGGCCGCGGCCTTTTTCCTCCTCTGGTTCCTGGGCGAGACGCTCTACAACTGGCTGGCCATCTCCGCGCTCAGCGTGAGCCCGCTGCCGCTGTTTCCGCGCTACGCCCTCAACCACAGCGGCGAGGAATGGCCCGTGCAGCCCCGCTTCCTCAAGATCCGGGGATGGCTCCGCGCGCAGGGCTTCCGCCAGGCCCAATCCCTGAAGATGGAGATCGGCGGCGGCATTTACCTCCGGGTCTCGATCTACCAGGACCCCCTCGGGACCGTGCGCATCCAGGTGACGTTTTTCCCGCAGGCCAATGGCTCGATCGTGGTGTGCTACGGCCTGACCTCCGTTACGGCCGACGGCGCCCGCTATGTGACTGACAACTTCAACAGCCCCTTTGCCGGCTTTTACCCGGAAAACTGGCTGGTCGAGCGACGGCCCTGGTGCCGTTCCCTGCCGCGCCTGCTGGTGCGCCATCGCTCCCGGCTGGCCGCCTCGGGGGTGTTTCCCGCGCCTTTTCCGGTTGAGCCGCTGGCGGATCTCAATGCGATGCAGAGCGAGCTCGACCGCCTCAACACCGAGCTGGGCTTCCTCCACCCGCAGAACGAGCGCGAGGACCTGGGCAAGATCACCCAGGAAGGCCGCTACCGGGTCTGGAAGGAAATCTGGATGCTGAAATACCTCGGGCGCAGCGCGCGGTACCAATAGCCCCCGGTCGCTTTGCGCGCTTACCAAACCTTCTCGTCCAATAAGGCGAACAGCTCGGCCTCGCTGATGCGCCGCTGCGCCATCGAGTCCCGCTCGCGCAAGGTGAAGGAGCCGTCCTTCTCGATCGTCTCGAAGTCGATCGTGATGCACCAAGGCGTGCCGATCTCATCCTGCCGGCGGTAGCGCCGCCCGATCGCGCCCGACTCGTCGTAGAACACGGCGTACCGGCGCTTCAGCCGGCGGTAGATTTCCTGGGCGCGGGCCACCAGCTCCGGCTTGTTTTTCAGCAGCGGAAACACCGCCACCTTCACCGGCGCCACCCGCGGGCTGAACCGCAGCACGGTGCGCTTCTCCACATTGCCCTTCTCATCCCTGATTTCCTCCTCGGCATAGCCCGCGCACAGCAGCGCGAGGAAGATCCGGTCGACCCCCACGGCGGGTTCGATCACATGGGGCGTGAGCTTTTTTTTGGTCGTCTCGTCGAAGAGTTCCTGCGGCACGCCCGAGACCTTGCCATGCTGGGACAGGTCGTAATTGCCCCGCGCGGCGATGCCCCACAGCTCCTGCACGCCGAAGGGATACCGGAACATGATGTCGGTCGTCCCCTTGGAGTAAAAGGCCAGTTTCTCCTTCGGGTGGTCGTACTCGGACAGGTGCGACTCGGGCAGCCCGATCGAGGCCAGCCACTGCCGGCACCAGTCGATCCACTCCCGGTGGCACTTCGCCCAGTCGGCGTCCTCATGGATGAAGTATTCCATCTCCATCTGCTCGAACTCCCGGGAGCGAAAGATGAAGTTGCGCGGCGTGATCTCGTTGCGGAACGAACGCCCGATCTGGGCGATGCCGAACGGCAGCTTGACCCGCCCGGTGTCGACCACGCTCTTGAAGTCGACGAACATCCCCTGGGCGGTCTCGGGCCGGAGGTAGGCGACGCTGCTGGCGTCGGTCAGCGCGCCGACGTTGGTCTGGAACATCATGTTGAACGAGCGCGGCGCAGTGAGGCTGCCGGCTTCGCCCGTGGCGGGGGAGGGGATGAGGGGGATTTCCTCCGGCTGCACCAGCGTCATATCGCGGGGCTGCACCGGCGCCAGTTTGCCCTGGACCGCCTTCCTGCGCTTGAGGCCCTCCGCCGCCTCCTGCAACTCCGCTTCCGTCTTCTCGCTCTCGAGGGCGCTGACGTAGCCGATGGTGTTCCCGTCGACCACGACGGCGGCGAAGAACAGCTGGTCGGCCCGGTACCGCTGCTTCGACACCTTGCAATCCACCAACGGGTCGGTGAACCCCGCCACGTGGCCCGAGGCCTCCCAGACCTTGGGATGCATGATGATGGAAGTCTCGATCCCGACGATGTCATCGCGCCGGCGGACCATGTCATCCCACCAGCAATCCCGGATGTTCTTCTTCAGCTCGGCCCCCAGGGGGCCGTAATCGAAAAACCCGGTGATCCCGCCGTAGATCTCCGACGAGGGGAAAACAAACCCGCGGCGCTTGGCGAGCGCGACGATGGCTTCCATGAGATTGGCTGGTTCGGTCGACATGTAACGGGTGAGTACACCGGAGCCCGGCCGGGGGGTCAATTCCGGGTTGACCCAAAAGAAAACCCCGCCCGAACTTCCCCGCGGACGGCCTTTCCGAAACATCACGGGGCGGGAAGGGTCCAAAACACATGCGCGCAAAATTCATAAGTTATAAGATATTAATGACCATAGGCTTAGCTTTTGCTTTTTGCGGCGGGGCGCTTCAGGCCAGGGATAACACAGGCAAGACGCTCAAGCTGACGACCGACCTTTCGCAGATCGATCGCGACGCATTTGATCGCGTGAGCTATGCGGCGGTGGTGAAGCGGGCTGCGCCCAGCGTGGTCGACGTGGTCTCGACTACGCGGGTGAAGGCTCCGGACATGTCGCAATCCTTCAACGATCCGCTTTTCCGGCATTTCTTTGGCATCCCGGAGGGTCCCCAGGGTCCCCAGGAAAACGGGGGCGGCCGGCCGCGCGAGCACCACGCGCAGAACCTCGGCTCCGGCATCATCGTGACCTCCGATGGCTACATCCTCACCAACAACCACGTCGTTGACGGTGCGGAGGAAGTGAAGGTCAGGTTCGGCGAGCCCGAGCGGGAGTTTGTCGCGACGGTGGTGGGTCGCGATGCCGACACCGACGTGGCGGTGCTCAAGATCGACGCCACCGGCCTGCCCACGGCCGTCCTGGGCGACAGCGATCAGCTGCAGGTGGGCGACATGGTCCTGGCGATCGGCGACCCCTTTGGCATCGGCGCCGCCGTCACGCATGGCATCGTCAGCGCTCTGGCCCGCAACACCAACCTCAACATCGAGGCCTTTGAGGACTTCATCCAGACCGATGCGCCGATCAATCCGGGCAACTCCGGGGGCGCGCTGCTCGACGCGAAGGGCCGGGTCGTCGGCATCAACACGGCCATCCTGAGCCACTCCGGCGGCTCGAACGGCGTCGGTTTCGCCATCCCGATCAATCTGGTCAGGTCCGTGGCCGAGCAACTGGTCAGCACGGGCAAGGTGGAGCGCGGCTTCCTCGGCGTGAATCTGGAGCCGCTGACCCCGGATCTGGCGGCCCAATTTGGCACCGGCACGGGCGCCCTGGTCACCGACGTCACCCCGGGCAAGCCGGCGGACAAGGCCGGGCTCAAGAGCGGCGACATCATCACCACCCTCAATGGCAAGGTGGTGGAGAACCCCAATCACCTGCAGCTGGCGGTTATCAGCCTGCCGCCGGGCACCGAGGTGACCATCGGCTATTTGCGGGACGGCAAGGAGGCGACCGTCAACGTCAAGCTGGACGTGCGTCCGGCCTCGAATGACGTGGCGTCCGCCAGCAACGACGAAGGCGTGCTCAACGGCGTCGCCGTGGCGGACATCACCGACGAGGTGCGCGAGCAGCTCCAGTTGCCCCCCGACCTGAAGGGCGCGGTCATCTCGGAAGTCGACCCGGAAAGCGGTTCGGCCCAGGCCGGGCTCACCCAGGGGGATATCATCCTGGAGCTGGATCGCCGGCGGGTCCATAATGCCGACGAGGCGGTCAAGCTCAGCGACGAGATCAAGGGCCCGAAGGTCCTGGTCCGCATTTGGCGCAAGGGCTTCAGCCAGTACGTGGTCGTGGACGAGACCAAGAAGTCCCCGGCCACCCCGCCGTCGAATCCGCCGGACGAGGAAAACCAGTAAAGTAGCGCACGCATCCGGCGGCTGAAGGTAGACGCGATGTCCCTGTCGCGTTGCCTCATAGGGAAGCGGCAGGATGCCGCTTCTACCTTGCCGAGGAAGTAGCGCAAAAAAAACCTCACGCCCTTCCGAGCGTGAGGTTTTGAAGAACAAGAGCACCGGCTTACCGGCGCCAGCCACCGCCATGCCAGCCGCCGCCGCCGTGCCAGCCAAATCCGATGCCGATCCCGATCGGCGCATACCAGCCCCAAGGATAGTAAGCGTCATAGTAGTACGGATAGGGCGCATAGTACCCGGCCGCCGGCGTCTGATAGACGACCGTCGTGGTGGTCCCGGGCGCAGGCGCCGGAGCGGAAACCGCCCCGGGGACTTCTCCAGCCGGGAGCACTTGGTAGGAGACCGTCGTCTGCAAGCCGTTGGGCTCCTGGTAGACGACGTTGATCTGGGTGCTGGTCTGGTCGACCTTGAGCACCGCGGTCCCTTGCGCCTTGGCGGCGGCGAGGAGGGACGGCACCGAGGGAAGTTGCGGAAGATAAACAAGTTCAGTCGGCGATGGGGCCGGCGTGGCCGGCGCGGCCGTTTGGGCGTAAGCCCCGGTGGCCGCAAGGCCGAGCGCTGAGATCGCGAGCGCTGCGCTGAAGGTTTTAAGATTCATGGGAGTGATTGGTTAAATTTGGGACCCCGGGTCGGCGGAAAAGTGCCGTATTTTTGTGGCTACCGCCCCACCGGCCAGAGATCGAGGAGCTGTTCTGATGATACCATATCCAGCAAGACGGCTGGGGCAACTCGAGGTTTCACTGCAACCAGCGCAAAGTCCGGGTCCAGGCGGCCTGGGCCGCCTGGGGTTGGTAGGCCGGCCGATCCTCGCAGAAGAAACCGTGTCCGGCCTCCGGATATACCACGACCTCGTGCGGCCCGTGGAGAGCATTGAGGCGCGAGCGGATCAACGCCACGTCCTCGGCCGTGATGCTCGCATCCTTTTCGCCGAAGCCGAACAGGGTCGGGCATTTCAGCCGGGCGAATTCGTCCACTAGCGGCGTGAGCCCCATCCCCGGCCGGGCCTTGGTCATGCCGCCTCCATAAAAGGAGACGGCGGTGGCCAGGGGCAGGTTCAGGGCCGCGAGCACCGCGGCGAAGCCACCCAGGCAGAAGCCGATCGCCGAGGTCCGCTTCGGATCGACCAGGGGATCCGCCGCCAGCGCGGTGTGCGCCGCCACGATATCCGTGAGCAGGGTCTGATTGGTCAAGGCGCCCATGATCGGCCGGATCTTGGGAAAATCCTCATAGCCCATCGTCAGGCCGGCACCCGCGCGGTGGAACAGCTCCGGCGCCGCCGCCACGAAGCCCTCGTCCGCCAGGCGCTGGCACACCCGGAGGATATGCCCATTCACGCCGAACGCCTCCTGGAAGACGAGGATGCCAGGCAATGAGTGGGGAGCTGCAGGGGCGGACGGTTTCGCCCAATGCACAATCATCGGGCCGTCGGCGGTGGATACGGTGGTGGATTCGCTCATGGTAAGTGTGCCGCAAAATACCGATCTCCCCCGATCCCGCAAGGAGTAGCGCAGGCGGGACGCCTGCGCTACTTAAGAACGTGGCTTCCAGCCCAAGAGCTCAAGAGAACACGGGCGCGACGCCCGTGCCACTTCGAATTGCCTCCGTTGCGATCAAGCTCACACACCACCAAAAACAGTCGCCTTTCTCCTCAAAAACAGAGGAAATACGAACCACTGAATCGGTTCTTTCCGGGCTCTTAGCTCAGCGGTTAGAGCAGGGGACTCATAATCCCTTGGTCGTCGGTTCGAATCCGACAGGGCCCATTATTTATTATCAGCTGGTTACAAAAGAACAACTGCATCGCCGCAATAAGCGTCTCACACTTTTCTCACGTTTTCATAGGCTCAGACCAGGTTCCAAACCTTAAGCCGAATAGCCATGGAAGTAATTGGCACAGCCGCTCTCTCCACTTTTCTTTCAACCGGATGGAGAGATACCTTGGTCACGAACGATGACATTCGGCGCGACTCGGGATATTCCGTTAAAAGTTTTAGCGACCTCGTTAGCTGTGTCGCCAAACTCGCGTTCTACAACCAAGACCACGTCCTCTTATATCGAGGACAGAATCAAGATTTCAAGAATGGCGCCACGCAACGAAGCGTTCTAAAACCAACGATCTTTCGAGCCATATACGGCGATCCGCTGCCAACCGGCCTCCCTAAACGCTTCGCGAGGTTAGCTCTCGCCGAGAAGCATTTAGTTCAGGAATGGGGCTCAATCGGTCTTGAGGAACTTAGTCGGATCGAGCGACATAGGATTTTGCGTTGGTCGATCCTCCAACACTACGAAGTCTGTGCAACACCGTTGCTCGATGTGACCAACTCATTGCGTGTCGCTGCCTCCATCGCTTCATTCGGCCGTGCGCGTAGGCAGGCCTTCGTATACGTTTTAGGAGTGCCGCAATTGAGCGGAGCAATCACAGCAAGCGCTGAAGCCGATCTTCAAATAGTGCGTCTAAGTAGCATCTGCCCGCCCTCCGCGAAACGGCCACATTTTCAGGACGGGTATCTAGTAACCGAATACCCCGAAATTCAGACTTACGACGATAGGCAGCACTATAAAATTACTGAGATCGATTTTGGTCGTCGTTTGCTGGCAAAATTTCGGTTGGAATTTCAGGGTGCTTTTTGGGCTGACCCATTCCCGAGACTGCGAAAGGCGGCATTATTTCCCAAAGAGACCGAAGGCGACAAGCTCGCAATGGTTGTCGAAAGCATCAAGGCAAAACTCGGCGACGACTTGTCCGAACTGACCGATCCGAATCTTTGATTTGCGCACCGGCTAATTAATCTCGTGAAATGGTTGTTCGTATTACCATCCATGATACATGGGGGCGCCCACTTCGGATTCTGCAATTACACCCAGAGTGACGCCGCACTTATCGCGGCAAAGCCGCTGACGGCTCGGCAATAAAGTCCC
>Ga0302319_10013805_pt1 | contig 15123 bp, 13 predicted proteins | sample Bog_T0_2_FD_203319 | JGI IMG/M metagenome (GOLD analysis project Ga0302319, IMG submission 203319) | Peat permafrost microbial communities from Stordalen Mire near Abisko, Sweden - Bog_T0_2 | ecosystem: Environmental > Terrestrial > Soil > Wetlands > Peat | place: Sweden: Abisko, Stordalen Mire... | reverse complement strand
CCACAAGGCATTCGGCAAAAACTATGTGGCATCAGGCTTTACCCCGTCTTTAGCGCAGGGTGATCTTGCCCAGAATGCCTGAAGGTAAGGGTTCCAGGTTGTTCATGTCCTGAGGCTGGAAGCGATCGCCGTATTTGAGTTTCAGGAGCCTGTAATCGGGCAGCGTCTGGCCGGCTAATTCATTGATCGCAGTGTTAGCCACTACGATTTTGATTTCGTTCGAGCCCGGGTGAAGCAGATCGCCCACTTCCACCTGGAAAGGCGCTCGCCAAACCGAACCGGCCAGTTTGCCGTTGACATAAACGACCGCGGCTTCGCGCACCGGCGGATCGATCCAGGCGCGCGTTCCATTCGACATGCGCGAAGGGGTGATCGGCGTACCCAGGCCGAAATCGAGTTTGGTGAACTTCGGCCCTGGCGGAACTTCGATCGTCTTTTGGTAGGTAGCGGTGCCGGAGAAGAAGCGGGTCTTCGGGTCCTCGCTCCAGGATTTTTCCGCGTCCGTGGTGTAGTTCAGCTTTTCGAACGTAACTTTCCATCCCGAGCTGATTTCGAGGGGCTCTGCTGCGAGTGCCTCTGCGGAGGGCTTCGTTGCGCTTTCCGGCGACAGCATCAGGATGCGCGATTCGTAAGGCGCTAAGTCACAGCTAAGATCCGCCGTGTTCGCGGCAGTCACCTTGCCGCTGAAGGGATCCCACCATTCACCAGGAACGTTCTTAATCCTCACCGCCGCTTTCAACGGAACCGGGTGATTCGATGTGTTGGCGATGAAATAAACATCGGCGCTGTCCAGCTTGCGGTGATTGAACCCGATTGCCGGATCGTTATGCGCGAAGTCGGGAGTGTAGAGACCTGTGAGCGTCGCACCGAGTTTCGCTTCGTCATCCACCATGTTCGATTTCATCGAGGCCGCGAGCTTCGCGATCTCAGGCGTATCGGTGGCGTCCTGCAGACCGGTGGCCATGGACGGCAGGCGCCTCGTTGCAACAACGATTCCGCCCTTAGCCGCGTAGGCGTCGATCTTACGCAGCGTCGCAAGCGGGATGCGCTGCACATTGGGCAGAATCAGTACAGGATAGTTGACGCCCAGCTTGTCGATCGCGGCGTCGTCGATAAAGTCGAAGTTATAGCCCGAGTCGAGTACTTGTGTAACCAGCGTTGGCGGAAGGGTCCGCTCTAAAGAACGATCGACCGAATCCTGTCCGGCTCGAAACTCCGCCATAGTGTCGTTGACAGGCAGATAGATCGCGACGTCGTTCGCGGGTTTTCCCTGACGCATGAGCCAGCTTACGCGTTGAAAGTACTTCGTAACATCGGGCATCACAATCCACCACGGATTATGTTCGTTGAAGACGGCGGCGGCGTAGAAGCGCCATCCGGGCTCGCCCGCGGAAGCCGGAGAATAAGCCCAACCATGCCCTACAAACTGGTTGATCCCCTGGATGAAATGCATGTCGGCTTCAGCCTTCATATCGAGCGGAGTGGCGCGAAATGCGGGCGAGTGCAGCCAGGTCCACGTTTCCGATGAAGTCACGGGCCGGTTGTACAAATGGCTGGCCGACGAAGCCCAGCGCACGGTGGTGAACTGGCGCCATACAGAACCGTGTTCTCCCTCGGGCAAGTCCACCAGCGCGTTGCTCGAAAGTGTTACCGGAGGCGTCCCATAGGACTGCGAACGGAACTTCGTGTTGTGTTTGTGGGCCCAGTTGTTGATAGGCACAAGGTAGCGCTCTTCGGCGAGCTCGACCATGGTCTTACCCCAGTCGCGGCGCACCGAACCGGTCTTATCGCCTATGTCGCCCACAAGCGCGGGCAGGTAGGGCGTGATGTCATAACCCCGGCGCTTCTGAAATTCTTTGATGAGATCGGGCGTCCAGTCAGTGACCACTTCCAGGCTGTCGCTGAAGACTGAGTAAGGCGGGTGGCTGCCGAAAGCCTTCAGGATTGGTTCGCCGACGGCGGTCAGGTGATGTTCGATCGCGGTCTGGTCGAAGTGGTCGAGCACGAAGCCTTCCGCGCCGACGGCGGGACGCTTCACCTGCATGCCTGAACGGCTGGAGATGAAGAACAGAACAACGTGCGGGCCGCTGAAACCTGTGGGCAGTGTGAAGTCGCTGCCATCGCCGATCTTCGTCGCCGACGCGCCTTCGAAGCGCTGAGCCGTGCCCGGCGCGAAGAACGTGGCGATCATTTTTTCACCGTTCGAGAGAGTCGGGCGCTTAACGAACATGGCGCCTTCCGCAACCGGAATGCGGTCGCAGCGAAGCGAACCGGCCGCCTCGTTGACTGGCGTATGAGGGCCGCCAAAGGGCCAGCCGCTGCCGAGTGTCACATCCATGCGCAGGCCTAGTTCGCGCGATTTCTCGGCCGCGAATTTCAGCGCGTCCAGATAACCATCCGAGAGATAGGGAAGGTTCTTGAAGCCCAACTCGGTATCGTCGAGTTCTACCGGATAGACCGGCTGCACTTCGAACCCGCCGATGCCGCCCTCCTTCATCACCTTCATCTCGCGCTCGAGTTCCGGCTTCGTGACGGCCGAGCCGAACCACCACCAGCGCATCATCACGCGGGCATCGTCGGGAGGGTTGAGAAAGGCCTGCCGCAAACGTGCGAGATCGCCCGTGGCGGCGTGGCCGGGAATCAGAATGGCGGCGCAAACTGCGGCGGCGGCCAGAAGTTTTGTGAAAGTTCGGGTGCGCATTTTGAAATTCTGAGCATACATCGAAACGGGCAGCGATTACCGGTATTCCGCAATTGCCAGGGCGAGAGCGCCCAGAACGCCGGCGTGATCGCCCAACTCGGGCGGCACGATGTATTGGTCTATATGCTCGACGATCCGCGGCACGCGCAGGTAACCGTTCACGATCTGAACGAACTCCCGGCGAATCGCGGGGAACAGATGTGTCTGGTGCATCACACCGCCTCCCACGATCACACGGGCGGGTGCGATCGTGAAAACGATGTTGGCGATAGCGAGCGCAAGGTAGCGGGCTTCGAGCTTCCATGCCGGATGATCCGGCGCGAGATCGCCGGCCGGCACGCCCCAGCGCGCGGCGATGGCGGGGCCCGATGCCAGTCCTTCGAGACAGTCGCCGTGGAACGGACAAAGACCGGGAAAGGGGTCGATCGCGAGGTCATGCGGGATGCGCAGATGACCGACTTCGGGATGCATGGCGCCCTGGAGCAGAACGCCGTTGAAGATGGCGCCACCCCCGATGCCGGTCCCTATGGTGAGGTACAAACAACTGGCCAGATCGCGCCCCGCGCCCCACTTTGTTTCGCCCAGCGCGGCCGCGTTGACATCGGTGGTGAAGGCGAAGGGAACGCCAAGAGCACGACCCAGCTCTCCCGCGAGATCGACATCCTGCCAGCCTGACTTCGGCGTCGTGGTGATGTGCCCGTAATCGGGGGACGAACGGTCCAGTTCCACGGGCCCGAAGGAACCTACGCCCAATGCCGCGACGCTTTCCCTGCGCAGAAATCCGACAGCACGCGCGATAGTCTCGGTGGGCGTTGTCGTGGGGATCTGTACGGTTCTGAGATCTTCCGGCCCCGTGCCCACGCCGCAGACAAACTTCGTGCCGCCCGCTTCGATTGCTCCGTAAATCCGCACGCGAGGGCATTGTTGCATATGGGCCGCGATAAGCTGGCAGGGTCATATGCGAAATCGTCTGGTCCTGTTCGCGGTGTTGTGCGGCTCATTGTGGGTTGCCTCTTGCAATCGATCCACGCAGAAGCGCGTCGTGTTCGTGCCTAAGGGACGCGCTCATGAGTTCTGGCAATCGGTGCATGCAGGCGCGATTGCGGCGATGCGGGAGAATCCGGGTTACGAGATCATCTGGAACGGTCCGGCGTCGGAGACCGATTACGAGGGCCAGATCCGCATTGTCGATTCGGCGATCAATCAGCATGTGGACGCGATTTGTCTGGCGCCGATCGATAAGAAGGTACTTGTGGAAGTAGTCGAGCGGGCGGCGGCGCAGAACATTCCCGTCGTGATTTTCGATTCGCCTGTCGATACCGCGAAGTTCACCGCGCAGGTGGCGACCGATAACTACGCGGGAGGAGCGCTGGCAGCTGTGCGCATGGGCCAAATCCTGAATGGGAAGGGCAAGATCGCGGAGGTCGCGGTGCAGCCCGGCAGCGCTTCGACGATGGCACGCGAGCAGGGTTTCGAAGACCTGCTGAAGAAGGATTATCCCGGAATCAAACTGGTGGACAAGCAGTACGGCATGGCGGATTTTGCGCAGTCGCTCAAAGTTTCCGAAAACATGCTGACCGCGACGCCGGATCTGAATGGCATGTTCGCCAGCAACGAATCAAGCAGCGTGGGAGCGGTGCGGGCGCTGAAAAACAAGAGCAATGTGAAGCTGGTGGGTTTCGACGCGAGCCCGCAGTTGATCGAGGCGCTGAAGAGCGGAGTGGTGGATTCGCTGGTGGTGCAGGATCCGTTTGAGATGGGATATAAGTCGATGGTCGCAGCTGTGACGAAACTGAAAGGCGGGACGCCCGAACGGATTCAAAACATCACGCCGACGCTGGTGACGCCGGAGAATATGATGACAGCTCCCATTCAGAAAAAGATCAACCCCGACCTGGATAAATACCTGAAGTAGCGCCGGCGGTCAAAGCCGCCGGCTCTTTTCCGGGAAGACCTACTTCGTGATCGTGCCGCAGGCGATGCGATCGCCCGCATTGCCCGAAGGGTCGCTCATCAGATCGTCAGCCTTGGCGTGAATCATAAGCGCCGTGCCGCCGCCGGTGAACAGTGAATTGGGCCCGTCGCTCAGCGTAACGGCGTCATTGGTAACCGTGAACTTCGCGGTGCCTTTCTTGCCGACCGTGAAATTCGCCATATCGCCCGCATGCGGTTTCGGAGTTGCGGGATTGTTAATGCCATGGTGCGCCGTGGTGGGATTAAAATGCCCGCCCGCCGTCGTGAATCCCGGCGCTTCGCACTTCGCGGTCGCGTGGAAATGGAGAGCGTGTTCGCCGGGAGGCAGACCCTTCAGATTCACGGCAATCTTCACGCCCTTACCGCCAGGTCCATCCGAGAGCTTCGCGGTTCCCACGTCTTTTCCGGCTGCATCTTTCAGGGTCACGGTCACGGGCTTGTTGGCCGCAAACATCGCGGTTCCAAACAGTCCGAAAAGGGCAACTGCAATCACTCGTTTAGTCACAAGGCGCTCCTTAAATAAATCGATTTGGTTGCCCCAGTATATCGGAGCGGTCTGTTTGAGGTACTATTTGGCTTGCGGCGTTTTTCTGCAATCCTGCTTCTGCTGTTGTTTGGCTTATCCCTGCTGAGCCCTCTCTTCGGCTCAGACGAGGAAGCCAACCTTCCCGCATGCTGCAGGCGCGGCGGAAATCACCATTGCTCGATGGCGGGCAGTAGCTCCGCTTCGAACGGCCCCGCATTCCGAAATAATGGGCGATGCCCCTTCTATCCGGGATTCGGCTCGGGCACGATGCAGACCCTCGTTGGCATCACGCCCCGAACCAGTTCCGCATTTGCGCTTGCGGCTGAAACGGCATCCTGCCATTCGTTTGAGCTTCGCGTTCTCTCTGCGCTGCGACTCCGTGCTCATGGCAAGCGCGGTCCTCCTGTCTCTGCTTAGCGGCCCCTCTTGCGGCTCTCGCCGCTTGCCACTGAACAGAGAAGGAGTCTATGAGGAATTTTCTATTTGTATTTGTGTGTATAGCTACGTCCGCGTGGGCGCAGGAAACAGTGAGTTACGCCAGCCTGAGCGGTCGCGTAGTCGATCCGGCGGGGGCCTCTGTCGATGGCGCGAAGGTTTCCGCACGGCAGATCGAAACCAATCAAACCAGCGAAGCTTCCACCGACGCCGCGGGGCGCTTCCGCTTCCCGTACCTGCATGTCGGGCCCTATGAAGTGGTGGTGCACAAACAGGGCTTTGCGGAAACGCCGCGCAGGGTTCAGTTGACCGTCGGTGCTGCTTTCGATCTTCCCTTAACGCTTTCGGTCGGCAGCGTGCAGTCGGCGGTTGAAGTGACCGGCCTGATGGAAGCCGCGCGCACCGAAATAGCCAGCACCATCTCCCTGCAACAGATCGCCGACCTGCCGCTGAGCGGCCGCAATTACCTGGATGTTGCTTTGTTCGTGCCCGGCGTGTCGCCCACCAATACGGCCGCAAATCAGCTGTTCGCGGAGACGTCGGCAGTGCCTGGGCAGGGCGTCTCCATCGGGAGCCAGCGCAACTTTTCGAACAGCTTCATCATTGACGGCGTGAGCGCTAACGACGATGCGGCGGGCGTCGAAGGCACCTTCATCGGACTCGATACCGTCGAAGAGCTTCAGGTGGTGACTTCCGGCGGCCAGGCCGAACTCGGGCGCGCGCTCGGCGGCTACGTGAACATCGTGACCAAAAGCGGCGGCAACACGCTTCATGGCGATGTTTACGGCTATTTCCGCAACAGCCGTTTGAACGTGGCCAACGCGCTTTCCAATACCGTGTTGCCCTTGACCCAGACGCAATATGGCGCCAGCGTTTCGGGCCCGGTGGTTCACGACCGGACCTTCTACTTCGTCAATTTTGAAGGGCGCGACCTGAATCAATCGGGGCTGGCCACGATTTCGCCGGCAAATCTGGCGGCAATCAATGCGAAACTGCTCAGCGTGAATTATCCGGGGCCGCTCATCGCAACGGGCGACTTTCGCAACCCCGTGCACAATCAGAATCTGATGGCCAAGGTGGATCACCGCTTCAGCGATTCCGACCAGTTCAGCGCACGCTACAGCCTCTATCATGTCGACAGCATCAACTCGCGAGGCGCGGGCGGATTGAGCGCGCCCACCGCATCGGCGAATCTTTTCGACACCGATCAGACCATCGCGGCGAGCAACATCGCAACACTGTCTCCGCGGGTCGTCAACGAAACGCGCATCCAGTTCACCAACAGCAACCTTTCCGCGCCGCCTTCCGACCCCATCGGGCCGGCCGTCAGCATCTCAGGCGTGGCTTCGTTCGGCACCCTTTCCGGTTCGCCCACCGCCCGAGTGAACCAGCTTTACGAAGGAACAGACAGCGTCTCGATCCAGCACGGAGCGCATGCCATTCGCTTCGGCGTCGATTTCCTCTTTAACGACGACACCATCACGTTCCCGCGGACCATTCGCGGCAGCTATACGTTCTCGTCGCTGGCGAACTTTCTGAGCGGCACTTACAACAGCTCGGGCTTTACCCAGACCTTTGGCGTCACGCAGATACACCAGACGAATCCCAATGTTGGGTTCTATGCGCAGGATGAGTATAAGATGGCGTCGAGCCTGACTCTGAATCTGGGGCTGCGCTACGACCTTGAGTTTCTGAAAACAATCGCGACGCCGACGGGAAATGTTTCGCCGCGCGCCGGTTTTGCCTGGACGCCGTTTGCTTCGCGCAGGACCGTGGTTCGCGGCGGGTACGGTTTGTTCTACGACCGCATTCCGCTTCGGCCGCTGGCTAACGCTTTGCTCTCGGCGGGGAACACGACGGTCGTGAACAACCTGCAGCAGTTGAGCATCAGCCTCTCGCCCACCCAGGCGGGCGCGCCCGCATTTCCGAATATCCTGGGCAGCCTGACCATTCCCGCGGGCGTATTGTTCAACTTCTCCACCATGAATCCAAACCTGAAGAGCGCGTACTCGGAACAGGGCAGCGTTGAGATCGAGCAGGAACTGGGGAAGAACGCGACGCTGAGTGTGGGCTACCAGCATGTGCGCGGGCTGCATCTGATCGTTTCGGTGAATCAAAACGTTCCGAGTTGCGCTGCGGTGGGCACCAATAATGGGTGCCGTCCGAACGCCGCTTTCGGCAACGACAGCCAGTATTCGTCCGCAGCCGATTCGCATTACGATGGCGCGCATATTTCGTTCGTGCAAAGGCCCGTTAAGTGGGGTTATTACCGGCTGTCTTATACGTACTCGAAAGCGCTCGACGATGTGAGTGAGTTCTTCTTCAGCGCGCCGATCAATAACTTCAATATCTGGCAGGATTACAGCCGGTCGGATGACGATCAGCGCAGCCGGCTGGCATTTGAGGGAACGGCTCAGCTGACTCACGGCTTCCAGCTGACCACTTCCCTGACTGCGTATTCTCCGCTGCCTTTCAACATCACGACCGGCAGCAACACTGTTCAGGGGACGGCGGCGAGGCCTGTCATCAACGGCGCGTTCATCAACCGCAATGCGGGCGAAGGCTTCAGCATTCTGAATCTGAACGTTCGTCTAAGCCGGACATTTGCGCTAACCGAACATTTGCATCTCCAGGCGCTGGCCGAAATGTTCAACACCCTGAACCATGTCAATGTGGCGACGCTGAACGGGGTCTTCGGAGCCGGCGTTTATCCGACCGCGCCTTCGGCCACATTTAAACAAATAACGGCCGTCAACGATCCGCGAACCGCACAACTCGGTCTGCGGTTGAGTTTTTAGGGAGATCGAACATGCACCTTGCAATCGCAGCGTTACTCATCGGTCAGATGGTGGGACGGGAGCCTCAGCTGGCTGCCGGAGAGGGGCTGGTCGCTATGGCCTACGGCTCCGACATCAACATTTATGTGGCGACTTCGAAGGACCAGGGGAAGACTTTTGCCGCGCCGGTGCTGGTCGCCGCGCCTAAGGTATTGCAGTTGACCCGGCATCGCGGGCCTCGCATCGCAGTAGCTGGCAATGCGCTGATAGTGAATGCTGTGGCCGATGGCGACCTGATGTCGTGGCGCTCGGTGGATGGCGGGAAAACCTGGTCGAAGGGAGTGCGCGTCACCAGTGTCCCCACAGCCGCCCGCGAAGGTCTGCATACCCTCGCTTCCGATGGCCGGGGAAATCTGTTCGCCGCGTGGCTCGATCTGCGCAAAGCAGGGACGCAGCTTTACGGGGCATGGTCGCGCGATGGTGGCGTCACATGGCGGAAAGACGCCCTGCTCTATGAATCGCCCGATGGCGCCATCTGTACCTGCTGCGCACCCTCGGCCGTTGCCGACGAAAAGGGCGGCGTCGATCTGATGTTCCGCAACGCCGTCGGCGGCTCGCGCGATCTGTGGGTGATGCATTCGCATGATCGCGAGACTTTCGGCAGGCCCGAGAAACTCGGGGCGGGCACCTGGAAGATCAGCGCCTGCCCCATGGATGGCGGTGGAATCGCCCGCGATGGCGCGAAGACGATTACCGCATGGCGGCGCGAAGAAGACATTTACGTCGACGAGCCCGGCAAGCCGGAACAGAAGCTGGGCGCGGGCAAAGATGTGGCGATCGCAGCCGGCAAAGATCGGGTCTGCGCGCTGTGGGTCAACGCCGGCGGCCTTGAAGTCTGGAACGGCGGCGGGAAGCCTGAAGTGATTTCCAAAGTCGCCGCATTCCCCTCGGTCGTCGCCCTGCCCGGAGGAGGTTTTCTTGCCGCGTGGGAGGCAGGCGGGTCCATAGAGGTCAAGCGGCTGCCATGACCAGAAGAACCGCGGGAATTGCCTTAGTCGGCGGCGCAGCGGTGCGCCTTGCAGCCCAGACAGTGGATTCAAAAAAGCTGATTCCACCACCCGGGTATTCCGTTATGGATATGGGCGGGCTCAAACATTTCATGCCCGATAAGCCCGAGCGGATTGCCATGCTCATTTATTCGGGAATGACGGCGCTCGATCTGATCGGACCTCAACAAACCTTCGGCTACATGGGGGGCTGTAAAGTGGACCTCATCGCGAAGACGTCTGAACCTGTCTTAACCGATACGGGAGTGAAGATCGTGCCTTCGGCCGTGCTGCAGGACCTGCCCGATCCCGATATCATCTTTGTTCCCGGTGGTGGCAAGGGAACTATCGCTCTCATGGCCGATCCGGAGGTGATCGGCTTTCTGGCTGAAAAAGGCAAGTCGGCTCGATATGTGACCAGTGTTTGTTCAGGATCGCTTCTACTGGGCGCCGCGGGTCTGCTGCGCGGATACAAAGCAACAAGCCATTGGGCCGTGCGCGAGGTGCTGCCCCTGCTCGGCGCGCAAGTCGCCGCGGGTCGCATCGTGGAAGATCGTAACCGAATCACGGCTGGGGCGTGACCGCGGGAATCGATTTTGGATTGTATCTGGTGGCGAAACTTCGCGGCGAGGACTACGCCCGGGCCGTCCAACTCATGCTGGAGTACGATCCGCATCCGCCTTTCGAATCCGGCACGCCCGCGCAGGCCCGTGCCGATACTCGAGATTTCGTGATGCGAATGTATGCTCCATTGATCCAGGCGGCTAAGGCTTCGTCAGGTCCCGCAGCTCGTTGAGGAAGGCCTGCTCGTCCTGGAAATCGCGGTACACCGACGCGAACCGTACATAGGCGATTTTGTCGATGCCGCGCAGGATGTCCATCAGGTACTCGCCGATTTCGGTGGTGGTGATTTCGCGCTCCGGCGAATCGGTGACCCGGGCCTCCACCTGGTTGACCAGGTCCGACAGCTTCACCATGCTGATCGGTCGTTTTTCGCACGCTTTGAGCAGGCCGTTCAGAACCTTCTGACGGTCGAATTTCTCGCGCCGGCCGTCCTTTTTGATGACCATGTAGGGCACTTCGTCGATGCGCTCATAGGTCGTAAAGCGCTTTTCGCATTGCAGGCACTGGCGGCGGCGGCGGATCGAATCTCCCTCTTTGCTCTCGCGGGAGTCGATCACTTTGTCTTCGATATGGCCGCAAAACGGGCAAGTCACCGTCCAGTTTCCCCCAAATCCTTCAAAACGCAAGCATAACAGGCTTCGGCCGGATCGGGGAGCCCATGCCGCCCACGTCGCCGGGCAAAAGATTGAACCTGGCGCAAAAGATTGAACCAATCGGTGTTAAGCCTCGTTATTTCTATCAGGAAAGGCGTATAGGCGATCATGGCATCAGGGACGGCAGCGGCGCTCCAGGTTTTCGGGACTGCCGTTTGGCCGGGAATGGCTAAAATCGGGGTGGATGCGGACAGCACACTTGTGGAACGCTGCCTCTCGGGCGACGACGCCGCGTGGGAGCAGCTGGTAAGGCTGCACACCCGGCGTGTGTACGGAATCTGCTACCGGTTTACGGGCCGCGATTCCGAAGCTCAGGACCTGACCCAGGATGTGTTTATGCGGGTCTTCCGGGCGCTGGGCGGATTCCGATCGACCGAAGGGTCGTTCACGACATGGCTCACCCGCCTGACCCGAAACCTGTTGATCGATCACTACCGGCGAACCCGCAATGAGCGGGTGACGGATTCCATCGAAGAGCAGATGCCGCGTGTGGAGCAGACCACTTCGTCGGTGGCGCGGCCGGATGCGGCGTTGGCGGGCCGTGAGGCGAGCGAACTTCTGCAGGGCGCGCTGGCGAAACTTTCGCCGGATCTGCGGGAAACGATTATCTTAAGAGATCTGCAGGAATTGGAATACCGGGAGATCGCGCAGGTTCTGGCGATCCCTGAAGGGACTGTGAAGTCGAGGTTGAACCGGGGCCGGGCCGAGCTGGCGAGGCTGCTGAAACGGCATATAACAGAAGTAAGAAGATGTTGACAGAAGTAAGACGATGTTGACTTGTGAACAGTTCGAAGTCCTGCTTGCCGACCATATCGATGGCGAGCTGGGTTCTGCCGCCAGAGCCGAGGACCGGGCTGCGTTCGAAGAGCATCGGGCAACCTGCGCCGCATGTGCGCAACTGGCGGAAGACGCCGAAAGCGCCGTGGCGTTCATGGAGATCGCTGCCGATGTAGAGGTGCCGCAGGCCCTGGCCGGGAAGATCCTGGAAGCGACCCACGCGGGCTGGGAGTTTAAGCTGCGGGCGGGCGGCATTCGCGGCTGGATCAATCGGGCGCTGGCGCCGGTGCTGAAGCCCCGGTTCGTGATGGGCGCGATGATGACCATGATGTCGCTGACGATGCTGAGCCGGTGTGCGGGCGATCCGAAAAAGCCGATGACGGCGGCGGATCTGGACCCCATCCGGATCTGGTCTTCGCTCGACGATAAGACGCACCGATTATGGGACCGGACGGTGAAGAGTTACGAAAGCATGCGGCTGGTGTATGAGATCAAGAGCCAGCTCAGCGACTGGAAGCAACAGCAGGCCGAGGAAGACGAAGCGGCAGCGGATCAGAAGGCCAACAGCCGCCGAATCGACCAGCCCGCTAAACCGGCAACGCAGGAGAACAAATAATGAATTGCGCCAACCATCCCGAGATCGCGGCTTCGGCCTTTTGCCGCGAGTGTGGCAAGCCGATGTGCGCCGAGTGTCAGAAGCCGGCGCTGGGGTCGATCTACTGCGCCGAGCATCTGCCGGCCGCGGCTAAGGCTCCTGTGCCTCCTCCGGTTCCTCCGACACCCGAGCCCCCGCGCACTTCGTATACGCCTCCGACATCTCCCTACTCTGCGCCCTACACGGTGCCGCGTATCGGCGTGGTGGATCCGAGTGTCCACCCCGGCCTCGCGCTGCTTCTCGGCTTTGCGCCGGGCGTAGGCGCCATCTATAACGGCCAGTACGCTAAAGGCCTGGTTCATGCGGTGGTGTTCGGGCTGCTGGTCAACATTGAGAACAATACTCACAACAGCGGGCTGGAAGCGCTGGTGGGAATCATGATCGCCGCGTGGGTGATTTACCAGGCGTTCGAGGCTTATCACACGGCCCGCAAGCGGCGTTACGGGCAGCATGTGGAAGAGTTCTCCAGCCTGTTCGATGTGAAGGCGAGCCACGGCAGGTTCCCGATGGGCGCCATTGTTCTGATCGGCCTCGGCTTTCTGCTGCTGCTCGATACCACCGACATTGTCAGCATGGAAGTCTTCGCCCGCTACTGGCCGGCGTTGCTGATTGGCCTCGGCATTTATATGCTTTACGCCAGGCTGAACCCCGCCCCGCAGCGGCCTCAGGCGACTATAGATCCCGAAGACGGGGGTTTCCGACGATGAACCCGCAAAGCCAGGGATTGATGCGCGCCATTACCGGTCCGGTGATTCTGATCACGGTCGGCGTGCTGTTTTTGGTCGATCGTTTCGTGGGAGTCGGCTTCGGGCAGACGTGGCCCGTATTGCTGATCGTGATTGGCCTGCTGAAGCTTCTGGGTGGACGGCGACCGCGGCGTGACGCCTATTTCACTCCTCCGGCCTCAACACCTTATACGCCTCCTTACATGCCTCCGGAGCCTCCTCCTCCGGCGCCGGGAGAACGGCGATGAAATCGCGATCCATTACCGGACCCGTGCTGCTGGTGATTATCGGCTTCATCTTTCTGGTCAACAACATCTGGCGGGATACCAATCTCTGGTCGCTGGCCCTGGAATACTGGCCGGTTCTGCTGATCTTATTGGGCGTGATCGGGCTGGTGGAAGTGCTGTATCATGCGAGCCGGGGCGAAGCGAATCCGCCGCGTCCCGTGGCCGGAGCGGGAGTCTTCTGGATCGTGATGCTGGTGGCGTTTTTCAGCTGGGCCGGCAATCATGGCAACCTGCATTTCGGGCCGTTCACCAACGGCGGCATCAACGTTCTGGGGACGGATTACACCTACCCTGTGAACGCTACCGGCGCAAGCCAGGGCATATCCCGAGTAGTGCTCGACAACCTGAAGGGCAACATGTCGCTCAAAGGGCAGGATGGTGGAGACGTTCAGGTGTCCGGAAAGAAATCGATTCGGGCTTTCAGCAAGTCCGATGCCGACAGGGCCAACGATGAGAGCCCCATCAAGGTTGAGCGGCAGGGCGACTTGCTGATCATCCATTCGGACGAGCCCAAGGGTTCGAAGATGCTGTCGGTCTCGGATGATCTGGATATCACGATTCCCAGGGGTCTCGATGTCGAAACGCGCGGCCGCAACGGCGATCTCACGATTGACGATATCTCTGGCTCGGTAGCGATCGCGAGCGGTCGCGGCGATGTCCGGCTGAGCAATATCGGGAAAGACGTCAAGATCGAATCGTCCAGGACAAGTCTGATTCGAGTGACGGATGTGAAGGGCAAGGTCGATCTGGAAGGGCCTCGCGGCGACGATGTACAGCTGGAAAATATCGGCGACGACGTGACCATCAAGGGCGAGTACTCCGGGGACCTGGAGTTTCACAACCTGGCAAAGACGATGCGATTCCAGTCGCAGGCGACGGACTTCCGGGTAGAGGCTGTGCCGGGCAGTATCAAAATGAGTTCGGGAGATCTGACGCTCACCAATGTAACGGGGCCGGTAAGGTTCTCGACGAGTTCTCGCGATATCGACGCGACCGATATCAGCAACGGGCTGGAACTGAAGATCAAGCACGGCGATATCAGTGTGACGCAGACGAAGACTCCGCTTTCGAAGATGGAACTGCAGACGGGCAGCGGCGATGTGACGCTGGCGATTCCGGAGAAGGCCGGATTCGACATCGACGGCAAGACCGGCCATGGCGAGGTCAGCAACGATTTCGGCGAGCCGCTGCAGACGGATACGCAAGGCCGCGCGGCGACGATCAAGGGCAAGCAGGGGACAGGGCCGGAGATCAAGGTCGGCACGGATCGCGGCACGCTCACGATCAAGAAGAGTTAACAGGAGTATCTTAGTAACGGCATGCCTGTGTCGTTGCTCAGAGCTCTCGTATTCCTGGCCGCAAGCGGCCTGTGCGCCCAGACGGTGGATTTCCAGCGGGAGATCCGGCCGGTGCTGGCGGAGAATTGTTTCCAGTGCCATGGGCCGGATTCGGGGACTCGCATGGCGGGGCTGCGGCTCGATCTGAAGGAGTCGGCTCTCCAGGCGGCCACTTCGGGCAAGCTGTACGCTCGCATCAGCGCTGAAGATGTTGCTCGCCGCATGCCTCCTGCGAGCACGCATAAGAGCCTGACGGCGGCTCAGATTGCGAAGATCAAACTGTGGATCGAACAGGGCGCGAAGTGGCAGGAGTTCTGGGCTTATAAGGCTCCGGTGGCGGTTGCGCCTCCTTCGGTTCGGAATGCGGTTTGGGTGCGCAATTCGATTGACCGGTTCATTCTCGCGAAGCTGGAAGCGAAGGGTTTGGAACCTGCTGCGGCTGCCGATCGAAGGACGATCCTGCGGCGCGTGGCTTTGGATTTGACCGGGCTTCCGCCGACCCCCGCCGAGATCGATACCTTCCTGTCGGACACGTCCGCTTCCAGTTACGAGAAGATGGTGGACCGGTATCTGGCTTCCCCGCATTTTGGCGAGCATCGGGCTCGG
>Ga0302319_10013803_pt1 | contig 15124 bp, 15 predicted proteins | sample Bog_T0_2_FD_203319 | JGI IMG/M metagenome (GOLD analysis project Ga0302319, IMG submission 203319) | Peat permafrost microbial communities from Stordalen Mire near Abisko, Sweden - Bog_T0_2 | ecosystem: Environmental > Terrestrial > Soil > Wetlands > Peat | place: Sweden: Abisko, Stordalen Mire... | reverse complement strand
CAGATAGACCTTCGCTTTCGCGGGCAGGCGGTGGTGCGCCTGGCCGCTCGTTGACCCACCGCTCCTAGGAGAAGCCCATGGCCAAGACTGAGAAGGACGCCCCGATCCACGACCTGGTCGTGGGGCTGGACCTGGGCACCACCAAGACCTGCTGCCTGATCGCGGACATCGGGCCTGGCGGCGAGCTGAACATCGTGGGCGTGGGCACTGTGCCCAGCTCGGGCATGCGCAAGGGCGTGGTGGTCAACATCGAGAACACGGTCGACTCCATCCAGCGGGCGGTGCGCGAGGCCGAGCGCATGGCCGGGGTCAAGGTATCCAGCGCCTTCGTGAGCGTGGGCGGCGAGCACATCAAGGGCATGACCAGCAACGGGGTCATCGCCGTTTCGCGCAAGGACAAGGAGATCACCCAGGAGGACGTGGACCGGGTGGTGGAGGCCGCCAAGGCCATCGCCATCCCGCAAGAGCGCGAGATCATCCATGTGCTCAGCCAGGAATATGTCATCGACAATCAGGAGGGCATCAAGGACCCCATCGGCATGTCAGGGGTGCGCCTGGAGGCGGTGGTGCACGTGGTCACCGGCAGCTCCACCGCGGTGCAGAACATCGTCAAGAGCGTGGAGCGCGCGGGCCTGACGGTGGAGGACCTGGTGCTGCAGCCCATGGCCTCGGCCCAGGCGGTGCTGACCGCCGATGAGAGGGAGCTGGGCGTGGCCCTGGCGGACATCGGGGGAGGCACCACCGACGTGATCATCTACCTGGATGGCGCGGTGCGCTACACCGGGGTGGTGCCAGTGGGCGGCAACCAGCTGACCCGCGATGTGGCCATCGGCCTGCGCACCCCCAATGACGAGGCCGAGGAGCTCAAGCGGCGCTGGGGCGGCTGCCAGGCGGCCAAGGTGGACGAGGCTGAGGAGATCAGCGTGGCCGGGGTGGGGGGGCGCAGCCAGCGCAGCCTGCCGCGCCGCGCCCTGGTCGAGATCCTGCAGCCCCGCATGGAGGAGCTGCTGGGGCTGGTGGATGACGAGATCAAGAAGAGCAGATTCGGCGATGGCCGGCTGGCCGCGGGCGTGGTGCTGACAGGAGGGCAGGCCCAGCTGGAGGACAGCGCACCGCTGGCCGAGACCATCCTCAAGCAGCAGGTGCGGGTGGCGAGGCCCCAGGGCATCACCGGGCTGGCCGATGTGGTCAGCTCGCCCGATTTCTCCACCGCCGTGGGCCTGGTGGCCTATGGCGCGACTCACAAGACCCCCGGCGGCCCGGTGCGCTCCGCCAGCAGCCCGGCGGCCGGCGGGCCCGGCTTCTTCGAGCGCATCAAGCACGCCCTCTCAGAATACTTCTGACCATCCCCCATTCCGGAGGAAACATGTTCGAGCTCGAGGAATCAAGCCTGCCCAACGCGGTCATCAAGGTGGTGGGCGTGGGCGGCGCCGGCGGCAACGCCGTCAACCGCATGGTGCAGGATGGCATGAAGGGCGTGGAATTCATCGCCTTGAACACCGACCTGCAGGTGCTGGAGAAAAACCTGGCCCCGGTCAAGATACAGATTGGCGCTGAGCTCACCCAGGGCAAGGGCACGGGCGCCAACCCCGAGGTGGGGCGGCGCGCGGCGCTGGAATCACAGGAAGCCATCGCTGCTGCCCTGCGCGGTGCGGATATGGTATTCGTGGCCGCGGGCCTGGGCAAGGGCACGGGGACCGGCGCGGCGCCAGTGGTGGCAGAGATCGCGCTCTCGCTCGGCATCTTAACCTTGCCGGTGGTCACCCGCCCCTTCAGCACCGAGGGCGCCACGGTGCGCGGAAGGGCTGAGCAGGGCTTGGAGGCCCTGGGCAAGGTGGTGGAGAGCATGCTGGTGATCCCCAATGACCGCCTGCTGCAGATGGCTGGCAAGATACCCGTGATGGGAGCCTTTGCGCTGGCGGATGAGACCTTGCGCCATGCGGTGCAGAGCATCGCCGACATCATCACCCAGGAAGGCGTGGTCAATGTTGATTTCAATGATGTCTGCACCATCATGCGCCGCAAGGGCGGGGTCTACATGGGCGTGGGCACGGCATCGGGCGAGGGCGCGGCCCAGCGGGGCGTGGGCTCGGCCCTGGCCAACCCTTACCTTGAGAACGTGGCCATCGAGGGCGCCAATGGCGTGCTGCTCAACATCACTGTGCGGAGCGAAGAGCTCTGCACCACTGAGGACCTGCAGACCATCCTCAAGGTGGTGCAGGGGGTGGTCGACCCCAATGCTGAGCTGCTTTACGGCATAGGCACCAACCCCAACCAGGCCGACGACCTCAAGGTGACCCTCATCGCCACTGGCTTCATACGGCGCAGCGCCGCTGAGTCGGCCCTGGCGCGCATCGACCTGCCCCTGGCGCGCCCCCGGGCGGCCACGGCCCAGCCGCCGGCCCGCAGTTCGATGATGAGCGACCTCACTGGGTCAAGCGAAGACCTGGAGATACCCACTTTCTTGCGCCGCCAAATGGTCGGCAAGTGAGCCGGTAGGCCTGTGAAGCGCACCCTGCAGACCCTCGCCCTGGTGATGCTCGCGCTCCCGCTGCTGCTTTGGGCGGCGGGGGATGCGCCGGCCAAGGCCGTGCGCTTGCAGCGCGGCAGTCAGAGCCGCATTCTCGAGCTGGTGGATGCCCCTGGAGGGGCAAGCCTGCCCCTCAAAGAGGCTGCTCTGTTGGCGGGTGCGGTGGTCACCTGGCAATCTGCATCGCACTGCCTTCTGCTTGAATCACAGGGCCACGCCTATCGGCTGGTGATGCACCAGCCCTGGGTCTATGTTGACGCTGAAAAGCGCGCGCCCTTGCCCTATGGCTTCTGCATGCAGGCGGGCAGGCCCGTGATGGATGTCGAGAGCATGCTGGCTCTGTTGGCGACCATGGGCGCAGGCCCGCAAGCCCCGGCTGGGCAAGCTGTCTCCATTCAGGCCATTGCTGCGCCTGAGCCGACCCCACTGACAGCCATGCCAAAGCCAAGCCCCAAGCCAGAGCCCAGAGTTGCCAGGCTAGCGCCGGAGAGCGCCTCCGCCAAAGAGCCTGCGGCCCGCTTGGTGCGCAAGATCATCATAGACCCAGGCCACGGCGGATTTGACAGCGGCGCTTTGGGCCATCACGGAGGCAGGGAAAAGGACGCATGCTTGGACATTGGGCTGCGCCTGCGTGAGCTGCTGAAAGCGCGGCTGCCGGGTGTGACAGTGCTGATGACCCGCGACCATGATGTCTTTGTCGAGCTGAAGGAGCGCACTCGCTTTGCCAACCGGCAAGATGCCGACCTCTTTGTCAGCATTCACGCCAATTCAAGCCCCAACAGCTCTAGCCATGGCACCCAGGTCTTCTTCTATGACAGCCAGTCGAGCAACAAGGATGCGGAGGTGCTGGCCCGCAGCGAGAACGAAGACGCCAACTATCTTGACATCATGCTCACCGACTTGAGCAAGACCGCAGTGCGCGACCAGAGCATAGATCTTGCCATGAAGGTGGAAGCAGAGCTGGTCAAAGGCTTGGGGCTCAAGGGCCGCCATCTACAGTACGCTCCGTTCTATGTGCTGGCCAAGACCAAGATGCCGGCCATCCTGGTTGAGACAGCCTTCATCAGCAATGCCCAAGAAGAGCGGCTCTTGAAGACCAGCGCTTGGCGTGACCAGATGGCCAAAGCCATCGGCACTGGGGTGATGGGCTATATCAAAGAAGTTGGAGAATGAGTGGGCCTGGAATCATGCCCTTTGTTCGCATCAACCAAGGCGGATTCAGGGCTTTCACCAGCACACGGCAGGGTGGGGTCAGTGGTCAGGCCTATTTGAGCTTGAATTTAGGGCTTCATGTCCAAGATGAAGCATATTTAGTGCTCAGAAACAGAGAGATATTGTTCACAGCGCGCGGTGTAAAGCCAGATTCTATAATCTGCCTAGAGCAGATTCATGGCAGCGCCTTGGCCTTGTTAACGTCGCAAGATTGCGGTGCTGGAGCAAGCGTGCATTCTAGCAGTCTGAAAGGACTGGATGGAGCTTACACGCGCGCGAGCGGCCTGGCATTGGCTATAGCTCATGCAGACTGCCTAGCTTGCGTGGTTGTGGATCACAAGCTCAAGGTCTTTGGCATGGCTCATGCTGGCTGGCGAGGGGCCTTGGCTGGCATCTTGCCAAAGCTGGTGCAGTCTTTGCGCACAACCTTTGGCTGCAAGCCAGAAGATCTTTGGGCCGGGCTCTCACCCAATCTGCATGCTTGCTGTCTGCGCCTAGGGCCTGAGCAGCATCAGCAGTTCAGCCGGGCCTGGCCTGACAGCGCCGTGTATATGCGCCAAGTGGATGATGCAGGCTTTAACCTCTCGTTGAATGATTTGGCAAGATTCCAATTGCAGCAAGAAGGCTTGGCGTTGGAGAAAATTGAGGTGCAGGCTTTCTGCACCGGCTGCAACCCGGCGCTCTTTTTCTCGCACCGGCGGGACAAGGGGCGCACCGGGCGCATGTGGACCGTGGCAGGTTTCGGCCAAGCAGACTGAAGGAGGGCACGATGCAGACCATGGCGCAGCAGGAGGAGCGGCTCATCAGCCGCCATGAGATGCAAGCCTTGCTGTCTTTTGACCAGCTCAGCTTGCGCGAGGATCTGGCACGGCGTGGGGCCCTGGCTAGGCATCTGCGCAGCCGCTTGGCAGGCGGAGCGCAGAGCCTGCTCAAGGCTTTTGGCATGGGGGATAGGCGCAGCGGTGGGGAGCAGCGCTGATGGCGGATGCTTTTGCGTTGGAGGTGGAACGGGCCTTCGGCTTTCTGCTGGTTCAGGGCTTTGTGGCTCAGCCCATCCAGAGCACGCCGCTGTCTGAGCAAGTGGCCTTGCGCAGCAGCCAAGTGCAGGTCTTGGCCTGTTTAGAGCGCGGTGGCGCTCTGGCAGTCTATCTTGCCAAGGCTGTGGATGATCAGGGGCCCTTTGACATGGATGAGGTGCATCCCCTGGCTGACCTGGTGCAGCTCACCCAGGGCCTTGAGGCAGCGAAAGCCTTGGAACAGGGCCAGCCGGACAGCGATCTTTCGACCGGCCTGGACCACTTGGCTGAGGCGCTCAAAGCCTGCGGCCCGGCCATCCTGAGCGGGGATGACAAGGTCTTTGGCGCCCTGGCCGACCAGCGCGTGGCCCGCAAGCGGCGGCGCAAGGAGAGGTTCTTGACCGAGCATCATTACCCCCCGGAAGCCTGGGGCAGATAAGGAGGCGGCATGCGCGGCATCATCCTGGCGGGCGGCAGCGGCACGCGGCTCTACCCGGCCACCACGGCGGTCAGCAAGCAGCTGCTCCCGGTCTTTAACAAGCCCATGATCTACCATCCGCTCTCCACGTTGATGCTCAGCGGCATCCGCGAAGTGCTGGTTATCACCACGCCCGAAGACCAGGCCCAGTTTCAGCGCCTGCTCAAGGATGGCGCGCACCTAGGCATGCGCATCAGCTACGCAGCCCAGCCCCGGCCTGAGGGCTTGGCGCAGGCCTTCATCATCGGCAAGCGCTTCCTCAAGGGCTGCCAGAGCACGGCCTTGGTGCTGGGCGACAACATCTTCTACGGCCACGGCTTCACCGAGAGCCTGCGCAGCGCGGCCAAGCGCAGCCAGGGAGCCACGGTGTTCGGCTATCAGGTGAGCGACCCGCAGCGCTACGGGGTGGTGGAATTTGACGCCCGAGGAAGGGCCAAGGGCCTGGAGGAGAAGCCCAAGGAGCCCAAGAGCGACTGGGCCGTCACCGGGCTCTACTTTTACGACAGCCAGGTCTGTGACCTAGCCTCCCAGCTCAAGCCCTCGCCGCGCGGCGAGCTTGAGATCACCGACTTGAACCGCCTTTACCTCAAGCAGGGGGCGCTGCGCGTGGAGAAGCTGGGCCGCGGCATCGCCTGGCTTGACACGGGCACCCATGAGAGCTTGATGCAAGCCGGCAATTTCATCCAGACCATTGAGGAGCGCCAGGGCCTCAAGGTGGCTTGCGTGGAGGAGATCGCCTTCCGCCAAGGATGGATCAGCGGGCGCCAAGTGGCGGCGCTGGCGGCGCCCATGGTCAAGAATGAGTATGGCAGATACTTGCTCAAGCTCCTTGAGCAGGGCTGAATGGGGGGAGCGATGAAGCAGATCCGGCTGGGCGACAGCGATATCCAGGTCTCAAGGATGGCCTATGGCTGCTGGCGCATGGCCGGCCAGGGCGCATCCGTGGCGGGAGCCAGCGCCATGGTGCATGCCGCTGTGGAGGCGGGCTACACCCTCTTCGACCATGCGGACATCTACGGGCGCGGGGAATGCGAGAGCCTGTTCGGGCGGGTGCTGGCCAAGGAGCCGGGGCTGCGCAAGGGCATGGTCATCGCCAGCAAATGCGGCATTAGGGCAGGGGACGACCCGGCGCCGGGCGCGCCGCACCGCTATGACTTCTCAGCCAGCCATCTCATCGCATCGGTGGAAGGGTCGCTGGCGCGGCTGGGCATCGCCCATCTGGATCTTCTGCAGCTGCACCGGCCGGATTATCTTGCCGACCCCCAGGAGATGGCTGAGGCCTTTCGCAAGCTGCACAGCAGCGGCAAGGTGCGCGCCTTTGGCGTGAGCAACTTCCGCCCCAGCCTGGTGGTGCTGCTGGTCAAGCGCACCAGCCTCCCCTTGCTCGTGCACCAGGTGGAGATCAGCTTGGCGCAGTTGGATCCCTTCACGGACGGGGTCTTGGACCAATGCCTGGAGCTGGGCTTGCAGCCCCTGGCTTGGAGCCCTTTGGCAGGCGGCTTGCTAGGGCAGGGGAGCGCCGCGCCCGCCAGCGGCCCTGGGGCCCTGGCGCAAAGCGCCCTTTTGCCGGCCATGGATGCCATGGCGGCCAAGCTGGGCCTGAGCAGGGAGCAGCTGGCTTTGGCCTGGCTGATGCGGCATCCCTCGGGCATCATCCCCATCGTCGGAAGCACCCAGCCGAAGCGCATCCGCCAGGCAGCCGCAGCCAGCCAGGTGGAGCTCAGCCGCGAGGATTGGTACGCCCTGCTCAATGCCGCCCGCGGCGAGCGGCTACCCTGAGCTTGAGCATGCCGCATGCAACGTAGCGTCTTGAGCCATCCGGACATCCGCAACCTTGCCATGAGCGTGGGCTTCACCAGCTTCGCCAGCAGGGCTGTTGCGGTGGTCATCGGCTTTCAGGTCTACTCGATCACCCATTCCACCCTGGCTTTGGGCATGCTGGGCCTGGTGGAGGCCATCCCGGCGATCACCCTTGCGCCCCTGGGGGGCTGGGTGGCAGATCATGCCCGCCGGCGCAGCGTGCTGCTGGCCACCCGGTGGATGGCGCTGGGCTGCGTGCTGGGCTTGGCAGCCGCATCGCTGGGCCGAGGGCCCTGGATGGTGCCAAGCCTCTATGCGCTGGTCTTTTTGGTGGGCGTTGCGCGCAGCTTCACTGACCCCACGGCATCGGCATTTGAGGCCGAAGTTGTCCCCCAAGCGCTGGTGGTGCAGGCATCCTCATGGATTAGCAGCACTTGGCTCGTGAGCGGCATTGTCGGGCCTGCGGCAGCGGGATTCGCCTATGAGGCTTGGGGCCCAGCCGGGACCTATCTTGCCACCGCGGCTCTCTTTGCCCTCTCCCTCATCCCGCTTTATCGCATACCCGCCCGGCCCCGCCCAAAGCCTTCCCGCAAGGAGCCGATGCGGGACAGCCTGCGCGCTGGATGGCGATTTGTCCGATCTCGACAGCCGCTCATCGCCAGCATGGTGACCGACCTTTTCGCAGTGTTCTTTGGCGGCGCACTGGCCCTGCTGCCGGTCTATGCCACGGACATCCTCAAGGCTGGCGCCCATGGGCTGGGCTTGTTGAATGCGGCTCCTGCCCTGGGATCGCTGCTCGTCATGCTGATCGGGACGCGGCGGCCCATCATCAGCCGAGCCGGGCGCGACCTGCTGCTATGCATCGCGGGCTTTGGCGCCAGCATCCTGGTCTTCGCCTTCTCGCGCAGCATGGCGCTCTCCATGGCCGCGCTCTTCTTCAGCGGCCTATTTGACGGGGTGAGCATGCTCATCCGGCGGTCCATCCTGCGCCTGCTAACGCCGGATGAGGTGCGCGGCCGGGTTGCGGCTGTGAACGGGATGTTCATCTGTGCGAGCAATGAGCTAGGCGCATGGGAAAGCGGAACTCTAGCGGCTTTGATCGGCACGGTCCCTTGCGTGGCGGTGGGCGGGGTTCTGACTTTGCTGGTGGTGTCCGGCACTGCGCTGTTTGCCAAGGAGCTGCGCTGTTTGCGCTTTGATCCCAGGACTTTCGAGAGAATTTGAAAGAGCTATATCCAATAATTAAAACAATATATCGTTAACAGCAACAACTATCAACACTTTAAGAACAAACTGTTTGCAACATGAGAACACCTGTTATTCCTGTGTTTATAATAACGCTATCAACTTGAATTTCTGTTAAGCCAGAGCGCTATTTCCGTATATAATGCGGCATCAACTTGGGCTTTCAATTTGCCGTAGAAATCTTGTGCTGTGGGCTGTGAATGGCGCTGATAGCAGAAAATCTGGCGTGGATCGAAAAGCGCATCAATGACGCCTGCCTTCGAAGCGGAAGGGATCGCAGCACAGTGCGGGTGATCGCGGTCACAAAGACTCAAGCTAAAGAGAGGGTCTTGGAGGCTAGCCGGGCTGGGCTCGCGATCTTTGCCGAGAGCCGTGTGCAGGAGGCAAAGACCAAGCTGCCAGAGCTTGCGGGGCTTGGAGAATGGCATCTCATCGGCCATCTGCAGACCAACAAGGCCAAGCCTGCGGCAGAGCTCTTCTCCTGCGTGCAGAGCGTTGATTCGGTGCACTTGGCGGAAGAGCTTGGGAAGGCGGCGGTGAAGCTTGGCCGCGCCCTTGATTTCTTCGCTGAGGTGAACATCTCCGGGGAATCCCAGAAGCACGGGCTTCCCCTGGTGGGAGCCTATGATGCGGTCCAGCGCATGGCGGGCATCCCCGGGCTGGCGCTGCGCGGGCTCATGTGCATGGCGCCCGCCTCTGAGTCTGCCGAAGCTTCACGGCCGGTGTTCGCCGGCCTCAGGGCTCTGGCTCTGCGGCTCGGGCCTGGCCAAGGCGACTTGCAGCTCTCCATGGGGATGAGCTCAGATTTCGAGGTGGCGGTCGAAGAAGGGGCGACCCTTCTCCGCTTGGGCAGCGCGCTCTTCCGCTGAATGGAGCTCTCATGGCCGAGACTTTTGCCTTTCTGGGCGCAGGCAACATGGCTGAGGCTTTCTGCACGGGGATGGTGCAGAAGGGCGGCATCCCTGCCTCGAGCATCCAGGCCAGTGACATCCGGCCTGCCGTTGAGATCGCCTGGCCTAGCCGCCTTGGCATAGCGCTGCATGGGTCCGCCCTTGAGGCTGCTCGCAGCGCAGGCACCCTGGTGGTGGCGGTGAAGCCCAAGGAGGTTCCCGGGCTCTTGCAGGGCTTGCTGCAGGGCCTTGGCACAGAGGCGCTGGGCAAGAAGCGCATCATCAGCATCGCAGCGGGCATCACCACTGGCAAGATACGAGCTCTGGTGGCGCCTGCGCTCTGCCCGGTGGTGAGAGTGATGCCCAACACCCCTGCCATGGTGGGCTTGGGCGCCAGCGCCTACTGCCTGGCCCAGGGAGCTGGCGATGCCGACGCTGAGGTGGCAGAGAAGCTGCTCAAGACGCTGGGGCTTGCTGTGCGCGTGGATGAGGGAGCCATGGATGCGGTGACGGCGCTCTCTGGCAGCGGCCCGGCCTATGTCTTCCTCTTTGCTGAGGCCCTGGCGGCTGGCGGTGAGGCCTTGGGCTTGGATCCGGAGACCGCGTTCAGCCTAGCCAGCCAGACCTTGCTTGGCGCGGCAGAGATGGTGCGGCGACGGCAGGACAGCCCAGCCCGGCTGCGCGAGAAGGTGACCAGCCCCGGCGGGACAACGGCAGCCGCGCTCAAGGTCTTTGAGGACCAGGGACTGCGCGCCCTGGTGGCCAAGGCCATGCAGGCTGCGGCAAAGCGCAGCGCCGAGATGGGAAAGTAGGTGCGGCTGGAGGTGCGGGTGCAGCCCCGCGCCGGGCGCGACCAGGTCACAGGCTGGCAGGATGGCTGCCTGAAGGTGAAGCTGAAGGCCCCGCCCGTGGACGGGGAGGCCAATGCCGCGCTGGTGGCTTTTTTGGCCCGCCGGCTGGGCCTGGCAAGGTCCCGCGTGGTGCTGCTGCGAGGGGACACGGCCCGCCGCAAGCTGGTGGAGATCGGCCTGGATGAAAGGGAAGTGAGGCGGCTCTTGGATGCCGCGCCAAACGAGCATGAGGAGAGCCATGTCTGACTTGCTGTCAAAGATAGAGGCCGCGGCTGCCGCGGTGCGAGCCAAGTGCAAGGCGCAGCCAGTGGTGGGCATCATCCTGGGCACTGGCCTGGGCGCCTTGGCCAAGGAGATCAAGGATCCGATCTCCATCCCCTATGCGCAGATCCCTGAGATGCCGCTCTCCACAGTGGAGAGCCATACCGGCGAGCTGGTGCTGGGCACCCTGGGCGGCAAGCCGGTGGTCGCCATGCGAGGCCGGTTCCACCTGTATGAGGGCTACAGCGCCCAGCAGGTGGCCTTCCCGGTGCGCGTGATGCGCGCCCTGGGCGCCAGCACCCTGGTGGTGAGCAACGCCTGCGGCGGCATGAACCGCAGCTACCGGCCCGGCGACCTGATGATCATCGAAGACCACATCAACCTGCTGGGGGCCAACCCACTCATCGGCCCCAATGATGAAAGCCTGGGCAGCCGCTTCCCTGACATGAGCGAGCCCTATGACCGCAAGCTCGTCCAGCTGGCGCAGCAGGCGGCCTGGGACCTGCGCATCAAGGTGCAGACCGGCACTTACGTGGCGGTGACCGGCCCCAACCTTGAGACCCGCGCTGAGTACCGCATGCTCAGCCAGTTCGCCGATGTGGTGGGCATGAGCACGGTGCCCGAGGTGATCGCTGCAGTGCACGGCGGCATGAAGGTGCTGGGCATCTCGGTGGTCACGGATGAGTGCATCGCTGACCGGCTCAAGCCAGCCAATGTCGCGGAGATCATCCGCATCGCTGGTGAGGCAGAGCCCCGGCTGACGCAGCTGATGGCAGAGGCCATCCACCGCATGTGACACGCGCCCCGGGGGGCGCTTTCCCGCGATGGGACCGCCGTGAGGCGGGCCTGGGCGGCATGGAGAACGTGAATGATCAAGACCCTGGAATGGAACAAGGGCCGGCTCAAGATCTTGGACCAGCTGCAGCTGCCCGGCAAGACAGCCTATGCCACCAGCCTGGATGCCAGGCAGACCGCAGAGGCCATCCGAAGCATGAAGCTGCGCGGCGCCCCGCTCATCGGCGTGGCGGCGGCCTATGGCATGGCGCAGGCCGTGCTCAAGAGCAAGGCCAAGACCTTTGAGGCCCTGCGAAAGGACATGGAGAAGGCCGGGGCCATGCTCAAGGCGACCCGGCCGACTGCCGTCAACCTGGCCTGGGCAGTGGCCCGCATGCTGCACGCCTGCGACCAGCTGCGCGACAGGCGCATGCCCAAGATGCGCGAGCTGCTGGTGGCTGAGGCGGTGCGCATCCACAAGGAGGACGTGGCGGTCAACGAGAGCCTGGGCCGAACAGGCGCCAGCCTGCTTCGTGATGGCGACCGTGTGCTGACCCACTGCAACACCGGGGCCCTGGCCACGGCCGGACACGGGACGGCCTTGGGAGTGGTGCGCTCGGCGGTGGCAGAGGGCAAGAGGCTCTCAGTGTGGGTCGATGAGACCCGCCCCTATCTGCAAGGCGCCCGCCTGACAGCCTTTGAGCTCAGGGAAGCCAAGATCCCCCACACTCTCATCTGCGACAACACGGCCGGCTTTTTGATGGCGCGCAAGCAGGTGGATGTGGTCATCGTGGGCGCGGACCGCATCACGGCACAAGGCGATGTGGCCAACAAGATAGGCACCTACAGCCTGGCGGTGCTGGCCTATGAGCACAAGATCCCCTTCTATGTCGCGGCGCCGGTCTCCACGGTGGATATGGCCCTGGAGCGCGGCGAGGACATCCCCATCGAGGAGCGGCCCAGCGAAGAGGTGACTCGGGTGGCAGGCAAGGAGATCGCGCCCAAGGGCACCAAGGCCCTGCATTTGGGCTTTGATGTCACCCCACATCGCTTCATCAGCGCCATCATCACTGAACATGGCGTGATCAGGGCACCATTCAAAGAAGGCTTGGCCAGTGTGATGGCAGGCGTGCGGCGGTCTTTTTCAGCATAAATAGTGCTTAAATTTAAGCACTATGTAATGGAACTTAATGTAAACTATATACCATTGATTGAAATTATTTGTTATTTAACAATGTTAATTTTCACTATTTTTCATTTTATTATCATATTTTAATTAAATATAAGGTAAAATTATCCATGTGAGAAGCCATTGAAATTATTTGTTGGTGTTCAACTATTTAAATATCATGATAAAAAACCGCCATGAGCGAGGATTGGCCATGCCGACAAGCAAGCCATTCAGGGATTTCGCTAGCAAGCCCATCGTGAGCTTTGCGAAGGGAATGTTTGCGCTGATGCTATTGTCCTGCGCCTCACTGGTTCAGGCGGCCCCCGCATACAATGCTGATTCAGTGGTTTTCACGGATGCTGCCCCTGGCACAGCATCTATCACGCATTCTTTCACTCAAACCACTGGCTCAGGCCTCATTCTCTTTGTGGCGATAGAGTATGAATCGGCCACCAATTGGAGCGCCACTTATAATGGCGCGGCAATGGCTGTGGCGCGCCGTGGGGATAATACTGGGAGCGCTTACTCAGATGTCTTTTATCTTGTGAATCCAGCGACAGGCGCTAATTCGGTGGTCTATACTCCCAACCCCAATTATTACACCGGCGCCTTGAGCTCGGTGATCTGGAGCTATAACGGAGCTTCCGGCATTGGCGCATCCAATGCCAATGTCGCCACTCCTAGTGGGTCGCCCTGGCCAGTCAGTGTCACGATCACTCCCACCAGCTTGACGAGCATCTTGGTGTGCTTTGCCAATGAGCTATGCAGCTGCACCAATGCCCCCACTCTTGCGCAAACACATGGGACCAACAGGCTCACAACCGCTGTGGCCCAGACCAACCATCATTTCTTGGGCTTTGGTGATTGGGCTGCTGCAAGCACCTCAACGGTCTACCAAAGCTTGACCTACACCGCCAGCGGCTGCACAGGCTATGGCAGCAATGTTGTGGGGCAGATGATCGAGGTCATGGCATCGGGCGGCTCACCCACCGACACACCCACTCTCACTGACACTCCCACTCCTTCCCCAACCTTCAGCGCCAGCCCCACTTTCAGCTCCAGTCCCACCAATTCGGCCAGCCCGACGGCGTCGCCGAGCCGAACTGTCACCAGCACATCGAGCCGCACCCCCACGATCACGCCCACATTCACGGCGACTGGCACTTGCACTGCCAGCCCTACCAGCACGCCCCTCATGGGCCTGGTCAAGTCAGCCAACGTGAGCACAGCGGTGTTCGGCTCAACCATCACCTTTGCCTTGGCCTATAGCAATGACAGCGCGGCCATGGTCAACATCACCATCACGGATTCAGTGCCTGCCACCCTCACCTTTGTGGGCGCGGACAACGGTGGGACCTATTCCACCGGCGTGGTGACCTGGACCATCAGCAATGTGGCGTCCTACGGAAGCGGCACAGTGCACATGTGGGGCACCGTTAGCGGCTATCCGCTGCTGCCCGGCTATAGCGGCAGGCATTTTGCCATCAGCGCTCCCGCCGACCCTTGGAGGCCGGCGTTCGCATTTTATTTGAGACCAGAAGAGGGCTTGCCAAGCCTGGAATGACTTAGAGGGCGCAATGAACCATTCCGTGCACAATCAGGTGCGGAAGCAGACCGCGGGCCTTAGGGCTGCCGCGGCTTTGTGCGTTGTTGGCATCGCATTGGAGATTTTGTTGCTGCCTTTTGGGCTGTTTGCAAGTGGCGCGGCGTCCATACAGAATGTTGTCATCACGCCCTCCTGTTATACGCCGGGCGGCACAGTCAACGTGTCTTTCCAGGTGAATAACAACGCTGGCTCGGGCACGGATTCAGTCTATGGTGATATCGTCTGGTCGAATGGGACGACCGCAGTATGGAATGATGACAGCATGGTCGACAACAATGGGAATAATGCTACGCCAGACACTGCCGGGCATACAGGGGCCACATTTGCGAACACGCCCGCTGGTGGAACCTGGACGAATGTGGCTTATACCATCAATGTGCCCAGCACCTATACTGGCGCCAAATATTTGATCATTGATCTGCGTGATGACTATTATTCGCTTCAGCAATATTCGACTTCTGGTTTCGATGCTCATTTTGTTAATGCCATGAGCAAATGCCCGTCAGGCTGCGGCACGGGCTACATGTCAAATACTGGCTACAACAGCTTCCGAGCCTCCAATGCAGTGTGTGTGTTCGTTGTCTCGCCCACTTCCACCGTGACGCCCACCTATACCTCCACCAGCACGGTGACACCCACAGACACCGACACCGTGACACCGACCTTCACCAGATCCGTGACGCCCACCAGCACCTTCACTAGCTCCGTGACACCCACGGACACCGACACCGTGACACCGACCTTCACCAGCACCGTGACGCCGACCTTCACTAGCTCCGTGACTCCCACTAATACCTCGACCTCCACGGTGACGCCTACTTATACGTCCACGGTGACCCCGACTAGCACTGGCACCTCCACCATCACGCCGACGAGCAGTTCCACGGTGACCCCGACCAGCTCACGCACCGTGACGCCCACCAACACGCCCACCAGCACTGTGACGCCCACTTACTCGTCCACCGTTACCCCGACCAGCACCGACACCTCCACCAGCACCGTGACGCCGACCTACACTAGCACCGTGACTCCCACCAACACCTCGACTTCCACGGTGACGCCTACCTACACCTCCACCGTTACCCCGACTAGCACCGACACTTCCACCAGCACCGTGACGCCGACCTTCACTAGCACCGTGACTCCTACCAACACCTCGACTTCCACGGTGACGCCTACTTATACCTCCACCGTTACCCCGACCAGCACCGACACCTCCACCAGCACCGTGACGCCGACCTTTAGCTCGACCGTGACACCCACTAATACCTCGACTTCCACGGTGACGCC
>Ga0302319_10013802_pt1 | contig 15124 bp, 13 predicted proteins | sample Bog_T0_2_FD_203319 | JGI IMG/M metagenome (GOLD analysis project Ga0302319, IMG submission 203319) | Peat permafrost microbial communities from Stordalen Mire near Abisko, Sweden - Bog_T0_2 | ecosystem: Environmental > Terrestrial > Soil > Wetlands > Peat | place: Sweden: Abisko, Stordalen Mire... | reverse complement strand
GCCATTGTGGTGGCACTCGCCGCTGCAGGCCTGGGCACATCGTCCGTCTCCGCCGATCAATCGACTCTGCAAGGCAACACGGCCAGCTTGCAGCCCGTCCGGATTGCTCAGGCGACGATGATGCCCCCGGCAGATTTCGGCACGCCGCCGTCCGGCGAAGTCCCGATCCTTTTCAACGATCACCACGTCTACTCGAAACCCGATCGTCTGAAGCAAAACCGCGTTCTCGCCGCACTCGTGCGCGGCAACGAAATCCTCGTCCCGCTGCGCTCGATGTTCGAACAGATGGGTGCGACGGTTTCCTACGATCCCGCATCGAAAACGGCCGACGTCTCGAAGCCCGGCTCCGACGTCAAGGTGACGGTCGGTAAGCCCGAAGTCGTCATCAACGGCGAATCGCGCCCGCTCGACGTGCCGCCCGAAATCTACAAGGGCGCCATCGTCGTTCCCGTTCGCGTTATTTCCGAGGGCATGGGCGCCTACGTCCAATGGGTTCCCGAGAAGAAAGTCGTCGTCATTCGCTACGTAGCGGCACCGGTTCCGACCCCGCCGCCCACGGCGCCGCCGACGGCTCCGCCGACCAAGAAACCTACCCCGCCCCCCCCCCCCCCGCCCCCCCCGCCGGCCCCCGGCCCCCCCGCCCCCCGCCGCTCCCCGGCCCGGCCGCCCCCCGCGCCGGCGGCCCGCCCCCCCCCTGTAGGTTGGAACCGGAGCATAGGCCGGCGGCAGCACAGCCATGGGAGGCGCGCCCATCTGCACCGGGATTCCAGGTGTCGGCCCGGAAGCTGCATTGGACGTGTAGAAAGTGTTGGTGCTGGCGTCGTAGTAGTAGCCGTTGTCCGGATCGTAATAGAAGCCGGTGGACTGGTCGTAGTAATAATAGCTTCCCGACGCCGGGTCCTGATAGGCTGGGCTGCTTGTGTCCAGTGTCTGCGCACATGCGCTTCTGGCCAGCAGGAGCGCAGCGGCGATTGCCAAGGCGGTTGACGGCTTCAGCTTCATGGCTGGGCTCCCTGCGCGGCGTGGTCCGGCTGCTGGAACCGAGGTTACACCCTGGCCGTGATATCTCCCCAGTAATTCCGCGCCTTCGGCGGATTGGCATGGGGCTGGCGGAACGGCTGGCCACGCGCAGGAATGGCTGGCGTCATGGCCGGGGTGGCCAGAAAGTTTTGCTGGCGCGCCGCGGCAGGCTGTCATAATTGAACAAATCGGCCGCCTGCTGCGCGGCCAGCGTGGGGATTGCATGGCTATGGCCCGTCCTGTCGTGCTCAACATCCCCCACTCGTCCCGGCACATTCCGCTGGAATGGCGTGCGCGGATCCTTCTCGACGATGCAGGGCTGTCGCTCGGACTCCTGCGGATGACAGACCTGCACACCGAACGGCTGTTCGATGTTGGCGGAGCCGCCAGGGCTGTTTTCCCCGTATCCCGGCTGATTGTGGACCCCGGGCGGTTTGCCGATGACAGCCTGGAGCCGATGGCGGAGCGCGGTATGGGCGTCATCTATACCAGGACTTCCGGCGGCCTCCTGTTGCGGCATGAACCCGGCAGCGGGGATAGAGGCGCCCTGCTGGACGGTTTCTACCAGCCGCACCACAGGAATTTGGCGGCGCTTGCCGGAGTGACCCTTGCCGCGAACGGTTCGTGCCTGATCGTGGACTGCCACAGCTTTCCTTCGCTGGCGCTGCCCTATGAGCGGCAGCCGGAAGGCGCGCCGCGCCCGGAAATCTGCATCGGCACCGACAGCTTTCACACGCCTGACAGCCTACGGAGCGGGCTGATGGAGTTCTTCCTGTCCCGGGGATACCGCGTCGCGGAAAACGACCCCTTCGCCGGCTCGCTCGTTCCCATGGAGTTCTACGGCACGGAGCCACGCGTTCAGCCGGTCATGATCGAGATCAGGCGCGACCTCTACATGGATGAGGAAAGCGGTTCTCAGCTGCCGTCATTCATGCGGGTCCGCGGCGATATTTCAGAAGCCATCAGTGGCGCGGCGTCACGGCAGTAGCCGCCTGCAGCAGATGCGCCATGGGACCGTCGGATTGGATGGCCGCAGCGCCCGCCCGGCGGCGGCCGTTCCGCCAGCGACGGCCAAACTTGGCCACCTACCGCCTTCCAGGAAAGCAGCCGGAGGACTCCGCTACCCTGGTTCCATCCGGGCAATCACGCGGTCCGGGCAGAACCTTCAGGTTGGCTTCGAGGTAATCCCGGTCGGCGCGGATGTGGGCTTCGGCCAAAATCACCCGCTCGAGCGCTTCGCCTGACAGCTTGGCACCGCCGTCGCCGTCTTCTTCCCCGCAGAGATCCAGGATGAGCTGGTCGGCCACCATCGGGAGGATTGCATTGGCCTGCCACTCTTCCAGGATGGCTTCCCCGGTCCAGCGGCCCGCCGCATCCACCACGGAGTGGTCCGGCAGCCGGATGGCGGCATGCCCGCCGAAAAAGGTGTCCGCAGGCGACATGTTCCCGATTTCGACCATCGGAAGCCCGGTAAGCCGATGGAGTGCCAGCGCGAAGTGGTAACATCCGCCGTCGAGGTAGCCCTCGCGGACGCTGGCAGGCTGGAGCGGACGTCTTTCGGACATGGCGGAACTCTTTCTTCTTCTGCAGGAATGATGGCAAGACTGCTGGCAAGAGCCGCCGCCAGCCGGGCCGCCGCCGATTGCGTCGAAGCTTGCCCGGCGTCTGGGATTCCGGCGGACGCCGTCAAGACCAGGCACCGGCCTCCGATCCCGGCAACAAGGCTCAAAGTCGGCCGCCAGGATAAGGGCGTTTCCCCATCCGGCGTGTCTCACTTTTCAGCTCTTCCATGACTTCCGCGCGCCTGCGCGCAATGACCGCCTCCGGGTCTTCCTGCCAATGCAGGTCGCTGGCCATCCCCCGGATGCGCGCCGCATCAAGGTCCTGTGCCCGTGTGCCGCCGCCCGGCCGGCTCTCATGCAGCCAGAGGGCGGCGCGCAGCCGGTCGCCACGCCACGCGGCTGTGACCGTCTCCAGGTCGTCATCTGTTACCTGGCTCACCCCGAACTCGGCGTCGGCGGCGCCGAAGTGGCCGCAAGCGTGCCGATAGGCGGCAAGCCCGAAACCTTCATCACCATTGATGACGATTCTCCGGTCCTCGAAGAAGCCCATGGGCTCGTCGTCGAGGATCACAAAATCGATGCCGTGATCGCGCGGGGACGCCGTGCGGACTCTCATCGTAGCCCGCGCTCCGGACGATTTGCCCGCAGGCGGGACCGGCAGCCCAGGCTTGGCGCGGTTGTCCGCCAGCCATGACGAGATATCCTGGAATTTCTGTGACGTGAACCGCCTCGGGCAGGCCCATTGGGCATGGAAATGCACCTCCTCGACGCCTTGCCCAATCAGTTTGGCCCGTGTTTCCCCGAAGCCGACATTCCTGCGCCAGTTGGAGTGGACCACGACCGACGCGCCGGCCTTCCGGCAGAGGCGGTTCAGCAGCGCCACCGCGATGGGCTCGAAAACCACACCTTTGGCGGCATCCCATGCGGAGTGGGGAGAGCGGCGCGCACTGGCAAGGACGCGGTTCTGCGGCAGCGCCCATGCCCTGGACGGAAGCAGCACGCCATCAATGTCGACGAAGATTACCTTCAACTATGGAGTGCTCCCGCCTTGTCGAACTCCCGGCCATCTGAGACCTGGATCGGCCGAAGATTGGACGTAGCGCATCGAACCCTCTGTGACAACAGCGGCGGCATGCGGACGGGTCATCGCCCGAAGACACGTCAGCCGCCGCAAGCACAAGTCGCGTCACATGAGCGGCAGCCCGTCCGACGGAATTTCCTTGTCTTCGGCGATCATGATGCCCTGATGGCGCGCGTCGGCCGGGCGTCATGGCACGCGGGGCAGCATTGAATTTTTCAAAAGAAATGTCTGTATTCCGCCACAGAATCCATCGGCATTCCGCCACATTCAGCATCCATAAACACAGCATGGGAACCTTTCCGGCCGGGTCGTGGCGGATGGGGGAACTGTTCCGGAAACACCATGACGTGGGGTCGTCGCATGCGTATCGCCCAAGTATCGCCGCTGTTCGAGGCGGTTCCGCCCAAGCTGTATGGTGGCACCGAGCGGGTGGTCTATTCGCTGACCGAGGAGTTGGTCGCGATGGGTCACGACGTGACCCTGTTCGCGAGCGGAGATTCCGTGACGTCGGCCAAGCTGGCACCGATGCGTGCGAAGGCCCTGCGCCTCGACCCCACGGTGCGCGACTGGATCGCCATCTACATGCGCATGATGGAGCTGATCTACCGCCAGGCTGGCGATTTCGACGTGATCCATTTCCACACCGACTACTTCCCGCTGTCACTGTTCGGCCGCCAGAAGACGCCATTCGTCACCACGCTGCACGGGCGGCTCGACATCCCCGAGTTCAAGGACATCTACGGGCTGTTCCCGGATGCGCCGTTCGTCTCGATCTCCGACAGCCAGCGCAGGCCAATCCCCGATCTGAACTGGGTGCGGACCGTGCTGCACGGCATGCCGGCCAGCCTCCTGACGCCGCAGGCGGCGAAGCAGGACTACCTGGCGTTCCTCGGTCGGGTGTCACCCGAAAAGGGGCTCGACAAGGCGATCCGCATCGCCGGTGAGGCAGGCATGAAGCTCAAGGTCGCCGCAAAAGTGGATAATGCCGACATCGACTACTACACGGACGAGATCGCCCCGCTGATCGCCGCGAACCCGCATGTCGAGTTCATTGGCGAGATCAATGACGCGCAGAAGCCCGCCTTCCTGTCCGGGGCGCATGCTCTGGTGTTCCCGATTGACTGGCCGGAGCCGTTCGGCCTGGTGATGATCGAGGCGATGGCATGCGGGACGCCGGTGGTGGCCTTCAACCGCGGCTCGGTGCCCGAGGTCATCGACGAGGGGGTCAGCGGTTTCATCGTGGATGACGCGCCTTCCGCGGTGGCGGCCGTGCGGAAGGCGGTCAATCTCGACCGGGGCCAGGTGCGCGCGCAGTTCGACAGGCGCTTCACCGCGCGGCGCATGGCAGCTGATTACGTCGAAATCTACCGGGAGCTGCAGATGGCCAGGACGCCGCTCCTGCGCGTAGCCTGAGCCGGTAGGCCGCTCCAAGCGTCGGCCGGGACGCATCCGGCCGGCGCCAGCGTGCCTGGCGGCCGATGTCACCGCCCCCGGCTCCGGGGCATGACAGACCAGGTCCGACACGGCCCTTCTCGGCTCAGGCAGGCGACATCTGGGCCACGACGTCGCGCGCGGACCTGCCATGATTGACCCGTTCACGCAATTCCTTCCCAGCCTTGAAGAACGGGACCGCCTTCTCATCGATCTGCACGGCTTCCCCGGTCCGCGGATTCCGGCCGGCGCGGGCATCGCGCCGCCGTGCGGTAAAGGTGCCGAAGCCGCGCAATTCAACACGTTCGCCCCGCGCGAGCGCGGCGGTGATTTCGTCGAAGATCGTGCCGACAATCAGTCCCAGGTCACCGGCGCGCAGATGCGGGTTGGCGCCAGCCAGTCCGGCGATGAGTTCAGACTTGGTCACAACGGCGACGTCCCCAATGGCAAGTTGCCGGAACGTTGCCATATTGGCCAGCTACCGTCAAGCCTAAGTCATTGTGACAACACAGTTTTCCACAGGCCATCCACCAGTGTGGCCGGGCTGCCTGAAAAGTGCCAGCCCGGCCAGCCAGCGATCCTGCGACACGTCCCGCACGGGCAGGCCGGCGGAGACACCTTTGACCGTGGCGAGCCAGTCCCGCGCGTTGCGCCCGCCGCCGATGGGCATCGACCATATCCACAGCTTCAGTGGCTGCCGGCCGATATGCCGCGAGCGGCCGGCAGAACGACAGGCGGGCGCTCGCGGCGCCGCCTGTCGAACAAAATGTCGGCTTCAGGCGCCTCGGGAGGAACGGAAGGCAGAAGTCGGAAGCGACGGCGTTCGGATCCATGTCCTTCTTCAGGTTTCCTGCGCCTGCTGGTTGCGGCGGCGGATCGCTGCGCCGAGGATCTCGCCCAGCGAGGCGCCCGAGTGGGAAGAGCCGAACTCGGCCATCGCCTGCTTCTCCTCCTCCATTTCCCTGCCCTTGATGGTCAGGCTGAGTCTGCGGGTGGCACGATCGACTGCGGTGATCTTCGCATCCACCTTCCCGCCCACGGCAAACAGTTCCGGCCGCTGGTCGGACTTGTCGCGGCCGAGCTCGGCACGGCGGATAAAGCCGGTCAGCACGTCGTTGACCTTCACCTCGATGCCGTTCGACTGGGTGGCCGTGACCACGCAGGTGACCACGTCGCCCCTGTGCACGGTATCCAGCACCGGCGCTGCCGGGTCGTTCTTGATCTGTTTGACGCCGAGGGTGATGCGCTCCTTTCCGACATCGACGTCGATTACCTTGGCCCTGACGGTGTCGCCCTTGCTGAACCTGGCAATCGCCAGTTCGCCTGGTTCGTCCCAGGACAGGTCGGACATGTGGACCATGCCATCGATGTCGGCGGACAGGCCGACGAACAGTCCGAACTCGGTGATGTTCCGGATTTCGCCCTCGACGACCGTGCCGATGGCATGGCCGTCGAGAAACTGCTCCCACGGGTTGCGCTGGACCTGCTTGAGCCCGAGCGAGATGCGGCGCTTGCCGCTGTCCACCTCCAGCACCATCACCTCCACCTCCTGGCTGGTGGCGACGTGCTTGCCAGGATGGAGGTTCTTCCTGGTCCAGGACATCTCCGAGACGTGGACCAGGCCCTCGACGCCAGGCTCCAGCTCCACGAAGGCGCCGTAGTCGGTGATGTTTGTCACGCGGCCAGGGTATTTGGCGCCCGGCGGGTATTTGGCGGCGACGCCGTCCCACGGGTCGGCTTCGAGCTGCTTCATGCCAAGGCTGATGCGCCGACTGTCCGGGGCGAACCGGATCACCTGCACCTTGACCTGTTGGCCGATGTGCAATGCCTCCGACGGGTGGCTGATGCGGCGCCAGGCGATGTCGGTGACGTGCAGCAGGCCGTCCACGCCGCCCAGATCGACGAACGCGCCGTAGTCTGTGATGTTCTTCACCGCGCCGTCCATGATCTGGCCTTCCCTGAGGCCCTGGATCAGTTCGGAGCGCTGCCCGGCGCGGCTCTCTTCCAGCACGGCGCGGCGGGACACGACGATGTTGCCGCGGGCGCGGTCCATTTTCAGGATCTGGAACGCGTGAGGCGTGCCCATCAGCGGCGCCATGTCGCGGACGGGGCGGATATCGACCTGGCTGCCGGGCAGGAAGGCCACGGCGCCGCCGAGATCGACGTTGAAGCCTCCTTTCACCCTGGCATAGATCGTGCCGTTGACGCGCTGGCTGCTCCCGAACGCCTTTTCCAGGTTGGTCCAGGCTTGCTCGCGGAGGGCCTTCTCGCGCGAGAGCACGATGGAGCCGTCGCGGTCCTCGTAGCGCTCGACATACAGCTCGATCAGGTCGCCTGGCTTCACGTCGGGCCGGGAGCCGGGATGGCCAAATTCCTTGAGGGCGACGCGGCCCTCGGACTTCAGGCCGACATCGACGACGGCGCAGTCGGCGGCGAGGCGGATGACGCGGCCGGTTACGACGGATCCGTCGAACCCGGAGTCGCGCCCCAGCGTCGCGTCCAGGAGCGTGCTGAAGTCCTCGCCATTGAAGTGGTCGTGGACTTGTTCCCCGGCCGGAGCGGCACGGGCGGTGGCGGATGATGCCATGTGGTGCGTATGTTCCGATTTTTGGGAAAGGCCGATATGGCGCGGCGCGGATTGGTGTCTCGTCACCCGGAAACGGAATTACCCTGGCGTTTGGCCGGGTTCAAGTGCCGCCGGACGGCCGGAACCTGACGGCAGATCACAACGGCGCGAACAAAACCGGGTGCTGCGCCGGGGCGCTCTCGCGTGGACGGCTCCAGCCGCGAACTGCGCCATGGTGTCCGGCGCTGCCGTGGGCCTGTGCCTCTGGCGCCGCCTCGCGGTCCCGGCCCACGGCACCATGGCGCCCCCTGCATTACTCCACCTGCCCTAAGTATTTTCCGAACCTGCCTGGCATGGCGCCGGCCGGGTATCGATGCCTGGCCAGGCGACGGGCGGGCAGTGCTCCCCACACGCCGGCGGAATATTGAGAGGATTTGGGATGACCAAGGACAGTGATCTGCAGCGTGCCGTTCAGGCCGAGCTGGGCTGGGACCCAGGCATAACGGCCTCCCATATCGGCGTCACGGCGGCGGACGGCGTGATTACGCTTAGCGGGCATGTCGACAGCTTTGCCCAAAAGCATGCTGCCGAGGCCGCGGCCCACCGGGTGAAGGGAGTCAATGCGGTGGCCGAGGCACTGGAGGTGCGGCTGCCATTCGAACACAGGAAGGGCGACGACGACATCGCGGCGGCGGCCTCAAACCGCCTCGCATGGGACGTCACCGTCCCGACAAAGGCGGTCGTGGTGACGGTCGAGAATGGCTTTGTCAGGCTGACAGGCGAGGTCGGATGGCACTACCAGAAGGAGGCCGCCGAGCACGACGTCCGCCATCTTGTCGGTGTTGTCGGCGTCGCCAACAACATTACGATCAAGCCGCCGCACGTGAACACCGCAAAAATCAGCGATGACATCACGCATGCTCTGCACCGCTCGTGGTTCGCCGATCCGGAGACGGTCTTTGTGGACGCGGATGGCGGAAACATCAGGCTCACCGGAACGGTGCGGTCGTGGCATGACAGACAGGCGGCGGCGGAGGCTGCCTGGGCAGCTCCCGGCGCTTCATCCGTCGAAAACGACCTCGTCGTCCTGACTTTGTGATCTCCGCCGCCTCGCCGGGGTCCGTGGGCACCCCGGCGAGGCGGCCTGCTGCAACCGCAGACGGCACACCCTCATTTGGCGGTGCCGCGGAGCAGTTCACCACCGCGGGGCTGGCGCCTTTTCGTTGAGGCTCTCGAGGGTGTCTTCGGGGCAGACCCACGTATAGATGCCGCCCTCGATCTGGAACCCATCACTGTAGAGTCGGCGGACGGCCGGGCTTTCCACCACGATGGGGGCTCCCGTCCCGTAGGTGGTTCTGATCCAGTCGCGCGTCATTGCGATGTCGGATAGTTCCTTTTTGCCGCGATTCCCGCACTTCGGGCAGTGCTGGCTGGGTGCCTGCGCGGCGTCCGGTGTCCGCCTTCAGTAACGTCGACCGGGATGCTGCCGCGGCTCAAGTTCCTGGCCGACAACGGTTCGCAGTCGCGCGGATTGCACTGGTCCGAATGCACGCCGGTTGCCCCGGTCCAGAGATGACCGTCGAAGAATCCGTATCGGGCGACGCTTTTGCACATGGGGTCAGTTGCCGGAGTCTCACTGGCGTTTCAGTGGATGTCACTTGCCACTCCGGCCTCCGGCGGCTATCGCGCCGACACCATCAGAGTGAGCTGCCCGGACAGCCAGCCATCCAGGTAGCTGTGGCATGGGCAAAAAAATGGCGGTCTGGACCGCGGCGGCGCTGCCGCCCCGGAATAGGCGCTTCTGCCCATCGAACCGGATACGGGCTGCGGCGAACGGTTTCTTCCACCCATCAACGGTGATCGCCTTGAGGTAATCCACGATCACGATATCGGCCGTCCGCGCCTTTACCCGGTCGCCCAATGCACCCATGCAGGCGTGAAGGAGATCGGCATCCCGGTCGATAAAGAAACGGAGCTTCGCCACCTTTGGGAACAGGGACCGGAGCCACCAGAAGTGGCCCTGCCTCCCAGCCGATCAAAGCCCCTGCCGCACAAGATCTCCATAAAGCCGCGTGGCAAACAGGTCGATGCATGCCTGGTAAGTCGTGACCTCCTGCCATGGGATAGCCAGGCCGGACGAGTAACGGAGCTGGCCCGCCCAAAAAACGCCATAGCTCGCCCGCAGGCAGAATGGCCCCGCCTCAAGCCCCGAGAACAGGCGGACCTTGTTCGCCGAAAGGCTGTCGAAATCGTGGGCATTTCGCGGTGGGCCAAGGTCCACGACCATCATGTTCGGCATGGCCGCCAGATTTGCGAGCAGCCGTTGGGTCTGATCGGACTGACCAGGCTCGGCACGCCGTACGCGCTCGATGCCGACGAACAGCTGGTTGCGCAGGCTTGTGCGGGTGCAGCCAGCGGCAATGGAGGCCAAGAAAAACAGCGCGAGCCACAATGCCGCCTTCGCGGGTCTGCCCGGTTTGCCGGATGGTACATTTCGCTGCGGCATGGCGGTCAGGAGCGGCGTCAGGCTGCTGCCGCCATTGCCGGAGTCAGGAGAACCCCATCGCCGGTAATGAACGACCATGCATCGGGCCGCTCTTGCCGCATGCGGGCCAGCAGTGGCGTGACCCGGGAAAAACATGGCTGGCGTGCCCCATGGTGGTCAACCAGGCCACCATGGGGCACGAAATGTATGCCGCTGTTCTTCAGCAGCCGCAACAACGTCCGCTCCATGGCCGCGCACCAGTGGGTGATGGGGTGCTGGGCAGTCAGCATGACGACGGCCCGGAAAAGGGCGAGGCGCAGGAGTGCTGGTGGCGCCGCGAGCTCGTTGCGCCGATTCTTTGATATGGCGACCCTGGAGATCTCCGCGGTGCTGCACAGCGTCACGTGCCCGGGCAGGGGGATGGCGCAGACAGCCTGCACGGGGAAGCTCGACCCCAGGTTTCCGTGGTCAGGCAGCACCAGGCGCACGGTGCCTACCACCTCGCCTGAAAGCCGCTCCCGCAGCAGCGCATGCCGGGACCGCGCGTCAAAGGCGTCCCGCTCGACACCCTCTCCGCCAGCCTCGTACCCGCGCTCGACGCAATAGACCTGATGCCGGAGCCGATGGCATTCCAGAATCTGGCGGGGCGAGTCTGCGGTTTCGATCGCAAAATCCCGCAGGATGTCGCCACACGCGCTGGCAAACGAACTGCTCATCATATTGGCCTTCATTTCTCCAGGTTGGCAATGGCACCACCAGTGGTCCGCAAGGTGCCGGGCCTCGCGCGGTTCAGTTCCGTCAAAAACGGGCCTGACCGACTGCGTGGGGCAGCGTCATGTCCGCCTCACCGAAAGCCTTGCCAATCTTCGTTATCGCCTAACACCGTCTATCCGCTTGCAATGTTCAATCTGTAGATGTGTCCGTCCGCAAGTTCCGAACCCTGCATACGGATGTGGCCAGTCGTTTGCAAGCAAAAGGTGAACAAATGCGCAGCGCACACGTCCGCGTAGGCGTTGCACGCAGCCCGGGCCCTCCAAGCGTCGATAATAGGAAACACGTCACAGAAAACCGACCGGACGATGCCGCAGTCATGACATGCGGCGCACGATTCCCAACTGGTCGAGACCGCGCCGCGTGGAGCGATGGAGAGGCAAACGCGCCCGCGGTTCTCCGATACGGCCGATGAACACGAAACAGTCCGGATCATTGCCCAGGAAGCGGCGGAATGTTCCGGCGAGCGCGCCCGCCTTCCGGCGCACCGACTCTTGAGCCGTGAACGGGGCGTCGACCGCGCCATAATGCGAGAAGGCCAGGGTGGCAAGGGTGGGCTGTATGGCGAGGCCAAGCCGACTCGCCTGAAGCCAGAAGCGCTGGACGGCCCGTCCGGCGTGCAGCATGGTGTCGACCCGTGCCGACGGGGAGGGGTCCGGGCCGGCAAGCCGCATCGTAAAGAACGCTCCGCTGGCCAGGCCGGGCCACAGGTCAAGCTGTGCAGCGACGGCCCATGTGCCGCCCAGCCGGTTCAGCAGCCGCTGGCGCGGCCACTCCTGCAGCGCCCACCGCATGACCCGGAGCGTGACGCGGTCAAGGCCGACCGCGCCGGCCGGTATGCCGTCCGGGCTGTGGGCGCGCTGGAAATCGATGATTCGCTGGTGAACCCGGTGCGCCTCGGGCGCCCGGAGCCTGATGTCGGTCGCCAGCGCGCCAAGCCAGGCCAGGCGAAGGCGCTCCGCCGCAGGCTCGTGCCATTCCACCACAAGCTCGGGTCCCGCCGCCTGCTCCAGTGTCCGTTTCTCCGCTCCGGTCAGCCTCCGCATCCGGTATGGCCTGCGGTCGACCGACCGGAGCGTAAGCTGCCCCAGCAGGGGGTCAGGGCCGACCGCCGCCCGCTGGAAGCGGACCCTGATGCGGTGGACAGGTTCGGTGCCGTCCCCGCCCTCCAGCCGCCATGACATCCGTCGGCCCCAGCCGGAAGCGGCGACGTCCAGGCACTCAAGGAGCCCGCCTCCAGCGAGCAGGCCCGGCTCGCCATCGCGGTACTCATAAATACTGTCACCGCGCCGCGCGCTCAGGTGCACGAGCACACTGTCGTCATCCAGCACCTCGAAGCGCCAGGGCTGCACGTTGTCGCCGCTCGGTGCCCAGCGCGCCAGGTTGAGGATCTCTTCGACCGGCGTGCACGGCGCAAATTCGGCCAGCGGCGCCGCAGCCGGGGGCATGGCCGAGATGGCGCGCCCGGCTGCGGCGATCTTGAGCCGCTGCAGCGGTCCGGCATTCCCCCAGCGGAGCCGGGTCAGAGCCAGCCGATTCACGTAGGCGTCAAAATGGTGGTGCCAGGGCGCCGGAAGCACGCCGCCGCGTCCCAACATCAGCTTCACGGCGTTAACCGCGACGACTCCGGCGCAGAGCTGGCATGACGCTCCCGTGGACGGGCCGCGCCTGTTGGCGAGGTCAACCCTGGTCGGGTCGACCAGATAGGAGCGGTGGAGGCCACGCGGCACGAAGCCGACCAGGAACCGGATGTACTGACTGACCTCCGGCTGGCCTTCGAGCCGGAAATACTCCTCGAAGCTCATGTGGCCCGGGAGGAACGCGAGGAAGCCGGTCCCCATGCCGATCGGCGCGGCGGTCAGGGCCGGGATGCCGAGTTCGGCGCACCGGGCGAAGACTTTGCGCCGGATGCCGAGCACGAAAAAGTCGAAACCATCGATGAACACGTCGGCGTCAGCCAGGAAGGCGTCGATGTTCGACTCGTCGATCCCCCGGTCGAAGCGGCGTATGCTCATGCCAGGGTTGATGGCGAGCGCCATTTCCGCCATCACCTCGGTTTTGGGTCGGCCCACGGTTGCGGTGTTCGCGCCGACCTGGCGGTTGAAGTTGGCGAACTCGAAGCGGTCGAGGTCGGCAATGCTGGCTCCTCCAATGCCGAATCTGGCCAGAGTCAGCAGGTGGACGCCGCCCACACCGCCCATTCCCGCGATTGCCACGCGCTTCTGCCGGAGCGCCTGCTGCTCCCACAGCGCAATCCAGCCCACGTTCCGGCTGAACGCCTCGCCGTAGGGAAAGTCGGACACCTCGGTACCCCCTTGCCGCGCGCCCGAGTTAGCAGGCGCCCAACCGCGCGGCAACCCTGCCCCTACATCGCAAGCGGGCTGTCGGAAAACCTTACACCTTCCCAGCGCCGCTGCCGATGGAGCCGGCTTCAAAACGCCCCGAATCCGCCACTTAAAGTTGCGCTCACCGATTAGTGAGCGTCGGAAAACTTTACACTGCTCCGAAAACGCCGCGCCATGACGGGCGTAACCGATTGATAAACAGCAATTTGCCAAACTGGCCCGGATATTGCTACGTCAAGGCTCAGAGCGTGGCCGAGAGGTCGAGCTCTGTTGTGATTGGGTTTTGGCGCTAATAGCAAGGAAGGTTTTCTGGAATGACCATGCGCAAGAAACTGTTGGCTGGTGTGGCCATAGCTGCTGCAATCGGAACTGCGGCCTCGCCGCAGGCTTCCGCAAGCCTGACGACCGTGACCTACGATCCCTCAAGCACGACGCCGCAGCTGAGCACCGTTGCGAATTTCGACGCTGCCTCCATAACGGGAGCCGATTTCGCACAGGCGACAATCCAGAACACGGGCGCGTTCACGGAAGCTGGGGTGCTTCAGCTCAATAACTTTTACACTGCAAGCAACGTCCTCCTCAGCAGCGCCACCACCGGGCTGAACTCTTCATATGAGCTGTTTTTGGTTTTCAACGCAACCGGCAAGTTGACCACCAACTTCACCCCGTCAAATCCGGCTGGAAGCAGCGGAGTCTTCTACACGGTTAACTATACGCTGGAAGGGATCACAGGGACCACGTCGGCCATCTCACCCACTGCGCCGTTCTTACTGACTCCGGGTGGGTCAGTGGTTACGCTCGCCACGGGCGGAGCCGTGACGGGCAGCTCCGTTGGCATCAATGGGCTGGGTGTCCCCAACGCAGAGGCGCTTCTGACGCTGACCCAGGCGGGGACACAGTTCTTCTTCGCGCCTCCGGCAATCAACCTGGTTGACGCCTCGTTCATCAACACCACTGGCCAGTCCACACTCGTTACCGAGAGCAGTGGTGTCTCGACGCTGACGATCATCAATGGCGGGGTCACCACCGACTTTACGGCAGTGCCCGCTCCGGAACCCGCGACGCTTGCGTTGCTCGGAACGGGTCTGGTTGTTCTTGGCTGCGCGCGCAGGCGCCGCACCTCAGTCTAAGCCGACTGCCGGATCGGCATGGCCAGCGACGCCCAGCGTCGCTGGCCAGTCCCCCAACGGCCCCAGAAAACAAACGGTCGAGAGCGTCAGTGCCCCACAACCTCGTGTCTGCACGTGGCTGCGGATGTTGGCATCTGCCTTCCCGGCGCGGTTCGGCCAACGGCGGGAGGCGTCCACAACGAGGTGTCGGAGTCGGCTTCCTGGCGTTGCGGGGCGACGGCTTGTTGGGCCTTAGGCTGGCGTGGCCACGACCATCCACTTTAACCCGACACAGAGGTCGCGGCCATGGATGAGCAAATCCGGTATGGTCGGCTCCGCTGACGGATATGTGCGTAACGGTGAACCGCGGTCCGCCCGTTGGCAATCCGGGGTTGATCCGCCCAACGTTTGGCACACGCGGCCACAAATTCGGGGCGATAGCGACGCAAACGCGCCGTTCAACGAATGACCCGGACCCGCACACCATTGCGGCATCTTTCTATGGACATATCGTTCGGCAGATGTTACCCAAACATGCTCCTGTGTGTCCTCAACGGAATCCGCAAGCTCGCTTACTGATCGGAACACTGCAACCAGACGCCAACCCCATCCAGCTACCGCCATCGGTCGAAGGTCGGCAATCCAGAGAGCCTCTTGCAAAACTCTGACGCGCGAGTGCCGATAGATCGCCAGAGAGAGGCCGCCACGACCGGGAACGGAGGTTCGTTCCGGCCTCGTGTGAAATATAGCCGCG
>Ga0302319_10013799_pt1 | contig 15125 bp, 14 predicted proteins | sample Bog_T0_2_FD_203319 | JGI IMG/M metagenome (GOLD analysis project Ga0302319, IMG submission 203319) | Peat permafrost microbial communities from Stordalen Mire near Abisko, Sweden - Bog_T0_2 | ecosystem: Environmental > Terrestrial > Soil > Wetlands > Peat | place: Sweden: Abisko, Stordalen Mire... | reverse complement strand
CGGCGATGCGGTCATTGATCTCTAACGCGAGGGCGAGTGCCGCGCGTCCGGCCTCGCCGGTAACTCGGGGCGGGGTGCGGTCGCGAACGCAGTGCAGGAAGTGTTCGAGCTCCAGGCGCAGTGGCTCGCCGTGGGGGACCTCGACCTGCTGCATGGAGAGACCGGCGGAGGGGTGGGCCGTGGCGTTGGGCAGCGCCACGGCCACGCCGGCGGTACTGCGCGGATTCGCGGCGATGGTGGCGGCGATGAGCGCGGGGTCCACGTCAATGGAGAGCAGTTCCTGGCGTGCGAAGTCGAGCGAGAGGTACTGGTGCGGCTGAAAGAGCCTTAGCTTGCGGACGAGCTCGGTGCTGATGCGGCTGGCGGTGAAGTTGGCGATGCAGCCGGAGTCAAACTCGAGGCGCACGTTGGCGATGTCGACCTTGGGGGAGAGTACCGGCAGGCCGACGGCGCGCACCTCGCGGAGCGGAGATTGCGTGAGCGCGAGGACGATGTCGAGGTCGTGAATCATCAGGTCGAGCACGACATCGATGTCGAGCGAGCGCGGGGTGAAGATGCTGAGGCGGTGGGCTTCAAAGAACATGGGCCGCGTGATGCGCCGAGCGGCGGCGGTGACGGCGGGGTTGAAGCGCTCGAGATGTCCGACGGCAAGGATGCGTGCGTGCTGCGCTGCGAGCGCGACTAGTCGGTCGGCGTCGGCGAGCGTGGCGGCGAAGGGCTTTTCGACGAGAACGTCGATGCCGGCGAGCAGCAGCTGTTCCGTAACGGCGGCGTGGTGGAGGGTAGGGACGCAGACGGATGCGGCAAGACACCCCACCCTTTGCGATGAAGCCGCAAAGGATGGGCCACCCAGAAACTCTTCGACACTGGCGTAGCCGGGGATGTTGTATTGCGCGGCGAGTTCGGCGCGGCGCTCGGGGTTGGGCTCGACGAGCGCGGCGAGATGGACGAGTCCCGGGTGCAGCGACTCCATCTCGCGGTAGACCCGGAGATGGTTGCGGCCGAAGGAGCCGGCGCCGACGACGGCGACCTGTATGGGTTGCGGCACGGCTACTTCTTGGCGGCCGGGGTTGCCGCGTCGATAGGCGCTTCCACGGCTTCGCGGCAGCGCGCATAGAGCTGCAGGACCTGGTTGATCTGGTCTTCGGGCTTGGCGCTGGAGGGCACGCCGAAGCCGGGGGTCGAGGGGGCGGACTTGCTGCCGAGGTTGGCGTGGGACGCGACGAACTTGAGCAGATCGAGAGCGATGTCTTCAGAGCGGCGGGCTGTGTGGTCGTTGCTGGAGTCCATGAGTGCCTTTCAGTGTGCGAGGCGCGAAGAGTGAGGCGCGGCCGCTAGTCGATGGTAGCGGTTGGATGGAGATGGTTGCAACGGGCGTCCGAGCAAATCCATGCGCTGGGTTTAGTGGCGCAGACGAATACAGGGGTCTCTCCACTGCGCATCGCGATAAAGCCGCGATGCTCCGGTCGAGATGACGGCAGTGGAAGCGCAAGACGAGAAAGATCGCGAGGAGCGAAAGGAGAGGGACATGAACAAGAAAGAACTGCAGACGATCCTGGGTTATCTGAACATTGGGCTGGCCATTGCGCACAGCAGTGGCGTTACGGTGGGGCACTTTGGCGGGACGGACTTCATTCAAATGGCGCAGAGCGTGAATGGGCTGCTGCTGAATGCAGTGACGCCGGCTGCTACCACGACCACCGCGAGCTAGAGCAGTGGGACGGCCGTCCCCTCAGTGGCTAAAGCCATGTGGTGAAGGGCAACGGCAACGGCGGGGCTGAAGCCCCGCCCCTTCAAAGCGATCTGGACCTCGATCGCGAGGTGTGGGCCTTTTGGTTTTCGGATTGAGTTCGTGCGGGTGAGGTGTGGGAGGGTTGAGGTGTCGATGATTGGAATGAAGCGAGTATTGATGTGGTTGCCGGTGGTGTTGCTGATGCTGCCGCGGATCGCCGGTGGCCAAGTGGCGACGACAACGGTGCAGGACACCATCTACAGCGCGAATGGGACGCCGGCCAGCGGCACGGTGCTGGTGAGCTGGAATGCCTTCACGACGGCGGGCGGCGAATCGGTGCCGGCGGGAACAACGTCGGCAACCATCGGCGCAGGTGGAGTGTTGACCATGGCGCTGACCCCGAACGCGGGCTCGACGCCAATGGGGAGCTACTACACGGTGGTCCTGCACCTGAGCGATGGGACGACCAGCCGCCAGTACTGGGTGGTCCCTGTGACAGTGCCGGGGGGTGGGCCCGCGAGGCTGGCGGCGATCCAGAACCAGGTGCTTCCAACGAGCGTGGCGATGCAGACGGTGTCCAAGCAGTATGTGGACAGTGCGATTGCGGCGGCGGTGGCGGGGGCGCCCACGGCATCTTCTTCGCCGTATGTGCTGAAGGCGGGCGATACGATGACCGGGCCACTGGTGCTGCCCGCCGATCCGGTGAGTCCGGAGCAGGCCGCGGACAAGAACTATGTGGATGAGAATGTGGCCGGTATCGCGGCCGGGTTGGGCGGAAAGGTGAGCCTGCTGCCGTCAGCAACGCAGGTGGTGACGCAGCCCAGTGGAACGCAGTTGGAGGTGAATAACCTGAATGGGGAGCTGTATGCGAGCCAGTATGTGAGCGGATCGAGTAACAACGGAATTGCCAACGCCCTGGCCAGCGCCGCGTGCGCGGCCGGATGCACCCTTCAGGTGGAGCCGACGTATGGGTCGAGCGAACTGGTAAATATTCCGTCGGTGCCGTCGGGAGCTGATGTGATGGACCAGCGCGGCGGGACCATCGCGGAGACGGCGGTGAATCCGCTGGCTCCGCTGGCGACATTCAGCTCGGCGGCGAGCATTACGGCGGTGGAGACGACCTCCGCGCCACAGTTGCAGACGCTGCGACCAGGTGCACTGGGTGTGGGGACGGCGGCGCTGTCGCTGACGACGAAGGCGCCGGCGGGTGGGTCGAACCAGTTTCCCTCCGACGTGGAGCAGCCGCCGTACTTCAAGAACACGTATAGCGTGTTGCAACTCCAGGGCGTCTACAACACCCAGGGGCAGCATGTGCAGATGGGCAATGAGGTTTACTGCTACGCGGTCGGCGATTGCCTTGCCGGAGGGCAGTTTATCTACTCCTCTGGGGGATATCGGGACGAAGGCGACGAAGGCGCCCACCCCTTTGACCTGACCATCAGCGAAGACACGCGAGTCTTTGAGGGGAGCTGCGCGAGCGGCTGCACCGCGGGATCGACCTCCCTGACGGTGACGCCGACATCCAGCGCAGGGACCCAGGGCGACGGGCGGTTTCTAATGGATGTGAACCCGTCCAAGGTGATCTCCACAGGAAATCTGGTCTCCGGCTCCAAGACCATCCTGGGGATCGCGAACTTCAGCGGGACGAGTTATGCGGCAAGCGTGTTTCTCTCGACCGCACAAGCGGCGACGTCGCAGGCAAGCAATCTGTCGCCCGGGACGGTGACGCTGGCGATTGCTACCAGCGGCGCGCCGAGCGGATTTGCGACCAGCACCGCAGCCCTGCCCGCCACCTCCGGTGTAGCTTGTGTAGCGGACGTGTCCGGCACACCGAACTTCGAGACTGCCAACTACACCGTGGTGGACGGCTCGCACCTGCAGATGACTCTGAATAAAGTGCATGGCATTGCGGCGGTGATTGCAGTGGGAGGGTTGTGCGGCTACGGTCTGGAGCAAAAGGTCGATACCACCAACGGCATCCGACAGGTGTTCCCGGTGGTGGGCTCCATCAACGCGACAAGCCTGTACTACGCGGATGCGACGATGCCGATTGTGGCGTATCACGGCGCGGGCAGCACGACTGGTTTCCTGAACGTCTCGTTGCCGGTGGCTGCCATCGCAAGGGCGGGCAACGTGGTCACTGTGACCACGGCCAGCAACCTGCCCTTTGATGTGAATGGGCTGACGCTGACGGTGAATGGGGTTGCGGACTCCAGCTACAACGGGAGCTTTGCGGTCGCGACCACCGGCCCGAACACACTGACCTATGCGAGCAGCGGCGCCAACAGCACGAGTTCAGGGGGAACGCTGACCTATCTCACCGGCAACTATGCGCTGTATCCCATGGCCGAGGTGCTGAGCGTCTTCGACGCTGCGAGCCAGCAGATAGACGGCACGTTTACCCTGGCCGCGAACACCGTTCCGTGGGCATCGGGCGACGCCGTCGAAGAGCCGCACTACTACAAGCAGGCGACCTCTGCGGATGTGGAGCAGATCACGCAGTATGTTCCGCGTCCGATCCAGTACGCGACCGCCGGCAAGATCTATGAGGGCCTGGCGGGCGCCGGCCTGCGCGGTTGGGATGTTGCCAATGCGACGCCATTGACCAGTTATTTGGGTGGCGGCGGGACACACACCGTGCCGGACGACGCCTACGAGGCAACGGGCGCGTGGAGCAACGACTTCGAGGTGGATGCCGGAGTGAATGCCATCATCCGGGCGCACTGCAACTTGAATACTTGCAGCCGCTGGGACTCCAACTACAAGCTCTTCGACCTGGACGGCGCGCTGAGCGAGGATGCGCTGGTGTACTATCCGCAGACCAGCACGGCACAGTGGCAGTTGCATGGGAGTTCCTACACCTTCTCCCCCGCAGCCTTTTCGGCGGGAGCGATCAATGTGGGGACGTTAAATGCAACCACGATCAACGGCTCCCCGTTTGGGGCGAGCGGCCCTTCCCATGCTGTGGGGCTGGTGCCGGACCCTGGCGCGACCGCCGGAGCGACGCGGTTCCTGCGCGAGGACGGGAGCTGGGCCGCGCCCACAGGAGTGGGAGGGAGCTCCGGCGGTGGCTCGATGGCGGTGCAGAACGCGAACGCTGTGGCCATCACGGGCGGCACCATTGACGGCACGCCCATCGGCAACACGACGCGCAGCACCGGCAAGTTCACGTCCGGCAGCTTCAGCGGCACCCTGAATAGTTCTGGGGTCCCTCTCGTAATTGGTGGTGCCCCCGGGGGCTTGATTGTGGGCAACATCAACCAGGCAGGTTCTCCGCCAACGGAACTCGAAAATACCGGGAGCGTGAAGATTAGCTGGAATTATCAAGGCGGTCCCGGAGAAAATGACTTCTTCTCTAACCCTGGCGCGGGCAGCGGAGGTGGGTTCGCCTTCTACAACATCAGCAACAGCGGCAGCGTGACGCACATTGCCGACCTCTTCGCCAGCGGCGTCAACATTGGTGCGCCCCTGAGCGCGGGCGGTGTAGCGGCTGTTTCATGTGCCGCCGGGACGGTGAGCCTTACGACACTTACCGTGACCAATGGCATCGTGACGCATTGCTAAGACGGTCACTCCTGCGGAAGCAGGAGAAAGAGATGGCGATGGCATCATTAGGTTCCCATTTGGCAAACAGTTGCGCCGGGGGGAGAGACGCAGGCGAGGTGCAATGAAGCGCGGAGATGAGTGGACGGCACTGCATACTCTAGGTCGGGTGATGGAGACGCAGCCCGAGCGAAGTATCCATATCGCGGAAGAGTGGCTGTGGGTGCGCGACCGCCGGGGCGGTCTGCTGCGGCTGAAGGCGAACGCGGCGCAGCGCCGGTTCGAGGAGAGGCGCGGGCAGCAGAACATCGTACTGAAGGCACGGCAGATGGGCATGACGACCTGGATCGCCGGCCGGTTCTTTCTGCGGACGATTACGAGACCGGCCACGCTGACGCTGCTGGTAGCACACACCCGGGAGGCAGCGGAGTCGAGCTTTCGTGTGGTGCAGCGCATGTGGGACGAGTTGCCGTCCGATGTGAAGGAGGGCCCGCTGAAGCACAGCCGGTCGAACGCGGGACAGATGGTGTTTCCGGAGATCGACAGCGAGTTCCGCATCGCGAGCGCCAGTGATGAGAATGCGGGCCGGGGTCTGAGTGTGCAGAACCTGCACTGCAGTGAGGTCTCACGCTGGCCGGGCGATGCCGCGGCGACACTCGCCGGGCTGCGGGCCGCGCTGGCTCCGGACGGGGAGCTGGTGCTGGAGAGCACGCCGAACGGAGCGTATGGCGCGTTTTACGAAGAGTGGATAGGCGGGGTGGACCGCGGCGAGGGCCTGGTGCGGCACTTTCTGCCGTGGTGGATGGAGCCGGAGTATGTGGGGCAGGCTGTGGAGTGCGCGTCCTTGACCGACGAGGAGCGGGAGTTGATGTTGCAGCACGATTTGAGTGCGGAGCAGATTGGGTTCCGCCGCGAGCTGCAATTGAGGTATGGGATGTTGCGCAGCCAGGAGTTTGCCGAGGACGCGGAGAGCTGCTTTCGCGCTACCGGGCTGTGCTGCTTCGATGTTGCGGCAATCGAGCGCCGCATGGCAGCGCTGGAGCCGGAGTTGGAGGAGCGGCGCGGCGGCGCGTTGCGCATCTGGCTTCCTCCTGCGCTGGGCCGCGAGTATGTGTTGGGCGTGGACTCGGCGGGTGGAGGCGCAGAGGGAGATTTTGCAGCGGTGCAGGTGGTGGAGTTGCGCACCGGTTTACAGTGCGCGGAGTTGCAGCAGCGGCTGCGACCGGCAGAGCTGGCCGAGGCAGCGGCATCGCTGGCCCGCGAGTACAACGGAGCGACGGTGGCCGTGGAGCGCAACAACCACGGCTCCGCGGTGCTCGCGTATCTGGAGAGCAGCGAGCGCTATCAGCGGATATGGCGCCCGCAAGGCGGAAGGGCGGGCAGTGAGGCCGGCTGGCTGACGACGGCGTCCTCCAAGCCGGAGATGATTGCGCGCCTCGGGGCCATGCTGAGGGAGTCGCCGGAGATGTTTATGAGCCGCAGGCTGTTGAGCGAGTGCAGAACCTATGTTGCCGTAGAGAACGGCAGAACAGGAGCGGCCGGAGGAGCGTATGACGACCTGGTGATGGCCATGGCCGTGGCACAGGCGGTGCGGGCAGAGATGTTGAGCTGCAGGCGCATGGCGGCGTAATCTCGATGCGATACGATTCCGCAGGGAGGATGCAGAGTTGGCGGTGATGGCCGTGCAGGCGATTCGCAGGATGCGCGGCGGCGCGCAGAGCCAGTTGATGCTGGGCGCGGATGGACATCTATGGGTCGTGAAGTTCAAGAACAACCCGCAGCACATCCGGGTGCTGGCCAATGAGCTGATCGCGACAAGGATCGCCGAGGCCATTGGCTTGCCGGTGCCGAAGAGCGATGTGATGGAAGTAAGCGACTGGCTGATCGGCAAGACGCCGGAGATGGTCGTGGAGCGTGGTCAGGGCAGATGGGAGCGGTGTGCAGCGGGATTGCAGTTCGGCAGCCAGTTCGTCGGCGGCCTGATGCCCGGGCAGGTGGTGGATTACCTGCCCGAGCCGCAATTGGACGAGGTGCGGAATCTGGCAGAGTTCGCCGGCATGCTGGTAGTCGACAAGTGGACGGGCAACTGCAATGGCCGACAGGCAGTCTTTGAGCGCAAGCCGCGGGAGCGGCGATACCGAGCTATTTTTATCGATCAGGGTTTCTGCTTCAACGCCGGCGAGTGGACCTTTCCCGACTCGCCACTGCGGGGCGTCTTCGCGCGCAACCGGGTCTATACCCAGGTGACGGGATGGCGCAGCTTTGAGCCGTGGTTGACGCGCATCGAGGAGTTTGCGGCATCCGGGCTGGGCAGGATCGCTGAGGAGGTCCCGCCGGAGTGGTATGGCGGCGACCCTCGGGTGATAGAAGATTTGATGGAGGCGCTACTGCGGCGCAGAACGCGAGTACGGTCTTTGATCGAGAACTTTCGAGATTCGAGCCGGCAGCCGTTCCCGAATTGGGGCTCGCCGCTGACGATACCGATGCCGAAGTTGTTTGAGGATTCAGGTTCTGAGGCTAAGTTCTTAATGTAGTGTCGTGGTACCTGTAGCTGGAGACGAGATGGTCCTGGATACGTTGCTAGGCGTGGAATATCTTTATGGATACTGGCAGCGGGCGCTGCACCTGGCGGATGCGCCGGCTGGTGCGCTCGACCTGGACCAAACGCTGCTGAGTGGTCTGTGCGTGAACATTCTGGAGACGATACGCTTTCTGCACGAAGGGACGCCGTCGTACGAGGCGTTTGAGGCGTGGATTCTGGAGCGGAATGGCGGAGTGTTGGACGAGGCAGCGCTCGACCGGCTGCGGCGCGCGCTGCAGGGGGAGAGGGTCGGATCGGAAATTGGCAGCCTGGACGACGTGGAAGGATTGAGCGAGAGCGATCTGCGCCACTGGGATGAGCATGGTTATGTCGTGCTGAAGCGTGCGGTGACGCCGGAACAGGCCAAGGCTGCGGAGTTGGCAATCTATGAGTATCTCAGCGCGGATCCGGACAAGCCGGATAGCTGGTACGGAGGCAAGCAGGGGCACAGTATCTGGGTGTCGCTGCTGCGGCATCCGGCGTTCTGGGCGACGCGAAGATCTCCGCGGATGGTGAAGGCGTTTGCGCAACTCTGGGGGCGGGAAGACCTGTGGGTGACCGTCGACCAGGGCGGATTGAACCCTCCGGAGCGGGAAGACTGGCCGTTTCCGGGGCCGCATCTGCACTGGGACACCACGGTAGCGCCACCGCACTGCTTTGGCATCCAGGGGATTCTGTATCTTGCCGATACGGCGGAGAACCAGGGCGCGTTCACCTGCATTCCGGGCTTTCACAGAAAGCTGGAGAGTTGGTTGACATCGCTGCCGAAAGATGCCGATCCGCGGCAGGAGATATTTCACCATGGCGGCGCGAAGCCGATAGCGGCTGACGCCGGAGACATGGTGCTGTGGCATCAGTCGTTGCCGCACGGCAGTAGCCCCAACCGGGCTGCGCTGCCGCGCGTGGCGCAGTACATCACGATGAAGCCGACGCGATGGGAGCACAATGATGTGTGGCGCTAAGCGCGAGTGGAGATAAGGTGAGCGAACGATTGCAGTGCGAGTTCTCTCTCATACGGTATGTGCCGGATGTGGTGAAGGGGGAGTTCGCCAACATCGGCGTCGTATTGCGTGAGGTTGGCCGGGATGGTGCGCACGCGACTGCAGCCGTGCGCTTCACGCGCGACTGGAGCCGGGTACGCTGCCTGCATCCGGAGGCAGATGTAGACCTGCTGGAGTCGCTGGAGACGGAGCTCGCGGAGCGTTTGCGGCAGGAAGCCGGCCGGAGCGATGCGCCTAAGCCATTGTTGACGACACTGGAGGATTCGCTCTCCAACAGTGTGCAGTTGACAGAGATGCGCGGGACGCTGGCAGAGAGCCTGGCGACGGAGATGGACCAGTTGTTGCGAATGTATGTGGAGCCGCTGAAGCAACCCGCGCATCGCAGAAAGACGACGGGACGCAGCGCGATCGCCGGGCGCATGCGGGTGGAGTTCGAACGCGCTGGCGTATGGCGGCTGATGCGCAAGCGCATCGCGGCGGCGCAGTATACCCAGCCGGGCGACCCGCTCAAGATTGACTGCGGGTATCGCAACGGACGAGTGCGGATGTTTCACGCTGTGTCGCTGGAGAACGATGTGGAGGCGGCCAAGGGCATGGCCTACAGCGCCGCGGAGCTGCGCGCGGGTGTGGCGCGCGTGGAGGGGGCGGAGCTGGAGTTGACGGCGGTGGTGGAGAGCCTCTCGAGCATCGCGGACGCCGAGCAGTACGGTTTCGGCGTGCAGGTGATGGAGCGAGAGGCGGTGCGGGTGCTGACGGTCGCGGATTTGGGGCAGGCAGCGGAGACGGCGCGGCGGGAGTTGAGGGTGTAATCAACCTATTGGGCAGACGTAGGACAGGTGAGGCGCGGCTTGCGAGCTGCGCCTTTGCTATTTGGAGGAGATAAGGATGGGGCTGGGAGCAGCGGTTGCGAATCTGAAGGAGATGTGGGAGCGGCGGGCCGGAATTCAGGCCGACGGCGAAGTGGAGGGGCAGCGCAAGACGACGGCGACGCCGTTGGGGCTGGGCTCGATTTTTGCTCCCTTCCGTGCGGTAGGTGTACAGAATGTACTGCCCAAGCCGACGGCCGCCAACCTGCGCCGGTTTGCGGAGACGCCGGTGGCACGGCGCGCGATCAACTGTATCAAGGATCGCATTGCTTGCATGGAGTGGCGGATTGAGGCGCGGCCAGGAGTGGATGCGAAGGGATATGCTGCGCAGCGGGCCGCAGCGATTACACGCGCGCTGGAGACGCCCAACGAGAGTGACAGCTTCCGCACACTGATCGAGCAGGTGATCGAGGATGTACTGGTGGGTGGCTTCGGCGCTGCGGAGATTGAGATCACCGGCGACGCAGCTATGCCGGTGCGGCTATATCCGGTGGATGGGGCTTCGATCCAGGTTAACGCGCAGTGGAAGGGCGATGCGAATGAGCCACGCTACGCGCAAGTTACCGGCAAGCTTGGCAGCGCCGGTTCAACGCCACTGCGCGATGACGAGTTGATGTATGTGCGGCTGAATCCGCGCAGCCATACGGTCTTCGGCCTGGGCAAGGTGGAGGTGGCGTTTGAGTCGATCTCCAGCTTTCTGCAGGCGCACCGCTATGCAGGCCGGCTGGCCAGCAATAGCGTGGTGCAGTATGCGCTGTGGCTGAACGAACGCACGCCGGAGCAGCACGAGCGGCTAATCCGCTGGTGGCAGGATGAGGTGGAAGGTACGGGACGCGTTCCGGTGTTGAGCTCCGAGCAGAAGCCGGAGGTGCTGCGATTTGCTGGGGGCACCGATGCGGACCTGCGGCTGCAATGGCAGCAGTTCCTGCTGACGATGATTGCCAATGCGTTCGATCTTCCGGTGATGTTGCTGGGGGTGACACAGGATGTGAACCGTTCCACGGCACAAGAGTTTGCCAATGAGGCATTTCAAAGTGCCGTGGTTCCTCTGGCCAAACTGGTTGCTGACCACCTGACGCGCGACGTCATCGTGAAGCGGCTGGGGTGGAACGATCTCCGCTTTGTATGGAATGAGCTGGAGAGCCGCGACGAGATGGTGGAGGTGGAGATTCAGACGAAGCTGTTGGCGGCAGGCGTGGTGTCTGTGGCGGAGGTACGAGCGATGCGGGGGTTGCCGGTGGAGAGCGAAGTGTAGCTCCGCCAAACCGCCCTGTTTAACAGTCGGCAAATACAGGGGTCTCTCCACTGCGCATCGCGATAAGGCTGCGATGCTCCGGTCGAGATGACACCTCACAGTTGTGAAGGAGGTGTGTGTGGAGGATGCGGCGCGGATGCATCGAGGCGTAAGGCCGCGATGCGGTTTGACAATGCAAGCGATGGCGGTTCGGTTTCCGGAGGTGGAGGGTCATCCGAACCGGATTCCGTTTGAGGGCTGCCTGACGCTGGTGGATGTGGCCAGCGACCGGGCTCCGAGTGGCGCGCGCGGGCATCGCGTCGTTCTCACGCGCGAGGCCGCGGAGGCCGCGCTGCCGAGTCTGCTCGGAATGGCGGTGGACTATAAGGCCGGGTGGGACGGGCACAATGCACGGCAAAAATGCGGAATCATCACCACCGCAAAACTGGAAGACCGAAAGCTGATGGTCGGCGGCTATCTGTTTGCACGCGACTTTCCCGAGATGGAGGCGCGGCTCGGTGGGGTCCTGGGTGCAGTGGGAGCCGGTGCGGAGAGCGACATGGGCATGAGCTATGAGTTGGCCGATGCTCACGTTGCCGATATGCGCGCGCCGGTGTGGACGCTCACGCGCGCGACATTTACGGGGGCCGCCATCCTGCTGCGCGAGAAGGCCGCTTATCGTGCGACCTCCTTCCGCGTGAACTGGAGAGTACGAAAAGGCGCCGGGAAAACTGCCCTGGCACAAGAATGAGAGGAGACGGGATGAAAGAGAGCAACATGGTGGATTGGACAGAGACGATGCAGCGGCTGGACGCGGTTGCCGCGGCACTGGAGCAGACGGCGGCACGCATCGCGGAGCAGCAGGTGGCGTTGGCGGCAGAGGCGCAGGAGAGTGTCGGGCGGATCGTTGCGACGGTGGACCACCCCGAGGAGTCTGCTCGTGAGGCGGAGCTGGAGCGGCGCCTGGAAGAGGCAGAGGCGCGCATTGCAGAGCTGACGGCTGCCGCAGCTCCGGCGGGTCGCAAGACGCTGCCCTCCGGGATGGCGTCAATGCTGGCCAAGCAGGGCGTGGTTTTGCAGTCGATGGAGGCGGGCGCGCTCGATGGTGCGTTGTCGAGCCTGAGCATTGAGCAGCGCATCGCGGTGAAGGCAGAGCTATTGCGCGCAGGGTTGTTGGGATAGGGTATCCACCCATTCCCCATTGTCATCCTGAGTGTCGCGAAGGATCTGCTTTCCCCGCGGGCAGGCATCCGTGCCTCTGCGAGCGAACAGCAGGTCCTTCGGCTTCGCCTCAGGATGACAATTTCAAACATTCTCAATGAGAGCTAGAGCAACAACACAAGGAGAAACGAATGAACGCGAAGTTTACGGAGATCAGCGCCGCGGCGGATTACATTGGGCCGGGCGCTATTGAAGTGCCGTTGTATCAGACGGAGATTCTGGACCTGGTGCGCCGTCGCGGCGTGTTTGGCCAGCGCATCAAGCAGGTTCCTGCGACGGGGCATCCGTCGCGGTTCTTTGAGGAGACCGCGATTCCCTCGCCAGCTGCATCGGCAGGATTTGTCGATCCGCGCAACATCGTGGCGCCGCTGGTGCAGCCCACGCGCGTGGAGCACAGCGTGCCGCTCAAGGCGCTGGTTGCGCAGATCAACTACAACCTCTTCGACCTGGAGCTGGGCAAGCAGCAGAGCCAGTTTGCGTACCTGCAGGCCAAGGACCTCACCGACACGGTCGATGGCGTTCTGCGCACGCATGACATCGCGCTGTGGAACGGCACGGACACCAGCCTGACCTCACCGACGACCGCACAGTACTTTGGCGCTGCCGGGCAGATTGCGGCAGGCGGCAACTCTGCCACCATTGGCGCGAGCCAGAGCATCGTCGACGGGTTGAAGACCACCGTGGCGGAGATGCTGTCGAACACCAGCTTCGGCGTGCGGCCGACGGCGATCTATGCCAACCCCGTCCTGCTCGATCTGATCGACCGCGAGATGAAGGCGGAGTTCAACGTGGTGCTGAACACCAAGCCCATCGAGGGCGGCCTGACGGTGAAGACGCTGAGCACACAGGCTGGTGATATTCCGCTGATTCCCGAGTGGACGCTGCCCTACACCGGAACACCTGGGTCAGGCTCGGCGGTGCTGCCGGCGTACATCGTGACGGAGGACCTGATCGAGTACCACTGGCTGGGCGAGCCCAATCCGCGCGTATTCCAGCTCGGCCTGCCGGGCTCGCTGGCCAGCCAGTATGCGGTGGTGAAGTTCGGCGCCGTTGTGGTCAAGGGCGCCAACTACGCGCACTACCAGGTGCTGGTGGACCGGTAGAGCGGAGAGTAGAGCGTAGAGGGTAGAGCGTAGTGAAGACGGGGGCCGGAGCGTGGTGGGCGCTCCGGCCTTCGCTTTATAGGGAGAGTGCGATGGGATATTTATTGCCCGCGGAGTACGCGGAGTATGGATTAACAGCAGAGACCGCCGATGCCTGGGTAACCACAGCGTCCATCATGATGGAGGCATACTGTCGCCGGCCTACGCTGCTATCGGCGAGCTATACGGAGCGCATGAGGGTCCTGCGCGAATCCCAGACCGTGCGTCTGAGCTATCTGCCGTTGGTGAGTGTGGACGCGGTGCGCGCACAGTATGCGCGACCCGAACGAGGAGAGCGATTCGAAGGGGACCTGTCTTTCCTGAGCAGCTTCGCAGCTGCGTTTGCGCTCCCTGGGCAATGGGTGAATGTTGACCCGACAATGTTGGACTTGAGCCTACCGACTGGAGAGTTTCGCTTTGCGTGGAACCTGATGGGATTGCGTTATCGCGAGGCAGAGGTGACCTACACGGCTGGCGCGGCTACGGTTCCGGATGCGCTGAAGGTGGCCTGCGCGCAGATAGCGAAGAACGCGCAGGCGACGCCAGGGCTCAATGTGAAATCCAGCAAGCTGGACACACTGCAGACGCAGTACTTCAGCGACTCGTTGATCGACAGCCAGGTGCAGGCGCTGCTGCGGCCTTATGTGGCAGAGAGGCTGGGATAGCGATGGGTGATCGCGATGGAATGGTGAGAGCGGCGGACGCCGCGTTGAGATCGAATGGCGGCGGCGCGGTCCTGCTGCGGATACCGGGACTGGCAGCCTCCGGCGATGACGCTGAGCAACTTGGGCTGGCAACGCCGCAGTTTCAGGATTTGCTGCTGTATCCAACCGCATTCCGCAGGAATGACAGCGTGGTGAAGCTGCTGGTCTCCGCAAGCGCTGTGAAGGCGGTGGTCGGTTCGCTGGCGTTCGACTCGGCGGATGTGCTGTTCGAGACTGCAGTGGGAGTCGTCGTGGACGGAGTGCTATATGCGATTACCGGCAGTGTTGCGACGCAGGCAGAGGGCGAGCCGCTGTGCTATTCGCTGACGCTGCGCGCACCGGTCCGGTGAACGCGCGGCCAAGCTGAAGAGACGTTGCAAGGGAGGTAACGGTGCAGAACGCGAAGGATACGTTCTATGAGATGTTGCGTGGCCGTCTGGCAGCGCTGAATCCAGGGCGCACGATTGTTCTGCGCGGCGTGGTGCGGCCGGGCGTGCTGGTAGGGGAGAACGAGCTGGTCTCGACCGCCGAGCTGCCGGACTGCTTTCGTCTGCGCTGGACGCAAGTAGTGTGCGATCCGGATGGAGCGCTGGCGACCCTTGCGCTGCAGTGCGAGATCGACTACGAGACCGCCGGGACCGCCTTCAACGGGGGCATGGACCGTGGCCGGGCGCTCAGCGCAATGGATGCGGAGCTGCAGGCGGCGGTGAATGTAGCGCCGTTGTCGGCAATCAAGAACAACTATGCGGGTCTTGCGAGCGGCGCTGCTGTAAAGCCGATGGGCACCAGCATCTGGTGGGAACAGGTCGTCTTCGGCAAGACGGAGATAAAGGACGAGAGGCTGGCGCGGACGGCGACAGTGATGGTGATGAGCTATGAAGAGACCGGTGAGCTGTGAAGTTGAAATGCGGAGAAACGGTGAAATTGAAAGGGCAGGTGAACTGTGAGTGATGCTAGGGAAACGATGGCCCCACTGCTGCGGAGAGTGCGAGCATACTTCGCTCCAGTGAACCGGACGGCGCACCAGACCACCTTCTTCGACCCCGCACAGAATGGGTCATTCGCATTGGGCAGTCCGCCCGCTCCCTGGGTTGACCTGGG
>Ga0302319_10013798_pt1 | contig 15125 bp, 8 predicted proteins | sample Bog_T0_2_FD_203319 | JGI IMG/M metagenome (GOLD analysis project Ga0302319, IMG submission 203319) | Peat permafrost microbial communities from Stordalen Mire near Abisko, Sweden - Bog_T0_2 | ecosystem: Environmental > Terrestrial > Soil > Wetlands > Peat | place: Sweden: Abisko, Stordalen Mire... | reverse complement strand
TTTGAATGGCCAGGACGCTGGAGGCGAGCACGGTCAAGATCAACGTCGGCCAGCCCTCACGAAATCCGCTCCCATACCAGGACATGATCAGCGGGCTCAAAACCGATATGACCAGCGCGACGGGAATTACGGCGATCACATTAGCCTTGATTCCCAACGCCACAATTTTCTTCTGGCCGCCGGCCTCGGCCCCGGCCGCCTGGGATATAAGCAGCGGTAAAATCACCTGGGACAAAATCCCGGGCAGGAAGGAGACGGCATTAAACCAGCTCATCGTGACATTGAAAACCCCCATTTCGGCATACCCATGGGGCTGGTTCACCAGCAAGGCCGAGCACGCCCAATTCACCGGGCCATAAATGACATTGATCAGCACGCTGGGCAGACTGAAGCGCCACAACACTCCCCACTGCTCAGGTTGCAGTTTTGCGGAAAGCGGGACGCCAGCGGCGGCGGCTTCCCGTCGGAGCGCAAGATGGCTGAACAGACAATTCACCGCCACACTGCCCACCAAACCCCACACCGCCCCAACCAACCCAAACCACCAGGCCCCGGCAACCATCATTGGGAAAGTTAACAGTCCGCAGATGAGGTTCACCTGCGCAATGGTCTTGAAGGCTTCGAACCCCGCCAAGGCACCGGTTTGCGCCCCGTTGACCGACCCGAGCAGCAACAGCACGGCGCCAACCCGCAGCAGGCCGGCCAGTTGCGGCGCCGCGAGCGTATGCTGCGCGAACCAGGGGGCAAGCACCAGCATCGCCACCGTCATCACCGCCCCGCTGGCCCAGGAAACGGATGCCGAGAGGCCCAGCATGGCCCCCGCCCACGGTCGATTTGTGGTCCGGTACTCGGCCACGAACTTCGTCGCCGTCAAGCCCATGCCCAAGCCGGCGAAAGCCGAAAAGATACCCACCGTGCTTTGAATGATGCCCAACTCGCCCATGCCCGCCTGGCCCAGCATGCGCGCCACGAGAATGGAGGACACCACGCTGAGCGAGCGCGAAAGCACGGTTCCCATGAGCGACCAAAACGCGCCCTTGGCCAGCCGGTAGCCCAGCGGCGAAGCCTCCAGGCGCGCCTTGTAACCACGCAAAAAGGGTGGACAAGCGGCGTCAATGGCGGCGCGAAAGGAGGTCATTTGTTCCCGACTTTGGGGGCCGGTGCCAGCGGCGTGCCATCGCCGGCCATGGGGCGGCGCGCCATCCGATTGGCCAGGTAGCGCACCCGATCCCGCAAGCGCGCTTTATACCAGCGCGCATTGAACACCAACTCGGCCAGATTCGGGCGGTAGCGTCCCTTGACGGGCACCCCCTTGAAACGGGGTTCATCCGTCACCTCCAAATTGATCCGCATGTCGATATCAAAATGGTTTTGCATCTTGCCCGACCAAATCCCGTTTTCCGATTGCGGCACATAGACCGCTTCCGCATCCGATAAAAACGCCGCCCACCAGGAAAACGTGCTTTCAGAGATCACCATTTTCTTGAACGACCGCAGGAAGGCAAAATCCTCCATTTGTGAATTACTGACGATCACCGGATGATATTTCTTGAAACGACGGAAAAACGGATCTTTGGGCGCATCCGTAACCACGTACGCCCGGTCACAACCTGCCAGATCAAGCACCGTTTCGTAGAATTCGAACGGCGCGGCCCAACCCTGCTGAATATAGTCGGCCCGCCGGACATGCAGGACGATTTCCCGGTCCGAATGCAGCGGCGGCGGCGGCCGATCGGGCACCAGCCATCGGTTCCGGATCAAATCCTTGTGCGGCTGGAAATATTCGTAGCGTTGGAAATAGCCTCGCAAAATAATCTTGCGGGGCGTCCGGTTGTCCAGCACCGCCGCGAGGTCAATTTTCTGGCCGGCCAATTCCTCGATGGGTCCGTCAGAATAGTCCAACCCATCCACCGTCTGGCCGGTGCTGGTGAAGCCCGGGATCGGCGCGGCGTCCAGCTTGTACCCCAAGTGTTCGGCGATGATCCGTCCGAGACAATACTCGTAGAGCTTGTTGCCAAACAGCCCCATATATTTGACTGCCACCATGATTATGCCGTTCAATAATGCGCCCCCGGCTTGCGCCGGCCTGGCGTGGGTTGAATTTCGACTGCGCTGAGGACGAAGGAGTGATCGGTCTAGCTCGAAAGCCGGAATCCGAAATGGGTTAGCCGTTGTTTTGAAAAAGCACAGGCGAAATCCCGCGCTCCTGATTCGGCATTCGGGCTTCGGATTTCTTTCGGATTTCGGATTTCGGATTTCGGGTTTGGACCCGCATTCAAGCTCAATGGTTCAATTAGCGGGGCCGATATGCATGCCGGTTGGCACCGGCGGCTGGGCCACCCCGTAAGCAAAACCACTGGCCGTAAAGAAATCATAAACTTGGATGGTGGACAGGATGTCCGTCCCCGCCAGCGAAACGACCGTCTGGCCGTTCCGTTGGATCGTGAAATTCTGCGGCCCCGGGGTGAACGGGGTTTCCACATGGCTGATGCCCGCCGGCAGGGAATTCGTGGAAAGATTCCCTCCGGAAGCAACGATCAACTGCGCCGGTGCCGTCAACAACACCGTGTTATAAATGTTGTCAGCGGCGGGCACGTCCCCCCACCATTGCGGTTGGACCGTATCATTCGTGTCCGTCGCGATGGCGCTGTAAGGACTGGTCCGATAAAAATAGAACAGTGCATCCTGATTGATCGGGGGCTGCTGGCCGGACTTGTACCAGTTGATGTAGTATTTGGTGAGCTCCAAATAGCCCGCGTGGGAATAGCGGTACGGGCTCGCAATATTTGGGAAATACTGGCCGGGATTGTCCACCGGCGACACGTAGGTGCTCTCGTTGAAATCATTCCAAGTGCAAATCTCCACCCAGTCCGGTTGATTGGTGATGATGGAGTTCCACTGCATGGCGGTGCCCTCTCCGCCCTGGCTCTCGTAGTATCTGCGCGCCAGCGTGGTTTGCACACAACCCCAGTAGGTCGGGGCAAAAGTGGCCATGAAAGGTTTGCCGGCTTCGATGCACGCCTGATTATAGCCCAAGTTACATTGCACGAGCAGGTTGGGATTTCCGCCCGCCGCCCAGAGGAACAGCCCGTCCAGGGCGTTACCCCAGGTCGAAAGGATGCCCACCCCGTCCGCATAGGCGGGCAGTTCGTGCATCGGCGTCGAGTACAGGTACGGGATGAAAAAAGTGTTCACCCCGTTGGTGCTTAATTGCCCGCGAATGTAGGCCCAAGGCAGCCCGTTGTGCGCATAGGTGGAGAGCACCACGCTGCCGTTCCAAAGAAAGGTGTTGGTCCGTTGCGCGTAAGTCTGCACCGCGTCGATGATCTCGTTGGTGCCATTGAAATCAATGGAAAAGAAGAGCTTGAATCCGGTGCCCAGTTGCTCGGCCGCCTCGTAAATCATGGCCACGCGATTGTTGTAATAGAGTTGCGTGGGGTCGTCATAAGCACCCAGATTCAGCGCAAAGCCGTCGATGCCCGCCGCCTGGGCCGCTTGTATCTCGCGTTCGTACCCCGCGATGGTTAAATTGGTGTCGGCCCAGTCCCCGTAGGTCGCGTAGCAGACCATGTAATGTGCAAACACATAGTGCGGCAGCGTGGCCCCTGCGGGTCTGGCGACGGCGACTAAAACCAGCGTCAGCAGCTTGAGCACAACTCCGGGAAGACGATTAAAACTCATGCAGTATTTGCAGCATTTTGCATACCTGTGCCGTACTGTGCGGTGCCCGCTGCACGACCGGGTTCAAATCTTCCCGTTAATAGCCTTGGAACCCGCCAAACCATTCAGGGCGTAATGGCCCGCCAGATCATCCGGACGAGCGCGATTGAGAACGATGCAGACGTGCTTTGCCTGTCTTTGATACAGCATGTCCAATGTTTGGCGCACCAGCCGTGACCGGGTAAAAAACGGGCGCGTCACCAAGATCACGTTATCCGCATAAGGCACCAGCAACGCCGCCGCATCCGAGGCCAGAATGGGGGCCCCGTCCAGGATCACAAAATCCGCATTCTGACGCAGCTCCTGCAACAGTTCCGCCAGCTTGGGGCGCAGGAAGAGACCTTCCGCCTGGTCATTGTGCGTCCCGCCAGGCACCAGCAACAACGTCTCCTCCTCGGTCCGATGGACGATGGCCGTGGCCGGGGCCTCTCCGCGCAGATAGTCCAGCACGCCTGGCGCTTCTTTGTCCCCCAGCAGCCGCCGCATGCCGCCCCCCGGGCCATCCGTGTCCACCAGCACCACCCGCAGGCCGCTCCGGGCGAGCAGCCGCGCCAAATTGATCGCGATGGTCGTCTTGCCCTCATCCGGCGAGGCGCTGGTCAGGAGGAGGGTCTGCGGACCGCTTTTCGCAAACGTGGAAAGCAACAGCGCCGACCGCAGATGGCGGTAGGATTCCACATACCCCGCGCGCGGATCGCGGATCGCCAGCAAGGCCGACGCCGGCTGCCCCCGGGGCACCTTGATCTGCGGCACCAGTCCCAAGAAAGTCTCGCCAAACTGGTCCTTGATGTCCCGAAAGGAAACAAACCGGTCATCCAGCAAATACCAGGCAAAGACGATCCCCAAGCCAAGCAACAAGCCGCCCAAGCCCGCGAACGCCACGCGAAGCGGCAGGCTTCGCTCTTCGGGTTGGGCCGCCGTGGCCGCTTGCAGCACCGAAAGCTGCTCCTGCGGCATGTTCTTGCCCAGATCCACATTTTCGAGCGTGCCCAGCAAATGATCGTAATACCCGTGTTCGCGGGTCAGGTCATCCTTCACCCGCTGGCCCTGGGCCAGGCGGTCGTTGATATCATGCACTCTGGCCTCCCACGCCGGGAGGTTTTCCTCGATGATGGCAATGCGATTCTGCAACTGCACCCGCTTTTCGTCCCGCATGATCCCAATCAACCGTTGCAACCGGGCCACCTCCAAATCATAGCGATACTGGCCCATGGCCCGCAATTTGTCCTCCCGGTTGCCAAGCAACACGGCCAGATCCAGCCGCACCGCGTTAAAGGCCGCATCATCCGCCCCAGCCAGATTGGTGGAGGCATGGTAGGCGGAGGGTGGAATCCGATTCGTGGCGTCCTGGGCCGCCTCGCTATTCGTGTTCGCCTGCGCCGTCGCATTGCTATTCGTTTGCTCCGGCCCCAGGAGTTCCAGTTCCATCTTGGACTTTGCCAGCTCCAGATTGAGGTCGGAGAGATACGTTCCCGCGCTCCGGGCTTCCTCCTCCAGCACGGCCACATTGTTGCTCTTCTGAAACTCTGCCCACTTGTCCTGTTCGCCTTGCAAGTCGGCGGTCTTCTTGGTCAACCCGTCCTGGAGCGAGCTCAGGACGTCCTCCGAGGTGGTCAGGCGCGTGGCTTTCTTGTATGCCAGATACTCGCTGACCAGCGCCTGCAGAAATCGTTGCGTCAATTCGAGATCCGGGCCGGTGGCTTTCAATTGCAGGATGGAAGTCTTCAACGGCTGCACAATCTCCACCTTGTACGAATTCTTGTGCCCCGGTGGAATGGTGATGCCGGCCTTCTCCATGGCCGCGCTTTGCAGCCGGGCCGACTTCAGCAGCTCAATCTGGGTCCCATAATAAGTGAAGGATTCTTCGGAGAGCAGGTTGCCTACATTGATCTGCACGTTACCCGTCATATATATCTGGGCATACGAAATGTACTTTACCGTGCGGGCGGTTTCCCACGCCACCATGCCGCCCATCAGGGCCGCGACGCAGATCAACACCACCCACCAGCGCTCGCGCAGATAGGATAAATAGCGGCGTTTGGGCACCATCATCGTCAAGCGAAAATGGGCGTTGCTTCCATTTCCCTCGGGATGCGGGGGCAGGACGATGGTTTTTTCAGTCATGGTTAAATCCGGGCAAGCTGCCGCACGTGGCCGTCGGCAATGTGCCGTGGCCATTAACGCATTCGTTCAATGTCTCTCCCGTCTTCACAGCCGTTTCGCGGCAGATCGGATCCACGCTTTGGCACCGGGGCAGCGGCAATAGCCATCCTGACCGCCAAAAAAGCGAAGTGCGATAATGCCTGGGTCTTGCGACGATTGAGTGACGGACGTGTTTCATGATGGTGAATTTCCAGTGCTGGCTTCGCCGGTTGCGTTCGCAGAAAGAACGCCGGGCAAGCCGCGAACGCCAGAGGCGGGCCATGCGCGCGGATTTTCGCCGGTCACTAAATGATGCGCTTTACGTGGTGCTTGAATACCCCGTTTTTTATCCGTGTCCATCTGTGTCCATCTGTGGTTGAAAAATCTTTTACTGCATGGATACGGCTAAGAAGCTGGCTGATTGTGCAAGTTGAGGCTCGCCCGAATCAAGCCGGGGCCGGAGTCCGGCGAAGGCGGCGAACCCAACCGCCGATAGCCATGGCACCCGCCAATCCGCCGGTGCAGAGTGAGAAATGGCGGGCTTCAGGAATGGGGCTATACGTATAGTCGATTTCCACCGTGCCGTACGCGTTAAACGCCCCCCCGAAAAACAAATAGCCCGCGCCAGCGCCCGAATACGTGCCCGTGCCGGGATGGACCGAAACGGAAAATGACTTGGAACCAGTGCCCAGAAATGAATCGAAATCGGATAGGATGACTTCCGATGCGGTCCAATGCTGGGTTTGACCGCCGCCAGCCACGGTATACGCCCCGGTGGTAGTTCCGGCAAAAGGCCCGGCGGCCAATGAAATTGAAAAGTCCCTTCGGCCGAAGGTCAATAGGCCGTTCGCGGGGGGAAAATGCAATGTTGGATGGTTTTGAGAATGATGACAATGTCCAGCCCGAACGACCAGTTCTCAAGATAATAAATGTCCTTTTCCACCCGGTTTTGCACATCGGCATCGCAGCGAACTTCGCCGCGGTAGCCATTGACTTGGGCATAACCCGTGATCCCCGGACGAACAAAGCGGCGCACCACATATTTCCGCATGGCGCGAATCCACAGTTCTTCGTGCTTTTGCAAATGCGGGCGGGGTCCCACCACGCTCATATCGCCCAGCAAGACATTGATGAACTGCGGCAGCTCATCAATGCTCAATTTTCGCAGCCAGCGGCCGGCCGGAAAAATCCGGTCGTCGTGCTGGGACGCTTGCCGGGCTTCATTGCCATGGTTGATATGCATTGAACGGTACTTGAACATGATAAACCGCTGGCCCATCATGCCCACGCGTTCCTGCCGGAACGTGATCGGTCCCGGCGACTGCACGCGGTGGCACAGCCAGACCAGGAACGTCGTGAAGGGCAGCAACAGCACCACCACGGGCGCCGCCACCGCCAGATCCAGAGCCCGCTTGAGAAACCGGTTGATCGGGCTTTCCAGCGGTTCCTCCCGCAAGCCGATGATGCGCATCCCGTCCTCTTCAAAAATCGTGGTGCTATGATTGAAAAAACTGGAATAGCTGTCCAAGCGATCCAGGGCCAGCAGACGCACGGTGGCGTCTTCACATAGCTCCGTCATCTTGCGCAGACGTTCGGGGCCCAAGGACAGGTCCAGCACAATCACCTGGGTAATCGCCTCCTTGGTCAGAATCTTTCCCATGTCATCCAGGCAGCCCAGCACCCGGAACGGAGCTCCGTGGCCGTTGCTTTGGCCATTACTCTGGCCGCTTCCATTGAGCGTCACCGGTTGCGGGCTTACCACCCCCACCGAATTGAGCCCGATCATGCGTTTGCGTTCCAGCCACGGCTTCACTTGAAACGCCTGCTCCAGGGTTCCCACCAGGCCCACCCGCTCCTCGCGCGCCCCCGAAAAAATCCACTTCCCCAGCCACTTCGGCGCGATGTAATTTGCAAAGCACAGCACCGTGTACAGCCACGGCACGAAGCTCAACAAAAATGAGCGCGAAACGTAAGTGTCCTGCAAGAGAAAAACCAGTGCTAGAATCCCGAACAAACCCGAAATCGCCTGCCGGGTGCTGCGCCGCAAAGCCTCGATAAACTCGCGGTGCGGCCCTTGGGCCAGCCGTCGCCCGCCCATGCCAAACAGCACGCCGATGAGCAGAAACTCATTGTACAGAAAATATTTTCGCACGGCCACCCGGTCAAACATCCAGGCGTTCTCCCAAATGAAAAGCCAGCCCCAGAAACTGAACGTTACCAGTGCCAGCAACAACAGCGCGGAAAGGCTGCGAAATCCGATGGATCGGTTGGACAGCATGCGTCAAACCTGTGCTGGTATCCGCCGGTATCTCCCGCCCACCCGCTGACTGCCACCCCGTGCTTTTGCCCTTTGTGGGCCGGCCGCGTCGCCGGCGCTGCCATTGCGGCCGTTCTTTTGGCGCCAGCGGCCGGGACTGATCCCAAAGCGGCGGGTAAACATCCGGTTGAACAGGCTGAGTGATTTGTAGCCGCTTTTGTATGCCACATCCACCACCTTGAACTGGCTGGTCGCGAGCAGTTCGCGCGCGCACGCCAGCCGGATTTCCTCCCGCTTGTCGCGAAACGACATGCCCACCAGCTCGAAAAACACCCGATTCAGATGGCGCGGTGTGCAATGGGTGATTTGCGCCAGATTCTCAAAGTTCAGCTCCAGCAAGGCATCGGGCGGCGTCTCCAGCAAAAACGTCTGCAGCCGTTCCTTGACGTCGGCATGCGGGCGGCGATCCTTCGCCTGCTCGAAATGCTTGCCAAAAACCTCGATCAGCAATTGCAGCAGTCCCAGCCGGAACCACAAACCGTTTCGGTTTGGGGTGCTGCATAATTCCTTCATCTTCACCGCCACCGGGTTGTCCGGCCGCAAAATCTGGCAGGCCAGCTCCCGCCGGCTCGCCGCTTGTTTGAAAAAATCCTGCTCCCCCAGCGTCATTAATCCCGTCAAGCGTTCCGGCATCACCGTGAAAAAGTGCAGCGCCATGTCGTTCAGCAGACTGGCCAGAATGCGCCCCGGCACACCTTGCGCCACCAACACCGCCGTTCCCGTCTCCAATTCCACCCGCGACTGCCCTTCCAGCCAATAGCCGGTTCCGCTGCCAACCTTGATCAACGACCAGCCAGCAGATTGGGGCGACCATTCCTTGCCCGCTCCCAAAGCCACGCTCCGGATGCGCAAATGCGGCGCATACAGATGCTCCAGATCGTTTGCTGAGTCAACAATTCTCATAAGTTCCTTCAATACCACGGACATTGCCCAAACAATATCCTGCTTTCATTACCGCTGCCGGAGGCATGCCGGCGGGTTTTTCAATTGCCTGATTCTCCAGGCTAAGCTCTTGAATCAAAGATTCTTGGCGACTTTGCTTCCCCGGACGAAAAACCTCTATACCTGCGCAGTGTAATCAGCAGACGTTACGAACCAATGGCGGGATGGAAACAGAATGGCAAAGAATGGCAAAGATTTCCCCCCCCGCCTCCGCCGTAACGATTCGGTAAAAAAGAATTTCAACCACAGATGGACACAGATAAACACCGATGAAGAAATGTCAGAACGTCGTTCTGGCCCGGATTTTCGCCGGTCACCAAATGATGCGCTTTACGTGCTGCTTGAATACCACGTTTTTTATCCGTGTCCATCTGTGTCCATCTGTGGTTGAAATTCTTTTACTGCATGGATACGGCTCAGCACCTTGTCCACCGCCTGCCCCTGAAGTTTGTCACCGGATTGTCACCCTTTCGACGAAGGCCCGTAATATAATTCCCCCAGCTTTCCTGGCCATCGAGATTTGTCCCCGCCAACCTCGCCGCCGCCGGTGATTTTGGTGCGCTCAATTTGGTTGCCGGCTGCTTTTGGCAACGATGTAAATTGCTGGAACGTAAAGTAATATGATATTGTCCGCCAACCACCCATGGACGGCCCCGGCCGTCGCGTTTCCTTTGCCGGGCTCCCGCGAGTCCGCCACGGGACCACGTGTCCATGGCCACCCCATGCCGATGCAGCCAGCACTGGCGCGGCGCTTCCAAATGTCTCTGCCGACTCGGGCCTGGTTGACAGTCTGCTGCTTGCTGTTCATTTGCTGCATCATGGCTGATTCAAGTCTGACCGCCGCCGAAATCACGGACCATTCCGCCGCCGCCCCCCAGACCAATGCCGCTCCCGGCTTCAACGTGGCCGCCATTACCATCGAGGGCAGGTTTCTGCTGCCCACCAACCTCCTCACCGCCTTGTTTTCAAAATATGCCGGCACCAACGTCAGCCTGCATTCCATCCTGCAAGCGGCCTCCGAGTTGGAACTGGCCTACCAGAGCAATGGCTATCCGGCCATGAACATCGTCATCGCGCCCAGGCACATCACCAACGGCATCGTCACCATGGAGGTTTTCCCCGGTGCCCTGCCGCAAATCGTGGTTGCGGGACACCGTTATCCCATTTCCGACGAAGCCGCCCTGGCCATGCAACGCCCGGTCAAGTCGAAGCTCCTCGAGAAAACCGCTCCCTCCACCAACCGGTACACCATCCTCGGTTATCAGATCGTGGGCAACACCCTGCTGCCGGAGCAGACGATCGGCATGATCCTCACCAACATTCCCGGCGCCTTTGGCACCAACGTCAGTTATCAGCAAATCCGGGAGGTCGTGACCGCTCTGCACGACGCCTACTACGAACGCGGCTTTAGCACCGTTTACGTCGGACTGCCCGTGCAGCATTCCACCAATCATCTGCTCCAGGTCCAAGTCGTGGAGGGCCGGTTGTCCGCCATCCTGGTGAAAGGCAACCACTACTTCAGCTCCAACAACGTCATGCGGGCCGTGCCGGGCTTGGCCACCAACATGATTCTCAACGCCCACACCTTTCAGGCCGAGGTCAATCGCGCCAATGCCAATCAAGACCGCCAGATTTCCGGCATTCTCGAACCCGGCTTGGAACCGGGCACCACCGACCTCATCCTGCAGGTCAAAGATCGCCCGCCGATCCATGGCAAAATGGAACTGAACAACGAAAGCTCGCCCGGCACCCCGGCGCTGCGCCTCAATTCCTCCGCCGTTTACGACAATCTCTGGCAACTCGATCAGGCCTTCGGCCTGCAGTACGGCTTTTCCCCGGAGCAATTCAAGCAGGACGACCGCTGGAAATTTTATGACCAGCCCGCCGTGGCCAATTACAGCACCTATTACCGGATTCCGCTCGGCCGTCCCGGAGCCATTGATGACGAGATCGCCGCCAAACCCGGCAGTTTTGGCTACGACGAGGCCACCCACAAATTCAATCTCCCGCCCGCCAGCGGCCAGGCCGATATGACCCTCTTCGCCAGCCGGTCAACGATTGACGCCGGGCTGCTCGCCTCCTCCCGGAATATTTATACCGACCGGATCACCAATTCTGCTGATGGCAGCTTTTCCACCAATAGCACATTGGACCTGGGCACGACCCATCAGGATATAACCGTTAACAATGACGTGGGTTTCCGCATGAATTATCCGTTGCCCACCACCGCCGGCGGTCTGCACATGGGCCTTTCCGGCGGACTCGACTTCAAGACTTATGACGCCACCAGCATTGAGACCAACATCTATTATCTGAATACTCGGATCATTGACAACCTTTCCGGCACCTCCGTGACCAACAACACCCTTTCCACGGATACGTCAGTCAAGCCCCGTACCGACAATGAGGTTTATTACCTTCCTTTGGCCTTGCGCTATGACGCCAGTTGGCATGATTTTTTGGGCTTTGCCACGGCCGGACTGGGCCTGAGCGCCAATATTTGGGACTCTGCGTTTAATCAGACCACCTCTTTCGGCACCTATCTCAGCACGAACCAATCCACGCACGTGGTCACCACCAATACCACGGCGATCACCACCCTGCGCGGGGTCAGCGGCTTCAAAGCCATTGCCAGCACCCAATCCTCCGGTCATTGGGTGACCCTCACCCCCAGTTTCACCCATACCTTTGCGCCGGCCACCAACTGGGTCACCACCTTCCGGGCGGACGGCCAATGGTCCAGCGAGCCCTTGATCAGCAACGAGCAATTTGGCGCCGGCGGAGTGAACAGCGTCCGCGGCTATCAGGAAGGCGAAGTCTTTGGCGACACGGGCTGGCACATCTCCCTGGAGCAACAGACCCCGCCACATACAGTGGGCATGATCCATGGGCGGATTCCCGTCATCATTCGTGGCACCATCTACATGGATTACGCCGAAATCTATCTGCTGGATCCCCAAGGCCGCCCGGACATGTCTTTGTGGGGCACCGGTGCCGGAGTCGTGGCCAGCATCGGTCCCTGGTGGCAGGCCCGCCTCCTCTTCTCCGTGCCACTGCTCAGCACCCCCGTCACCACCGCCTACGAACCGTACTTCAATTTCGCCCTGACCGCGCAATTCTAGCCCGGATATTTCATACTGAAACCGGCAAACCATGGCAAACCATTGTAGCGCAGGGTGGACAGAGTCGCGCTGCGACTCTGTTTGCCTGCGGAGCAGGCACTTTGAGGCGTGGCATCGTCCAGGGCTCTCGCCCGGATATTTCACAGTGAAACCGGCAAAACCATGGCAAACCATTGTAGCGCAGGCTTCCCCGCCTGCCGTATCGCAACCCCTGAGCCGTTCCGTCAACCGAAAATCCATGGCTTTCTTCATCCAGAATGACGCCGCAAAGAGCAGGCCTGAAAGGCCGCAACATGACAGCCCAGGGCAACGCCCTGGGTTTTGATGCCATAATTGCCATCCAGCGCTGTAAGCGCGCAACAATTCTTGCGCCAGCATCCCAACGTCGTAGCGCAGCTTCCCAGCCTGCCGTATCGCAACCCCTGAGCCGTTCCGTCAACCGAAAATCCATGGCTTTCTTCATCCAGAATGACGCCGCAAAGAACAGGCCTGAAAGGCCGCAACATGACAGCCCAGGGCAACGCCCTGGGTGCGGTGCCATAATTTCCATCCAGCGCTGTAAGCGCGCAACAATTCTTGCGCCAGCATCCCAACGTCGTATCGCAGGTTTCCAAACCTGCGTGCCGTGTCGTTTCAACCACGCATTCGAACGTGTTAGGGTTTTTCGCGACTCTTTCCAAAATGGCTAGCAATATCCGTGGTGGACAGAGTCGCGCTGCGACTCTGTTTGCCTGCGGAGCAGGCACTTTGAGGCGTGGCATCGTCCAAGGCTCTCGCATGCTTTCCCGCCTCGCGCAACCCTTGCGACCACAGCCAAAACCTGGTCAAACTCGGTCAAACTTGGTCTCTTCCTCTCGCCCTCTCGCCATTTTGCTGGCCAAGCGATCATGGTTGGTTTAATGTCGTGGCGTATTGAGTTGGGAAATTAATCCCTCCCGCAGATCATGTATCTCTACCAAAAACAGTGAGGCAACAGAGGGTAATTTCCACGTAAGCATAGCCATGAATGAATCCAATTCCCGCGCGGAAGGCCGCCGCCGTCCGGCCCTCCGGGCGGCCACCAACGACGGACACGCAGCGGAACGCCGCCCCACCAAGCGCAGCCCTGAGCCCAAACCCGGCCTGCCCGAGCGCGTCATCTCCGAATGCAGCCGCGAAAATCCCGCCGACAAGGTGTTGCGCGAATGGATCAAATCCGAGCGCGACATCCAGCAGGCCGATGCCCGGGCGGTTTCGCTGACCGTCTTCAATTACTTCCGCTGGTACCGCTGGCTGGATTTGTCCGCGCCGCTGAGTTTGCAGATCCGCAAGGCGCGGGAACTGGCCGCCAGCTTTGCCGCCGATCCCGCCTCGTTTTCCGATGCCAGCCTGCTGGAACATGCCGTGCCCGACTGGTTGCGCCCGGAAATGGACCTCCCGCCCGCCTGGCTGCGCGCCATTCAGGGGGAAACCAAACTATGGCTGCGCGCCAAGCCGGGACAAGGCATGGCGCTGGTCGAAAAACTCGGCGCGGCCAAACTGGAAAAGGCGCTATTGCCGGATGCGGTGCATTACAAGGGCGAGGAGGATTTGTTCAAGCGTGATGAATTTCACGCCGGCGAGTTTGAGATTCAAGACATCGCCTCCCAGGCCGTGGGCTGGCTGTGCGCCCCGCAACCGGGCGAGACCTGGTGGGATGCGTGCGCGGGCGAAGGCGGCAAGACGCTGCATCTATCCGCCCTGATGCAGAACAAGGGCCTGATCTGGTCGAGTGACCGCGCGGACTGGCGATTGCGGAATTTGAAGCGCCGGGCCGCCCGGGCGCAGGTGTTCAACTTCCGGGTCGCGCTCTGGGATGGCGGGGCCAAGCCCCCCACGAAAACCAAGTTCGATGGCGTGTTGCTGGATGCCCCGTGCAGCGGCGTGGGCACCTGGCAGCGCAACCCGCACTCGCGCTGGACCGCCACCTTGCAGGATGTGCAGGAACTCGCCGTCGTGCAAAAACAGTTGCTGGCCCATGCCGCGCCGTCCGTAAAGCCGGGGGGACGCCTCATTTATTCGGTCTGCACCCTGACGCGGGCTGAAACCGGGGGCGTGGTGGCGGATTTTAACACCCGGTTTGGCGCAGACTTCGAGCCGATGGAACTGCCCGTGCTGCCCACCCTGGCACCCGCCGCCGCCTTGACGATCTGGCCGCAGGATATGGAAGGCAACGGCATGTTCATCGCCGGGTGGCGGCGGAAGAAATAGTTAGCCCGGATATTTCATAGTGAAACCGGCAAAACCATGGCAAACCGTTGTAGCGCAGGCTTCCCAGCCTGCCGTATCGCAACCCCTGAGCCGTTCCGTCAAGGCTAAATCTATGGCTTTCTTCTTCCAGCATGGCGGTGCGAATACAAGGCCTGAAAGGCCGCCACAGGACAGCCCAGGGCAACGCCCTGGGTTTTGATGCCATAATTGCCATCAAGCGCTGAAAGCGCGCAACAATTCTTCTGCTGACACGGCGGCATTCCAACGTCGTAGCGCAGGCTTCCCAGCCTGCGGGCCGTGTCGTTTCAACCACGCATTCGAACGTGCTTGCGCCCCTCTTTTCGGTTCTTCGCTATTTCCAGTGGAACCGGGCTACGGCCATTCGCTGCCGGGGTTGGTCTCGGGGAGCGCACGCGCCCTCGCGTGCGGCGGTTGACGCCTCGTCAACCGCGCCCACGCGCGCCTCCGCGCGTGGATCCCGCATGGCCGGGAACCTGCGATTTTGGGATTCGCCCGGCCAATCGTTGTAGCGCAGGCTTCCCAGCCTGCTGTTGGCAAGCCGAGCTTCGGCTCGCAGGTTTCCAAACCTGCGTGCCGTGTCGTTTCAACCACGCATTCGCACGTGTTTGCGCCCCTCTTTTCATAGGGTTTTT
>Ga0302319_10013796_pt1 | contig 15127 bp, 10 predicted proteins | sample Bog_T0_2_FD_203319 | JGI IMG/M metagenome (GOLD analysis project Ga0302319, IMG submission 203319) | Peat permafrost microbial communities from Stordalen Mire near Abisko, Sweden - Bog_T0_2 | ecosystem: Environmental > Terrestrial > Soil > Wetlands > Peat | place: Sweden: Abisko, Stordalen Mire... | reverse complement strand
CTGGGGAGCGTGCTCTGCATGTGGCCGCAGTTCGAGCCCGAGGAGTCGCGCAGCTGGGCCTTTGCCAGATCGGGCGCCGCGATCGCCGCGAGCGTGACGATCGGGATCGTCCTCGCGATGATGCCCGTGCCCGCCTTCGCGCAGTCGCAGATGGCGACCGGGACGGTGCACATCCGGAGCGACAGAGAGCGCGACATCTTCAAGTCGCTGCGCTGCATGTGCGGAGGCTGCGAGCGGCTCCCTCTCACCGACTGCGCATGTGGCGATTTCGAATCGGAGCGCGCGGAGATCCGGCGGCAGATCGACGAGGGCCTGAGCAAGGACGTGATCCTCGCGTCCTACGTGAAGAAGTACGGGACCGACGGGCTCACGGTCCCCCCGAACACCGGGGCGCTCCGCGCGATCTACCTCTTCCCGCTCACGGCGATCGTCGCGGGGGGAGTAGGGCTCGGCTTCATGCTTCACCGCTGGCGACGCCCGACGGGCGGGCCGACGGCCGACGCGCCGCAAGCCAAGCGCGACGAGTACGACACCCGCCTGGATGAAGAGCTGAAGGATCTCGATGAGTGAACTGGACGAGCGCGCACGCGCAGACGAGATGGAGCGCGCCCTTGCGCGCACGACGGCGTGGGCGATACCAGCGGCGACGGGCCTCGCGACCGTCACGGTGGGCATCCTGTTCGGGGTGGGCCCAGCCATCCTGGTGTTGGCGTCGGGCGCGTTCATCGGCGTCATCGGGTTCCTCTGGGCCAGCTTGCGCACGCTCGGCGGCGACGCCCCTTTGCCCGAGGGGCTCGTGACCGCGGGCTCGGCCAGGCACACGGTGAGCGGGGCAGAGGAACGAAAGCGCCGGACTCTCCGCGCGCTCAAGGACCTCGAGCACGAGCACTCCATCGGCAAGATCGACGACGCCGACTACGAGATGATCAGCGCGCGCTACCGCGAGACGGCCAAGTCGATTCTGCGCGAGATGGATTTCCAGATCGAGCCGCTCCGCGCGAAGGCCGAAGAGATCGCCCGCGCCCACCTGGCAAAGAAGTGCCTCGACGCCGCGGGCGGCGAAGGCCACGTCGAGAAAGCGTCGCCGGACGCCCCCGAACCCGCACCTGTCGCGAGCAAGGTCCCCTCACGACTCGCGTGCCCGTCGTGCGCGACGTCGAACGAACCCGACGCGACCTTCTGCAAGAAGTGCGGAGCTCGGCTTGGCGTGGAGAGTAGCGATGCGAACATCTAGTCGAAGAGGCCTGGCCGCTCTCCTGTTGTCGGCCTGCGCCTTCGTCGCGCAGCCGAGCGGTGCTCAGGAGCCTGAGGGCGACGAGGAGCCTCTCCCGGCCGGGCACCCGCAGGTCGGGGCGCAAGGGGGCAGCCAGGCGGCTCCATCGCCCCCGCGCGGCAGCGGCGGTAGCGGTTCGCAGATGTTCCAGCCCCCCCCCGATTCGAATGAAGAGGACACGCGCCTCCCTGCGGGAACGATCGCGGTGACACTCCTCGACGGCGACAACGCGCCACTCCCGAACACCGCGGTCACGCTCGGGATCCTTCACAACTCGGTCGCCAAGGGGGAGAGCCGCGAGCACAAGCTGGCGGTCACCGACGCGAATGGCGTCGTCACCTTCGCGAACCTCGAGCACGTCAGCGGCGTTGCGTACCGCGTCTCGGTCGTCAAAGACGGGGGCACATTCTGGGCATCCCCGTTCGGGCTCTCGGCCGAGAAGGGAATGCGCGTTTCGCTGCACGTCTACCCGGTCACGCACGACATCGAGACGGCGCTCATCGTGTCGCAGGTCGTCGTCTACGCCGAAATGAAGGACGATCGCGTCCAGTTCGAACAGGCCTTGACGATCTACAACCTGGGTCGCGTGGCGTGGGTCCCGGACGGCGTGATGCTCGGCCTCCCTGCGGACTTCACCGCGCTGAACGGCCAGGATTCGATGTCCGGAGAGGGCGTCACGTCCATCGAGAAGAAGGGCGCGCAGCTCCACGGCACCTTCGGTCCCGGCCAGCACACCATCGATTTCCGCTGGCAGCTCCCGTACGCGGGCGAGAAGGACGTGAAGTTCGACGAGACGCTCATCCCGCACGTCGCGGTCATGCGCGTGATGGCCGCCGCTTCCCAGGACATGAAGCTCATCGCCTCGGGTTTCCCCGAGGCCGAGCCGAGGACTGACGCGCAGGGCCAACGAATCCTCATCACGGAGAAGCAGCTGCGCCGCGACGAGACGCCGCTCACCCGAGTGCACGTGGAGATGCTCGACCTGCCGACGCCGGGGCCGGCGAACAAGATCGCGACGGCGCTCGCGGCCTTCGGCGTGCTCGCGGGGCTTGGCTACGCCTTCACCGCGAAGAAGGCGGCAAAGCCCGCGGCGACCTCGAAAGAGGAGCGCGCACGCCTGCTCGCGGAGCTCGAAGAGCTCGAGCGCGCGCACCGCGCCGGCGACGTCGGACCGAAGACCCACGAGCGCGCGCGTCGCGAGTTGATCGACGCGATCGCGCGCACGCTCGTTGCCGCTCCACGCGCGGAATGATCCGTAGCCGGCGGACGCAACCCGCTTTCGCCCTGTGAAGTACGTGGGTCCAACTCGTGGGCCAGGCGCCTCCTGCGCTGGACAGTCCCCTCTGGATAACCGGTGGAAGCGAGCTGTCCCCGTCCCCCCCCAGCGTCCTCCGACCTTTCTCCCACACCCGAAACGGGCACGTGGCCGCAAGATTCACGGCCTTCCGTGCGCTTTCCCCAGTTCCCACAGGCCCTATCACGATGACTAGAGATCTTAATTAATCTGATCCTGATCCAGAGAAGAGCCGGTGCCTCGGGGAGCGCGGGAGCGTCCGCACCTCGAGTCGAGGTCAGCACTTGGTCGCTGCCGCTGGCGGCGACGAACGCTTCGTCGTATGCACGGAACCTGAGCGAGCGAACGAAATGGAAATCACCGTAGCCAAGAAAGACCTCCTGAGACTCGTCACGCGCATGCAGGGCGTGGCGGAGCGCAAGAGCACGATGCCAGTCCTGTCGAACGTGCTGCTGGCCGTCGACGGTCCGAGCGCGCTTCGCCTCGCAGCGACTGACCTGTATCTCGCCATCGCGGGGAAGATCAGCGCCGAGGTGAGCAAGGGGGGCTCGATCGCGGTCCCCGCGAAAGATCTCTTCGAGCGCGTGAAGATGATGCCCGACGGGCCGATTCACCTGGCAACGCACGACAACGCGACGACGACGATCAAAGCCGCAGGCACGGCGCGCCGCTACACGCTCCGCGGCATGCCCGGCGATGATTTCCCTCCGCTCCCCACGCCCGGTGAAGGCGCACCGACGCTGGCGCTCGACGTCGAAGTTCTGCAGCAGCTCATCGCGAAGACGCACTTCTCGATCTCCACCGATGAGACCCGCGCGCACCTGAACAGCGCGCTCTTCGAGTGGGATGGCGACGTCGTGCGGATGGTGACGACGGACGGGCACCGCCTCTCGAAGATGGAGGTCAAGGTCTCGGGCCGCCAGGCGTCGGCGACGATGCTGATCCCGCTGAAGGCGATCCAAGAGCTACGTCGAATCTGCGACGAGGCGCTCGCCGAATCGCCGTCGAAGGAGTCCTCGAAGGACGTGGCCCGCCCGCAGCTCCAGATCACGCAGAGCGGCTCGAGCGCGTTCTTCCAGGGCGCGGGGATGACGTTCAGCGTGAAGCTCGTGGATGCCCAGTTCCCGCCGTACGCGCAGGTCATTCCGCAGAACAGCGAACGAAAAATTCACGCCCCGCGCGCCGCGTTTGCCGATGCGCTCCGCGCGGTCTCCATCGCAGCGAGCGAGCGTACGGGCGGCGTAAAGGTCACCCTCGCCAAGGGAACGATGCGCATCAGCAGCGAATCGCCCGAGAGCGGAGACGGGTTCGACGAGATTCCCATCGACTACGCCGGACCGGAGCTGACGATCGGTTTCAACGCCAAGTACTTCCTCGACGTGCTCGGGGCGCTGGAGGAAGACGAGGTCATTCTCGGCCTCAGCGGCGAGCTGGATCCCGCAGTCCTCCGACCCGCCAGCGATCGCCAGTTCCTCGCTGTCGTAATGCCTATGCGCATTTGACGGCAGCCCAGCGACGACGACCTCCGTGCACTCGCTCGCGATCGAGACTCTTTCTCTTCGCGAGTTTCGAAATCTAGAAGCGGTCGATCTCGAGCCGGGAGAGCGTTTCAACGTCATCAGTGGCGACAACGGGCAGGGCAAGACGAACCTGCTCGAAGGCATTTACGTTCTCGCCACGTCGCGCAGCTTTCGAGCGAGCAAGCCGGGGGACGTCGTTCGTCACGGCGCCGACGTAGCAAGCGTCAGGGCGCGCGTGCGCGAGGACAATGTTGCCCGTGAGCAAAGCGTTGGCCTCAAGCTGGGGGCACGTGCGGCGCGTATTGACGGCCGGCGACCGACCTCCCTCGCCTCGTATGCGGTGCGAACGCCCGTCGTCGTGTTCCACCCCGGGGAGGTCGCGCTCTCGATGGGCAGCGGAGCAGAGCGGCGCCGGATGCTGGATCGAATCGCGCTGTTCGTCCGAGCCACGTCCATGGACGAGCTGGAACGCTACGGGCGCGCGATGCGCGAGCGACAGCGCGCGCTCGAAACACGCGGCATCGCGGCGTCGGATGTCGTGCATTGGGAAGCGCTCATGGTCCGCCACGGACTCGCGGTCATGGACGTGCGCTCGGAGGCCGCCCTGCTCCTCGCAGCAGCGGCAGAGCCGGCGTTTGCGCGGATCGCGGCGCCGGGGCTCGCACTCTCGGTCCGGTACTCTCCAGGAGCCGCGCGGGACGCGGACGAGTTCGGGGCCACTCTCGCAGCATCACGAGCGGTCGATCAACGACGAGGCGGCTCACGATTCGGCCCCCACCGTGACGAGCTCGTCCTCTCGATTGGCGAACGCCCCGCTCGCGGCGTGGCTTCGCAGGGGCAGCACCGCGCCGTCGTCCTCGCATTGAAGTCGGCAGAGGTTCAGGTCGTCGGAGCGGCGCGTGGGTCTCGCCCGATCCTGTTGCTGGATGACGTCTCGAGCGAACTCGATCGCGACCGTACGGCGGCCTTGTTTTCGTTCCTGCGCGAGCAGCGCGGCCAGGTCTTTCTTACGACCACACGTCCGGAGCTCATCGCGATCGAGCGTGCCGAGCGCACCGATATTCGCGTCGTGAGCGGGAGCATTTGCCGCGAGTGATTGGCGTCGTGTCGGCGGTCGTTTCTCGGCCGCGGGGCGAGGTTTCGTGGCCTGGGGCGACCGGTCGTCCGGAGCGAGCAGAGCAAAGGGTTCTGACCTCGCAAATTAGCGAAATAACGCCGCAAAATACGCGAGTGCGCCTTGCGCGAAACGGGCCACAGGACCTATACTGTCGGTACATTTCATGCGCTGCACGCGACGAGTTTTCGCGGCGAGTATTCAATCGCGGAATCGGAGACCGAATCAATCACGTCTCTTTGACCGCATCACGTTGTGCGAGACTCCCCAATGACCAACGCCACCGTTAGCCCGAGCGTTCCGCCCCCCTCGACCTACGGGAGCGAAAACATCACGGTCCTCGAGGGGCTCGAGGCCGTCCGGAAGCGTCCCGGCATGTACATCGGTGACGTTCATGATGGCTCCGGTCTTCACCACCTCGTGTGGGAAGCCGTCGACAACGCCGTTGACGAACACTTGGGGGGCTACTGCTCGCGCATGGACGTCACGATCCACTTCGACGGGTCCGTGACCGTCGAAGACAACGGTCGCGGCATCCCCACCGGGCACCACGCCGACATGTCGAAGAAGCTTGGCCGCGATGTGAGCGCAGCCGAAGTCGTCATGACGGTCCTCCACGCCGGCGGCAAGTTCGATCACTCGAGCTACAAGGTCTCGGCGGGGCTACACGGCGTCGGCGTGAGTGCCGTGAACGCGGTTTCCGAATGGCTCAAGATGGAAATCAAGCGGGAGGGCCACGTCTACTTCCAAGAGTACCGGCGCGGGGTTCCGGTCGCTCCGCTCGCGGTGATCGGAGATTCGGACAAGACGGGGACGAAGCAGACGTTCAAGCCGGATCACGAGATCTTTACGGTTACGGAGTTCAGTCACGACATTCTCGCGAGTCGTCTGCGGGAGCTTTCGTTCCTGAACGCAGGCTTCGTGATCTCTCTCACTGACGAGCGCGACCTCGATCAGCGTGGCGAACCGCGTCGCGAGCTCTTCGAATACAAGGGTGGCATTCGCGAGTTCGTGGAGCATCTCAACAAGGCAAAGGAGCCGATTCACGAGAAGGTCGTTCACATCATCGCCGAACAACCGAGTGAATCCGGTACGCCGGTCATCGTCGAGGTCGCGCTTCAGTGGAACGCGAGCTATGCGGAAAACATCTTTTGCTACACGAACAACGTCTTCAATCGAGACGGCGGCACGCACCTCACCGGCTTTCGTTCGGCGCTCACTCGCGTCTTCAATAGCTACGGAAACGCGCAAAACCTCTTCAAGGAGGTGAAGTCGGGTCTCACGGGAGAAGACATTCGCGAGGGGCTAACGGCGGTCGTCAGCGTGAAGATGGGCGACCCGTCGTTCGATTCGCAGACGAAGTCAAAGCTGGTCTCTAGCGAGGTGAAGGGCATCGTCGAAACGATCATCGGCGAAAAACTGAGTGCTTTCTTCGAAGAGACTCCGGGCACCGCAAGGAAGATCTTCGAAAAGGCCATCATGGCGGCGAAGGCTCGTGAGGCCGCTCGGAAGGCGCGCGAGGTCGTTCGTAAAGGCGCGCTCGACTACACGAGCCTCTCCGGGAAGCTCGCCGATTGCCAGTCGCGCGACCCGCATCAGACGGAGATTTACATCGTCGAGGGCGAGAGCGCCGGAGGCACGGCGAAGCAAGGTCGCGATCGGAAGTTCCAGGCGATACTTCCGCTCAAGGGGAAGATTCTCAACGTCGAACGGGCCCGCCTCGACAAGATGCTCTCCTCGGCCGAAATCGGGACGCTCATCGCCGCGCTCGGTTGCGGGATCGGGAGCCCGGAGCAGGGGGGCAACTTCGACGTCGAGAAGCTTCGCTATCACCAGATCGTTCTGATGACCGACGCCGACGTAGATGGCAGTCACATCCGCACGCTCCTGCTCACGTTCTTCTACCGGCAGATGCCTCAGATCATCGAGCGCGGATATCTCTACATCGCGCAGCCGCCGCTGTATCGCGTCCGGCGAGGAAAGAAGGACCTGTATCTGAAGGACCAGCCCGCGCTCGATCGCTTCTTCCTCGAACAAGGCGTCGACGGTCTGGCCGTGCGCGCATCGAAGGGCCCGACCCTGACCGGTGAGCCCCTTTTGCGGTTGGCCGATCGCCTTCGCTTGTTCAAGCGAGCTCTGGGGAAGATCGACCGTCGTGCGGATTCCCGGCTCGTTGCGGCGGTGATCCACTCGACCGGTTTCGGGAAGATCGAGCTTCGGGAGCGCAAGAAAGTCGAAGCGGCCGTGCCGGCGATTCGCGCGAAGCTCGAGAAGAAGTACCCCGACATCTTTCCGCTTTCCATCGAGATTGGCTGGGAGACAGAGCACGGCGCGGCGACGATCAAGATCACGCCGCGCCCGGGCTCGAACGCCCGCCCCGTCGAGATCGACTGGGCACTCGTCGAGTCTGCGGAGTACGAGGAACTCTATTCCGTCGAGCAAGACGTTCGCTCAATCGGCCCCGTTCCGTACTTTGTCCGCGAGGCGAAGCGCGAAGGCAAAGAGACGGAGGAGACCGAGATCGCGGACTCCGACGCGCTCTGGGATTACATCGATGCTCGAGGGCACAAGGGCGTCGACCTTCAGCGGTACAAGGGGCTCGGCGAGATGAACGCCGAGCAGCTCTGGGACACGACGTTGAACCCGGACGCGCGAGTCATGCTCCAAGTGCGCCTCGACGACGCCGTTCAGACCGATCAGGTCTTCACGATCCTGATGGGCGACCAAGTCGAACCGCGCCGGCAGTTCATCGAAGACAACGCGCTCAACGTTCGCAATCTGGATATCTAGGCAGATCCAGGCGAAGCGCCGAGCGGTGCCCGACTTGCGCGAGAGGTGGGGCGACTTACCTTCGCGCTATGCGACCGGACCGCCTGACCACCAAGAGCCAAGAAGCCGTACGCGATGCTCTCGACATTGCGGGGCGCCACGGAAACCCAGAAGTCAGCCCCGAGCAGCTACTCTTGGCGATGCTCGCCCAGGAAGATGGCGTAGCCCGGCCACTGATTCAGAAGGCCGAAGGCGACGTCGATTCCCTCGTGCTGGGGCTCGAAAAGAGGGCCCAGTCGTTGCCACGGGTCACCGGGGGGGCCCAGCCGGGCTTTTCGCGGCGAACGCTTGAGGTCTTTCGGAAGGCGGAGGACGAGGCCAAGGCGCTCAAGGACGACTTTATCTCGGTCGAGCATTTCGTCCTGGCGATGGCGCGCCACGATCGTGACGTCCAGGCCTCTCTCGAGGCGGCTGGTGGCGTGTCGTACGACAAGCTGCTCAAGGCGCTGGCGAGTGTGCGCGGGAGTCAACGTGTCGTGGATCGGGATCCGGAAGGGAAGTTTCAAGCGCTCGACAAGTACTGCCGGGACCTCACGGAGCTCGCGCGCAAGGGCAAGAGCGATCCGGTGATCGGTCGCGATGAAGAAATTCGTCGCGTGATGCAGGTTCTCTCGCGCCGCACGAAGAATAATCCCGTGCTCATCGGCGAACCGGGCGTCGGCAAGACGGCGATCGTTGAGGGCATTGCGCAGCGGATCGTGCGCGGCGACGTCCCCGAGTCGCTGAAGGGCAAACGGCTCGTGTCCCTCGATATGGGGGCTCTGGTGGCGGGAGCGAAGTTTCGTGGTGAGTTTGAGGACCGCCTGAAGGCCGTGCTCAAGGAGGTTGAAGGCGCCGCCGGTCAGATCATTCTGTTCATCGACGAGATTCATACGATCGTCGGTGCCGGCGCGGCGGAAGGGTCGATGGATGCCGCGAACCTCCTGAAGCCCGCTCTCGCGCGGGGTGAGCTCCGGTGTATTGGTGCGACGACGCTTGATGAGTACAGAAAGCGAATCGAGAAGGACGCTGCACTCGAGAGGCGTTTTCAGCCGGTCTATGTGTCGCAGCCGACCGTGGCGGATACCATTGCGATCCTCAGAGGACTGAAGGAGCGGTACGAGGTTCATCACGGCATCCGGATTCAGGACGCCGCGCTGATTGCCGCGGCAACGCTCAGCGATCGCTACGTGACGGAGCGCTTCCTACCCGACAAAGCGATCGATCTGATCGACGAGGCCGCCGCCAAGATCAGGATGGAGATCGACAGCATGCCGGGGGAGATCGATCAGGTTCAGCGCAAGATCATGCAGCTGATGATCGAAGAAGAGGCGCTGAAGAAGGAGCGCGACGCCGCGTCGAAAGCTCGCGTCGGGAACGTCAAGCATGAGCTGGCGGATCTCGAATCGCAGGCGAACGCGATGCGGGCGCAATGGCTGAGGGAGAAGGAAATCATCGACCAGATCAGGAAGGAGCAACCTCGGCTGGAGGAGCTGCGAGCCGGTGCCGAGCAGGCCCAACGCCGGGGGGAGCTTGGCAAGGTCGCTGAGATTCAATACGGACGCATTCCCGAGCTCGAGAAGAAGGTCGATGAGCTCCGGAAGCAATTGGCCAAGGTTCAGGAGAAAGGCTCGTACCTGCGTGAAGAGGTCACTGACCAGGACATTGCGGCCATCGTGTCGAAGTGGACTGGGATTCCCGTGACGAAGATGCTGACGGGAGAGATGGAGAAGCTGCTCCACATGGAGGAGAGCCTGCGCCTGCGTGTCGTCGGTCAGGAGGAAGCCACGGTTGCCGTCGCGAATGCCGTTCGGCGCTCACGCGCAGGGTTGGGCGATGAGAAGCGGCCGATAGGAAGCTTCCTCTTCCTCGGGCCGACCGGCGTCGGGAAGACTGAGCTCGCCCGCGCTCTTGCGGAGCTTCTCTTCGACGACGAACGGGCAATGATCCGCCTCGACATGAGTGAGTACATGGAGAAGCACGCGGTCTCGCGGCTGATCGGGGCGCCCCCCGGATACGTTGGATATGAAGAGGGGGGACAACTCACGGAGCCGGTGCGTCGACGTCCGTATTCTGTGGTGCTCTTTGACGAGGTGGAGAAGGCGCACAGCGATGTCTGGAACGTGTTGCTGCAGGTGCTTGATGACGGAAGGCTTACGGATGGCCAGGGGCGGACGGTGGACTTCAAGAACACCGTCATCATCCTGACGAGCAACATCGGGTCCCAGCATATCCAGGCGATCGAAGATCTGGCTGGTCTCAAGGACGAGGAAAAGAAGGCGATGATCTACCGCGCCGTCACCGACGATGTGCGGAAGGCGTTTCGCCCTGAGTTCGTGAACCGCCTCGATGAGATCGTCGTTTTCCAACGTCTCGAGCGGTCGCACATTCGGAAGATCGTGGACATTCAGATGGCGCAGTTCGCCAAGCGGCTGGCGCGCCGGGATCTCGCGATCGAGCTTTCGGATCGCGCGAGGGATTTGCTCGGGGAACTAGGGTTCGATCCTCAGTACGGAGCGAGGCCGCTGAAACGCGCGATTCAAAAGAACGTCGAGGATGCGCTTGCGAAGCGCGTGCTCGCAGGCGAGTTCCTACCGGGCACGACGATCAGAGTGGACGTCGATCCTTCCGGAGGGCTTAGCTTCAAAGCGAAAGTCTCGAATTGACGCGCGGGCGCGAGTGCGGATTTCGGGCTCGGATGAACGCGAAGATCGGCGCGAGATGAACGTCAGGATCGGACCGGTGAACACCTGCTCCTCGAGCGTCTCGCCGTCCTCGCTCGCGTCAAGGGTCGGCTGCGCCGAAACCCTGCGGGTTCAAGCCGTTGACGCGAGCTCCGCGCGGCGAGCAGAGGGGCGGGTACCAGGTGCCGCGGGGCGCTCTGTGAGCGGCCCCTCCGATCCGGGTGATCCGCTCGATCTCCGAAAAGTTTGCGACCCCGGCGGGGGCGACTACGAGGGGTCGCGTTCGCGCGCCGAAATGGACGAAGGCCGGGAGCTTCTACCTCCCGACCTTCTGTGTCGCGCGAGGGCGCGTCGACGGGCGCACCTTCGCGCGGGACGAGGAGTAAGGCAAGAAGTCGGCGCCCGGCGAGGGCGTGCTCGACCTCGATCACCGACTCTGCCGCTGCGCGCACTGCGGTTCGCTTCTGTCGATCTGCCGCTCGTGCGACCGCGGCGAGGAGTACTGCCCGGGTCCGTGCCGCGAGACGTCCCGCAAGGTCATCGTGAGGACGGCGAAGCGGCGCCACCGCCAGAGCGACGAGGGGCGCGCAGATAACCGCGATCACCAGCGAGCGCACCGGGAGCGCCGACGGCGACGCGTAAGGGATCTGGCTACCGAGAAGTTGCCCCCGTCGGCGACGGTCTGCGCGCCCGTCGACGCGCGCGACTCCGAGGTGGAGCCCCCCGACGTCGCGGGCCGGAGCGATGATGAGCGACACGATCACGGTGACGATCGCGCCGGAGCCGGACCGAGTCCGGATCCTGGCGACGACGCCGACACACGACGTCCTGAAGGCGGTTCTGGGGCCCGTGCGGGGGGCACATCCGCGAGCGGCGGCGACGCTGCTCGAAGGGATCGCCTTGTGGCACCAGAGGCCACTGTCCGTTGTTCTTTCTGCGGACGCCTCGGACGATGGCTCCGCGCTGGGCCTCTGCGACGCGCTCGGCTTCGGGCGCACGCTCCACTACGAGGTCGCCGTCGCGATGACCGAGGGCCGCGGTCGCCGCCGCCGCCGTGATCTTCGCGGCCTCGGGGACTCCCGCGACCTGCGTCAGCTCGCCCTCTGGGAGGTGACGCGATGACCATCGGCCTGAAGGTCGAGGCGGAGATCCGCCGCCTGTACTTCGCCGAGCACTGGAAGCGAGGAACTATCGCGTCGGAGCTCGGCGTCCACTTCGACACGGTCGCGCGCGTACTCGGCAGCTTTGGCCCGAAGGCCGGCTCCCCCCGGCCCGACGCTCGCGTGCTCGACACGTACATTCCTTTCGTCGACGAGACGCTGGCTCGCTACCCGCGTCTCGTCTCCACCCGCATCCTCGACATGCTCGTCGAGCGCGGATACACTGGCACCCTGCGCACGCTCCGCCGGTACGTGCTCAAGGCTCGGCCGACCCCGAAGAGCGAGGTGTTCCTCCGCGTCGAGACGTTGCCCGGAGAGCAGGCCCAGGTCGACTGGGCTCACGTCGGCTCGCTCATGATCCTGGGATCGTCGAGACCTCTCTGGGCTTTCGTCATCGTGCTCGCGTACTCGCGCGCGATGTGGGGGGAGCTCGTGCTCGACATGAGCGCCGAGTCGCTGCGCCGCTCGCTCGTACGCGCCTCCGCGTTCTTCGGCGGATCCCCAAGGCAGTGGCTCTTCGACAACCCGAAGACGGTCGTCCTCGAGCGCTCGGGCGACGCCGTGCGCTTTCATCCCGCGCTGCTCGACCTCTGCGCTCGCATGCACGTCCAGCCCGCGCTCTGCGGTGTGCGAAAGCCGCAGGAGAAGGGCAAGGTCGAGCGCGCCATCCGCTACCTCAAGGACCGCTTCTTCGCGGCGCGGACGCTCCATTCGATCGCGCACGGCAACGCGCAGCTCCTCGAGTTCTTCGAGAAGATCGCGCACGAGCGGCCCCATCCGAGGTGGCCCGAGCGGCGCGTGGCCGACGTGTTTCAAGAGGAGAGGCCCCGTCTCCTCTCCCTCCCGTCGCCCCTGCCCGAGATCGACACGGTCGCCCCGATCACGGCCGACAAGACCGCCTTCGTGAAGCTCGACACCAACCGCTACTCGGTACCGGGGGACTACGAAGGGCGCACGCTCACCCTCGTCGCCGACGACATCACCGTGCGCCTGCTCGACGGCGAGAACGAGGTCGCGCGCCACGCCCGATGCTGGGGGCGGCATCAGATCCTCGAGCTGCGTGAGCATCGCGTCGCGATCCTCGAGGAGAAGAGGAAGGCCAGAGATCTGAAGGGCCGCGATCGGCTCCGCGTGGAGGTCCCCGAGATCGACGCGCTCCTCGAGCGCTGGGTCGACGCCGGCAGAAACATCGGCTCGATGGTTGGCTCCCACCATCAAACTCCTCGACGCCTACGGCCCCGCGATCCTGCGCGAAGTCACCGCCGACATGCTCCGGCGCGGCGTCCACGACCGCGGCGCCATGGCCATCCTCTGCGAGCAACGGAGGCGTCGTCACTCCGGCCCCGCCCCCCTCGCCATCCAGCTCGGCGAGCACGTCGTCGAGCGCGACGTCATCCCGCACGACCTCGGAGGCTACGATGAGTGACACCACGGACCTCGTGGAGCTTCTTCGGAAGATCGGCATCCGCGCGTCCCGCGAGGCCATCGAGGCGTGGCTCGTGCACGCCGCCAAGATGAAGGCGTCGCCCGCACAGATCGCCGAGCAACTCTGCACCCTCGAGCAACGAGAGCGAGAGGCGCGAAACCTCGCGCGTCGAATGAAGATCGCCACCCTCGGCAATCCGAAGCCTCTCGATCGCTTCGACTGGAACCACCCGCGCTCCGTCGACCGCGATCTCTACGAGCATCTCCACTCCTCCCTCGACTTCATCCGCCGCGGGGAGAACGTTCTTCTGCGCGGGCAGGCCGGCGTCGGCAAGACGACCCTCGCCCAGAATCTCGCCCTCCGTGCCCTCGAGCGCGGACACACCGTCCGCTTCTGCACGTTGCCCGCCGCGCTCGCGGACTTGCTGCGCCAGGAGTCCCTCCCCGCGACCGAGCGCCGCCTCCGGCGCTACACCTCGCCCGATCTGCTCTGCCTCGATGAGCTCGGATACGTCCCCTGCGACAGCCGCGCCGCCGACCTGCTCTTCCACATCATCAGCCGCCGGCACGAGGCCCGGAGCGTCGTCATCACCACCAACCTCGCCTTCAAGCAGTGGGGCTCCGTGTTCCACGACGCATCCTGCCTCGGTGCCCTCGTCGACCGCTTCGCCCAGCTCTGCCACGTCATCGACATCGATGCCGAGTCCTGGCGCAACAAGGAGGCTCTCAAGCGCGGAAAGAACCCCAAGGCCGAGAAGCGCGACTGATCGTGACCCGGCCCGCGGCGGCGCAATCGCGCCGCCGCGAGGTCGCGCCCGATTCTTCCGGATCGGTGTGGCCGGCTACAGCGCTCTGGTCACTCGCGTGACGACGACGTTCATCTCCCCGATCTGCGTGTTCATCTCGGCCGGAATACGCAGGCGCGAGCTGGCGCGCCAATCTCGCTGAGGGTCGACCGATCCTGTTGGCGAGACGGACAACAGCCGTCCGAGAGCCGACATCGTCGGGAGCCGCGCACGGCCCAGTTCGCGGGTCTCCCTTCAAATGGCCGAGAAGCCCGAGAAGGCTCGGATGCTATTGTATGGGACGCGCGGCTGTTGCTCTTGTGTACAGATGGCGCGCGTCTTGCGACGGCACCGGTGAGATGCCCACTGGGAGAAAGCTTTGCGGTCGGGCGCGCGAGAGGCCCGCGAGAATGACGCGCCGCGCCGGCTCGTGGCTTGCGTTGCTCGCTGTGTCGACTTTGGGAATGGATGGCATCGGGACCGTTCATGCGGAAGTGAGGATTGATGCCGACCTCGCCGAGGGCCAGGAGTATCGACTGGTCGTGCAGTCATACGATTCGAGTCTCGGGGGGGGGGATGCCGGGCGTCGAGAGGCGTCCAGTGGGCTCCTATCAGCGGGCGGTTACGGTCGCCGAGGTGCGGCGTGGAGTTCGCGTGAGCGTCCTCGAGCTTCGCCAAGGCGCCGAGAGCCGAAGCGGTGCCGTTGTCGCGTGGGTCGAGGCTGGCAGACCCGATCTCGACTTCGATGGACGAACGGCTCGACCGCTGCCGGGGGCGATGTTTGGACTGGCCCGGCGCGCTTCGGCAATGACTCGTTTGCAACTCCGGCATCGGGCGGAGTGATTCGCCTTAGCTAGTTCTCGTCCGGGAACGCCCCCGCGGGGGTCGTCGTGGCTGTCGGGGATGCCGGTCGGGGCCATGTTCCGGAGTCGCCCGCGTGGTTCGCCGACGGCGGCAGTCGGCAGAATCCTCGGAGTTGGCTCGAGTCGCCAAGATGAAACGAAAGCTCCGAGTAGCTGAAGCTGAACATCTGCTTGATCAGCGCCGCGCGAAGGACTTGCTCG
>Ga0302319_10013795_pt1 | contig 15128 bp, 6 predicted proteins | sample Bog_T0_2_FD_203319 | JGI IMG/M metagenome (GOLD analysis project Ga0302319, IMG submission 203319) | Peat permafrost microbial communities from Stordalen Mire near Abisko, Sweden - Bog_T0_2 | ecosystem: Environmental > Terrestrial > Soil > Wetlands > Peat | place: Sweden: Abisko, Stordalen Mire... | reverse complement strand
TCCTGTGAATACTGCGGAGCGGGTTCGACGCGCCACGAAACGCGCGAGTGGATGGCGGCTTCGCCTGTCGCAAAGGCGAAGTGGTCAGAGTGCTTCATCCCTTCGTCCGGCAGAAGGTGGCTTTTCATCCTCCGCCAGCCCGCCCTTGGAGCGTCGGATATAGGGGATTCCTGACTGATGGCCCAACCGAGGGCGGCATGGTTAGCGCCGGGTTGGCCTCCTGAGATGATTTTCTCGATCATAGGGGATGGGAAAAAGCATACTGCCCATAGAGGCAAAAATCCGGGGTCGTTCCGCCATGTCGGTGGTAGAATTTCGGCCTTTGAAGTAAAACGCAGAGGAGAAACAATTTGTGGCCGAAATTGCGAAAAGTTGCGTATTTTGATTGCCGACTCGGCACGTTTGGAGATAGAGATGGGCGTGTTCCAGAGATCACTGATGTTTCCGTAGATGCCAATGAATGTTGCTTGTGGGTTGGAGCATTTTGCTCGCGTTCAGCCGGATTGGGCCTGTGTGCATTTCGGCGAGACGACGATCGCGTATGGGCGGTTGAACGCCTTTGCCGACGCGGCGGCGGATGAGTTGGAGGCGCATGGGGTGGGGCGCGGGGATCGGGTGGCTCTCCTGATGCAAAACCGCCCGGAGTTTTTCTACTATTATTACGGAGTCCGGAAATTGGGCGCTGTGGTGGTGGCGCTGAATCCGTCGCTGACATTGCCCGAAGATCAGGGACAGCTGGCGGACTGCACACCCAAGGTGGTCGTGCATAGCGGTTTGGCTCCTGAAATGCTGAAGATGAGCAGGGACTTTGGCATTCGCCTGATTTCTACTGACTTAGATACGGCGTGCGGGACTGACAGGATACGAGCGACATACCGCCGGCGAGTGGCTTTAGCAATGGAGCACGATGCGCTGGCGGTGATTGCCTATACGTCGGGGACCACTGGTGTGCCCAAGGGGGTCATGCTTTCGCATGGCAACATTTGGAGCAATGTCGAGGCGAAGCCGGCATTTGGGTCTCACGCTGGAAGACCGGCTGCTCTTCTTCCAGCCGCTCTTTCACTGCTTCGGACAGAACGCCATCATGAATGCGGCCATCCATAGCGGCGCGAGCGTGGTGCTGGGCTATAGGCGCCGGCCCAAGGAGACGCGGTTGGTGATCGCGGAGGGCTGGTTCCGCACCGGCGATCTCGGCTGGCGAGACGCGGACGGTTATTTCTATTCTGAGGATCGGCTGAAGGACATGATCAATGTCGGAGGCCAGAAGGTCTATCCCGCTGAAGTGGAGGACGTGATTGCGCTCACGGAGAGTTACCTTCAGGCGAAAGAGGACGCGAAATTCAACGCTGCCTTTGGAGGTTTATAAATGTCATACTCAACCGGCGCCAGCACCACCGCATTTGAGCCGATCGCCGTTATCGGCCTGGGTGCTATTTTGCCTAGGGCGCGCGGCGTCGCGGATTATTGGCGCAATATTCTGAGCAAGGCGGATTGCTTGGACGAGGTGCCGGAATCACGGTGGCGGCTCGGCGATTTTTACGATCCTGACCCCAGCGCGGAAGACAAAGTTTACGCGCGACGCGGTGGCTTTCTTCCGGAGATCGACTTCGATCCGGTCGAGTTCGGGCTACCGCCCCAGTCGCTGGAGGTGACCGATTCTGCGCAGCTTCTTTCCCTGGTTGTGGCGAAAGACGCTCTGGATGATGCGGAATGCGGACCGGAGAGCGAGTATGATCATTCCCGGACGGGCGTAGTACTGGGCGTCGCAGGGACGACGATGAAGCTGCTCCAATCGCTCTCTCAGCGGCTCGAGTATCCGCTGATCGAGAAACTGCTGCGCGCCAGCGGTATTCCGGACCACGTGATCGGGCCAGTCTTGTCGGCGTTCCGTGCGGCGCATGTGGGCTGGAACGAGAACGCCTTTCCTGGGCTGCTCGCCAACGTCGTCGCGGGACGCATCTCCAATCGATTTGGTCTTGGGGGCGTGAATTTCACAGTGGACGCGGCGTGTGCGAGTTCCCTAGGGGCGTTGCAGGTGGCCATCAGCGCGCTGCAGAGCCGGCAGTGCGATGTGATGCTCACCGGAGGCGTCGACACGGACAACTCGATCACCGCATTTGCCAGCTTTGCCAAGACGCAAACGCTCTCGCGCAAGGGAAAGGTTCGACCATTCGACCGGGACGCCGACGGGACGCTGATCTCGGAGGGAATTGGCATGCTGGTTCTAAAGCGACTCGCCGATGCCTTTCGGGACCGCAACCGGATCTACGCTGTGGTCCGCGGGTTGGGCTCAGCGAGCGATGGCCGTAGCAAGAGTATATATGCTCCGCTCAAAGACGGGCAGGTGCGGGCGATGCAGATGGCCTACGAACGGGCGGGAGTATCTCCGGCAGAAATGGAGTTGATCGAGGCGCACGCCCCAGGTACGCGGGTGGGAGACGCCACGGAATTCGCAGCGCTCAACGAAGTCTTTGACGAGGCTGGAGCGCCCCGGGGCCGAACTGCCTTGGGGAGCGTGAAGTCTCAGATCGGCCATACCAAGGCCGCCGCCGGTGCGGCCAGCCTGTTGAAAGCGGTCCTGGCGCTCCATCACCAGATTTTGCCGCCGACGCTGAATATCGAGGAACCGAATCCCGATCTCGGCTTGGAATCGTCCGCGTTTTACCTCAATACCGATGTTCGTCCCTGGATGCGAAACCGTGCGCACCCCCGGCGGGCGGGGGTCAATGCCCTTGGTTTTGGCGGTGTGAACTTCCATGTCATTCTCGAGGAGGCGCCCGACGCAAAGACGAAGCGGGCTGTTGTCCCTATCCGGCAGGAATCCATCTCGAAGAATGGTCACTCGGGAGGACATTCGAATTCGGCAGAATCCACGGATCGCCTGGCCGGTTTGGGCGTCGCGGTATTTCCCGGTCAAGGCTCCCAGACGCCGAATATGGGGAGGCCGGTGCTCGCGGAGTCGTCTTATTTTCGGGAGCTTCTGGAGGCCATGGATGAGCGGTTGATCCGGCGCGGCCATGAACCGCTGTCCGCAGTTCTGTTTCCGGCGCCCACATTCCAAGCAGGTGCTGGGAGCGAGCCGGCTCTCCGTCTGCGCCAGACGCTTTACACACAAGCCGGAATCGGGGTGACGAGCATGGCGTGCCACCGGCTGCTGTGCGAACGCGGATTTCGTCCGAGCCTGGCCTTCGGGCACAGTTTTGGCGAATTGACGGCGTTATGGGCCACGGGTGTGTTTACCGATGACGATTTTTTGGATCTGATCATCGCGCGCGGTGAAACGTTTACCTCCCCGGAAGCTCCAGGGGAGCAGAGCGGAATGCTGTCTGTGGAAGCGCCGGCCGAGGAGGTCGAGTCCTGGTTAGTGGCATTTCCCGAGATTGACATAGCCAATTTCAATGCACCGCGCCAGGTCGTGGTGGGCGGGTTGACGCGGGAAATAGGGCCGTTCGAATCATATTTGCGCGAAAAGGGCTGCAATTTTACCCGGCTGAAAGTGGCGGCGGCGTTTCACACCCGCTGCGTCGAATTTGGCCGGGCAGGATGGGAGAGAGCTTTGGACGCCGCTTCGTTTCATCGACCGGATTTTCCCGTCTACGCAAATTTCACCGCGCGGCCATATCCTTCCGAACCCGAAGCGATGCGCGCGCTTTTGCGCGAGCACCCGTTTCGCCCCGTCCACTTTCAGACGGAGGTGGAGAACATCTGGGCGGCAGGGCATCGCACATTCGTCGAGATCGGCCCCAAAAGAGTGCTCACCCAGTTAATCGGAGCGATCCTGGGGACACGCCAACATCAGTGCAGCGCAACGTTCCCCGAGAAAAGTGGAAGGCTGCTGCTGGAGGATTGTGTGGAATCTCTGGGACTGCGTCCGGCGAGCGAAGGCAGGGAAAAAAAGGCAGCAAAAGCCGCTTCGAAGGCCGCAATCACCCTTTCCGGAGCGGCATATGTTAGCCGCGAGACGACGCGGGAAGCAGCCGAGAAACTGGCGGCGCTGCGGCAACTCGCGCCTGCCCCCGTAAGCGGTAGACCGTCCCGCGTGGACGAGCTGTGGGAACGGGCTCTGGAATCCCACCACGAAATTCAGATGGCTACTCTCTCGGTGCATGGGGATTATTTGAAAGCGCTGGCGGAACAAACGCACCGCGGTGCGGCGCTGGCCGGCGCGGCGCCGTCTCCCGCGGGAGAGCGAGAACTGGCACGTCTCGAGGAATTCTCCGCAAAGCTCACAACGCTGCACGAGGAGTTTCTGACCGCGCAGAGACGCGACGTGGGAGCCATCCTGGATCTGTTGCGTCCGGCGGGCGCGCCGAATTCCGCATGCGCTGCGCCGGTTGTCTCTCCACCCGTCGCTGTGCAGAAGATTCTGAGCGAGGCCCGTCGGGAAATTGAGAGTGAAAGGCCCGCCGCGACGTCGCCCCAGCGCTCCGCGCCCCTGGCGAGACTGGCGTCCGGGGAAGTTTACGAGATCATCCTGGCGATTATCTCCGAGAAGACCGGCTACCCGACCGAAGTTATCGAGCCAGCCATGCATCTCGAGGCGGACCTGGGAATCGATTCGATCAAGCGAGTCGAGATTCTGTCCACCATTCGCGAGCGGTTGTCGGTGGAGATTCCCGTCGAGGAGGAAGTTCGGACGATCGCGGATATTCGCGCCGCATGTTCCACGCCCAAGCGCGAAAGCGAACTGGCGCCAGCGGCGGAGAAGCCAGGCCGGATAAACCTGCTCGAGGTAATTCTGGAAATCATCTGCGCCAAAACCGGGTATCCGCGGGACGTGATTGAACCGGGTATGGATCTGGAAGCCGATCTCGGCATCGATTCAATCAAACGTGTCGAGATCTTTTCGAGCTTGCAGCAGCGGCTCAAACTTGCGAAGAGCGAATGGGCAGGATTGGAAGTTCGAACAATCGCGGACATTGTGCGGATTGTTGGCGAGCCGCCCGCACAGGGCGCTACCAGTCAGCGCCCGGCGGAAATCAAGCCACCGCCATCGAGGGCGGCCATCCCAGTCCTTGAATCTTTCTGGCAGCCGATTGGCCGCCCAACCGGCCGACGGCGTGCCTGGCCCACGGGCGAGGTTTTATTGATCCTCGGTGACGACGAATCGCTGGCGCTGGCGGTGGCGGCGGAGCTTGATGCACAGCACATTCCCTCCGCAGTCCTCCTTGATCCCTCCGCGGAATCTCAAAATCGGCAGAAGGTTGAAGCCCTTCAGGATTGGAAAAGCTCGACCCTGGAAGAAGCACTGGGGCGGATCGCCGCGCGCCTGGGACAGATTGGGGGCATCATCCGCCTGTGGAGCAGACCTGCCAACTTTTCGATCGAGCGTGAAGGGTTGAAGCACGCGCTTTTCCTTGCGCGCGTCTCACGAGCCCGGCTCTGGCCAACGTCGGAGTCCTCTCCCTCTGGCCTGCTATTTGCGCTTGGATTGGACGGTTCCTTTGGATCGGGCCGTCCCTCGGATTCCATCCTTGGAGGGATCACCGGGTTGGCGAAGACCCTGCGCGAGGAATGGCCGGCGTTGCCGGTTCGATGCGTGGATTTAGGGACATCGATGTCGGCGGAAAAAGCGGCGGTGGTAACCATTGAAGAGTTTTTCGACATGACCAACCTTCCGGTCGAAGTGGGTTACGGTCCCGCTGGGCGCATGACGATCGGATGGCAGCCGGTGAGAGGCGAAGGCCGGGCTCTGAAACTCACAGGCGAGGACACGCTGCTCGTGACTGGCGGAGGTCGAGGGATCACTGCGGCGTGCCTGCTGAAACTCGTGGAGGGGCGACCGTGTCGCGTGATCATTTTGGGACGCACACGACTGGGGGTAGACGCGGAAAACGGGGAGGACGCATCCGGCGACGAAGCCCGCGCGAAGGCTCGGATCTATGAAGAACTCAAGCGAACGGGCAAATCCGCGACTCCCGCGGGGATCGACGCGGAATTCAGGCAGGTTCGTGCGCGCGCGGAGATTCAAACTACACTGCGTCGATTGAGAGAAGGCGGCGCGACGGCGACGTATGTCGAAAGCGATGTGGGCGATGAAACGAATTTAAGAGATGCTCTTCAACCGATTCTGGCCGAGTGGGGACCGATCACCGGGGTGATCCACGGCGCCGGCGTGCTGGCCGACAAGCGCATCGAAGATTTGACGGGCAAGGATTTCGAGACGGTCTTTCGTCCCAAAGTGGACGGCTTGAGGTCCCTTCTCTCGGTTTGCGATATTTCGCGGGTTCAGTTTTTCGCATTGTTCTCGTCGTCAGCGGCCGTATTTGGAAACCCGGGACAAGCGGTCTACGCCATGGCCAACGGGATTTTGAACACGCAGGCGGCGTGGTTGGCGACACGTTCGCCCGAGTCCCGGGTCCTCGCCTTGTGCTGGGGGCCTTGGGATGGAGGAATGGTAACTGCAAACTTGAAAGAACTCTTCGCGAAGCGGGGCGTGGGAACAATTCCCGTGGACATGGGAACAACCGTCTTCGCGGATCTCATCCTGGGGAGACGGAGTTGCGCCGGAACGAAGGTCCTGTTCAGCGAACCGCTGACTCCTGCACGGCCGCCGGGAAATGAGATCGTCCACGTCCGCCAATTAACTCTGGAGGACCACCCCTATGTGCGCGACCACCTTGTCGACGGTAAACCGGTACTCCCGGCCGCCTGGCCTCTGGCTTGGATGGCGCAAATCGCGGAGGACGCATTCGCGGGCATGAAGTTTGTCCGCGCGGAAAACTTCCGTCTGCTGCACGGCATCATTTTCGACCAATCCCTCGCCGAGGAACACGAGTTGCGCCTGGATGACGTCCGGCAGGACGGCACGGGCGCCACGTGCCATGCTGTCGTTCGAAGCCGGGATGGCGGCGGTCGCTGGCGTTCGCACTACACAGCCAATCTGACCCTGGCCCGCGCGAGGCGCCCGGCGCCACCGGAACTCGCCGCGCGAATCTCCGGGTTACCTGGCGATGCTGTTCCCAGGACCGGGTGGCCATCGTATCGCAACGGCTTAATTCGATACGGACCGGGATTCCATGGTCTCGACGGGGTATTGGAACTTTCGGAGCAACGGGTCGTCACGCGCTTCACGGCGCCAGAGGCAACCCTGACCACCAGCGGACGGTACCCGGTCGCGGCGCTGGCGCCCCATGCGTATGAACTCGCCACGCACGGAATTCTCATTTGGCTGGAGCACTTTCATTGCCTCGGTTGCCTGCCCGCCGAGACTGGGGCGATTCATCAGTTCGAGCCGATGCCGGTCGGGCAGCCTTGCTACACGTTATTGGAGATCGACGGATTCCAACCGCCATTCGTGGAGTTTTCATTTCTTGTTTTTGACGACGCCGGTCGCGTCTTCCATCAAGGCACGGCTTTGCGCATGGTGGTAGCGCCGCTCAGGGTGCCTTCGCTCGCGACATGAAAGCCGGTATTCGCGAACCAATTGCCATTGTGGGGACGGCGTGTCTGTTTCCCCACGCGGACGACGTTGAAACCTTTTGGAAGCGTCTACTCGCTGGAGAAGATTCCGTAAGCGAGTCATGTGATGAGCTTTCCTCAACGTTGGTTTGCCAAGGCAAAGGCAAGCCGGACCACGTCTACAGCGCGGCTGGAGCGTGGCGCGAGGATTCGGTCCTTCGAATGACCGACTTCGACCTGCCCGAGGCATTTCTGAATCGCTTGGGACGTCCATTTCGATGGACCATGGCCGCGAGCCGGGAAGCCCTTCGCGACGCGAACGTCTGGCCCGGAAGGAACGTAAACCGGGCACGCTGCGGACTGGTCCTCGGGGGCTATTCGTGGTCGGCGACACCCGAGTCGCTCAGCTTGCTAACCCCACTCTATGTGAAGGCGATGCAAGACGGCCTGCACGCGGAGCCTGCGCTGCGCGGCCTCGAACTCCTGGCAGATGGCGAAATGCGCGCGCCGATCGCGACGGAAAATGCCTTCATGATGGGCATGGTTGCAGGATTAACGGCCCGGGCGTTGTCTCTGAGCGGTCCTCATTATGCGATCGACGCCGCGTGCGCGTCGGCGCTCTATTGCTTGAAACTCGCGGCTTTTCATCTTTGGCAGGGGCAGGCCGACGTGATGCTCGCGGGAGGCTGCTCCGCTTTTCATCGAAGTTTCGGACTGCTCGGTTTTGCAACGCTCCAGGCCCTGGCGGATGGCGCCCGGAGCCGGCCTCTGGATGCAGAGTCGGACGGACTGTCGCTCGGCGAAGGCGCCGCCGCATTTGTGCTCAAGAGACTTAGCGACGCGCGGCGGGATGGCGACCGCATTCACGCGATCATCCGAGGCGTCGGCCTGTCGAATGATGGACGGGGACGGCATTTGCTCGCCCCAGCGGCAATGGGCCAGCAACTCGCGTATGAGCGGGCCTACGTCGAGGCTGGCCTGCCGCTGGGCGAGGTCGACTACGTGGAATGTCATGCCACGGGCACGGAGTTGGGAGACAAGACGGAATTGGAATCTCTGCGTACCTTGTTCCAGGGCCGAAATTCACCGCTCTTGGGTTCGGTGAAATCCAACGTTGGCCATTTACTTGCCGCAGCAGGCTTTGCCAGCGCCCTGAAAGTGATCGGCGGGCTGCGCAGCGGGATGATCCCGCCAACCATCGGAATTCGCCAACCGTTATGCCTGGCTGACGGGTTTGGCGGTGAGGCGATCGTGCGGGAGAAGATCGCGTGGCCACCCTCGGGGCAGCCACGCCGCGGGTCCGTAAATGCCTTCGGATTTGGTGGCGCCAATGCACATTTGATTTTGGAGCAAGCGCCGGAGATGTGCGGGACGCCGGCGGAGCGCGCTGCGCCACCGCTGGAGTCGATGGCGATCATCGGCATGGATGGGATTTTCGGGGGGGACGAAGGTCTCACGGCCCTGCAACGGCGCGCCTTTTCGGGCCGGCCGATGGTGCGCGATCTGCCGGCAGGACGCTGGCGGGGACTGGAGCCCATCGCCCCCGCCGGAGTTCAGGGGGCATTCATCGAAGCGTTCGATATCGATCCCGTGCGCTACCGTTTGCCGCCGGAATCTCTCGAACGGCTGAATCCATCGCAAGTCCTGATGCTGCGCGTCGCCGATGGCGCCATCCGGGACGCGGGAATGAGTCCCGGCGGCCGGGTAGCAGTGTTGATCGCGATGGCTGCGGACCCGAGTGCCCACCGGCTGCAAATGCGCTGGGACACGCCCGAACTCCTGGAACGGGTGCTCTCGAAGTCGGGGAAGAAACTCCCGTCGGGGGTCCAAGCGACCCTGGCGCAAATCCTGCGCGATGGGGTTCACGAAGCCTCACAAGGCGCGGATTTTCCGGGCTATATCGGCAATATTCTGGCCAGCCGCGTCGCGGCTCTTTGGGATTTCACTGGACCGGCACTGACGCTCTCCGCCGAGGAGAACTCGGTTTTTCGTTGCCTGGAATTGGCGCAATTATTTCTTTCCGAAGGCGAAGCGGACGCGGTGGTCGTCGGAGCGGTGGACCTCGCCGGGAGTGCGGAGAATGTTCTCTTAAGGCAACTCCAAACCGGGACGGAGCCCCGCATGGTAAACTTTGGCGCAGGCACGGGAGCCCCGGGTTGGACGATCGGGGAAGGGGCGGGCGCGATCGTTCTCGTGTCATCCGCCGCTGCGAAAGCAGAGGCGCGACGCGTCCGCGCGACGATCGCGGGAATCTGCGTCGAGAGTGGAGCGGAAGGCCCAAGTTCGGAGGAGTCGAGATGGGAAGCGAGCCTGGAAGGCGCCAGCCGTGCGGCGTTGAAAGCCGCTCACATCCACCCGGCGGAGGTGGGCTGCGTTGAGATGAACGCGAGCGGCTTGCCATCGCAGGATTCAGCCGAAGCACGCGTCCTTGCCCGGCTTTTCGGTAGCGGAACGACATGGGATATCGCTATGGGCAGCGCCAAAGCCCTGTGGGGGCATTGCTACGGGGCTGCCGGCATGCTCGCTCTCCTCCGCGCAGCGATCGCCCTCCAAAGCCGAAGCATATTACCGGCCAAAGGCCGGATGGAGCCGATCCCCGAGGCGGATAATTCTCGCTTCTATATTCCTGCTTGTGCCCGGCCATGGTTTATCCCATCCGGGAAAACTCGCACGATCGCAGTGACAAGTCTGGCGCACGACGACTCGGCTGCCTGCGCCATCCTGACCGAGAGCCCAGAGAGCAAGGTCGAAATTCCGTGGGCAGCGCTGGCCATCGACCCACTGCAGATAATCGCCGTTCCGATGGCGGATCACGCTACCCTCCGGAACCGTCTCTCGGCGCTGGTCGGGCGAGTGCGCAGTGCGGATGATCTCGCCGAGGTTTCCGCTGAGTCGCTGGAAACTTTGTTCACGGACGAAACCCAGGTGCTGTGTCTCGCCGCTCGGAGCGGGGAAGACTTGAGACGAGAAATCCAATCCTTCGAACGATACTTGGGGGCGGAGGAGCGCAGTGGCGATTGGCGAACGCCTTCCGGCAGTTGCCTGATCAATCAGCCACTCGGTCGAACGGGCGATGTCGCCTTCGTTTTTCCGGCAATCGATAGTCCCTACCCGGGAATGATGCCAGACCTCTTCCAAATGTTCCCAGATGCTGCGGAGAGGGTAACGGCGCGATACCGCGATCCGAGTTCCGCTTTTGCGGAAGAACTTTTGTACCCGCGGTCGCCATTTCCCTTAAGACCGGAAGATTGGGAGGAGACTGAGGCACGCTTTCGCCGTACGCCGGGAGCGATGCTTCGCGCGGGAATCGCCTATTCCATGATATTGACGGAGGGATTGCGAGAGAGCCTGGGATTGGAGCCCAAGCACGCCTTTGGCTACAGCTTGGGGGAGCCGTCGATGCTGTTCGCTCTTGGGGCGTGGACGGCAGACGATGAAGTTGCGGAGCGGTTGGACGCCTCGATGATCTTTACTGCTTACCTGGGTGGGGAACATCGTTGCGCGAGCGAGCATCTTTCCTTCGAAAAGCACGCGCCTCTCAGTTGGTCGGCGTACGTTTTATTGACCACCCCGGAACGTGCACAGGCAGCGACCGCCGGACGCGGGGATGTGTATGTTTCGCACGTATCCACCCCGAACGAGGTGGTGATTTGCGGTCTCACGGAGGCGTGCCGCGAGATTGTCGCCTCGCTGGCCTGCGAGGCGTTTCGCACGGATCTCGATGCGGCGTTGCATTGCCCGCCCGCGGCGCGTTTCGCCGAACCATTGCGGAAAATTCTGGAGTTACCGGTGAGCCAGCCAAACGTGTGCTGCCACTTTTCCCACGGTCCCAGTCCCGATTGTTGGGCGCCCGAGACCGTCGCCAGCCTGGTGGAGAGAGGGCTGACGACACGGCTGGATTTTCCCGCGCTGATCGGTCGCGTGTCCGCAGCGGGAGCCCGCCTTTTTATCGAAGTCGGCGCGGGTAATGCATGCACCCGGCGAATCAAGGCGACACTGGGGGATCGGGCCGGCGCGGCGATTGCCTTCGACCAGCAACGCGGGAGCCCCGCGCGCGACAGTGTGGCCAAACTATGCGCGTGGCTCATCAGTCATCGCGTGCCGATCGACCTCCATCGCTGGCGGGCACGACTCCCGCGGAAGGAAGCGCGCAATGTGCGGCTCCATACCGTGAGCCTTTGCGGGCCAGACATTGCCAAAAGCATTGCCGAAAGACTGGAGGCATGCGCCCACGATTTCGCCGCGCCGCCTGCGCCGCCTGCGCCAGGAGTCTTCGAAGAAATGGATTTGCGCGCGCGATCCGACGTTCATTCGTCGAACCAATCCCGACTTGCGGTGATTGCGCAGTCGTTCCGGTGGCGGCGGGAAGCGCACCGTTCGATGATTGCGGCTCAAATGGCCTTTCGGCAGCAGACTTCCGACCGCCCTGCGCAAGCAGAGGTGGCGCCTGATTTCACGGCCGCCGATGCGACCAGCCCTAGCCAGGCGCTTTACAATGAGGCGGCAGTGATGGAGTTCACCGAGGGAAAGGTTTCGCGGGTCTTTGGCAAGGCTTACGAGGCCATCGATTCCCTTCCCCGCCGTGTGCGTCTGCCGAGTCCACCGTTCCTTGCCCTGAGCCGGGTAACCGGCCTCCGGGCGGAGCCGTTTCAATTCGAACCTTGCTGGATCGAAACTGAATACGATATCCCCAATCCGTCGTGGCATGAGGTGGATGGGACTGTGCCATACTTGGCCGCCGATGCACAGGGGGTCCTGTTTCTCCTGGGCTATCTTGGCATCGATCAATTTAACCGGGGAGAACGCGTCTACCGATGGTTGGACGCCGAGATGCGCTTCGCTGGAAATCCGTTGCGCGCCGGGCAGACCGTCAAATATCGCATCGATATCCGATCGTTTGTTCGGCACAATGATACGCTGTTGTTTTTCACGGATTTTTCCTGCCAGGCTGGCGGAATGCCGTTCCTGGAGATCAAGAACTGCTGCGCCGGTTTTTTCACCGAAGAAGAACTGCGCCAGGGGCAAGGCATCAGTTCCCGGCAAGCTGGCCAGACTCCCCGCGGCGCGATCGAACTTCCGGTAGGGCCGAGGTGCGGCAAACAGTCCTTTAACGAAGAAGATCTTTCATTTCTTCAGGCGCGCCTCGGGGCCAGGTGCTTGGGGCACGATTTTGCGAATGTCTTGGAGAATAACCCGGCACTCCGGCTTCCACCTGGGCCGATGAGGATGATCGATCGCATCCGCTTTGTCGCCGCTCCGAGCACGGATGGGGTCGGCGGGGAAGTGATCGCCGAAAAGGATCTGCATCCTGGAGATTGGTATTTGCGGACCCATTTCAAGGACTCTCCGGTGTTCGCCGGTCCTTGCATGATGGAAGGGTGCTTTCAGATCCTGCAGTTTTACGCGCTCTATCTGGCTTTGGCGCACGGTCACAGCGGACTGCGTTTTTTGCCTCACGGAGGCGCCGAAACAAAGGTGCGATTTCGCAGCCAGGTCCCGGCAGAAACGAGCAATTTCACAACCCATATGCGAGTTGTGGAGTTACGTCTCACACCGTCGCCGTCCATTCGCGCCGATTTCGACCTCATTCATCATGGAGTTACTGTTGGCCGCGTGGAGAATCTCGGCATCCGACTTGCGCAGCTCTAGGACCAGGACCCATTGCAAGCCGTGAACACTTACACCCTTAGAACCGATTCATCGCTTTGTTCGCTGCTCGATCTCGAGCATCAATGCGCCGTCAGGATGGTCGAGGGAAAACTTACCGCACGGGCCACTGGCCAGGCAGAAGGTTGGTCGGAAATGGCCGCGAGCCCACCCGAGCACCTGGGGTCGTCCGCATTTCGCGAACGTTTCGGGACCCGTTTTGCCTATATGGCCGGGGCAATGGCCAATGGTATCGCTTCGGAAAAGCTCGTCATCGGCGTGTGCGAGGCCGGTGGCCTCGGAAGTTTTGGCGCCGCCGGTTTAAGTCGTTCTCGAATTCAAAGCGCGATCCGACAGATCCAGGCCGCCCGACTGAACGGGCCGTTTGCGGTCAATCTGATTCACAGCCCCGGAAGTCCGGAACGCGAAATGGAAACCGTCGAGGATTGCCTCAATGCGGGAGTGGAGATTATCGAGGCGTCGGCTTTCATGAAACTGGAGCCATCGGTCGTTTGCTTCCGGGCCTCCGGATGTTTCCAGGGGCCGGACGGAATCGTTCGTTCCCGTCGGCGGGTTGTGGCCAAGTTGTCGCGTTGCGAAGTCGCCGAGGCATACCTCCGACCGCCTACCCGCGAGATGCTCGATGCTTTGGTCTCAGCCGGCAGGGTAACCGCGGAACAGGCGCGATGGGCGGAACAAATCCCTGTGGCCAATGCAATCACGGCGGAGGCCGATTCAGGCGGCCATACCGATCGGCAGCCGCTGGTCACGCTCTTACCCGCGATCCTGCGGCTCCGGGATGATATCCAAAACGAACGCGCCTACCCCGAGCCTGTGCTGATCGGCGCCGCAGGTGGATTGGGAACACCTGCATCGCTGGCGGCCGCATTTGCCATGGGGGCGGATTATGTCGTCACCGGTTCCATTAATCAGTCATGCCTGGAAGCCGGCACCTCCGACAAGGCGAAGGAACTTCTCGCCATGGCAGAACCTTCGGACGTGGCCATGGCCCCAGCGGCGGATATGTTCGAGATGGGGGTCCAGGTGCAGGTGCTCAAACGCGGGACGCTCTTTCCGATGCGGGCCCAACGGTTGGCCGAAATCTACCGCCAATGTGAAAGCCTGGATGAGCTATCAGCCGCGGACCGTCAGTCTCTGGAAAAGCAATGCTTTCGCTCACCGTTGGAGAAAGTTTGGCAGGAGACAGAGAACTTTCTCGCCCAGCATCAACCGCGGTTCCTGGCCGATGCGCAGCAATCGCCTCGCAAACGCATGGGCGCGTGCTTTCGGTGGTATCTCGGTCAAGCGTCGAAGTGGGCGGTTTCAGGCCAGAGTGACCGCGTAACAGATTTTCAAATTTGGTGTGGACCGGCCATGGGGGCATTTAATCGCTGGGCTCGCGGCTCGAGCCTTGGCCCACCGGCAGGCCGGACAGTCAGTAGAGTCGCCCAGGCGCTTTTGCGGGGCGCGGCTTTCCTTGGCCGATTGCAAACCTTGCGTTCCGGAGGGTTTGCCGTGCCGTCCAGACTTTTCTCTCTAGGGCCGGATGAGTTTCTGGAGTGTGTGCCAGCCAGTTCGACCGCGCGTGCGCCATTCGCGGATCAGACTCGCCAAACCGCGGTGGTGGCGCCGCAACGAAGGGCTGGCCCGCGAGAGATTGCCGCCTTTCTGGCCCAGCAAATCGCCGAACACCTTGGGATCGGCGCCCAGGAAATAGATACGCAACTACCTTTTGAGAGCTTCGGCCTCGACTCCGTCAATGCAATGCTCACTTTGAAGCGGTTGGAGGAATGGTTGGGAGTGGAACTTCCGCCGACGTTGATCTGGAACTACCCAACGGTCCACTTGCTGGCGCAAAGGCTAGGGCGCAAGGCATAGAGGATCGACATTATGGACGCCGCACCCGACCCGCTCCTTCAAGCTTACGTTTCCTCTCCCGACCCGAGCCTGGACGAGGCTCTCCCGCGTCATGTGGACCGTCGGGAGATGACATTTATTTCGCGATTCCTCCCCGCCCAAATCGCCGAGTGCGATGTGGCGATGGCTTGCGAAGGCTCGATGTTCAAGAGCAATTTCTCCGA
>Ga0302319_10013794_pt1 | contig 15129 bp, 13 predicted proteins | sample Bog_T0_2_FD_203319 | JGI IMG/M metagenome (GOLD analysis project Ga0302319, IMG submission 203319) | Peat permafrost microbial communities from Stordalen Mire near Abisko, Sweden - Bog_T0_2 | ecosystem: Environmental > Terrestrial > Soil > Wetlands > Peat | place: Sweden: Abisko, Stordalen Mire... | reverse complement strand
TTCATGGCGATTGCAGCCATTTAATGTGGAAATTGAATTAAGGAAGGCGCCGCAGGGTCATTCCGCTTGATGAACGATGTAATTGACATTTGAAACGGAAGAGATTGTGGCAAGGCATGAAGGTGGCAACATGAGCACGTTGGCTTACCCCAGATATCGCGCGGAAGACAAAGAAGAAATTGGTGTGCTCGTAGTGAGCCCAAACAGCAGGTTGCGTTTGGAACTGAGGGAAAAGCTGCGCCAAGGGCGGTGGAGCTTAATTGAAGCCGCGAGCGGCGCCGAAGCGCTTGAGTGTTTGCATGAAAAGCCGAGCGAGATGCTTTTGCTCGATCCCCTTCTGCCCGATCTTGAGTCGATGGAATTCAGCTCCATGGTTCGTGAGCAGTTTCCAGATGTTCAGATCTTGTCGGTGAACGCGCATACCGGGCAGCTTGTTTTGGGCACCTCATCTCCAACACAACTATCTGCTCAACTGACCGAAAAGCTTTACAGCGGCGGGAGTGGCCAGACCGATTCGACCAATCCAGAGCAAGTTCGTAGAAGGCGCGAGGGGACTGAAGCACGACTCGGCATCCGCGGAATGATCGGGGATGCGGAGCCGATGCAGCGAGTTTATGAGCTTACCCATATGGTGGCCCGGCGGGACACGACCGTTCTGGTGACCGGTGAGAGCGGGACTGGAAAGGATCTGATTGCGCAAGCGGTCCACCTGATAAGCCAACGCCAGAAGCAACCGTTTGTCGTCATCAACTGCGCTGCCATCCCTGAGGCTCTGCTTGAAGCGGAACTGTTCGGCTACGTAAAGGGTTCGTTCACCGGCGCAGTTCAGTCGCGCATTGGCCGGATTCACGCGGCTCATGGCGGAACCTTGTTCCTGGATGAGATTGGCGACATGCCGCTCTCATTGCAGAGCAAATTGCTACGCTTTCTCGAACAGGGTGAAGTGCAAAGAATTGGCGGGAACGACAACCTTAAGGTGGATGTCAGGGTTATTGCAGCGACGAATGCGGACCTGCAAGGCCTTGTGAAGGAGCGCACGTTTCGAGAAGACCTGTATTATCGCCTCGCGATTTTTCCAATCAAGTTGCCGCCTCTGCGTGAACGACTGGGCGACATTGAGCTTCTCGCCGAAGCGTTTCTAACTAAATTCTGCCCCGGTGTAACCCTTAGCGAAGGGGCGCTTGACGTGTTGCGGAAGCACCACTGGCCGGGAAATGTTCGTGAGCTGAGAAACGTTATCGAGCGGTCAAGCATTGTGGTCGATGGCGCTCGAACGATTCTTGACCGGCATATCATCGTTTAAGGCATTACAAGAAAATATCTTGATGCAAATGTAGTTACCTACAACTTTTTGGTCAGTTGAATTGTCTCTGCACTCCCCCACCTGCAAGTAAGTTGGCCCTCATCGTGCTTAGCAAATAGGCAGATGCTGCCTAGTTCTCATTTCGCACCAATAAAAGTCTCGCCGGCTTCAGACCTTGGCGATGGTCCAGTTGCCGCGCAGCTATGCGGGCTTCAGGTCGACGCCTTCGAGCATGAGCGCAGAAACTCAATGGCCGAAGCGGAGATTCAAATCAGAAATGCAACCTTTCTTGCCGGGGAGTTCTCTGAGTTTATCGCAGCGGCATCGCGGCTAGAAAAGTCGTATCGGGAACTGCAAGATGAGGTATCGCAACTCGGGTTAGAACTGTCGGAACGGAACGCTGCGCTCAAAAGCAGCCTTGCAGAGAACGAGCGCATGCGGCTTGCTCTGCAACAGATTGTGGACTCGATGCCGTGCGGCGTGCTCGTGCTAAATCGCAATGGCCGAATCGCAATGGTCAATCCAGAGAGCCGGCGCCTACTTGGGCTCGGCAGAGCTAATCTGGGCGAAGGCTCCGAGACATCGTTACGCCGGCTCTCGGCGATCAGCGGAGTTAATTTCGAAGCGGCATACAAAGACACATCCAGCACGGACACAGTTCAAGAGATTTGCGTTCAGGACTCCGTTGGGAAGCGCTGGCTTGAGATACGCAACCGGAAGCTTTTCAGCCGAACTATCCGGACTGCCACCCCTGACCAAACAATTTTCATTTTGCGCGACATTACTGCACAAAAGCGGGCCGAGCAGGAGCGAGAAGCCGGTCGCAAAGCGATGGCGTTGGCAGAGATCGCGACAATGCTCGCGCACGAAATTAGAAATCCGTTAGCGAGTTTAGAATTATTCGCCGAACTGATTGAGGAGGACGGAGACCGCCGCGCCGAATGGATTTCTCATCTGCGGGCGGGCATACGTTCACTCTCTGGAACTGTGAACAACGTACTGAGCTTCCATGGTTCCGGTTCATTGCAGCTCTCTCCGGTCAGGTTATCCGGATTGATAAGAAGCGCGATTCAGTTTGCTCAGCCGCTGGCGGAACAGGCCTCTATCAGATTGGAATGGATGGGCGATCAGGATCAATCCATCGTGATGGGAAATGAAAGCGCACTTCAGCAGGTTGTCCTTAACCTCATTTCAAATGCCATTCGGTACACGCCGGCCGGGGGAACGGTCACCGTTTCGCTTCGTGTTGACAACACGTCCTCATCTCGCACAGATTCCGCTAGCTCGGCGGGGCAGGTAATCGCCGAATTTTGCGACAGCGGTTGCGGCATAAGGGCTGACCAGATTGAACGTGTCTTCGAGCCTGGCTTCAGCGGCGGAGGGGACTCCTGCGGACTCGGCCTTGCAGTCTGCGAGCGAATCATGAAACAGCATGGCGGACAAATCTCCGCCTCGAACCGGATCCCTTCGGGCGCTCAATTCACGCTTTATTTTCCGATCCTCGAAATGGAATTGGACCCAGCATGAGCAACTTATATCGCGATCACGAGCCGTCCTCAGTACTGGTAGTTGACGACGAACCAGGCATGCGCACCGCACTGCGCGCTAACTTCCTGCGCCACGGGTGGCATGTTGAAACTGCAACGGGAGTCCGCGACGCGGCGCGCGCATTCGAGCTCACGAGCTTTGACCTGGTTGTCAGTGACATCCGGATGAGGGACGGCGATGGCTTTGAGGTGATGTGTTCGGTACAGAAGAGCTCGCCCACAACGGCAGTCATTCTGCTGACTGCGTTCGGGAGTGTTCCGGAGGCGGTAGAGTCGATGCGCAGCGGCGCCTTCGATTACCTGACAAAGCCGGTTTCGTTCGAGCAGCTTCAAGCTGCGGCTGCCCGGGTTATGAAGCGGATTAGCGAGAAAACAGTAAGTCAACGCCTTCCCATCAAAGCTTCAGCCCCGGAAATCGTGAACACTGGGATCATTGGGCGCTCTCCGATGTTGATGCAGGCGATGCAACGCGCACGCGCAGCTGCAAGTACCGACGCGGATGTTCTGATCGAGGCCGAGAGCGGCACTGGCAAGGAATTGCTCGCGAAGTTTGTTCATGCAGCGAGCGACAGGAGCCGCAAGCCATTTATCGGCGTCAACTGTGCGGCTGTACCTGAGCACCTGCTTGAGAGCGAGTTATTCGGGCATGCCAAGGGAGCATTTACTGGAGCCAACGCAGCCAAGGCCGGGAAATTTGAATTAGCAAACGGCGGCACGCTTCTGCTGGATGAGATTGGCGAGATGCCGCTCAATCTTCAGCCCAAGCTGCTGCGAATTCTTCAAGAGCGTGAATTTGAGAGGCTTGGCGAGACTCGGTCCATCCATCTCAACATTCGCGTGATTGCAACGACTAATGCCTCCCTTGCATCGATGGTTGAAGAAGGACGCTTTCGCAGTGATTTGTATTATCGGCTGAATGTGATTCCGCTTTCACTTCCTCCTCTGCGCGACAGAATCGAGGACGTTCCAGAGCTGGCAGAGTATTTTGCGCAAAGGTTTGCCACGGAGACAGAAAGCGCCGTTCCTCAGCTCGATCCGAGTTTCATCGAGAGGCTGCAATCGTATAGCTGGCCTGGAAACATCAGGGAACTCGCGAATTTCATGCGCCGCGTGCTCTCTCTAAATCGGGGCGCCACAATCGATGCGGCTTGTTACCACAAGGAATTCCATCCACTCAGCAAGGCTCCTTCCATCGTTCCTTCCTTACCCGCGCCAGGAACTCCGATATCCGTACTCGAGAAGATTCATCTTGAGAACACTCTGGCCCTGGCAAATGGCAACCGGACTCATGCAGCGACGATGTTAGGAATCAGCCTGCGGACGATGCGCAACAAGATAAGGGAATACGGACTACCGCCAAGGAGATACGCATGACGCCTAGTACACCACTTGTTTCAATGTTGGAGAGCTACCTGAAGCTCACGACGACTCGCGAACAGGCGATTTCAGCCAACATGGCGAACGCCGATACGCCCGGATACCACACCAGGGATATTGACTTTGAGAGCGAATTCAAGAAAGCCATGTATGAGAGCCCGGGGCAATCAGAGGATGGAACCGGAGGGGTGCAATTGCATCCGGTTGTTCAGGAAGTCTCGGGCCTGATGGAGCGGCCAGACGGCAACAATGTGAACCTCGATCGCGAGGGAATTCTCATGTCTGAGACTCAGTTGCAGTATCAAATCGGAATTCAACTCGTGAAGCACCAGTTCCATCAAATTCTGAGCGCCATTAATGGAGGCGGCCAATAATGAATCTCTTCGACTCATTGGCGACGAGCGCATCGGCCTTGTCAGCCGAACGGCAGCGCTCTGAAATCATCGCTGCAAATCTGGCAAACGCAGAGACGACACACACAGAAGCCGGCGGTCCATACCGGCGCAAGGAAGTCGTATTTGAATCTCCAACCTCCTCGACATTCCGGTTCGCCCTGGCGGGGACTGGCCACTCCCTCGGTCCAGCCCCTGGCAGCGTCCAGATCTCTGAGGTTGTGGATGATCCGACGCCTCCCGTCATGCGCTATGAGCCCGGCCATCCAGACGCAAACAAAGACGGATACGTCGCATATCCAGCGATCAATCCGGTGATGGAAATGGTGGATCTCATGAGCTCGGTCAGATCGTATCAATTGAATGCATCAGCAGTATCTGCCACCAAGCAGATGATCCAGCAGACCATCGATATCCTCAAGAGCTAGTCAGGAGAGTTAAGAGATGAGCAATTCAATTGGAAGCCTTGGCGTTATTGGGAACATCAGTCCCCTCCCAAAGCTGTCACCCCTTGAGCCAACGACTGGGGAAGGCGGCTTTAGCGGTGTATTGAATAATGCATTGCAACAGGTGAACCAATTAAGCGGCGGCGCGGAGCAGCAGATCGGCAGCATGCTGAACGGCGGTAACGCAGACATGAGTTCAGTGATGATTGCGGTAGAGAAAGCGGATGTAGCTTTTCAATTGATGATGCAGGTCCGCAACAAGATTGTCAGCGCCTATCAGGACATCGAGAAGATGCAATTCTAAACGCGACACCTCACAGACCCTAGGCGCCGAAATGCACTAGGAACTCCATTTTGAACACCCGGCTAAAAGAAAGCGACGAGACCAGGGACATATGGCGGCAAAGAATCCAACAGCGGTAACAAGGCAAGTACCGAGCGGCGGCCAGGCCCTGGAACGCGCGAAGGCTTACTGGGCGGGTCTTCGTCCTCAACAGCAGGTCTATCTCGGCGTGGGGCTCGCGGTGACTTTGGCGGTGGCAGCCTTCTTTGTGAAGATGATTGCGACACCAGACTATAAGCCGCTGATGAAGGGTCTTGAGTCTGCGGATGCCCAGGCAATGTCGGCGCAGCTTACCGCAAAAAAGATACCGAACCTTATCAGCCCAGACGGCACAGCGATCAGCGTGCCTGCGGACCAGGTGGACGCGGCTCGACTTGAAGTGGCATCGCAGGATGCTCCGCACAGTGGGCGCATTGGTTTTGAAATCTTCGACAAGGTCTCATGGGGTCAGACGGAATTCGATGAGAAGGTCAACTACCAAAGGGCTATTGAAGGCGAACTTGAACGAACGATTCAAGTAATCGGTAATGTGAAGAGCGCACGCGTCCACATCGTGATGGCGACAGATTCGGTTTTCATGGATCGCGAGCGCGGCGCAAAGGCATCCGTCATTCTCCAACTCAAGCATGGAACCCTGTCTAGAGAAGAACTGGGAGCCATCGCTCGCCTTGTTTCAGGCGCGGTCGACGAACTGAAGCCGGAAGACGTGGCGATTGTCGATGCGGACTCGAACCAACTGCTTGGCCATAGCGGCAACTCCGCGGATGAAGGCGACGGAATCGATCAGGAATTGACCCGACGCCTGATCTCAACGCTTGGACCCATTGTCGGCGCCGATCGGATTCGCGCGACGGTCAATGTGGAGTATGAGACCGGCAGCAGCGAAGAGAGCCAGGAAAAATACGATCCAGCAGTAAGTGCCGCGCTCACTACACAGCACACGGAGGAAAACACGGGTCCGGGTTCGGCGATTGGCGGTGTGCCAGGAACGTCGAGCAACGTGCCAAGCGCGAAAGGCAGTGCCAGCGCCGCAACAATGAAGGAGATGAGTCAGTCTTCAAAGACCGATAACAACACGTACGGAGTGAACAAGACGACCCGCCATGTTATTGAACCAGCTGGAGGAATTCGGCGGATGACGGCGGCAGTGGTTTTGGATGACGCAGTGGAGCGCAAGCAGATCAACGGCAAGTGGGTAGAAGTTTCGCGCAAGAGGCAGCCCGACGAATTGAAGTACATGAGCGAACTTGCACAGGCGGCCATTGGATTCAACAGCGCTCGAGGGGACCAAATCAGTGTTCAAAATCTTTCATTCGACCGCGGGATACCGGCGGACGCTGAACCTCCCACGTTTGCCGAGAAGGCGCGGAAGGGGATGGACGATTTTTCATCCGTGATTCGCTACGGAGTGCTGCTGGCACTTTTCTTTCTTGTGTATATGTTGATGATCAGACCTATTCAGCGGCGTGTTCTCGCGCCTCCACCTCCGCTCTTGGCATCAAGCAAGGTTGCTTCGCCCAATGAAGCAACGCCGGCAGTTGCAACACCCGAATTCGCCGCTACGCTTGCGCAGCGTTCGCTTGCGCTGAAGAAGCAACTGTCCGATTTTGTATTGGCCGAACCTGAGCACAGCAGCACCGCCGTACGTGCGTGGTTGCGGGAAGAGGCGCAATGATCCAGCAGCCTGAAAAAGTGAAACTCAGCGGCGCCCGCAAGGTTGCGATACTTCTTACGCTCATTGGCGAAGACTCTGCAGCAGCGCTCATCCGCCATCTGGACGGAGATGAGCTACAGCGCGTTGCTGATGAAATTGCAAATTTAGGCGACGTTCCACTGGACATCTCGGTACAGGTGATTGAAGAGTACAGGCGGATGACCCAGGCGCAAGATTCCCTCAGCAATGGTGGGCATGAGTTGGCTCGACGGCTTCTAAAGAAGGCCTTCGGGGACACTGAGGCCGAGAACATTCTGCAAAGACTTACGAAGGCCCGCGAACTGAAGCCCCTTGAGGCGTTGCAGCGAGCCGATCCACAAAAGCTCGCAAAATTTCTGGAGAGCGAGCATCCTCAGACGATCGCACTTATTCTTGGCCAGCTTGGGGATCAGCAAGCTTCTGCTCTTTTGATGTGCCTTCCTAATCAGATTCGAGGCGAAGCGGTGAAGCGGCTCGCGAGCCTTAGACGGTTCTCGCCAGAGATGGCGGAGAGAGTTTCGACCATTCTCAGCGAACGGCTGAAGACGGTTGGAGAGCAGGGACAGCAAACCTATTCCGGGTTCCAAAGCGTTGCCGACATTATGAACTGTATCGATACGACGGTTGCGCGGGAGATTCTCGAGAACATTGAAAATGCGGAGCCAACGCTTGCGCTCAGCATCCGAGATTTAATGTTTACGTTTGAAGATCTTCTGCAAGTTGGCGAAGCGCATATTCGCGAGCTCACGGGATCGATCGACAAGAGAACTCTGGCAACAGCACTCAAGGGGACGGGGGAGGATCTAAAGAATCACTTTTTCCGGACCATGTCGTCGAGGGCCGTGGATATGCTCAAGGAAGACGTGGAATTACTTGGCCCCGTGCGCAGCAAAGATGTTATGAAGGCACAGTCAGAGGTTGTGGCCATCGCGCGCCAACTTGAGGCCGAAGGCAAGATCGTATTGAAAGGCGAGGCAAATGAAGAATTTCTCGTCTAGCAAGTTGACTGGCACGGCCGTATCCATTCCGGTCAAGTCCTTCACCTATCGGGATATTTGCGACCAAGCTGAGACCAGCGCCGATGAGACGGACCATGCAGGCCGCGCTGGTGAGCAAAAGGGCGATCGCAAGGCGGAGCCGGGTCCGTCAGCACAGGAAATCAACGACCTGCTAGTTCGGGCTCGCGCAGAAGGGGCGGCCGAGTCGGAGGGACGTCTGCGCGCTGAGTATGAAAGCAGGTCACAGAGAGAGGCTGGGAAGATCCGTGAGGCGCTTGACAACTTTCGGGCAGAACGGAAGAACTATTTCTCCCGTGTCGAATCCGATGTAGTTCATCTGGCGTTGTCGATTGCAGCGAAGATTCTGCATCGTGAAGCGCAGGTGGATCCACTCCTGGTTGCTGCATTGGTTCGCGTTGCAGTGGAAAAGCTTCACGATGGATCGAGTGTTTCAGTGCGGATCTGTCCAGCAAGCGCAGAAAAATGGCGCGACTCCCTGGCTAGTCCTCTAAACGGCTCATCGATTGCAATCATTGAAGACGCTCATCTGGAACCCGAGGAATGCATTCTCGAAACCGACCTGGGTTCGGCAAACTTCAGCATTGATGCACAACTTAAAGAGGTTGAGCAGGGATTCTTCGACTTGCTTGCACAGAGGCCCACAATCAAATGAACGATTCGCAGCAATTGAATGCCTCGCGGCCCCTTGCTCCATACTTCGATCGACTTGATCGAGGATCAACCCTTCGCTGGCGCGGACGTGTGCTGCAAGTGGTTGGCAACCTTGTTGAGTCAGAGGGACCGTTCTGTTCGATCGGAGAATCCTGCGAAATCATCAATGCGAGGGGCAAGAAATATTCCGGCCAGGTGGTTGGCTTTCGCGGTTCGACAATGCTTTCGATGGCAGTAGAGAATCCGCAAGGCATCCGCTTTGGAGACCGGATCGCGGCATGGGGCACCCGGCCTTCGATTCGAGTTGGCGACGACCTTCTGGGCCGGGTGATTGACGCAACCGGCGCTCCACTTGATTCGAAAGGCGAGTACCGCGGCGAACGTTCGGTTTGGGTAGATGGGTCAGCGCCTCTACCGCTTGACAGGGTGCCAATCCGAGAGCCACTCGGTTGTGGCATCAAGGCTCTAGATGCATTCGTTACGTGTGGGCGGGGGCAGCGGATCGGCATTTTCGGCGGCAGTGGTGTTGGCAAGAGCACTCTGCTGGGAATGATGGCCCGTGGCACGAGCGCCGACATGACAGTTCTTGCGCTTGTTGGCGAGCGCGGACGAGAGGTTGGAGAGTTTCTTGAGGTGATTGGCGACGAGGGTCGAAAGAGATGCGTTGTGGTGGTTTCCACTTCCGATCAATCCCCTCTGTTGCGCTTGCGCGCGGCATTATCTTCCACAGCGATTGCGGAATACTTTGCAAGTCAAGGAAAGAACGTCTTGCTGGTGGTCGACTCTTTGACTCGATTTGCAATGGCGCAGCGCGAGATAGGGTTGGCCGCCGGTGAGCCGCCGACAGCGAAGGGCTATACACCATCAGTGCTTAATATGCTTGCGCGACTCGTGGAGCGTGCTGGCTGCTTCAAGGGCGGAAGCATCACGGCTTTTTACACAGTGCTGATGGAAGGCGACGATCAGCAGGACCCGGTCGCCGATACCGTGCGATCCTTGCTCGACGGCCACGTGATCCTAGACAGAAACCTGGCAATGCGTAGCCATTATCCACCCATCTCGGTGCTTGAGAGCTTGAGCCGGCTGATGCCGCAAATTACTTCTGAAGCGCATATGCAGAAGACAAAGGCCCTTCGACTGCTCCTTGCTTCCTATGTTCGTTCAGAAGACTTGATTCGCATCGGGGCCTACCAAAAAGGCGCTGACCCAACCCTTGACCGGGCAGTGGAAATACTGCCTCAACTCAATGGATTCCTTCACCAGCGTCCAGAACAGATCGTCACTTTTCCATCCGTCGTAAAAACCCTTCTTGAGGTACCGAGTTGATATGGCATTTCAATTCGCATTAGGTACGGTGTTGCGGGTTCGCGGAATTGTTGAAGAGCAGGAAGAGCGCATGCTTCAGAAGATCCAGTCTGAAATATCGCAGACCCTGGAATCCATCGAGCGCGTGGATGCAAAGATTGCGGGATCGGAAGCCTTGCGCCGAAACGATGTCTTCAAGCGCTATCTCGGACGCAATCTTCATGACTCATACGCGGAGATGAAAGAGCTCAAGAGCGTTCGGAAGGATCTCGAGGAGCGCATCAAGAAACTCGAAACGCTTCGACAGAAGCAACTCAACATCTATGAGGCAGCAAGGCGCGATCGCGAAATGCTCACGGATATGCAAGATGTGAAGCGGAGCGCGTATGACGCCGATGTGGCTCGAACCGCTCAAAAGACACTCGACGACAACTACATTGCGCGAAGAGGCCGCAGTTGACGCCGCGCATAGAAGGTCTAGGAAAGCTCGTCACAAGTTCAGCGCTGCCGCCTGGTGATTATTGCAGGGGCTAAAGCCCGCTCATCTTGTTGACCTTACCGGCACGACTGAAGTCGTGCCCTGTTACAGAGCCAGTTGTGCAGAGATTCCAGCGAGCCGTGCAGAGATTCCGTAGATTTGCATAAACAAAATTAGAAACGAAGAGACGAGCTTGCGTGGCCTTCAACTTATGCGAGCTTCCAATTCATGTGGATCGGGTTGCCGTCGGTCTAAGACATAGTCTTAGCGCCAATATCAACGCTCTTGATCACCGCTCTTGCTTCCGGAAATACGTTCTCACTGTCTGCCTCGGTGAAATGGCGCTCCTTGCTCTTGAAGACTGCCACCGGAGATGCATCTAGACGGTTTGCATTCGCAAGGACCGGGCATTGTTTGCCTAGTGATGATCCGGCAAATCTTGCCTGTTTGGGATTGAGGATCTGACGACGGCGCGACGCATGACGACTAACCTGCTGATTCTACGTAACAATCGGTGCTGCTTTATCGACAGGGAACGCGCAATGTTTGGCCAATGAAGTGCCATATAACAGGCGTGATGATGAAAGCCAGTTTCGATGCGACGCTCTTGGCGCCTGGGCTTCAGGCTCCCGGGCTTACGCGGTCTTCGGCGGCCCCTCAGGCGATCGACCAGATGTTTCAGGGATTCGGCGCGTCATTGGCTGCGGCTTCAAAAGCAGGGTCGCAAGCCAATAATGCAAATGACAACGGCTCCAAGTCTGGGCTTCGAGAGAATATGTCGTCAGGAGATGAGACAGAGCCGAGCGCAGCGACAAATAGCTCAACTGGCCCGTCGCCTGCATCAACGCAGGCCGTGCTCCCACTACAAGCAACGCCGGCACAGGGTACGCAACAGACGAATCTCATCTTCTCGGCGGTAAAGTCGCTCACTTCGAATTCACCCAACATCGTCGAAAGTGCTCCTGTTGAACTTGCAGCAGACGAATCGGGATCGCCTCAGAGTTTGAGTCCGAATTCAATCCTAAATCCCGGTCTCTCTGGAACCGGAAGCTCGTCATCGAGCACGGCGGTTAGTATGCGGTCTTGGAGAATTTCCGGCGACACGACAAGTATCAAATGGAGTGTGCCGAAGGGTGCGGGCCTCACTAGTGCCATAGCTCAACCCTCAGTTCCCAAGGCAATCCTTGATCTGGATGCTGGTGCAGCCCCGAAGCCGAACGTGAGCGCAGTTGTCAGCGTGTCTTCAAGTTCAGTGCCAAATCAATCGGGAAGAGCCGCAGCCAAATCCAGCTCTCGATCGATTCCGAACTCAATCAACACCGTACTTGCAGAAACTTCTCAGGCTCCAATCTCTAGTGCAGTTCCGAACACAGTCCCTCAAGTTCCATTCAATCTCGACTCACTCTCTGCGTTGCCGATATCGAGCAACACAGGAGAGGACGAGGCGGCGCCCACGAAGCGAAGTGCGGTCACCGCGGATGGTTCATTACAGCCGGCAGCCTCCGATGTGGCGCGGGGAATGATTTCAAGTGCAGGCCTGGACGGTGGTTCGAGTGCGGCCATCCTCATGCCCTCAACGAACATGCCAGTTCAGTTCCTAGATGTTTCGCCCAAAGCAAGCGCGGCGACCAATTGGAATTCAGTTCACAATGCGGTTGCAAGCGGCTCGCAGATTTCGATGTCCAGTACGTTTCCGAATCCGACGGTTCAGACGTCTTCAAATCAGGCCCCGGCGCTCCGGTCCGCGCTGAGTGGGACGGGGGACACCAGAGCTTCACTTATTCAGAGCTCGGTGGGTGGGACGGAGAACAACGCAGCTTCTGTTATGCAGAGTTCAAGCGCCTCTCATGATGAGGTCCAAAATGCAGCCCCCGATGCAGCGATTGATTTTGACCAGAAGGGATCTCAGAACCATTTCGCGAGCGCAGCCGACTTTACGCCTTCAAAGGTAGCGTCAACTGAACCCTGGAATACTACGGTCTACACAAGCGCCCCGGCAGCTACCAGCAGAGGCCTATCAAACCTTGTTACCCCCACAGGAGCTCTGCCTACTCTAAATGCAGGAGCAACCGGAGCAGTTAGTCCAACTGAGACGGCCACCGCGATTCAGAACCCAATCCAGGATATTGCCGTTGACCCTTTGCAGAATCTGGTCCCAAAGGCAATGTTGGATTCACTCGTAAAGAGTGTCCTTGGCGCATCCACAAGCCTGGCGTCGAATGAATCGAATCATTCAGCGTTCAAAACAAGCTCAGCCGCCACTCCGACTGCAGCAGTTCAGGCTCCGTTGAATTCGACCCCGGTCTCAGTTCTGCGGTCAGGTCTTGTCGCGGGAGTCAGGGCTGCGGTTACATCGACATTCAGCGCCACTTCCGCAGGGCATTCTACCGCTTCGTCGGCTGCGTCCGGTCAAGGCGCAACCCCAACCGTCCTGGGCGTTCAAGCAACTGTTACCGAAAAGCAAGCACAGCGGGCTGTGCCAGCTCTTGGATTGCCGGTCGTGGAACAAGCTGTTGCATCAAGCCTGCAATCGGCTCCAATTTCAAGAGCTTCCGGCATGGCGGACGCCATTGAGAAAGGCGTCGTCAGCGATTCCGCCGGGCTCAAGCCACATGCTCTGTCATCGTCAGCGCAAACAGGATCTCAGCCGAGCGGTCAGGGAACTGGATCGTCAGCCGATCAGAGCCAGGGCTCCACGCCCTCTCAGGTGCAGAGCGCTGCATCAACTCAGACGGGCATCGCAAACCTCCCCGCGCATGTTGCTGAAATGCAAAAAGCAGAGATTTCCTCGCCCGTTCCGGTCTCACAGGGTTTCGGCACGGGCAGCGCATCAGTGGCAAAGCCGGTGTCGAATATTGCTGCCGCCTTACCTGCCGCGCCTCAGGGTCAGCCGGTGATCAACTCCGCAAAGCTCATCCAAAGCATGGGTCAGTCGGAGATGCGAGTCGGCATGCAGTCGAACGAATTCGGCAATATCTCGATCAGCACCTCTGCGACTCGCGACTTGATTTCTGCGCAGATAAGTGTCGATCACGGTGAACTGGCCAAGGCACTTGCCGTGCATTTGCCGGAGATGCAGGCAAAGCTGGGAACGAATCAGGCAATGGATGTCCGCATCGATATGAACGGTTCGGCGTCCGGGCAAGGCTCAGGCACATACAGCAGCACTGCCAACGGATCTAGTGACGGGTCGCGTGGTGAGAGGCAGCAATCCGGCGGAGAAAGCTCAAGCAATGCAGTGAGCGCGATTGACGAGCGGCAGTTTTCACCTGCTGTTGCAACAGGAATCGGGCTGGGCGGCAACACCTCTCGACTCGACATTACGGTCTAGGAAGAGATTGGAATATCAACGCATTTCAGGAGGAACGGTCATGAACATGGTTTCAGCCAACTACACAATGCCAACAGTGCTCAGCGCTCTTCGGCCAGCTGCTAATTCCGCGAAGGCTGCTGCGACGAACGCCAGCACGTCCGGGACGACCGGCACGAGCAGCTCGACGTCAAACGGCACGGGAGCGAGTTCGTTGGGAACTACATTTCTGAGCCTGCTGGCGCAGGAACTGCAAAACCAAGACCCCACGGCTCCCGTGGATCCAACAGCCATGGTCGGCCAGATGATCTCTCTGAACCAACTGGAGCAGCTCATCGGCATCAATCAGACCATCACCGGCGTCTCCGCCTCTTCAAGCACGCCAGCGACGGCTGCGGCGCAAGCAGCGGGAACAACCGCTATTGGCACCACGCCCGCGGTTGCAGCCACAGGCGCGTCCAGCGCGTTATCTCCTCTGGCTTCCACAACGGCGACTGGTCAGTTGCCGTTCAACCCTACCACGATGATGCCTCTTGGCTTCGGTAATACCGGTGCAATGGCGGCTTCCATCAACTCTTCTCTCAACCCAGCAACCATGGGCCTTTCCGGCTCAAATGACAGCACCTCAGGAGGAAAGTAATGGGATCATTTGCAGCACCACTGTCCGGACTTACTGCAGCCCAAGATCAGCTGCAATCTGTTTCCAATAACCTGGCCAACATCGATACCGATGGATACAAGGACCAGACACTGACCTTCAGCGATATCTTTTCGCAGACCAACGTCACGAACGGAAGTGGCGATCCAATCCAGACCGGGGCAGGCGTTTCGGTCTCATCCACGGTTTCCAATTTCACCGAGGGTAATCTGGACGCAACCGGAACAGCATCGAATATGGCTCTTTCTGGAAATGGATTTTTTGTCACTCAAAGCGGCAATGGCCCTTTGAACTACACTCGCTCAGGCGACTTCACGACCAACAACGCTGGACAGCTGGTCACCCCAAGCGGGGACTTACTGCTTGGCTATCCGGCAGTCAACGGAGTCGTTAATACTTCAGGGACTCTGGGGCCGTTGGCAGTCGGCGGTTTGACCAGCCCGCCTGTAGAGAGTACGACCATTGGCATTTCGGCCAATCTGGATTCAGAGACTGCTGTTGGAGGTACTTCCAGCAGTTCGCTTGCGATCTACGATTCCCTCGGAGCATCTCATACGCTGACGGTCACTTATACCATGACAGCGCCCAATACCTGGGGGTACACGGT
>Ga0302319_10013793_pt1 | contig 15129 bp, 9 predicted proteins | sample Bog_T0_2_FD_203319 | JGI IMG/M metagenome (GOLD analysis project Ga0302319, IMG submission 203319) | Peat permafrost microbial communities from Stordalen Mire near Abisko, Sweden - Bog_T0_2 | ecosystem: Environmental > Terrestrial > Soil > Wetlands > Peat | place: Sweden: Abisko, Stordalen Mire... | reverse complement strand
CCTCCAAGACAGCAGGCGGGACGCCTGCGCTACTTTTATATGAAACCCACCAAAGCCCCCTCCGCCCCCCGAATTCTCACCACCACCGTGGGTTCCTATCCGGTTCCCGACTGGCTGGTGGCGCTGCCCAGCGAACAGGCGGTGATCGATGCGACGCGCGTCATCTTCGACCTCCAGCGCGAGGCCGGCATCGACCTGCCTACGGATGGCGAGCTGTACCGCTTCGACATCAATCATCCCGACACCAACGGCATGATCGAGTACTTCATCCGTCCGATGGCCGGGGTGTCGTCGGTGGTGGGTCGCACCGCCGGCGAGGAGTTTTCGCGGCAGTCGGCGATGAAATTCCGCCGGAAACCGGCGGGCATCGTGGCCGGCGCGCTGGGGGAGGGGGGGCTCAACCTGGCGGCGGATTGCCGGCGCGCCGCGGACGTGGCGCGAGGGCCCTTCAAGTTTACCGTGACCAGCCCGTACATGCTGGCGCGGACGCTGCTCGACCGCTACTACGGTGATTTTGAGAAGCTGACCCTGGCGCTGGCCGATGTGCTCGCCGAGCAGGTGCGCGGGCTACCCTGCGCCTGCGTCCAGGTGGACGAGGCGAACATCCCGGGCAACCCGGGGGACGCCCCGCTGGCAGCCCGGGCAATCAACCGCGTGCTGGACGCCGTCGACGCCGGCACCGAACGCGCTGTCCATTTCTGCTTCGGGAATTACGGCGGCCAGACCATCCAAAAGGGGTCCTGGCGCGCATTGACGAATTTTCTCAACTCCCTCCATACCGGCCATTTCGTGCTGGAGCTCGCCCACCGCCCCAAGAGCGACCTGGACGCGCTGAAGGACATCGACCGAAAGATCAGCCTCGGCGTCGGCGTGATCGACATCAAGGTCAACCACGTGGAAACCGCGGACGAGGTGGCGGCGCGAATCGAGGCGGTGGAGAAGAAAGTGGGGCCCGGGCGGGTGCGCTGGGTGCACCCGGACTGCGGATTCTGGATGCTGAAGCGCTCCATTGCCGACGCCAAGATGCACGCCCTGGTCGCCGGCCGGAACAAGTACCTCGGCATGGGATAGCTGATGTTGAACGGGAAGCGCGGGAAGCATTGGCGGCATCCCCGCTTTCTTCCCGACCTTCCCGATCTTCCTGTTCAAATAAGGCTCACCGGATCGGCCCGAACTCGTACTGCAGTGTCCACTCCCGGCTCTCACCGGGGGCGAGCTCGGTGATTAGGTACGGCTCGATCGACCAGGTGTTGCCATTGCCCCAGACGGGACAGAGATCGGGGACGAAATCGGTCGCGAACCTGACGTACGCGAGCCGGGGATGGGACAGCGTCACCTGCAACGGCACCCGGGGGGGCACCTGCAGCAGCTGGAAGTGGCCGTCGTTGAGCCCCGTGAACCTCCGCTTGAAGGTCAGGCGGCCGCGGGGGTCCAGCGCAAATCCGGGATTTTCGTCGCAGCCGTAGCCGGGCGGCAGGTCGCAGGTGAGGACCCCGTCGGCCAGCGCGAAGAATGGGTGGGCAAACCAATGCAGCGGCAGGGCGCGACCGCCACGGTTGTCCAGGCGCGAGGTGGAGATGAGGGTGCGGCCGGCCAGCGTCACCCGGCGGGCCAGACGGCACTCCCAGCCGAGGGCGGACTGCCGGGTGTGGAACTCGAGCGTCCGGTCATCGCCGGAAATCTCCCACCCGCAGGGCCGGTCCACGACCGGGCTGCCGTCCGCTCCGGGTGTCACCTCGCCGACCCCGAGCACGAGCCCGCGGCCACCGACCAGGGTAAGGGGGAGCTGGGTCGGCCACGCGGCGTGGCGAAAGGACTCCGGGGCGCCCTGGCCGTTGAATGGCCGCGGATCCGGGTTTGGCCACTCCGGGCCGGTGAATAGGTCGCCGCCCTGGGCGTCCCGGACCTGCCAGATATAACCTCCCCAGCAGAATCGGGTTCCGAGGTGCCTCTGCTCCGCCGGATTCGCCGGGTCGAGCAGGGCTACGGCCAGCGCCTCGTTGGCCAGGTGCAGCATCGCTCCTACTGGATGCGCTGCACCCGGATCCTCGTGTTCTTGCCTTCGACGATCAGGTCGTATTCCCCCATCGGCCGCGGCTGAATCTCGACGGCCTTGCCCTTCAGTTCGTAGGGAATGTAGTCCATGCCTTCCCAGACCTGCCGGTTGTCCAGGATGAAGCGGTTGCTGCTCACCCAACCGACCACCTGGGCCTTGAGCACGGGCTCGTCGCGCCAGTCGTTGTGGAGATCCGGCAGGCCGAAGTGATCGTACCAGCTGCCGCCCGAGCTCCCGGCGTTCTTGCTGTTGTCGGCGGCCACCTGGGCGGCGCGCGCCTGGGCGGCTGCCACCGCGCGGGCAGTGGCGTCCTTGGATGCCTGGTCGACGGTGTGCGCATAGTGGCGGGTCAGGGCGGAGTCCACGATGGACAATTGATCCGGCGTGAGCCCGTCCAGGCCGGAATGGGCCCACTCACTGGGCGTCATGATCTGCTTGATTCCGGGGAAGTCGTCATCGGCGAGCGCCACCGAGGCCAGGAGGAAGAGCACGAGGATGGGGCGGAGTCTCATAGGGGCCGAGAATGGCACGGCCGCGAGTCGAATACAGCTCAAAAGTGGACCAGCCTCACTCTGAAATGAACTCGGAGGTCGAATTCTGGGCGGAGATGAGGGATGCGAACACGCCGTGCTGGGCCACGAGGGAGGCGTAGCTGCCCTGCTCGACGATGACCCCTTCGTGCAGCACGATGATCCGGGTGGCGTTCCGGATCGTGCTCAGGCGGTGGGCGATGGTGATGACCGTGCGGTTGCGGGACAGCCGGTCGAGCGCCTCCTGGATCAACCGCTCGCTCTCATAGTCCAGGGCGGAGGTCGCCTCGTCGAGGATCAGCACGGGCGGGTTGCGGAGGATGGAACGGGCAATGGCAATGCGCTGGCGTTGGCCCCCGGAGAGCGAAACCCCCCGCTCGCCCACCGGGGTCTTGAATCCCTCCGGCATCCGCCGGATGAACTCCTCGGCGTTGGCAAGCCGCGCGGCCTCGCGCACCTGCTCGTCCGTGGCGTCGGGCTTGGCGAAGCGGATGTTGTCGCCGACCGACCCGGAGAGCAGGAGGCTGTCCTGCATCACGACCGCCAGCTGCCGGCGGATCCAGCGCATGTCCCATTCCGCCTGGGGCACGCCGTCGATCAGGATGCGCCCGGCCGTGGAGGCGTACAGCCCCAGCAGCAGGTTGGTCAGCGTGCTCTTGCCCGATCCGGAGGGGCCGACGAAGGCGATGTGCTCGCCGGGGCGGATCTTCAGGTTGAAGTCCCGGATGACGGTCTTGTCGGGGGCGCTGGGATAGAAGAAGGACACGTGGTCGAACACGATTTCCCCGCGGATGCGCGCCTCGCGCCGGGTGCCATGCCAGCCCTCGACGTAGCGCGAGTCGATCAGCTCCTTGATGCTGACATAACCCTCCTTGGCGGCGAAGTAGGGGTCGCTCATGCTGATGAACATGTTCACCGGCATGATCACGTAGCCGAAGCCCGCCATGAAGGCGATCAGCGTGCCGATGGTCAGGTGCCCCTTGATCGCCAGGATGGCGCCGCCCGCGACCACGATCATCGAGATCACCTGGATGCCGACATAGACGTACGTGCCGAAAAGCGCGTTGACGTAGGACTGGTCCACCCGCGTCCGCGCGAAGGACTGGCTGCTGCGGTCGAGTTCCTCCTCCGCCTGCTTCTCCTCGCCGAAGCTGCGGACCAGCCGCAGGGCGGAGATGTACTCCGAGGCGGTGCCGGTGAGTTTCTCCTGCGCCAGCCGGTTCTGGGTGTTCACGGCCTGGATCCGCCCGAAAAAGTAGAATTTGGCGACGCCATAGACGGGCAGCACGAGCAGGAGGATGAGCATCAGCTTCCAGCTCATCCAGGTCAGCATGGTGAAGACGCACCCGGCCATGAGCAGGTTCGGGAACAGCTGGGTGAGGACGGCGTAGAGCAGGGTCTCGACCTTCTGGGTGTCGAAGGCGTATTTCGACAGCAGGCGCCCCGTCTTCTGCTGGTCGAGATAGCTGAAGCTGAGGAACTGCAGCCGGAAGAAAATGCGGCTGCGCAGCTCCGCCATGAGCTGCGACATCGTCTTCGCCACCTCGCGCGCCCCCCAGACGGAAAAGAGATAATGCACCAGCATGCAGACGACGAAGAGGCCGCCCAGCCGCAGGACGCCGGGCACCTCGCCCCGTTTCACGGGCCCGTCGATCATCTGCTGGAAAATCCAGGGCGCCGGCGCCGCGGCCAGGCTGCGCGCCAGCGAGAGCGCCCCGCCGCGGAGGTGCCGGCGCCGGGTGGCCCACAGGTAGCCGAGCAGGGTCGATTGTTCGATGGGATCGGCGGTGGGCATGGCTCAGTCGGGTGCGGAACTTTGGTCAGGCACGCGGGGACGCAGGCGCGGCCTACGGTTTCCGGCGCGGCGGGGCCATCCCGCCATGCAGGGCGGCGTAGAACGGGTCGCCGGGGACGATGGAGCCGCGGGCGACCGCGGCTCCCGTGAAAGCGGACTTGTAAAGGGCGGTGAGAAACTCGAGCGTGCGCCGCGCCTCGGCTCCCCCGGTGGTGGGCGGCGGGACCCCCTCGTCCATGTTCTGCACCAGCTCCTGCAGCTGGGCGGCGTGGGTCGAACCGACGTCGTCCGGGAAGGCCTCCCAGTCCCGGGCCAGGTCCGGATCGGCGGACGGGGCGGCGGTGAAGCGCCAGTTCTCGCGCTGGTAGGCGTAAAGGTGGGTGAGCTCAACGGTCGCCTGCTCGCAGTCGAGGCGAAGGTAAGTCTCCTGGCGCGGGCAGACCGTGCTGTTGACGATGGAGGCGCGCGCGCCGTTCGCAAACTTGACCAGGGCCATCGAGACGTCCTCGACCTCGATCCGGTGCAGCAGCGTGTCGGCCACCGCGCGAATCTCGTCCCAGTCGCCCAGCAGGTGCAGCAGATGGTCCATGGTATGGATCCCCTGGCTCATGGTCGGGCCGCCGAGTTCCGTCGCCCAGCGCCCGCGCCAGGGCACGGCATAGTAGGCGGCGTCGCGGTACCACAGCGTGTGGCAGATGGCGACGAGGGGGCGCCCAAGGCGGCCCGCCTGGAGCAGCCGGCGCACATGCCGGTGGGAGGAGGCAAAGCGCATCTGAAACACGGAGGCCGTGAACCGCCCGGCGCGGGCCTCCGCGGCCTGGATCCGGTCGAGCTCGGCCAGCGAGGCGCAAAGCGGTTTCTCGCACAGGACCCAGGCGCCGGCCTCCATGGCCGCGATGGACAGGGCCGCGTGCAGCGACGGCGGGGCGGCGATCAGGACGAGGTCGGGTTGCTCCGCGGCGAGGGCCTCCGTGAAATCGCCGTAGGCCGCGGGAATGCGGTGCCGGGCGCAGAAGTCGCGCGCCCGCGCCAGGTCGATGTCGACGGCGGCCGCCAGCACGACGCGGCCGGCGGTCGACTCGACCGCGCGGACGTGGGCATCGCCGATGCCGCCAGTGCCCACGAGGAGGGCGCGATAGGTCCGGTTCAATCGCGCGGTCCTCAGCAGATCCGTCCACGCTTCCCGACCGCCCCATGGGCGGCCGGGCTGGCGCCGATCCAGCGCTCGTCGATCGGGTCGCTCGCCCGCTGGTAACGGCTGTCGCTCGAGATCCGCAGGCGGTTGCCGCTGGCGTTGTCGAGGGACGCATGCACGGTGAACATGCCGAAAGTCAGGAAGTCGCCGGCGGCGAACTCCGCCGTCAGCCAGCGGCCGCCGAACTTGTCGCGCACCATGGGCGGGTTATGGGACAGCGTGCCGGTGAAGCTCCATCGGCCGGCCCGGGCGGCGTCCGCCTCCGCCGGCTTGTTCGCGCAATAGGCATCGACGTCGCGGTAGACGTAGCGCTCGAGCAGGTCCATCCGGCGGTGCGAACCCTCGAGCACCATCAGGCCCCCGAGCTCGAAGGAGACGTCGCCGTAGGGCACCCAGCACGTCATGTGCCGGTGCGTGCCGCGCCCCATGTAGGGCAGGTCGCAGTGCGGGTTGGTGCCCCGGCCCGGCGGGATCGCCCGCAGCCAGGTATAGTCGTAGTGCCGGATCTCCTCGCCGTAGAACTGGCGGTAAAAGTCGACCAAACGCCCGGAATAAAGCAGGCGCTGGACGGCCGCGTTGCCCACGGTGATCTCGGGCCGGAAGGACGCGTTGGCGGCATTGGCCTGGTAAATGGCGTCGATCGCCGGGTAGCGCGCATCAAGCATCCCCGCCGCCGCCAGGCGCTCGGTCAGGCTTGCCCGCGCCGCGAGCACCTCGTCGCGGTCGAGGTAGCCCCGCATATAGAGGTACCCGTCCTCGGCCTGCCGGCGGCGCAGCTCGGGAAAGTCGTCCGCGGCGTCGGAGGAGTCGCGCAGGATGCCGAACTTGTCCTCGCCCAGGTCGAGGGGGTGGCCCCAGGAAGTGATCGCCGGGACGGTCGTCGTGCTCATGGGCAGTCAAGATACTCCGGGCGGGGGAGCCGTCAACTTTCCGTTTCCGCATCGAACTTCGGCCAGACCGTGCCGGGGTTCGGCCGCCACATGATGTCCTGCGGGATCCGCGGCGCGCGGTGCCGGTACCGCTCCATCAGCCGGAGCTTCCGGCGCAGCAGCTGCGGAAGATTCTCTCCGTAGAAATAGGTGTTGTCGCCGACCGCGGAGACCGCAATCACGTCGGTCCGGCCCGCTTCCAGCAAGTCGATCAGCCCGCGGGTATTGGCCAGTTCCAGGTCGATGGCCGCCTGCAGGGCGCGGGCGTGGCGGCGCCGGGCCGGAGCGGCCTTGGTCCCAAGCCAGCCGTAGACGTGCGCGCACCAGGCGCAGACGTTGCGCAGCGACATGCACCAATGCCGGTAGGCCCGGGCGCGGTCGTGCAGGTCCGCGAACACCGCCCGGGCCCGGGGCTCGGCCGCGGTCGCCGCCGCGCGCACGGCGAGCCGGGCGATCAGCCGGTCCAGCCGGGGAAAGACGCTGCGGTCAAAGCCGCGGACCGCCGCCTCGCCGTGTTCCCGTGAAATCAGGTCGAAGAGCACGTCCTTGCCGAGATCGACGATGCTCGGATTGTTGTACTGGAAGCAGCCCTGCTGCTCGTAGTAGGCCCGCTCCGGGGCCGGGATGGCCTCGATGTCCGGCACGATCGGCCGGTCCCAGGTGCGCTGCCAGCAGAAGCCGAACCCGGTGAAGAGCGGGACCGTCGGCTGCCAGCTCACGGCCTCCTCGAAGGCGTCCCAGGCGGCGACCAGCGCCGGGGCCGCGGCGGCGCCGACCCACGCGGCGGCCTGGGCGAGGAGAATTTCGGCCACGGGCGTACGCGGGAAGAATTGCGCCGCCCGGATCGCCGCCGGATTGGGCCACCACGGCGTATGCTGCGGATGGGCGAGCCCGCCGAGTGCACTCGCCCGGACGAGGCCGGTGGCGCGCATGGACAGCAGCTTGCGATGCAGGGCGCGCGGGAAGGGAATGCCCAGCAGGGGCTCATGATTCATCACCGGGCCCGACGAGTAGTGCAGCACCGGCTCGATGCCGCGGGCCCGCGACTCCCGGAGGACCGTGCGCTCGGCCGGGTCCATCTCCGTGTGAAACACCGTGCCGGCGACGCCCAGCTGCGCGGGATAGCGGGGATGGGCGTAGGGCAGGGAATAGCCGCGGACGAGCAGGGACGGGGCCTCCCAGCTGACGTGCGATCCCATGCCCGCCTTGATCGCCTCGTGCTCCATCTTGAACGGCTCGATGCGCAGGATCACGTCGAAGTCGGGATTGGTCTCGGCGGCGGCGGACTGCAGGTTGCGGAGGAAGCGCGCGATGCTCGCTCCGGCGGCGGCGGCCACCTTGTCGTGATTGCGCCACTCGCGGATCATGTACGGGCCGCCGTTGCGGCCGACGTAGAGCGAGGCGGTGTGCTCAAAGCCCGCGCCGCTGTCGTTCGACCAGACCGAGAGGTAGGACAGGCCGGGCACGGCGCCGATCAGCTGCCGGATCGCCGAGCGATAGTGGGCCTGCGACACGGGATGATCCTGGGCGAGGCAGTATCGGGGCAGGCGGGAGCGGAAGGGATGATCGACGCGCGCCCCGCGCAGCGTCGGATACTTCTGGAAAAAGCGCTCGGGCAGGGATCGGGGCTCGAACATGCAGCAGCCGGGCCTCAGGCCGTACTTGCGGCCGAGCTCGGCCAGGTGCTGCAGATGCCGCAGGTTGGCCTCGAGGTACATGGTCGGCCAGATCCCCGCGGTGAGCGGCGTGGCGATGAAGTGATTGAAGCCCGGGGCGTAGGTGTAGAACTGGGGATAGTATTCAAAGGGGACCGTGTCCTCGTAGGGCATGTGCGCCTGGAGGGCATTGACCTCGACGCGGGTGAAACCGGTTTCCGCGAGCGCCGCGACGTAGCGCTCCGGGTCGAAGCCGCGGGCCGACCGCCAGTACTGGGTGTAGCAGCCGTCCCAGTGCGGGCGGTGCCAGCCGAAGCTGGCGGGCAGGAACACTCCCCGCTCCAGGTTGCCCAGCGCTCCCGCAGGCAAGCCGCCCGCTAGCAAACGCACGGCTGCATAGAGCAGGGCGGGCTCGTCGGCGCAGATTTCACCAGCGCCCCCAGCGAGGCGGAGCCAGATCCATCCGGCCGGACTCCGGCCGGCGGCCGGCGGAAGCTTGCACCACCGCCGGCTGGCCAGCGCCACATTGACCCCGCGCCCGGGCCGGGCCGTGGCGCGTGGCGCCAACCCGGCCAGGCGGGCGAGCTCGGCGGCGGCGGTGCGTTCCGCCGGCGCGGCGGCGGCGGGAAAGTTCACCGCGAGGAGGGTCAGGACGGGAGGAAGTTCGGGCATGGGAAAGCCGATCCTGAGGCGGGGGAGAAAAGTGGGGCGAGCATAAAAAGGGTTTTCCTTTCTACTTCCCGATTTTCCCTTACTAATTAATACTTACCAAGTACTACTTTCCGTCGTCTGGTTTTCCCTATGAAAAAATTGCTCGCCGTCGCCCAATTGCTTTGCCTGGCGTGGGTTGGCGCCGCGCAGGGCGAGATGTCCACTGCGCCCGCCTGGCCCGTCGTCAATTTCGACTATGCGTTTGGCTATCCCCACCGCATCACCGTGGCCCTGCCCGACAGCAGCGACAAGACGCTGGTCGATTGCGCGCCCGGGCAGGTCACGCTGTCGTGGACGTACGAGAATTTGCTCTCCTTCCCCGTGTCGACCTTCGACACCCCGCACACCCAATGGCATGTGGTGCTGCGCCCGGAGGTGGACGGGAAGAAGTTCCCGCAGAGTTCCTGGCACCGGGCCGAAGGCTGGCTGCCGGTGCTCGAGGATGTTTTCACCAGCCCCGCGGTCCGGGGCCGCCTGGAAGTGGTGGGCGGTGGGCGCGCGGCCATGGTCCGCATGGAGTTCACCAGCCTCGATCCCACGGCATCCCACCGGGTGGGAATCGATTGCACCGTGCCGGGCGACTGGCTCGGGGTGAACCCGGCGTTCGTCGATCCCACGAACCCCCTGAGCCCGCGCGACGTGCTGCTCGCCGGCTGGAAGGACCGCGCCGACCGCGTGATCATCGCCGGCCTCGGGGCGGAGAGTTTCGGCGGCGGCGATGACACGGTCTATCCCGCCGTCACGCTCCATCCCGGGGAGACGAAGGTCATCTGGCTGATCCGCCCCTATCAGGCGTACCGGAGCATGCTCCCCGAGCTGCGGCGGCGGGATTGGGCGGATGAGTTCGCCGAGAGCAAGGAGACCTGGCGCCGGCTGATCGGCCACAGCAGCCGGCTGGCCCTGCCCGATCCCGGGGTGCGCAACGCCTATTACGCCGGATTGGCGGATATCTTCATCATGCGCGAACCGGTTCCCGGCGGCTACATCGGCACCGAACCCGGCACCGAGATGTATCGCGCGGCCAACCCCATCGAGTCGGCAATCGCCGGCGTCGACCTGATCCAAACCGGCATGAGCGTCGAGGCGGCCGTGGGCTACCGGCTGAGCCTGGACCTCCAGGACTTCGACGGCTGCTGGGCGGATCGGAAGGGCTGGGACCACGACTGCTGGTTTGCCTCGGGTTTCAAGAGCTGGTTCGTCATGGAGCATTATCTCGACACGCGGGATCGCGACTTTCTGGCCAACGTGTTCCCGCGCATGATGGCCAGCACGCGCTGGCAGGGGCGCGCCCGCGCGGGCACGCGCGTGCTCGTCAACGGCCGGCGCACCCTGGACTACGGTCTCCTGCCGCCGGGCATGGGCGATGCGGGCCTGCGGAACGGGAAGAGCCTCTATGGCGTATTCCTGCCGCACAATATCTGGGCGCTTTATGGCGACGAGCAGACCGTGCGCGCCGCGGAATTCCTCGGGCTGACCGCCGAGGCGGCGGAGGCGCGGGCGATCTACGAGGCGGGGCGGACGGACCTGCTCGCGGCCATCCGGGGGGGGGCCATCTCGGAGCCGGGCTACCAGTGGATTCCCGGGGTTGCAGGCAAGACTACGGGCAGCCGCTGGGGCGCGCTTAACGCCGCCTTTCCCTGCCGGCTCCTGGCGCCGGACGACCCGCTGATCACCGGGACCATCCGCCAGATGGAGTCGAAGATGAGCCCCGGGGGAATTCCGATGCACACCGGATGGATGGTGGACGGCATGTGGGTGGCGATCACCGTCGACAACCTGGCCGAGACGCTCCTATTGCGCGGCGACGGCGACGGCTTCGTCAAATACCTATACGCCACGCTCAACCACGGCACCCCGCTTTATTCGTGGTGCGAGGAGCGCGGGCCTGAAAAGGGCGCCAAGGAGACCAGCGGGGACCGACAGCATCTCTGGACTCCCGCCGCCGTGGTTCGGGCCATTCGCGACAGCCTGGTATTTGAAAACGGCGGCACGCTGCACCTGGCGCGCGGCGCCGACCGCTCCTGGCTCCTGCGCGGCCCGGTTGGCGGGGTGGGGTTCCAGACGCATTTCGGCCCGGTGTCCTACCTGCTGACCTACGATCAGGTGGCGGCCCGGATCGAGGGCAGCGTGACCCTGGCGGGCGGTCCCCGGCCGGCCGCCCTTAAGATCCATGTCCGCCTGCCCGGGGGTCTGCGGGTCAAGTCGGTTTCCGACCCGTCGGCCCGCCTCGCGGACGGCGGTCTGACCCTCGAATGGACCAAACCCCCGGGAAACCTCAGCTTCTCGGCGGATGTCGGAAAGTGAACCAGGGATCGGGTTTTACCGCCGCCGCTGGTTTTGGGCGGCCGCCCTGCTCTTCGGGGTCACCGCGATCGCCTACGTCCCAGCGCTCAGGGGCGGGTTTGTCTGGGACGACGACACATTCCTGACCCGCAACCGGATCGTCCGGGCCGCCGACGGGCTCTATCGGTTCTGGTTCACCACCGACCCGACCGACTACTGGCCGGTGACCTCGAGCGTGCTCTGGTTCGAATGGCGGCTCTGGGGCATGAATCCGCTGGGCTATCACGCCGTCAACCTGGGCCTGCACCTGGCGGAGGTTTTCCTGCTCTGGGCGGTCCTGCGGCGGCTGCGATTTCCCGCCCCCTACCTGGCGGCATTCCTGTTCGCGGTGCATCCGGTGAACGTGGAGTCCGTCGCCTGGATCGCGCAGCTGAAAAACCTGATGGCGATGCTGTTTTATCTGCTGGCGATTCTCTTCTTTTTGCGGAGTGACCCCGATCGACGGGGAAGCGGCCGGGCGCCGCTTCCGGAAGCGGCGGAACGCCGCTTCTACCTTTTGGGCGATTATGCGGCCAGCCTACTTTGTTTTGTCCTCGCCATGCTCAGCAAGGGCTCGGTGGCGATCCTGCCGCTGGTCCTGTTGGGAATCGTACTCTGGCGCCGCCCGGCCGGTCGGCGCGACTGCCTGAGGCTTGCGCCCTTCTTTGTGGTTAGCGCGGTCCTGGCCGCCGTGGATGTGTGGTTTCAGAAGCATGGGACCGGGGAGGTGTTCCGCAGCGCGGGCGGGCTGGAGCGGCTGCTGGGGGCCGCCGGGGTCGTTTGGTTTTATCTCTCCAAGGCCCTGCTCCCGCTCAACCTCGTCTTCATCTATCCCCCGTGGCACATCGACGCGGGCGATCCGCGCTGGTGGGCGCCGCTCCTCGCCGCGATGGCTCTCACCGCGATGCTCTTTCGCTACCGGGCGCGCGGCACCCGGGCCGCGCTGTTCGCCTGGGGCTATTTTTGTGCGGCGCTCCTACCGGTGATGGGCTTCACGGACGTGTACTTCATGAAGTTCTCGCTGGTGGCGGACCACTACCAGCATATCGCCATCATCGGCGTGATTGGGCTGGTCGCGGCGGGGTGGGCGAGGTGGGATCTGAAAGGCGGAAGTCGGAAGGCGGAGGACGGAAGTGATCTCAGCGTGCGACCCTCCGCCTTTCGACTTCCGCCTTTCGACTTCCGCCCTTCGACTTCCGCCTTTCCCCGGCTTCTAGCCGGGGCCGTCATCGCTCTCCTGGCGATATTGACCTGGCGCCAGTGCGGGATGTACCGCGACGCCGAGACGCTTTATCGCACCATCCTCAGCCGGAACCCCGATTCCCTGGTGGCCCAGAACAACCTGGGCAATGTCCTGGCGGCGACGGGCCGCCTGCCGGAGGCCATGACCCATTTTGAGGCGGCCTTGCGCATCGACCGGGACTTTCCAGACGCCCACAACAACCGCGGGACGGCGCTGGTGACCCTGGGACGCCTGCCCGAGGCGACGGCGGAACTGGAGGAGGCGCTGCGGCTGCGGCCGGATTACGTCGAGGCGCTCGTCAATCTGGGGAATGTCCGGGAGCGGGAGGGAAGAAAGTTCGAGGCGATCGTCGATTATGAGAAGGCTCTGAAGCTTGAGCCAGGCGACGCCGCGGCCCACAACGACCTGGGCATCGCCCTGGCCGGGACCGGCCAGCCGGCCGCGGCCGTGGCCGAATTGGAGACGGCGCTGCGGCTGAGTCCGGGCTATGCCGACGCCCTCTGCAACCTGGGCAACACCCTGGTCACGCTCGGCCGGGTACCTGAGGCGATCGGCGACTATGAGCAGGCGCTGCGGGCCAAGCCGGACGATGCGGCGGCCCACGCGGCGCTCGGCGCCGCCCTGGCCGACCAGGGGCGCGCGGCCGAGGCGGCCGTCCAATATGCGGAGGCGGTGCGGCTCCAGCCCGACACGCCCGAAACCCGCTACAATCTGGGCCTCGCGCTGGCGCAAAGCGGCCGGCTCGACGAGGCGATGGCGCAGTTTCGGGAGGCGGTGCGGCTGAAGCCGGACTACGCGGAGGCGTGCGCCAATCTGGGAGTGGCCCTCGCCAGCGCGGGCCGCCTGCCGGAAGCGGCGGCCCAGCTTGAACAGGCCGCACGACTCAGTCCCAGGAACGCCCAAATCCACTCCAACCTGGCCGCGGTGCTGCACGCCCTGGGCAGCGAGGACGAGTCACGGGCCGAGGCCGAGGCAGCGAAGCGCCTGGGAGCTGGGCAATAAGCCGCGGCCGTTTGATCGCGGGTGGAGCGCGTTGCCATCTACCGCGCCGGCTCGACGTGGCACGGGCTTCCAGCCCGTGCAGGGGATGACATGGGCTGGAAGCCCATGCCACGACTGAGGAGCGCGTTAGGGACAACGCACTCCACCCTCGGAGTTGCCCAAGCTTGCCCCGGGCGGCAATCCTGTCTGTCATCGGCGGGACGGCATGAGCACGACCACCCAGGCATTGCGTTCGGGTTACTTCGCCCCCGAAGCGGACTCCGCCGCGCTCCGGGACTTTTACCAGGCCAACGGGTATCTGGTCATGACCGGGGCTTTTGGGGCGGCCGAACTGGCGGAACTCCGCGCTGAAACCACGCGGATCTGCCGCGGGGAACGCGGCGCCCTGGCGGGCGCCCCGTCCCTGCCGCCGGAAGCCACGGATGACGCGGTGTTGGGCGCTTTCCTGTGCATCCATTTTCCGCACAAGATCTGCGAGCCCATGCGCGCCACGCTGTTCAACCCGGCCGTGCTCAAGGTGCTCACCGCGGTGATCGGGCCCAACGTGAAGTGCATGCAGTCGATGCTATTTATCAAGGCCTCGGGCAAACCGGGGCAGGCCTGGCACCAGGACGAGGACTACATCCTGACCCGCGATCGCTCCCTGCTCGGCGCCTGGATCGCCCTCGACCGGTCCACGGAGCAGAACGGCTGCCTCTGGGTCATCCCCGGCTCGCATCGGCCGGGCATTCTCTGGGAGCAGCAGTGGCACGGCGACCGGCGCTTCGATTGCGCCGAAGAGTCCGTCGGCTTCCCCTACGGCGACGCCGACGCGGTGCCGGTCGAGGTCGAGGCCGGATCGGTGGTCTTCTTCAATGGCTACCTGCTGCACCGGTCGCTGCCCAACCGGGCGCCGGCCGGCACCTATCGGCGCGCCCTCGTGAATCATTTCTCGAGTTGCGAGACGACGCTGCCCTGGCAAAGGCCGGCGGAGCATGAGTCCGTGGCGAAGACCGACTACCGCGACATCGTGGTGGTGGCGGGCACCGATCCCTATGCCTACAAGGGGCTGAAGGACCTGGCGAAACCCACCGTGCGCCCGAGCGGCGACGGCGGGTGCGCCGACTGGACGACGAAAAGCCTGGCTTACCGCGACGCAGGTCCCCGCGACGGCGACGATGGCTGATCGACGCAGGCTCGCGTTCTGGGCGGCAGCGGTGCTGCTCGTCGGCGTCACGCTGATCGCCTATCTTCCGGCGCTCGGGGGCGGGTTTGTCTGGGACGACGACTCGTTTCTCACCGGGAACAAGTTCGTCAAGGCCGCCGACGGGCTCTATCGGTTCTGGTTCACCACCGACCCGACCGACTACTGGCCGGTGACCTCGAGCGTGCTCTGGTTCGAATGGCGGCTCTGGGGCATGAATCCGCTGGGCTACCACGCCGTCAACCTGGGCCTGCACCTGGCGGAGGTTTTCCTGCTCCGGGCGGTCCTGCGGCGCCTGCGGTTTCCCGCCCCCTACCTGGCGGCATTCCTGTTCGCGGTGCATCCGGTGAACGTGGAGTCCGTCGCCTGGATCGCGCAGCTGAAAAACCTGATGGCGATGCTGTTTTATCTGCTGGCGATTCTCTTCTTTTTGCGGAGTGAATCCGACCAACAGGGGAGCGGTCCCGCAAAGCGGGACCGCTCCCACCGTCCAGGCGATCTTGCCGAG
>Ga0302319_10013791_pt1 | contig 15130 bp, 7 predicted proteins | sample Bog_T0_2_FD_203319 | JGI IMG/M metagenome (GOLD analysis project Ga0302319, IMG submission 203319) | Peat permafrost microbial communities from Stordalen Mire near Abisko, Sweden - Bog_T0_2 | ecosystem: Environmental > Terrestrial > Soil > Wetlands > Peat | place: Sweden: Abisko, Stordalen Mire... | reverse complement strand
GGCTGGCCGCGATGTCTATGCCACCCTGGCCGTCAGTCCCGGAGTGGCCGCCGACACCGGTACTGCGCGCGGTCTCGGGCTCTCCGTCAACGGTCAGCGGCCGGCGTCTTCCAACTTCATGCTGGATTGCGTGGAGAACAATAACACGCTTGTGACCGGCCCGCTCACGGCTCTCGCCCCCGAGATGATTCAGGAGTATCGCGTCTCGATCAGCACTTGGTCGGCGGAGTACGGCCGCACCACCGGCTATCTCGCCAACGCCATCACCCGCGCCGGGGGCGATTCGTGGCACGGAACCGCGTACTTCAACCTGAAAAACGACGCGCTCGATGCCAACGATTTTCAGAACAATGCCCACCTGCAGCCGCGCACCCCTTTCCACGAAGACCAATACGGCTTTCAGACGGGCGGGCCGGTTTGGCGGAAGCGGCTTTTTATCTCCGCCGGTCTCGAACTGTATCGCTCCCGAAGCCAGAGTCCGGCCGTCGCAGTCAACCTCCCGACGAAGCTCTTCACCAGTCAGTTCGACGACCCCGGCGATACCAACCCCGCTGCAGCTCTTTTCGCGAAATTCCCCACGCCGAACACTTCAGCCTCACAGGATTACGTCACCAGCGCAACCGTGCATCCCACGGTTTCCATCAGCCGCGCGCTGTGGCTCGCACGCGCCGACTACGTCTCGGGTAACCACCGCTTCTACCTGCGCGGCGCTATCGACCGCACCGACTGGCCCGACTTCATCTGGTACCCCTACACCCAGTTCAACAGCGGTCTTGAGCAACCGGTCGCCAGCATCGTTGCCGGATATACAGGCACCGTGCGCCCCAATCTCACACACGAAGCCCACGCCGCCTTCAGCCGCGCGACCACACGATGGGATCGGGCACATCCGGAAATCCCCACCCTGATCATCACCAGCACGCTGCTGGGTCCCAACACAGCCCTGACCGATCTCAGCGAACCCACGCTGCTACCTGGCAGCCCCGCTCTTTACGGCCTGCGCAACACGAGCCGAACCGTGGAACTCAGCGACAACTGGCTTTGGACCCAAGGCCGCCACATCGTGAAAGCGGGTGGCGGGCTGTTCGTGCGCAATCCCGACGGGCTCATGACGACGGGACGGGACGGGCGTTACTCATTCAGCAGCATCATCGGTTTCCTGATTGACGAACCCGCCACGTTCACCGCCGCGTTGAGCCGCAGCCTGCTGCCCGGTTTCGCACAGCCCAATTACGACCGGCAGTACCGCAATAATCAATACTTTCTCTTCGCGGAGGATACCTGGCGCACCTCGCAGCATCTGACAGTAAACGTTGGCATTCGCTATGAGAACTACGGCGCGCCTTCGAATACCGGTAATGTAGTGGATCCGGCGGTGCAGCTCAGCACAGGGACGCTTATCGCGGGCTCGCGCAAACTCTGGAACGGCGACAGCCGCGACTTCGCGCCGCGTATCGGCTTCGCCTACGACGCCACAGACTGGCACGGCCCCGTCTTTCGCGGCGGCTACGGCATCTTCTACGACCGCCTGTTCGACAATCTCTGGACCGGTACGCAGAACAACAGCGTCGTCCTTCCGCCCTCGTTCGATTGCAGCCTGGCCGATTGCAGTAACTACGTCGCGCGGGTGAGCACGGTCCTCTCACAGTTCACGAGAACTCCTTTCGCCACGAGCTTTCCGCCGCTCATTCTCATCGATCCGAACCTGCGCAGCGGAATGGTGCAAAGTTACTTCCTCAGCGCAAAGCAGCGTTTTTCAGAGAGCCTCGACGTCGAAGTGAACGCCCTGGACTCGCTCGGACGCGGGCTTCTCACCACCGATATCCTGAATCGCTCTGGCAGCGCCTTCAGCGGAACGCCGATCGAGTGGCGCTCGAACCAGGGTTCTTCGGATTACCGTGCGCTGACCACGACGCTCCGCTACCATCCCCGCCACGGCTATCTGCAGGCTTCCTGGACGTGGGGCCATTCCGTGGATAACCAGAGCGATCCCCTGGCGGGCGAGTTCTTCGATCTCTCCATCGTCAACTTCACGGGGCGCGCGCCATCGCCCACCGTTGCGGCGTTTTCAAGACAGTCTGACAGCTCCGCCGACCGAGGCAATTCGAACTTCGATCAGCGCCACAACCTGGTCTTGCTGGGCTGGCTCGAAGTGCCCGCGGCGAGCGGCCGACTGGCGGCGTTGACGCGCGGCTGGCGTTTGTCGGAAGTAGCAGCCTTCCGCACCGGATTCCCTTACACCGTACTCGCGCCTTCGACGGGCGAAATCGTGAATCAGCGAGCGAACCTGCTCGCGCCCACGCTGGCGGGCTCGGTTTCCGGAATTGCCCCGCAGGCCGGCGCGGTTCCGCTGCTGAATCCGGCTGCGTTCACAGATCCCGCATCAGGCGTACTCGGCAACACGGGCCGCAACGCCTTCGAGGGCCCTGGCCTCTGGAACGCGGACCTGGCGATCAGCCGCAGCTTCGGCTTACCACGACGTGAAAACGCGCATCTGATTCTGAGATCGGATTTCTATAACGCCTTCAACCACGCCAATCTCAATAACCCGAATTCGCTGCTGGGTTCACCAGGATTCGGGCAGGCTTCCTATGGCCGGCTCGGTTATGACACGGGGTTTCCGGCCCTTATTCCGCTTAATGAAACATCAAGACAGATACAGGTCACTATTAAAGCAGAGTTCTGATATGCGGCAAGGCGAAGTAAGGCAATGAATCGACGATCTCTCCGCTGGCTGCTGGCGACAGTGCTCGTAGCTCATGCTCCCGCGCAACAGGTACTCACCACCTTCGCCGGCGCCGACTGGATATTTCCCGGAAACGGCAAACCCGCCGTCGACGCTCCACTAAATAAAACCACCGCCATTACCTTCGATCCTCACGGCAGGCCCGTATTCGCCGACTCCGACAACTGCATCGTCGCCGCCATGGAACCCGATGGCACACTCTCCGTCATAGCCGGTAACGGCTTCTGCTCGCCACGCTCGGGCGACGGCGGCTCCGCCCTGAACGCTGCCATGCAGCCGCTCACCCTCGCATACGATCCGCAGGGAAACCTTTATATCGGCGAATCTAACGTCGTTCGTAAAGTCTCTCCCCAGGGCATCATCACGGCCTTCGCCGGCACCGGAAACGACGGCTTCTCCGGTGACGGAGGACCGGCGACGATGGCGCAGTTTTACGACATCGTCGCACTCGCCGCGGACGCGTCGGGCAACGTCTATGTTTCGGACAGCGGCAACGGCCGGGTTCGACGGGTCGACGCCGGCGGAATCGTCACGACCTATGCCGGGACCCCCGGCAATACGCCGGTCGGGAACGGGAGTCCCGCTACTTCCGCCGTATTCGTTTACCTCGAAGGCATCGCGCTCGACAGTAAGGGGGCCTTATACATCTCCGACACTGTTGCCATCTACAAGGTATCGGGAGGGGTCATCAATGCCGTCGGTCCGAGAGGAGGCAACATCTGCCTTGATAGTGCGGGCACCGTGTATGCGAGCTACTACGCGACGGTGGGCAAACTTCCGCCCGGCGCGCCGGATTTCGTCGCCGTCGCAGGTACCGGGAAACCAGGTTTCGCCGGCGACGGCGGTCTTGCGATCAACGCGCAGTTGGGCGCGGACGGAGCTGTCGCGGTGGATACTCTGGGAAATCTGTGGATTGCCGACACCGATAACGGCCGCATCCGCGAACTCACGCCGGACGGAATCATAAGGACCGTCGCCGGCAATGGCAACTATCGCTACGCGGGCGAAGGCCTGCCCGCCCTGCAATCCCCGCTCCACGATCTTTTCGGCCTTGCCGTGGATCCGGCGGGCACGGTCTATTTTTCCGAGGGTTTCAATGACACGGGCTCCAGCCGACTACGCAAAGTTGCCAACGGCGTGGTCACCACCGTCGCCGGCATGGGGACTGAGGGCTACTCGGGGGATAACGGTCCCGCCGTGCAGAGCCAGCTCAACTGGCCCGCGGGTATGGCGATCGATAAGACCGGCGCCGTCTACGTAGCTGACAACAACAATCTTGCGATTCGCCGCGTCGATCCTTCGGGCTCGATTTCAACCTATGCGCCGGTAGACGGAGGACCGGTGGCTCTTGCGTTCGACCCCGCGGGTCGCCTTTACTCTTCGAACTACGACAAATCGGAGGTCATCCTGGTGGACCCCCAGGGCAACCACCTGACAGTCGCGGGGAACGGAACGGGCGGCTTTTCGGGCGATGGCGGACCCGCCACCAGCGCTATGCTTTCTGAAGCCTATGCCCTGGCGTTCGACGCGGCCGGCAACATGTACATTGCCGACATCTGGAACGGCCGAGTGCGCAAAGTGACCCCGCAGGGAACGATCTCGACCTTCGCGGGGGGGGGCACCGGCGCAAGCGGCCTGGCCACCGAGGTAGGCATTTATGAGCCGAGCGGCCTGGCCTTCGATGCGGCCGGAAACCTCTACATCGCCGAAGCCGGCGACGGTTACATAGATCGGGTTACGCCCGCGGGCGTGTTGTCGAGATTCGCCGGCGGAGGCCCGCTGGATCAATTGGGAGACGGCAAAATCGCGACGTCGGCCACGCTCGCGGCGCCGATGAACATGGCCTTCGACAGCGCCGGGAACCTGTACATCGCCGACAGCGGCAACAACCGGATCCGCATGGTGCCCGCCAGGCTTCCCACCATCATGACCAGCTCGTCGAGCCTGTCGCTTTCCGCGTCGAGCGGCGGCGCGCCCGTCACGCAACCGCTCACCGTGCTGGGGTCTCTGTCCGGCCTCGACTTCACGGTAGCGGTTCAAACCGCCGGCGGCGGAGCAGGGCTCACCCCATGGCTCACTGTGGACACCGGCTCTGGCTCCACCCCTCGCATTCTCAATCTCACCGCGGATCCCGGCAACACGGCGCCCGGAACTTACCAGGCCACCGTCACTATCACGCCTGCCGCGGCAACGCCGGCTTCGATCCGGATTCCTGTAACGCTCACCGTCGGTCCGGCGCAACCGCCGCAACTGAGCGTCGATACCGCGAATCTGACTTTCACGTTTCCGGCCGGCGCGGCGGCGCAAACATCCCAGGTCAGGATTGTCAATGGCGGAGGCGGGTCCCTCGCGTTCACCGCGTCGGCGACTACTGCGGCGGGTGGCGCATGGCTCTCTGTCACGCCAGCCTCGGGTTCGGTCACCCCGGGTGCGCCACTCGCGCTTACTGTGCAGGCGAATCCCACCGCCGTAACCCCGGGGACCTATACGGGGGCGATTGCGATCTCGACGGGCGCCGCCGGCTCCGTCGTGATTCCGGTGACCATGACTCTCAGCAGTCTGCCACAGGCTCTCCTGCTCACGCAATCCGGCATGAGCTTTGTTGGCGTGGCGAACGGCGGCGTCGTCCCCCCCCAAAGTTTCGGCATCGTTAATACCGGCTCAGGCATGCTGAACTGGACGGCAACCACGTCTACCCTGACCGGCGGAAACTGGCTGAAACTGGCGCCATCGCCCGCTACAGGTTCCACAACGGCGGGCTCCGTCGCGCCGCGCCTTTCCGTCAGCGTCGATGTCACCGGACTTGCGGCGGGAAATTACTACGGGCTGGTCTCGGTGTCGGCGCCTGGCGCGGCCAATTCACCGCGTCTTTTGGTAGCCGCGCTTAACGTCCTGCCCGCCGGCTCGAATCCCGGAGCCGTCGTACAGCCTTCGGAAATCGTATTTACCGCACCGACCGACAGCGCGCCCGGCTCGCAAACCATCTCGGTCTACAACATTGGCGCGACCCCTCAGGACTTTCAAACAAGCACCAGCACTCAGGTCGGAGATAACGCTCTCCTCTACGCTTCACCGCGCCAGGGCACGCTCGACCCCGCTCAGCCAACCGTAATCACGCTCCAGCCCACCGACGTCTACAACGGAGTGCTGACCCTCGATGCCGGAGGCAGCGTGCAAACCGTTATTGTCACCACCGCCACCCAAACCGTACCGCTCGCGGCGGGCGGAAACTTCCGGCGTCGCGATTCCTGCACTCCCACCAAACTGATGCCCGCTCTCACTTCTTTGGGCCCGGCATTTACCGTCTCCGCAGGCTGGCCGATCGCGCTCACCGCTCAGGTTTTCGACGATTGCGGTAACCCGCACCTCTCGGGTTCGGTGACGCTGACTTTTTCAAACGGCGATTCGCCGGTTGCGATGTCTTCTCTGAACGACGGAACCTGGCAGGGCACCTGGCCGACCCGTGGCGATACGAATTCAGGCGTGATCGTAACAGTCACCGCCGTAAACCCGAACTTATGCGATGCAGGCCAGTGCCTCACCGGAACTCGCCAGGTCACGGGAGGTCTTGGCTCGCTTCAGGACCCGCCCGATTTCCAGCCTGCCGGCATCGTGGGCGCGGCCAGTCCGGTATCGTTCCAGCCGCTGGCGCCGGGGAGTATTTTTTCGATCTATGGCGACCGCCTCGCGGAAACCGCCCAGGCTGCGTCGGCCATTCCGCTGCCCTCGCAGTTGGGCAACGCGACGGTGGTGATCGGCGATAAGGTCGCGCCCCTGTATTTCGGCAGCCAGCAACAGGTCAATGCCGTAGTGCCCTTCGAGTTGAATACCGGGACAACCTATGACCTGGTCGTACAGAGAGGACCGACCTATTCCCACGTGGCGCCCATCTCGATTGCGGCCGCGCAGCCGGGCGTCTTTTCACCCAACGGCGCTCCCCTTGCGTACGACTACACCGGCACCGCGCCCTTTTTCATCTCGCCGCAGACGCCGGCCCACGCGGGAGATGCCGTTGTCCTCTATTGCGGAGGGCTCGGCGCGCCCGCACAGCCGGTGGCCGATGGCGCGAGCAGTCCAACGGTGGCTCTGCAAAATGCCGTTACGGCGGCAATTGGAGGGGTGAATGCGCCCGTTGCTTATGCGGGACTGGTCGGCGGCTTTGTAGGACTCTACCAGGTGAATTTGACCGTGCCTTCCGGCGTTGCCCCCGGCGACGCCGTCTCGCTCACCCTTACCGTCGCGGGCCAAACCAGTCCGCCCGCCAGTTTGGCTGTAAGGTAGCTTAACGTTATGCAAACCCGCGCGATTCGGGTATCGATACCGTTCACACAGTCCGGCCAGATTGAAGGCGTTTTTGACACAGTTTTGGCGCATTCAAGGGCGCGGAAACAGGGAAAAACGTGGCTGTGCAGGATCGACTCTCTTAGAATGAGTGAGGATTTGGGCGGGGCGATTTGAACCCCCTGCGCCCAAGGCAAGCCTAATTGATCGAAAAGGCACTTAGTTTGTGATGTTGGCCGGTTCCCTCGTGGTAAGCCTGTCCCAATCAGTCCTCGAACCGGTTGAACTCCGGCAAGGTGACCGCGTGGTTGTCGAGGCTGCACCACCGCGCTGACTCGCATAACCAGGGAAGGAGACACGATGCCGTCAACGCAGCATCTCGAAATGGAGATTGATCTACTCGAAAGAAGAAGATGGCGGTCGAGTCGGATCTCACGTACAAAGAACGCCGGTACCACGGCAACAGGCCGTGTGATGAGGGAATGTCCGATAACGACGTTGCGATTCTGATTATGTCTTCGCTTGTTCGAGACCGAGACCAGCCTTTGACCCGATCTCCAGTTCTATCAGATCCTTAAGCTATAACTGCGTCTATTGCCGACGCCATCCAGTGTGGCGCCATATTCGAGATTGCGCGGCGTTGTCTTTTAGCACACTTGCGAATAGACTGGAGCAGGATGCCGAAGGACGAAAGTCGTACTGTACTGCGAGGAGGACGGCTCATGCCCGGGCCTGGAGTGGGCTCGATCAACTTCCGGTAAAGGTGAAGGCGAAGTGCCTTCTGAGTGTGGAAAGGCTGCGCGAACCAGGGCATGAACTGCGGCGGCCGGAGGCGGACCTGTTGCGGGATGCTCCGCGCGAGACTGCAGGGCGTCCATTACAGAATTCTCTATTTCTTCCATCATCCACCGCCGATACTTCGAGGGCAAACCGGAGCGGTTGAAGATTCTGGAGGAGGCGCGGACGACGAAATCGCGCGGAAGATTTTCGAACTGCGGACCAAAGCGGGTCTCACTCAGCACCCGTGGTTGAACTCCGTCGGCGCACACCGTTTGTTCCACGCCTTTGGTCAACGAGTTCCCACGGACTTCTCACGCTCAGTTGGGCGCCGACGTCGGCAACGTGGTGGGAAGCAAGGCGCCGTTTTCCGGCGCCGAGTCTCTGATCAGTCGATGAAGGTACGTTCTCGAAATCTGCAGACTGTGCGCCGCCATTGTCTTATTCCCCTGACATTCATGGATAGCTCTGTGTGCCAGCATCAGCTTGTAGGCCTGCATTTGCTCTTCGAAAGAAGTGCCCGGCAGTTCGTTCCCCGCGCGCGCAAAGTCCGTGTTTTGCATCGTTTCAGGCAGGTCTTCAGGCAGAATCGCGTCCCCGTCGCTCAAAATGATGGCGCTCTGAATCGCATTCTCGAGTTCGCGGACATTTCCCGGCCATTCGTATTCCATCATTACAGCCATCGCCGCCGGCGCTATTCGGCTCACCGGCTTTTGGTAAAGCCGCGCGTACTCTCCCAGAAAGTGCCTCGCCAGTTGCGGGATGTCCTCCGTGCGCTCCCTAAGCGCGGGAGACCGAATCACCATCACGTTCACTCGGTAATAGAGATCCTTGCGAAACGTTCCCTCTTCCACCATCTGTGCCAGGTTTCTATGGGTGGCGAAGAGCAGCCGCGCCTGGAGCGGGATCAGGCTGCTGCTGCCCAGTCGGCTGAATTCCCGCTGCTGCAGCACGCGAAGCAGCTTTACCTGGGTCTGCGGACTCAGTTCACCGATCTCATCGAGGAATAACGTGCCGTTACCCGCCTCTTCGAGAAATCCTTTTCTCCGGGCCACTGCGCCCGTATAAGACCCCTTTTCCGCCCCAAACAACTCGGCTTCGACAAGAGTCTCCGGAATGGCGCCACAGGAAACCGCTATAAACGGGCGTTCTTTGCGATTGCCCTGGTCGTGAATGCAGCGGGCAATTAACTCCTTGCCCGTTCCGCTCTCTCCCGTAATCAGGACGGGAGCCTCCAGACTGACAACGCGGCGGATCAAATCGTAAATCGCCAGGGAACTCGCGCCGGAACCGATCAGCCGGCCAAACCCGGAGGGAGGTAACTGCGCGCGCACGCGTTCCATTTCCCCTTTTAACTGGGCATGTTCATGTGCCCGGCGCACCACAATTCGAAGCTCCGGCAGCACCGGCGGTTTGCGGATATAGTTGTAAAATCCGCGCTCCACCAGTTCCATAGCCGTTGCCCTGTTGTCGTCGTCGGTCATTAACACCACGGGCACCCCCAGATCCCGAATTTCATCGAAGTATTCAAGTTGCTGCTGAATCGGGCAAAAACCGGAATCCAGGTCCAGAATAACGACGTCGCACTGCCTCTGTAGAATGATCTGCCTGATCCTGTCCAGGCGCCGTTCCGGAAAAAGAGAAAACTCGTCGCCGATCGTGGGGGCCAGGAGGAGTTGCAGCTCCGGATCGTGCGAATACAGCAGCAGCCGAATCATTTCAGGCTCACCGGCCGGCGGTATCCAGACATATTCAGGGCCATCTGTCAATAAAGTGCCTTTCCCCGATTTTTTTCTCAGTTTTCTGCCCCAGGTGTCCTCAGGGAGCTACTAATGGGCAGCCGACAATAATCAACCGGACACACCGGCGCGCTCGATCGGGCCCCGTAAGTCATTGACTTTCATAGCAGCGACCCAGTTTCCCTTCACGGGCGTCCAATTGCATCGCTCAGGGAGCGTGCGCCTCCCCGACAGGACTCTTTCCCCATGAATCGCAGAATATCGATAATCGCAGTCTGCGCCCTGGTAATCTCCGCTTGCGCAAGCTATCTGGTTTATCGTGCGTTCGGGGCTCGGCAGAACACCGAAAAAGCGCCTTTGACCGTTGAACTGGTCGTGGCATCCCGCGACCTCGCGGCGGGAACGCTGGTTCGCGATTCGGATCTGACTATGAGCGCGTGGCTGGGCGCAGTGCCCAAAGGTGCAATCCTCAAGCGCGCCGATGGGCTAAACCGGGGTGTTGTCTCTCCCATTTACGAAGGGGAACTATTGACGGAGAATCGCCTGGCATCCAAAGGATCGGGAGGGGGTCTCGCATCTACAATTCCACCGGGAATGAGGGCATGCGCAGTCAAAGTGAACGAAGTGGTGGGAGTAGCCGGATTCGTTGTACCCGGAGCCCGCGTGGATGTACTGATGACGGGATCGCCTCCGGGGGGGAACGCGTTCGACGGGCCAAAGGTCAAAACGCTGCTGCAAAACATCCAGGTTCTTTCCGCCGGCACGGATTTCCAGAAAGACCGGGAAGGCAAGCCGCAACAGGTTCAGGTTGTCAACCTGCTGGTCACTCCCTCCGACGCTGAAGCTCTCAGCCTCGCCAGCAACGAGACACACATTCAACTGGTACTCCGCAATCCCATGGACATAGAGATCTTCACCCCGCCGGGCAAGGCCATGTCGGATCTTTTCGGCGGGGCTGGCCCGGGTGCTTCTCGCCCAACTGAGCCCGTCATACCATCCCCCCACGTATCAAGCATGATGCCAGGTGCCGGTCCGGTTGCGCAGCCGGCAATTCGAACAGCCCCTCCCGCGGCTCCTGCTCCCGATCTCTACACCATTGAGGTGTCGAACGGCGCCGTCCATACTTCGGCCCGATTCACACGGCCTGCGGCCACACCATGAGGACCCGGCCCCTGTATTGTCTGCCGATACTCGCTTTGTTGATCACTGCCGTGAACACAGCCGGCGGCCAGGATGCAGACTCACAAGCTGCGCCAACCGATCTCGTGCTCACCGTGGGAAAGTCCCTGATCGTCGACAGTTCCTCACCCATTGAACGTGTTGCCGCGGGCTTTGGCGACATGGTCGAAGCCACTGCTATCGGTCCTCGCGAAGTGCTCCTGAGCGGAAGAGCTCCGGGGGTCACCAGTCTGGTCATCTGGCAGAAGGGCGGGGTCAGAAAACTATTCGATATTACCGTCCTTGCCAGCAAGGCAATATCCGACAGCCTGGTCGCAGGAATCGCTGCGCAACTGCAGCGCGAACTGCCTGGACAGAATCTCGATGTGAGCCTTGAAAACGGCACAGTCTTCCTGCGAGGGACGGTTAAGGACATAATGAGCGCCGACCGAGCCGTAGCCATCGCTTCCACCCTCGGAAAGATCGTGAACCTGCTTTACGTGGATGTGCCGCCCCCTGAGCCTCAGATTCTGCTGAAGGTTATGTTCGCGAGTGTGGACCGGAACACCAGTTCGCAACTGGGTCTGAACATAATCTCCACCGGAGCGGGCAACACCATCGGATCGGTGAATACCGGGCAGTTTCCCTCCCCCTCGTTGACCATCCCGGTCAGCGGCGCGACACCGGTAACGGTCGCCGATGCTCTCAACCTTTTCCTGTTTCGCCGCGATCTGAATCTGGGCGCGACCATTCAGGCCCTTGAGGTGAAGGGGCTTCTGCAGATTCTCGCCGAACCCAACGTGCTCGCGGAGAACGGTAAGCGGGCCAGTTTTCTGGCTGGCGGAGAATTTCCTTTTCCCACCGTAAGCTCGGTCGGAGGCGGCACGCCCGCGGTTTCTATTCAATTTCGCGAGTTCGGCGTGCGTCTGGGCTTCCTCCCCACCATCACGGCGCGCGGCACCATTCACATGGAGGTCACTCCTGAGGTGAGCGCGCTCGATTTCACCAACGGACTGACCATCAACGGCTTCAATGTCCCCGCTATGACCACCCGCAAGCTGAACACGCAGGTGGAACTGAGCGAGGGGCAAAGCTTCGCCATCGGAGGACTTCTCGACAACCGGACAACCGACACCATCGAGAAGATTCCTTTCATTGGAGACATCCCGATCCTGGGACGGTTCTTCCAGTCCAAATCGGTATCGAAGACAAACACAGAACTGATTATTATCGTGACGCCGGAACTGGTGCGCCCGATTCCGGCAGGCCAGCCGGCGCCCGAGTTGAAATTCACCACGCCATTTCTCAAACCGAATACAGGCAGCTATCCCCGGACTCCCGGCCTGGATGCTACGGGTCCCGTCCCAGTCAAGCCTCCCCACGATTCGATGCCCGTTGAGAGATTGATGGAAAGTCTGCAGCTACCGGGGGCAAAGGTTCCGCTCGGCCAGGTGCCCGCGGCGCCATCGAGTTCGCCCGCAATCCAGCCGCGTTGAGCCCTTGACGTGAAACGTTCCTCTGTGAATATCGGACGGCGAGACGGACAGGCTCTCATCCTCGTAATAGTGGCAATGATTATGATTATCGGCGCCCTTGGGTTGGGGATCGATGTTGGACAAATGTACGCTCAACGGCAAATGGCGCAAGCTGCAGCGGATGCCGCCGCCCAGGCCGGTATCATGAGCATGCTTAACGGGACCAATATTACCGCTGCTCATCCGTTCGGCATCGGAACCAGTCCGGCTTCCTACACCTGCACGACCACGGACGGAATAACGCCCTGCGTCTATGCGCGGAACAATGGGTTCGGCGGCTCAGCCGCGGACACGGTAACCCTGAGTTACCCCGCCACCGTTACCGGTGTCACTCTTGTGCCGTCCATTCCGGCGCTCGCCGTCAGTGTGCAGAGAAGCCTCAAGACGGGGCTGATCAGGTTTGTTGGCGGCCCTGCCACCACCACGATTACGGCTAAGGCGACGGCGGGCGTTACCGGTACTCACTTACCATACTGTATCCTTGCTCTTAATCCTTCCGCACAGAATGCTTTTCAGGTGTCCCTCCTTGCGAGTGTGGCGTTACACAACTGCGGTATCCAGGTGAACTCCAACAGCTCCAGTGCCATGACCGTAAGCCTTTTATCGAGTGTCTCTGCCACCGTCGTCGACGTAGTGGGCAACGCCTCGAGTTTCCTGGGTTCCATCACGCCGACACCGGTCACGGGAGTGGCGGTGATGGGCGATCCTTTCGCTTCTCTCCAGGCGCCGACCGTAGGCACCTGCGATTTCACCAACTACAGTGTCGGGTTTGGGACATTTACATTGAATCCCGGGACCTATTGCGGCGGAATCAACCTCGGCGCGTCCGCCCAGGCGACATTTAATTCCGGTATCTATGTCGTCAACGGTGGGGGCGTAACGGTGAGCGATGGAAGCAGCGCCACCGGCACCGGAGTCATGTTCTATCTCACGGGAACGAATTCAACCTACCGATCCGCCACAGTCGCCGCCCTCTCGAGCGCCGCCTTGACGGCGCCGTCATCCGGTCCGTACACGGGGGTCCTGTTCTTTCAGGACCGCTCGATCACCTCGAGCTCAGGTGCTTTTTTCGGGGGCGCCGCCAGCGTGCAACTGAACGGCAGCCTGTATTTCCCGACAACCAATGTTTCCTTTGCAATCGCCAACGCGTCGACATTTATCAACACGGCCATCGTGGCGAACGAGATTTCGTTCTCGACCTTTGTAACGTCAACGTTTTACGACGATCCAACCGGATTGAAGACCGGTCTTTTTTCGAAATCAGTTGCGCTGGTGCAGTGATTTGACACGATTCGGAACCTGAGCCGTTTCGAACTTTGGAACAGCACCTCCGGGCGGGGCTCAAGGCTCAAGGAATTGTCCTATTGGGAACTATGCATTGGGCAGGTTCGCAATGGAGCTCAAGAAACGAAGACATTCCAGCCGCCCGCACGAGATTACAGCGCCACATCGAGAAACGTCAACCAGATGCCGGCCACCCGAAAAAAATTGGATGAAAATGGTGGCCAGAGACGGACTTGAACAGCATTACACACTTCTGACCCTGCCTATTTCAGGCATCATTCTCGATCCGCGATCTGATTCCTGAGTTGCGAAGCCGAGGCTATTCAGCACAAACAACAGCAGTTACCTGACGACCAACTTCATCGTTTTCAATAAACTTCCCCGTCAACGACGATTGGTCCTGCGAAGGAACCAACCGCTCGGTATAAGTGATTCGGTCCCGAAAAGTGGTTGGAGACCGGCATCGTGCCCGTTTGAGCCAGGCGAGACCGCGTTTTGAAACCGACTGCTCCCGCAAGAACCCACCGATTAAAACCAGAGCCATCGTGCCCGGTTCACCGTGATTGCGCCCGGTTGAAAACGTAGAAAAACACCGTCACCGTCAAACTCGCAACCAGATAAATCAACAACCGCAGAACCGCCATCGCCGGAATCAATCCACGGAGGACGGCCAGAAGAGAATCGACGAAATCAATCGCCAACAGAACCGTGAGCAGGAGCGTGCCGATCAGCGCCAGAGTTGCGGCGGTCTTGAGGGTCATGGTCGCTGTATGGACGGTAACCGGCGGCGGAGGCAACCCATGGCCCGAGTCCCGCATCGAATCTCTGAGCCCGCTGGGGCTCCCATCCCATTCGCGGGTAGCTGTTTCGTCGTCTTCGGGCGTGCGAGTTCAAACGGGAGTTTCAGACACGGGCATCCATCTGGTAAGAACATTTGCCAACAATCTTAAGTCCACGGGTTTAGCAATGTAATCGATCATTCCTTCGCGCAGGCAATGATCCCGAGCCTCCGACATCGCATCAGCCGTTACGGCGATGATTGGAATGCTCGGTTTGACTGACTGGCGGATGCGACGGGTTGCTTCGAACCCATCCATCACAGGCATATGGCAGTCCATCAGCACCAGGTCGTACCCTCCCTGCTGCACGGCCTCGATGGCCTCCGCCCCGTTGGTGACTTCGCCCGATTCGTACCCCAGCTTCTCCAATTGCGCACGAAGCACCATTCGGTTGACAGCATTATCTTCTGCCACCAGAACTCGCCCCGCCCGACGTGTAAGGGTCGTCTTTCCAGAGTGCAGGGAGTGCCCTTCCTGCCGCGATACACCGTCTGGGTTCTGCGGCTGGATTTGAGGGGGCACCTCAAACACTGCAGTAAACCAGAAAGTAGAACCCTCGCCTTCCCGGCTTCGGACACCGATATTTCCCCCCAACATCCCGACAATCTGCTTGCAGATCGCCAGCCCGAGTCCGGTGCCGCCGTACTTCCGCGTCGCACTGTCGTCTGCCTGAGGCGTTGTGCATAAATAACTGCTCCATTTAGGTAGATACCATGATAACGTTGGACAGTGGTGACTTCCGCTGGACCAGAGAAAGGTATTCAGCAGCGT
>Ga0302319_10013790_pt1 | contig 15130 bp, 11 predicted proteins | sample Bog_T0_2_FD_203319 | JGI IMG/M metagenome (GOLD analysis project Ga0302319, IMG submission 203319) | Peat permafrost microbial communities from Stordalen Mire near Abisko, Sweden - Bog_T0_2 | ecosystem: Environmental > Terrestrial > Soil > Wetlands > Peat | place: Sweden: Abisko, Stordalen Mire... | reverse complement strand
GGATTCCCACCTTCCCACAGGCACGACTACGGCGGGCAGATGAGTCAAAAACAACCCCCCAAAACCGGACCAATGTGTAAACCATCTGCCCGGTCTGAAATGTAAAGGAAGTGCCCGGCTGGACACGGCCCAAAATGAGCTGGGCTGTAGCCCCAGAGGGAGCCGTTTCCACGAGTTCAACCCATTCACGGGCCTCGGTAAATGACCCTATTTGCGGTGGTCTACACTTGGGTGGTGTCTCAGAGCCTGGCCGCAAATGTCCAGCGGCCGAACCACAGGCCCCTCGATTTCGTCTTGCGCCAAATACCCGCAGAACTTCGCTCCCGATGAACAGGGCCGAGGGGGCTTTCTGGTTTCCCACCTTTGCGACGGAAGAAAGTCGCAAGGATGGGGCACGGAGCTTTGTACGGCTTTCGGAACGGCGTTGCTTTCCGCCGTAACCCGCAGTGGCGAGTCGGCCTGCGCCGCCAGCCAGGAAGAGAGCCGGCGGGTATTGTACAAAGTAGCAACAAAAGGGAAGACCTGTTCATGCTGAACGCCATTCTGCGGGCCGGCCGAATGCGCAAGCGCTTCTCCAGCGGGCCCCGGCCGCGCTTTGCGCTGATCAAGTAAACCGATGTGTCCCGTGAAAATTTCTTCTTGACAAGCAGACCTTGCGCGTACTACCTTTAGTTCGCTGTTGAAACTATATTGCCTCTGATGCGCAGTTCCAGCCGGTTTCGGTGGCTCCACACGGCTCCAGGCAGGATGCTGGGCCCCTCCATCGGGGCGCAGACCTTGCAGGAGTATATGCGCCGCAGCGAAGTTCCGCGTTTTGAGCGATGATTGACCGGACGCGCCAGTTTCTCCAACCTCGGCAACGACCCGCCCTCGATGCCGCGACCCGCAAGAGGTAGAGTTCCCGCCATGTTGATCCACGAAGACCGTTTGTTCCCCTCCGAGCCCGGCGCACGGCAGATCGCCAGGGAGCTGTACGCGCAGGTCAAGTCGCTGCCCATCGTCAGCCCGCACGGGCACACCCAGGCGTCCTGGTTCGTGAAAAACCAGCCGTTCCCCGACCCGGCCACGCTGCTGGTGCAGCCCGACCACTACGTCTACCGCATGTTGTACAGCCAGGGCGTCTCCATGGAGGAGCTGGAGATTGGCCAGCCGGAGGTGAAGGAACCGCGCCGGGTGTGGCGCATCTTCGCCAGCCATTACCACCTGTTCCGCGGGACGCCCACGCGCATGTGGCTGGATTACGTCTTCCAGGAGCTTTTTGGGCTGCAGGAGCGGCTCTCTGGCCAGACCGCCGATCTCTACTTCGACACTATCGCGGAGAAACTCACCACGCCGGAGTTCCTGCCTCGGGCTCTCTACGAACGCTTCAAACTGGAAGTGCTGACCACCACCGAGTCGCCGCTGGACGCGCTGGCCGATCATCAAGCCATCCGCGAGTCGGGGTGGAAGGCGCGGATTCTGCCCGCCTTCCGGCCCGATTCCGTGGTCGATCCGGAGTTTGCCGGGTTTGCCGCGAACATTGCCAGGCTGGGCGAGCAGAGCGGCGAAGACACCGCAACGTGGGCCGGCTACCTGGCGGCGCTGCGGCAGGCGCGGCTGCGCTTCAAGGCGCTGGGCTGCACCTCCACCGACCACGGCCACCCGACGGCCCAGACCGCGGATCTGCCCGTGGCCGAAGCGGCGGCGCTCTATCGCACGGTGCTGGCCGGCGGCGCGAGCCTTGAGCAGCAGGAGCTGTTCCGGGCGCAGATGCTGACCGAGATGGCGCAGATGAGCCTGGAAGACGGGCTGGTGATGCAGATTCATCCCGGCAGCACGCGCAACCACAACCGCCAGATCTTTGAACGCTACGGGCGCGACATGGGCGCCGACATTCCCCGGCCCACCAACTACGTGGACGCGCTGCGCCCGCTGCTGGACCGCTTCGGCAACGAGCGCGCTCTGACCCTGATTCTGTTCACGCTGGACGAGTCGACGTACAGCCGGGAACTGGCTCCGCTGGCGGGGCACTATCCGTGCTTGCGGCTGGGACCGTCCTGGTGGTTTCATGACAGCCCTGAGGGCATGATGCGCTTTCGCGAGCAGGTGACGGAGACCGCCGGCTTCTACAACACGGTGGGTTTCAACGACGACACCCGCGCCTTCCTCTCGATCCCCGCGCGGCACGACGTGGCGCGGCGCATCGACTGCGCGTTCCTGGCCCGGCTGGTTGCCGAGCACCGGCTGGCGGAGGATGAGGCCTTTGAAGTGGCGCACGAACTGACCTACGGCCTGGTCAAGAAAGCGTATCGGCTGTAAATGGAGATCAATCGAATGGGCAAGCCGGATTCAGGCGCATCGGCAGAAGAGGATCTATCGCAGGGCATGCATCTGGGCCGCGTGCGCTGGACCATCTGCGCGATGCTCTTCATCGCCACCTCCATCAACTACATGGACCGGCAGGTCATCGCCATCCTCAAACCCACGCTGATGCACTCGATCGGCATGACGGAAGTGGATTACGGGCACATCGCCGCCGCCTTCATGGTGGCCTATGCGCTGGGTCTGCTGGCCGCCGGGCGCTTTGTAGACAAGGTGGGCACGCGCATCGGCTACATGGTCATCATGGCGGTTTGGAGCCTCTCCGCCATGGGCCACGCGCTGGCCAACACGGTGCTGGAGTTCGGCATTGCGCGCTTCTCGCTGGGCCTGGGCGAGTCCGGCAACTTTCCCGCCGCCATCAAGACTGTGGCCGAGTGGTTCCCGCAGAGCGAGCGCTCCCTGGCCACCGGCATCTTCAACTCGGGCGCCAACCTGGGCGCTATCCTGGCCCCGGCCATCGTGCCCTGGATCACCATCCGCTACGGCTGGCACGCGGCTTTTCTGGTCACCGGCATCTTCAGCGCGATGTGGATTGTGCTGTGGTACAACAAGTACCGCAAGCCCGCCAACCACCCCACGCTCACCGGCGCGGAGCTGCGCTACATCTACCAGGAAGCTGCCGAGCAGATGGGGCCCTCCACACCCTGGGCCAGGCTGCTGGGCCTGCGCCAGACCTGGGCGTTTTCCATCCCCAAGCTGCTCACCGACCCCATCTGGTGGTTCTTTCTCTTCTACCTGCCTTCATACTTCAGCGCCAAATTCCACCTGGACCTGTCCCACCTGGGAATGCCGCTGATCATTGTCTATAGCGCCTCGACCTTTGGCTCGATCGGCGGAGGCTGGCTGCCCGCGCCCTTCCGCCGCCTGGGACTTTCGGCCACTCACGCGCGGCTGGGGGCCATGCTCTTCTGCGCCTGCCTGGTGGTTCCCATCTTCATGGTCAACTACCTCCACTCCGAGTGGGTGGCCATTGCGCTGCTCAGCGTGGCGGCGGCGGCTCACCAGGGCTGGTCGGCCAATCTCTTCACCACTGCCTCGGACATGTTCCCGCGCACCGCGGTGGGCTCGGTTACCGGCATTGGCGGCATGGCCGGCGCGGTGGGCGGAGCGCTGCTGATGAACTACGCCGGCTACATCCTGCAACTTACCGGAAGTTATGCCAGCCTCTTCGCCATCGCCGCCAGCGCCTATCTGGTGGCCCTGGCCATCCTGGTCCTGCTCGCCCCTGGATTGAAGCGAGTAGAGTTTGCCCTGTGAGCCGCCATTGCGCAAAAGGGAAGCGCTGGCAGTGAGTTACGGCCGGTTCCTGGAACCGGCCGTACGAAACAAGGATTGAACAGAAAGAAACAAGGAGCAAGCACGCCATGAGTTATGGATTGAATATTCGCAACGATGCCGCGCTGGATTTTCTGTCGCTGGGCGCATTGGTGCACCGGCTCGACCCTGGAATTATCCCCTTCCGCAAGGCCACCGAGTGCCAGATTCACGTCAGCGGCGGCGAGTTCAATGTGGCCGCCAACCTGTCTGACTGCTTTGGCCTGAAGACGGCCATCGCCTCGGCCATGTCCGACTATCCCATCGGCGATCTGATCGCGGAACGCGTCCGCGCCATGGGCGTCAAGCCCTATTACAAGCACTTCAAGCACGACGGAGTCACCGGCCCCAACATGGCCACCGTCTATAGCGACCGCGGCCACGGCCTGCGCGCTCCGGTGGTCTTCTACAACCGCTCCAATGAAGCCGCGGGCCTGCTGAAGATGGGCGACTTCGACTGGAAGGCCATCTTTGCCCAGGGCGTGCGCTGGGTGCATTGCGGCGGCATCTTTGCCGCTCTCTCGCCCACCACGGCCCCGCTGGCCGCGGAGATGATGAAGGAAGCCAAGGCCGCCGGCGCCATTACTTCGTTCGATCTCAACTACCGGCAGAAGCTGTGGGATATTTCCGGCGGCGCCGAAAAGGCCGTCGAGACCATCGCCAAGATCGTGGAGAACGTGGACGTGCTGGTGGGCAACGAAGAGGATCTGCAGAAGGGCCTGGGCATCCCTGGGCCGGAAGTCGCGGCCAGGTCCAAGCTCGATCCCAGCGTCTTCTTTGGCATGATCGACAAGGTAACCAAGAAGCATCCCAAGGTGAAAGTGGTGGCCACCACGCTGCGCGAGGTGCACTCCACCAATCGCCATAGCTGGAGCGCGGTTGCCTGGGTGGACGGCATTACCTACACGGCCCCCACGGCGGAGTTGGAAGTGATCGATCGCGTGGGCGGCGGAGACGGTTTCGCGGCCGGCTTCATCTTTGGCCTGCTCAGCGGCGAAACGCCGGACGAGGCCATCAAGCTGGGCTGGGCGCATGGCGCGCTTTTGACCACCTTCCCCGGCGACACCACCATGGCCACCCTGGATCAGGTGCGCGCCTTTGCCCAGGGCGGCTCGGCACGCATTCAACGGTAGAAGTTGATGTACGACTCCCGGCTGGCTGCCTGCTTTGGAGTGCTGCCGGCCAGGAACTGGGCGCTCGCGCCCGCAACTGAAATGGAGAAATCAGTGAGTACGCAGATTTTCAGTCTTGAAGGAAAAGTTGCCGTGGTCACCGGCGGGACCTCCGGCATTGGCCGCGCCTTGAGCCTCGGCCTGGCCGATGCCGGCGCCGATGTGATTGCCACCGCGCGCCGTCAGCAGCAGGTGGACGAAACCGCCGTCGAGATCGAGGCCCGCGGGCGCAAAACCCTGCGCCTGGCCGCGGACGTCTGCGACCGCGCTTCACTCGATACACTGCTGGCCGCCGCGCTCGAGAAATTCGGCAAGGTCGACATCCTCATCAACTGCGCCGGCAAGATCAAGCGCACGCCCACCCTCACCGTTCCTGAGGAAGAGTGGGCCGACATCCTCAACACCAACCTGACCGGCACGTTGCGCGCCTGCCAGGTCTTCGGCAAGGCCATGCTCGAGCGCGGCTCCGGGCGCATCGTCAACATCGCCTCGCTGAACAGCTTCGTCGCCCTCAGCGAAGTGGCCGCCTACGCCGCCAGCAAAGCCGGAGTCGCTTCGCTCACGCGTTCGCTGGCCGTGGAGTGGTCAAAGAAGGGCGTGACGGTCAACGCCATCGCCCCCGGCGTCTTCCTCACTGCCTTGAACGAAAAACTGCTCAACAGCACGCCGCGCGGTCAGGAATTGCTGATGCGCACCCCCATGGGCCGCTTCGGCAAGACCGAGGAACTGGTGGGAGCCGCAATCTATCTTGCCTCCGACAGCGCTTCCTTCGTTACCGGGCAAATTCTGGTCGTGGACGGCGGCTTCTTGGCCAGCGGTGTCAACCAGTAGGCCCTGGAGTTCAAGGAGCCTCTGATTAGGCCCATGTTTTGAAAGGGCACGACTTTAGTCGAGCCGCTCGATGGGCAAAATGAAGCCGGGCTTTAGCCCTTGAGGGAATGCTTGAACGCAGAATCGACTTATTCAGAGCTTCCTTGGAACCGTTTCAGAAAATGCGAAATAAAGTTGGAGAGGATTCAAAAATGAGCAGAAAGTTGAACGTTGGTTTCTTGATGGGGGGCGCGCTCGCTGTGCTGGGAGTAACAACCTGCTTTGCCGGCCCCGCCTCCACGCCGTCCGCGGCCATAACTCCAACAACCATGGCGAAGGTTGGCACTATCGACGAAAGGTTTCAGTCCTATAACATCGAGATGGTCGAAGTTACCGGGGGAAGATTCTGGAAGCCCTACGCCAGCAAGGCCGAGGCCCCGAAGCCGGGTGCGAAACAGCCGGCCGGCATGGACCCTTCGCTCTTTGAATACCGTGCGCCGATCGACCTCTCCAATGCGCGTTTGCGCAAGCTGGCCGCGGCGCTTGGGCCTGCCTATGTGCGCGTGAGCGGCACCTGGGCCAACACCACCTTCTTTCAGAACTCCGACGAGCCGGCCCTGGCAACCGCTCCCAAGGGTTTCAACGCTGTGCTCACTCGCCAGCAATGGAAGGGAGTTGTCGATTTCTCCCACGCCGTCAACGCTGAGATTGTCACTTCCTTCGCCATAAGTCCCGGAACGCGCGACGCCGCCGGTGTGTGGACCCCGGAGCAGGCGCAGCAGATTGCGGCCTATACCAAGTCGGTTGGCGGCCGCATTGCCGCGGCGGAATACATGAACGAGCCGAATATCGCTGCCATCGGCGGCGCGCCCAAGGGCTACGATGCGGCGGACTACGGCCGCGATGTTGCCGTCTTTCGCGCCTTTGCCAAAAAGGACCTTCCCGGCATGGTTGTTCTTGGCCCGGGATCTTCCGGTGAAGGCACGCTGATGGTTCCGAGCGCCATGGGCATGCTCACCAGCGTCGATCTGCTCAAAGCGACGGGTCCGGTCTTCGACGTCTTCTCTTACCACTCCTACGGCGCGGTTTCCAGCCGCTGCGGGGCCTTTGGCAGGACGGCAACCACCACCGCGGATGCCGCGCTCTCAGAGGAGTGGCTGGCCCGATCCGGCCGCATTGAAGAGTTCTACGCAGGCCTCCGCGACCGCTTTGAGCCGGGCAAGCCTATCTGGCTCACCGAGACGGCGCAGGCTGCCTGCGGCGGCGATCGCTGGGCCTCCACCTTCCTGGACAGCTTCCGCTATCTCAATCAGTTGGGAACTCTGGCCAAACGCGGCGTGCAGGTGCACATGCACAACACGCTTGCCGCCAGCGACTACGGCTTTCTTGACGAGAAGACCTATGAGCCCCGGCCCAACTACTGGGCGGCTCTCTTGTGGCGCCAGCTCATGGGGACCACCGTGCTCGATCCGGGGCCCTCGCCCTCGCTCAATCTGCATCTCTACGCGCAGTGCCTGCGCAATCGTCCCGGCGGTGTGGTTCTGCTGGCCATCAATGCCAGCAAGGATGAAGCGCAGTCGCTCCAGGTTCCCACCAAGGCGGAGCGCTACACGCTCAGCGCGCAGAACCTGACGGATGCCCATGTTCTACTGAACGGGACGGAACTCCAGTTGGGCGCCGGGGATGCCTTGCCGCAACTGCAAGGAACCGCTATCCGCGCCGGCCGGGTCGAGTTTGCGCCCGCCAGCATCACCTTCCTTGCCTTGCCCAAGGCGCATAACGCAAGCTGTCAGCAGTAAAGTTGAAGGGAGACCAAGGAGATCGTATGCCCGACGCATCGTGTGATATTGGCCTGATCGGCCTCGCCGTCATGGGACAGAATCTTGTCCTCAACATGAACGACCACGGCTTCAAGGTGGCCGTGTTCAACCGCACCGTCTCCAAGGTGGACGACTTTGTGGCCAACGAGGCGAAGGGCACGCAGGTCGTCGGAGCCCACTCGATCGAGGAGCTGACCGGCCTGCTCAAGCGCCCGCGCCGCGTGATGCTGATGGTCAAGGCCGGCGACACGGTCGACAAGATGATTGACCAGTTGCTGCCCCACCTTGAGGCCGGCGACATCGTCATCGACGGCGGCAACTCGCTGTTCACTGACTCGAATCGCCGCACCAGGGACCTGGCCGCCAAAGGCATTCTGTTCATCGGCACCGGCGTCTCCGGCGGCGAAGAAGGCGCGCGCCGCGGACCCTCCATCATGCCCGGCGGCAATCCCGCCGCGTGGCCGCACGTGAAGCCCATCTTCCAGGCCATCGCCGCCAAGGTCGAAGATGGAACTCCTTGCTGCGACTGGGTGGGCGAGGACGGCGCCGGGCACTACGTCAAGATGGTGCACAACGGCATCGAGTACGGCGACATGCAGTTGATCTGCGAAGCCTACGACCTGCTCGGGCGTGGCCTGGGCCTCACTGCCGACGAGCTGCACGATGTCTTCGTCGAGTGGAACAAGGGCGAGCTGGACAGCTACCTGATCGAAATCTCCAGCGAGATCTTTGCCCACAAGGACGAGGACGGGCTGCCGCTGGTCGACAAGATTCTGGACGCCGCGGGCCAGAAGGGCACCGGCAAGTGGACGGCGATCAGCGCGCTCGACCTGGGCCAGCCGGTCACCCTGATCGGCGAGTCGGTGTTTGCGCGCTGCCTGTCGGCGCTCAAGGAAGAGCGCGTAGGCGCGTCGAAGATTCTTGCCGGGCCGGCCACGAAACCGGCGGTTGGCGATCGCGCAGCATTCATTGAGAATGTGCGCCGCGCGCTCTACTGCTCCAAGATGATCTCCTACGCACAGGGCTACATGCTGCTGCGCGCCGCGGCCAAGGAGAATGGCTGGAACCTGAACCTGGGCGGCATCGCGCTGATGTGGCGCGGCGGCTGCATCATCCGCAGCCGGTTCCTGGGCAAGATCAAAGAGGCCTACGACAAGAACCCCGCTCTCGAAAACCTGCTGCTCGACAGTTTCTTCTCCGGAGCCATCAACGAGTACCAGGCCGCGTGGCGCAAGGCGCTGGTGCACGCCATCGAACTGGGCGTGCCCACGCCGGCCTTCTCCACCGCGCTGGCCTTCTTTGACGGCTTGCGCAGCGAACGGCTGCCCGCCAATCTGTTGCAGGCGCAGCGCGACTTCTTCGGCGCGCATACTTATGAGCGGGTCGATCAGCCCCGCGGCCAGTTCTTCCACACCAACTGGACCGGCCGCGGCGGCCGCGTCTCTTCCTCCACCTATAACGCGTAAGGAAAGCCATTTCGAACGCAACAGAAAAGGACCTCAATTTGAGGTCCTTTTCTGTTGCGCCCCTCCTTGATCGTCTGCGTAAAGCAGGGTACCCAGGTCCAAATTCTGGGGACTGGGAATGCACCACACCCAAGGACAACGCACCAAGTCAACAGCACATCGAGATTGTTCAGCTTGGTCTTTGACAACCTGAATTGGTACCAACTCCGTGCCCCATCCATTCGCTTGCCGGGGTCCCCACGGACAGGTCTTGGTCCGTGGGGTGGTTACTGGCGAATGGGTGGGAAAGCACAAATCCAAAAGGCGCGAAATCATGCTGTCAAAGACCTAGTAGCTCTTTCCTTCCACGCGAACCACACCATTGCCGCCGATGTGCAGGACTCCCAGTTCGCGGCGCTCGGTAAAATACGTTGCCCGGAATTGCGGGTACGCGGGCAACGCAATCCGACCGTCCCCAGGCGCAGCCATGCCGACTGCGACGCGTTCGATCTCCGCAGCATAGTTGAAATGAATCTTGCCCAGCTCATAGTGATTCGGCTCGCCACGGAGCCTCTGCCCAGCCCGCGCTTTGCTGGACGGCTGGGCCCCCAGTTGTACACTGACCGTGTGATGCGCCGACTGCTTGCTTCCTCATTGCTCGCTTTCCTGGTGATGGCCGGGTGCCACTCCGGCCAGAAGGCCGCCACCCAGGCCTCCGGCCAGAACTTCAAGGTCTACAAGCTGCGCGGCAAGGTGATCTCTACCAACGCCGCCACGGGCGAGGTCACGCTGGCCCATGAGGCCATCCCCGGCTTCATGGAAGCCATGACCATGCCCTACAAGCTCAAGGACCCAAGCATCCTGAGCGAGCTGCATCCCGGTGACGTGATCACCGCCGACGTGCTGGTTTCGCAGGACCCCGATGCCGACGTCCTCCTGGATCACATCGTGGTGGTGGCGCAGGCCCGGCCGGATTACGTGCCCAAGGTCTCCTACCATGTACCGGCGCAGGGCGATGCGGTGCCCGACTTCAAGCTGCGCAACCAGGACGGGCGGCCCATCCATCTGGGCCAATTCCACGGCAAGGCGCTGTTGGTGACGTTCATCTACACGCGCTGCCCGCTGCCCAACTTCTGTCCCCGCGTGACGCACAACTTTGCCCTGGTGGAGAAGGAGCTGGCCGCCAGCCCGGCGCTTTACGCCCGCACCCACCTGCTCAGCGTCAGCTTTGACCCCGACCACGATACGCCCCAGCGGCTGCGCGCCTACGGTGCTGGATACATCGGCAGCGATGCAAAGAACGCCTTTGCCCACTGGGACTTCGCCGTGCCGGACAAGCCTGTGCTGGCTGAAATGGCGAAGTTTTTTGACCTGGGAATGACCAACGAGCCCGATTCCACCATCACCCACACGCTTTCCACCACGCTCATCGGACCCGACGGCAAGGTGGTCCGCTTCTATCCCGGCAACGACTGGACGCCCGAGCAACTGACGGCGGACGTGCGCCAGAGGCTGGGAAGCTGAAGCAGGCTCATCGCAGAACTTTGCCAATAGCCAGCTTTGAGTGAAGGGTACGGGCTGGTAGGCCAGGGCTTCAGCCCTGGCATCAAAGGCAGAAAAGGAATGGGGCTTCAGCCCCTGAGGGACGCTTTTTCACTCTTTGACTTTTCCCTCAGCGGCTCAAGCCGATCATCAGAACCGGCTCCAAACGGACCGGCTGAAGCCCGTCCCCTTCAACCCGCATTTTCTCGAGGATCTCATGCCAATGGCCTGGCCGTGCCATGCTGGTTTGGCGAACTGGCCCTGCATTTGAATCGGCAGGGAACTGCTGCACATCCATTCAGATAGACTCGAATTCGGATTCTTCCCTGAGGTTGTGCGCAATGGCGAAAGTGACATTGGTATTTGCGGTTCTTTTGGCTGCCCTGGGCCTGGCTGGCTATCTGGGCACCGGCAGTTTGCATCCCACCGCTCTCATCCCCCTGTGGATTGGCTTGGCGCTTGGCGTCTTCGGCTTTTTGGCCATCAGTCCCAACGAGAGCCGGCGCAAGCTGTTCATGCACGTCAATGTGACCATTGCGCTGCTGGGCATTCTCGGTTCTTCTTTTGAGGCGGTGCGCGGCTATCTGCATGCCCAGGCTGCCGGCATGCAGCCGGACCGGATTGCGCTGGCTTCCAAAGTCACCCTGGCCGGGTTGCTGCTGATCTATGTGATCCTGTGCGTGCGTTCCTTCATCGACGCGCGCCGTTCGGGGAAGGTCTAACCTATGGGGACCATGCGCGGCGGTGGAATGGGCATGAGCATGCGCGCCGAGCGCACGCCGCATGGACGCGGAGCGCGCGGGGGGCAGGCCGATCTGCCTAAGCACAAGCCCGACCTGAAGAAGCTATGGCCGCAAATCAAGTCCTTGGTGGCGCCGCGCCTGGGGCTGTTGCTGGCCGGCATGGGCCTGATGGTCATCAATCGTGTCGCCGGCCTGGTGCTGCCTTTTACCAGCAAGCCGCTGCTGGATACGGTCCTTTCACCGCTGCATCCTCACCCGCAATTGCTGCCCCGCCTCATTGTCCTGGTCTTCTCGGCCATGCTGGTGCAGGCCATCACCTCCTTCTCGCTCACCCAGCTTCTCTCCAAGGCCGGCCAGCGGCTGATTGCCGAAATGCGCAAGCAGGTGCAGCAGCACGTGGGGCTGCTTTCCGTCTCTTATTACGACGAGAACCGCACCGGCACCCTGGTGGCGCGCATCATGAGTGACGTCGAGGGCGTGCGCAACCTGGTCGGCACCGGGCTGGTGGAGTTTGTCGGCGGCCTTCTCACGGCCGTGCTGGCCTTCATTTATCTGCTCCATCGCAGCGTCGCCGTCACCCTCACCGTCTTTGCCGTGATGGGTGCGTTCGTCTTCATCCTTCAGTACGGATTCAAGGTCATCCGCCCCATCTTCCGCGAACGGGCCAAGATCAACGCCGAAGTCACCGGCCGGCTCACCGAGTCGCTGGGCGGCGTGCGGGTCATCAAGGGCTACCATGCCGAGGAGCGCGAGGCCAAGGTCTTCTCCGCCGGGGTGGATCGCCTGCTGAGCAACGTGATGAAGTCCCTGACCATGACCAGTACGCTGGGCGCCGCCTCCACCACCGTGCTGGGACTGGTCTCCGCGCTGGTGATGTGGATGGGCGGCCATCGCGTGCTGGCCAATACCTGGACGGTGGGCGACTACTTCAGCTACAACATGTTTCTCGCCTTCATGATCGCTCCCGTCTTCCAGATCGTGAACATCGGCACGCAATTGACTGAGGCCTTTGCCGGCCTGGACCGCACCGGCGAAATCATGTCGGAGCTGGAAGAAAACAAGAGCGCAGGCCGCACCGCGAAGATGCCGCCGATTCAAGGCACGGTGCGCTTTGAGGATGTGGAGTTTGCCTACGACCCGCAGAAACCGGTGCTGCACGGCATCGGCTTCCTGGCCGAGCCGGGCACGGTGACCGCACTGGTGGGTTCCTCGGGCTCCGGCAAGTCAACCATCATCAGCCTGCTTTGCGCCTTCCACACTCCGTCCAGGGGCCGCGTGGTGGTGGACGATGTGGACCTCTCGCACGTGGACCTGAACACCTTCCGCTCGCAATTGGGCGTGGTGCTCCAGGACTCGTTCCTCTTCGACGGCACCATCCGCGAAAACATCCTCTTTTCCCGTCCCGACGCCACCGAGGAGCAGTTCCTCTTTGCCTGCCATACCGCACGGGTGGATGAGTTTGCCGAGCGCTTTCCCGATGCCTATGACACGATTGTGGGCGAGCGCGGCGTCAAGCTCTCTGGCGGTCAGCGCCAGCGGCTCTCGATTGCCCGCGCCCTGCTGGCCGAGCCGCGCATTCTCATTCTCGACGAAGCAACCAGTTCACTGGACTCCGAGTCGGAAGCCATGATCCAGGCCGGCCTGAACCAGCTGATGCAGGGCCGCACCACCTTCGTCATCGCCCACCGGCTCTCGACCATCCGCCGCGCCGACCAGATCCTGGTGGTCGAACAGGGCCGGATCGTCGAGCGTGGCAACCATGCCCAGCTCTTCGCCCTGGGCGGCCGCTACTACGACCTCTATACCCGCCAGCACGGCCTGGAGCAGAATCTCTTCCTGGCGCCGGGCGAGGGGGATGAGGCGGTTGAGACGATTGGTTGAGAGATGTGCTGCCTGTGCGGCCTTGATGGTGCTCTCGCACCTCTCCGATAGGCGCTGAAGATTGAGCTGGACGGGCCCGGCTCTGGGCTCGTCCAGGACGGCGTTGGATCGTGCCGTGGCAATCCCGCGCGCGAGCAAGCTTTCCAATCGACGTCCCAGGGATCCGAAACCGCGGTTTCGGAATACCTATAGGAGCGCCCCCCCGCCACACTTTCCGCGTCGCCAGGCCCCCATCCAAATCCAGACCTGCTGTCTCATACCTGGATACAACGTATCAGCAGTTGACACGGAGCCCAAGTGCTAGCAGACTGGTAATAGATTCATAAGGCGAAATAGAGGATCATTATGCGAGATGTAGCCCCGCAAGGCACCTATAAAGTTCAGGCCCTGGATCGGGCTTTTGCCGTTCTGGATTTGCTCTCGGAAAGCGATACACCGCTGGGTTTGGCGCAGGTTGCGTCCTCTCTGCAGCTTCACAAGAGCACAGCACACCGTTTTCTGATGGTTCTGGAGCGCCACCGCATGGTGGAACGCACCACGGCCGGCAAGTTCCGCCTGGGCCTGCGCCTTTTCGACCTGGGCAATCGAGCCATCGAGCAGTACGACCTGCGCGACCGCGCCCAACCGCACCTGCGCCGCCTGGTGAATGAAACCGAGGAGACCGCGCACCTGTGCATTCTTGAAGCTGCCCGGGTCATCTATATTGACAAGATTGAGCCCGCCCGTTCGGTGCGCATGATTACGCGCATTGGCGCCAGCAACCCGGTGCATTGCACTTCGGTGGGCAAGGCGATCCTGGCCTTTCTGCCCGAGGAGCGGGTTGCCGACGTGATTCGCCGCACCCGCTTCGAGCGCTTCACCCACCGCACCATCGCCACGCCCGAGGCCTTTCGCGCGGAGATCGAGAAGACCCGCCGCCGCGGATACGCCGTGGACGATGAGGAACTCGAAGAGGGATTGCGCTGCATTGCAGTGCCCCTTCTGGATGCGCAGCGCCAGCCGGTGGCGGCGGTCAGCATCTCCGGGCCGTCGTTCCGCGTGACCGCGCAGAAGCTGCCTGCCATCGCCAATCAACTGCTGCAATGCGTGCGCGGCATCTCTGTGGATATGGGCTACATCCCCACCGGACGCAGCAACCGCGCGGCCTGGTCCGCATAGCAAACCCATGCGGCGGGAGGGGCGAGAGTTCCTTGCCGCCGCGAAGTTTTTTCTCTCCAACAAAGCGGGCGATTCGGCCAGAGAGTGCCGCCCAAAGCGCCCCCTTTCTGATACACTCAATCTTGTTGTTGCAACAAATCACTGGGCGCCCAATCGGGCTTGAATGTGGTCTGAAGCAGCGGCCCCAGAGGCGGAAAAGGCCCCGGATACGGGAAGAGATACGCTTCGCTGGGGATATTTTTAAGGTTGCAGAGAGAGCAAGTGGGGACGTAGCTCAGTTGGTTAGAGCGCTGCCCTGTCACGGCAGAGGTCGCGGGTTCGAGCCCCGTCGTCCCCGCCATACATTCCAAATGACTTAGGAGTGAATGGCAACCTATAGTGACAGTCAAATCAGGGTCCGATAAAGGTCCAATAAGCCCGCTACTGCACTGTTTGTGGGTATTTTTCCTCTCGCTTCTGACCCACGTCCGACACCATCATCGTTACAACCTTGCTCTGCGCGGCTCGCTTGTTCGAGTTCACTGCCTGGGTGTAAACATCCAGGGTGATCCGGCTGTTCGCGTGCCGTAAGAGTTCTTGAACGGTCTTGACATCCTCTCCGTTGGCCTTCAGCAGTGTGCCGAAGGAGTGACGGAAAGTGTGCCAGCCGATGTTCTTGTTGATGCCGGCTTTGTGCGCGACCGGCTTGATATAACGCTTCATGAGATTGTCCGGCCAGTAGGGCTGCTTGCCTTTCATCGTCGGACTTGCGAAGACGTAATCGGAGTCCATCGGATAGGGGCTCTGGCGCCGCCAGCGCAGAAGATCCTCTGCCATGTAGCTGTCCATGGGGACAGGCTTGGCCGAGGCTTCCGTCTTGCAGTTGCCCACTACCTGATGCCAGA
>Ga0302319_10013787_pt1 | contig 15132 bp, 12 predicted proteins | sample Bog_T0_2_FD_203319 | JGI IMG/M metagenome (GOLD analysis project Ga0302319, IMG submission 203319) | Peat permafrost microbial communities from Stordalen Mire near Abisko, Sweden - Bog_T0_2 | ecosystem: Environmental > Terrestrial > Soil > Wetlands > Peat | place: Sweden: Abisko, Stordalen Mire... | reverse complement strand
GTCGTCAAGATCGAAACGGCGGGCGGCGATTCGATGCGCTGGATCGGCCCCTGGCGGAATGCGGGCATGGGCCCGATGTTCATGAATGCCAATCGGAACAAGCGCAGCGTTGTTCTCGATCTTAAATCTCCAGGGGGCAAGAGCGGAGCGATGGCGCTCGCCCGGCAGGCCGACGTGCTGGTGTCCAATGTACGCCCCCAGGCGCTTAGCCGTCTTGGTCTCGACTACGACGGCGTTCGCAAAACCAACAGCCGGATCATCTATTGTACTGCCGTCGGCTATGGATCGGACGGTCCGGAATCCGGCAAAGCCGTTTATGACGACCTGATGCAGGCAGCATCCGGTATCGCCGGGCTGTTCGGTGCGGTCGATGGCGCCCCTCGATACGCGCCCCTGAATATTTGTGACCGCATTGTCGGTCTGTATGTCGCAAACGCTGTGACCAGCGCGCTTTTCCATCGAGCGATGACCGGTGAAGGACAGGAAATCGAAGTGCCGATGTTCGAAACGATGGCGCAATTTGTGCTCGCGGATCACATGGGCGGCGCGGCGTTCATTCCGGCGGCTGGTGAAATGGGATACCGCCGGCTTTTGTCGCGCACGCGAGGTCCCTATGCGACGCGCAACGGCTATTTGTCGCTCGTCGTCTATACCGACAAGCACTGGAAGGCGTTTACGAATATTGTCGGCTGCCCCGATCTTCTGGATACAGATGAACGATTCCGGTCGCAGGAAACCCGCACGCGGCATGCTGAAGACGTCGGACGCTTCCTCGCCGGTCATCTCGCAACACGTGACAACAAGGATTGGCTCGACGTTCTGCACGGAATTGACATTCCGGCCAGCCCGGTCAATGCGATCGAAGACCTGATCGAGGATCCGCATTTGAAGGCAGTCAAATTCTTCGAAGAAATGGATCATCCCACCGAGGGTAGGGTCAGGGTCTGCCGTTATCCGGTTCGGTTTAGCGGCTCTCCCGTGTCGGTCCGGCGGCTCGCGCCGAATCTCGGCGAACACACCGCTGAGGTTTTAGACTCACCGTCAGAGAGCGAAGCGATACCGCTGGCGCAAGACAATGTCGCGAAAGTCGTTTCGTGACTGGTTTGCGTCCGAAAAGCCATTCGTTTCTTGCAGTCCCGTTCATGCATTACGTCTTTCGCAAGGAGCAAGACTGATGACTGACGGGACGCGGCCGGAAATCAGAATTGAACGCAGGGGCCTTGTGCTGTGGATATGGATCGATCGCGAGGAGCGCCGCAACGCGATCAGCCCGGCGGTCATCGCCGGGATTCATTCCGCCATCCAGACGGCGATGACCGACGGCGATTTGCGCGCCATCGTGCTGACAGGGGCGGGTGACAAGGCTTTCTGCGCGGGCGCAGACTTGAGCAAGGGAACGGATATATTCCAGGCAATTCCTGAGGAGCCGACGACCGATTTCGGTCGCTTGGCTCGCGCGGTGAAATCACTCGGTATTCCGCTGATCGGCCGTATCAACGGCGATTGCGTTGCGGGTGGAATGGGGCTAATGGCGCTGTGCGACCTTGCCATCGCCGCGGACAACGCGCGATTCGGGCTTCCAGAAGTCAAGGTCGGCGTGTTTCCGCTGCAGGTATTGGTCATGTTACGCAGCATGATGCATTCCCGGCATATCAACGAGCTGTGCCTGACGGGAAAATTGATCCTGGCTTCGCGGGCCCTTGAGATGGGCATCGTCAACGACGTTGTGCCCTACGATGAACTTGACGATCGGATCGATAATCTGCTCGCGCAATTGCACGTGTCGTCCCCGGCCGCGGTGCGGCGGGGCAAGCAAGCCATCTTCGCCATGGAAATGATGGCTTTCCACGAGGCATTGGCATTCGCTGAGGCCCAAATCGCCATCGCTTCAAAGAGTGCCGATGCCGCGGAGGGACTCGCGGCCTTCAACGAAAAGCGCAAGCCGCGGTGGGCGGATAGGAAATAATTAAATGAGCGAACGTCTTGTCCGCATCGGAGGCGCCTCGGGCGCCTGGGGCGATAGCCCGCGCGCTATACCGCAATTGCTACACTCCAAAGTCGACTATCTGATGATGGATTACCTTGCCGAGGTGACCATGTCGCTTCTCGCGCGCGCACGGATGAAAGACCCGGCGGCAGGTTTCCCGCTCGACTTCGTGGACTATCTGCACGAGGTACTGCCGGAGATCGCGCAGCGCAACATCCGGATTGTTTCAAACGGGGGGGGCGTCAATCCGCGCGCCTGCAAGGCCGCCCTTCAGGCCACCTGTGCAGAGCTTGGCATCTCTCTCATGATTGCCGTGGTCGAAGGGGACGACGTTCTGCCCATGACCGAGAAGCCGTACGGACAAAACATTCGCGAGGCGGTATCGGGCGCAGAACTTCCAGCACGGCTGCTGACGGCAAATGCCTATCTCGGCGCCTTGCCCATCATGACAGCGCTCGATAATGGCGCCAATATCGTCATCACCGGCCGGTGTGCCGACAGCGCGCTTGCGCTCGGGATTCTGATGCACGAGTTTCAATGGTCGCCGAAGGATTACGATCAATTGGCGGCTGGCAGTCTGGTTGGCCATCTGCTGGAATGCGGTCCCCAAAGCACGGGCGGTCTGTATACCGATTGGGAGACGGTGCCCGACTGGCATAATATAGGCTACCCGATTGCCGAGTGTGTGGCGGACGGCACGTTCGTCCTTACCAAGCCCGATGACACGGGTGGACTCGTCACCCCAGGCACTGTGGCGGAACAAACGCTTTACGAGATCGGCGATCCCCAGGCCTATGTGTTGCCGGACGTTGTCGCAGATTTTTCCAACGTGCAGTTGACGCAGATCGGATCGGACCGGGTGCTTGTGAGCGGCGCACGCGGTCGCCCCCCAACTAGATCTTACAAGGTATCGGCGACCTATCAGGATGGATATCGCGCAGTGGCGACCGTCTCCATCGTAGGGATGGACGCGGCGCGCAAAGCGCGCCGAACGGCCGAGGCCCTGTTGGCGCGCGCGCGCATGACGTTCGGCGAGCGCGGGATCGAGGACTTCACCTCTACGCACATCGAGGAACTTGGTGCCGACGCGGCCTACGGAATGGATACTAGCGCCAGCGCGACCCGCGAAGTATTGTTGCGTCTTGTTGTCCTCCATCAAGATCGTAAAGCGATCGATTTGTTTGCCCGCGAACTTGGATCTGTCGGGATCTCCTTCGCGCCGGGCACAACTGGAATTTACAACGGAAGACCCAAGGCCGCACCGCTTATCCGGCTATACACCTTTTTCATCGATAAGACGGCGATCTCACCCCCGCGTGTGTTGTTCGACCACGAAACGATTGTGGTCGATATACCGTCCGGTGAGGCTGTCAATGAACTTTCGACCGAGCCGGGGTGCCCGGCGGTCCCTGAAGTGCCGGAGGGTCCGACCGTAAAAATACCTTTGATTCGGCTGGCCCATGCGCGATCGGGCGACAAGGGCGACTCCTCAAACGTTGCCATCTTCGCCCGCGATCCCGCCTACATTCCCATCTTGCGGCGCGAGTTGACGGCCCAACGTATGGCAAGACATTTTCGCTTGCTTGCCGGTGGTCCCGTTCACCGGTACGAGGCGCCGGGGCTTCACGCATTTAACTTCGTGATCGAGAACGCGCTTGGCGGCGGCGGGATGGCTTCCTCCCGGATCGACCCGCAAGGCAAGGCGTTCGGGCAGATGGCTCTAGAAATGATGATACGTGCGCCCGCCGCACTCGTAGCCGACGTAGAAGGGTCAGGAACGGGCTAGGCAGAGTGAATTGATTCGCTGCTCTGAGCCAGGGCGCGTATACATAAATCGTACTTTATTGATGATGTGCTCAAAGTGTTGTCGGCACTGGATCCGACGCCCGAAGGCCCGCAGGGTGGAAAGCTGGCCCGCATCAAATTGGTCGCGCGCGTCGGCATGGCTGCCTGAAACAGCGCTCATGAAAACGGATATTCGCCAGGGAAGGTCTCAAAAGTACAAACACACGACATGCAGCCGCTTTTAAATGAAGGAGATCCCCAACTGAGACGGCCTTACTCCGGCGGTGTCCAAGTATTAAGAAGCTGAGAAACGGCAGTGACAAGTTGCGCTGGCGCGAACGGCTTCGCTAACATGATGCTGTTCGGGACTCCCTTGGACGCCCAATGGTCAGCGTCTTTGCCGCTCATGTAAACGACGGGAAAGTCAGGGTCGATTTCTCGGGCGCGTCTGGCGACATCCCAGCCGTCGATCTTGTTTCGGCCAAAATTGATGTCGGTGACAACGGCTCGATATTTTCCTTCGGACACGTCGAGCAACCCTACGGCGTCTTCGCCAGACGAGGCTATTACGATCTCGAATCTACCGTCGATAAGGCTTTCTTCGATCACGCTCTGAATAAGATGGTCGTCCTCCACGACCAGGATCACCGGTAGATTTTCCACCCCATATACTCCCCCGTCGTACTGCACAAAAAGCTGCCATGACATCACGTGCGAGCGAGATTTTAGTTCCGAAAGATATGTGCAAAAAGTAAACTCAAAGAAAATGGATCAGGAACCCGAAAAATTCAGGCGACCTCCCGGCGCATTTCCAGGCGGCTGCAGGCGTCGACAAGCAATCCGGCCATCCAGTCCAGGCGCGGTTCAATTCGCGAATTTGGGCCCGCGATGGTTACGATATAGGTCAGTCCGTTCCAGGCGAATGCCGACGACAATGTCACGACGCCTTCCAGACTCTCTTCCTTGTTCAGAAACCACCCACGCTGGCGGCTGGCCTCGATCTCACTACGCAGCGCGGGTTTGGAAGTGACGGTATGTTTCGTAAAGGGTTCGAGCGTCAGCGACTTGAGGCAGTCGTTGAAGTCCCGGGTGGAAAGACTGGATAGTATCGCCTTGCCGCCTGAAGTCGCGTAGAGGCTTCTGACGCGATCTCCTACATTGGCGCGAAATCTAAGCGGATGGGACGGTTCGAAAGTCAGCAGGTACGTCGCTTCGAGCCCGGATACCTTGGCCAGCAAGACCGACTCGTCCAGGCTGTCGCGCATCGCTCGCAGCAGAATATCGGCGCGCAGAGCCACCGGATCATGGTCGGCGATCATTCGGGCGAGATCGAGGAGGCGGCGCGTGGGATAATAGCCGGCGCGGGGCGCGAGTTCATAGATGTAGCCGCGGTCCTGAAGTGTTTGCAAAACATCGTGGCAGCTGGATGCGGGGATTTTCAAAAGCCGGGAAATATCCGAAAGCGACAAGGTCCGCTTTTCTTCGGCGAACAGCTCCAGGAAATCCAGGGTTCGTTCGACAATTTTCGACATATCGCTCGCGAGATTAGACCCAGTTCATAACGTTGCATATCTGCAGGCTAGCCATAGATTCGACGGCGCCACCATGATTTATCATGCACCAACCGGACCGCACTGCGAAGATCAATCGCGGCCGTATTTTATGGCGAGCTGCGCCTTGCCGATAGCGTTCATGTTCACGAAGAAGCCGGCCTGCGACGCGGTCGCCGCCGAGGGAAGCTCCAGTCTGTCGACTTTGAGCGCGTAGATCATGAAGTTGTAGGTATGTGCTTTGTGCCCCTTCGGAGGGCAGGGTCCGCCCCAAGCGGAATTTCCAGTCATCCCAACATAGTCGTTGGCGATCTGCCGGCTGCCCTGCGGCAGCTTTGAGCCGTCGGCCGTGCTGGCGCCAGCCTCGAGCGAATTTGCATTGACCGGAATATTGATGACGACCCAATGCCAAATGCCCGCACCGCCAGTCTGCGCGTCCGGATCGTGGACCATCAGGGCGAAGCTCTTCGTCCCTTCGGGAGCATCGCTCCAGCTCAAGTCAGGCGACAGGTTTGCGCCCTTGCAGCCCATCCCGTTGAAAACATACCGGTTTGGCATCGGCTCGTCCGGCTTCATGTCGGCGCTGCGCAATTCAAAGGCGTTCGCACATACGCCCGTCGTGATTAAAAAAGTTACGAATAATACCTTTGTCGCGGTTCTTGAGGCATTGCGATAGCGGCGGAAGGTTAGGCAAGAAAATGACATGGATGTTTCCGAGTGTCGTCCAGCAGGATAAGGAACAAATTTCGCGTCGGTGAAATAATTTTCATCACAGCGATTAAAGCCGCTAAGGGAGCGTCATGTCAAGCTGGCGGGGAGGGCCTAAGAAGTAAAGAATGCAACCTTAGCGGACGTCGCCGACAATGGCGTGATGCAGATCGTACGCGATCAATTTCATCTCGAGATAAACCGCTTCTTCTTCGGCTTGTCCCGAATTCGACGGCTTGGTAGCTGATCTGCACGTGATCGCGACCATCGAAGATTCACAGGAATTGAACGCGGACGAGCGCTTACGGCAGGACCGGTAGCCGACGTGGCCTCATGCCACACTCGCGACCAAACGCTTCCTGGTTACATCATTCACGACGGGAGTAAATGCCGCACCTTCGGGAGCTTTATAGCCATCTGGGGCTGAAAGCATCTCTGCCGCGAAAAAGCGGAAGTCATTCCTGCCGGCTGCTTTAACCGCATACAGCGCAAGGTCAGCCATCTTGAGAATATCCGAACTGTTGTCTGCGTCTTCCGGAGCCCGCGCGATGCCGATGCTGGAGCCCACGGAAACGATCTTCCCGTCTATGTTGTAGGGCTCAGAAATAATCTTCAGAATGCGGAGGGCCAGACCTGTGGCTTCCTCGCGCGTGTCTTCTTGGCTTGACAGAATGACAGCAAATTCATCTCCGCCCAGCCGGGCGAGCACGTCGGTGTCACGTAATGAAGCCTTCAGTCGTTCCGCGGTCTCGCAGAGCAGTTGATCGCCGGCCGGATGCCCTAGCGTATCGTTGACATGCTTGAACCTGTCGAGATCCATCATGAAGACGGCAAATGGTTCGCCATGATGGTACAGGCGAACTACAGCTTCCTCGAGTTTCTTCGTAAAAAAAGCGCGATTCGACAAGCCGGTGAGCACGTCATGGTGCGCGAGAAAACGAATACGACGGTCGGCCTTACGGCGCTCGGTGATATCCTCGTGCGTCGATATCCAGCCACCGTGGGGCATCGGTTGGTGGGTGACAAAGACAGATTGTCCGCTTGTTAGCTCGACCACCGCCTGCCGCCGTTCACCACCTTCAACCATCGTGTCTCTGGACGCGAAATATTCGTCGCGTCCGACGCGAGGGAATCGGGCCGAAGCCAACAGATAGTCCATAAGTTCGGCCAGGGAGGTCCCAGGCCGCGTCACCTCCGGAGGCAGATTGTAGATGTCCCTATAGCTTTGATTGCTGACGATGAGCTTCTTCTCACCGCTGAAAAAACATACGCCGAGGGAGATATTGGCCAGTGTGGCGTCAAGTTGACTGTGCGCGGTTTCAAGCTCTAGATTCTTGCTGGCCAACAAAACGCCCGAGCGTTCCAGGCGATCGACTTGTCCCGCAAGATACCGCAACAACACCGGCAAACCGACCACCGCTGCGATGGCCCCGAGCACCAGCCATAAAACTTGTCGAGGCCAATCGACCAGGACATCGGCTTCGGTGACGGAGGCCTGCACGACAAGAGGTAGATTTTTCAGTGGTCGTACAAATGCAACAACCTGCGTTTGCGTAAAATAATCGTTGGCGTGATATGCTGCTCCGCCTTGGGCGACAGCGGAATACCACGCGGCGTTACCTGGTATCTTCTTGCCAATCTCGTCCTCCTGCTGCGGAAAGCGAACCAGGACCGTACCGTCCCTGCGCACAAGCGAAACTGAGCGGTGCGCCGGCATCGATACGCGGTAGATATCCTCGATTGAAGTAAGCGAAATCTCAGCAACCACGATTCCAGCGAATGTGCCGTGACTGTCGCTTATTGGGCGCGACATAAACGCGATCCACTCGCTGCGCAAGTCGCTTTTCATCGGAGCGCTCACAAAGGGGCTATGATCACGGTCGATGCAAAAGTGGACAAAGAAGTCACGCGTTGAGAGATCACGTCCCGTAAGAGTCCAGCTGCCGGACGAGTTTCGGATCTTGCCATCGACGTCGACCAGGGCCAGGCCGGTTAAAAGGCCGTTTCCTTTGCGCGAACCGAGAAGCAAATCCGAACTGGCTTTGGTCAGCATGGCCAAGCGAATCAACTCAGGCGTCACATCCGAACGCGATGCCAGATGAGCCTCAATTTCCTGAAGAACCTGGTCTACAGAATTGATAGCCTGCTCTGTCTGCTGGGACATACCATTGCCCAGATTGCTCGTCGCCGTAGGCCGCGATCGCGTCGTTTCGCTGCATCCAGACCAGAGCCAGGGTCGCCCCGATGATGGTCGTGACAAGAAAAGTGCCGATCAGAATGAACCGCAGGCGAGAAGAGGACGGAGTCTTGGCTCCCCTGATATCCCGATTTCGAACCCGGGCATTGACATCTTCGATCAACATCAGCGAGTCCTGACACTCGCGAACCGTACAATTGATGGCAGGGAAACAGGTGTCGCCGATACCAAATTTGCACAACTCGCCCAATAGGACTCTTACAGTCCCACCCTCTCCTTAATTGTGATTGAAGTTTCTCTCACCGTATTTCTACGGGACTCACGTCCAATAAGGACGCTCAGTTCTTGCAAGGTGCGCAAACGCTTGCCTTTCGCACCTGCGAACAGATGGAGTGGAAAATCGTGGTACCATTGGGTAAGCTGTGATGCCTGCGCAAGAGCTTCTTCACGCACAAGGCCGCTTGGCTAAGCAACATGCGATCGAAGCTTTCGCCGCAATTGAATGGGCAATCTGACAGCCACCCTCTCGCATGGGTCTGGACTAAAACCGTGCAGAGCACTTGCTCGCGGCGGTCTGTTCCTACTGCAAGGGACGGCCTTTCACGAACCCATCAGGCTTCCGTGCCGGCGGCTCCTCACCGGCGCGAGATTTCTCCTGACCCTCGAGATCACTCGCACCAGGAAGCCGAGCATAACCGGTTGGGTTTTTCGACAAAATGCGATCTTTCGTACATGGTCATCGACATACCATTTGGCATGCGCGCCGTACTTGAAGAATATCGTGTCGCCAGGACCGTAGCGGGCCGGACGCAACGTTTCGCTTTCCAGGACGATCGAGCCTTCGAGGATCAAGATCGTCTCGTCGCAATCATAATACCAGTCGAACTTGCCCTCACTGCACTGCCAGACGATGGTCGAAGCCAATCGGTCGGCGCTGGTCGAAAGTATCTTGCTCTGAGCAATTGGATCGCCTTCGATGATCCACGCCGGATCGATCGGACTCGATGTCAAATCCACGGCGGTGTTGGCAACTTCAATTAGAGAGCGAGACATTACCACCTCACGTACATGCGTGCGTTGATCCGCTGATTTAACTCGGCCAACGCTGGAGTTTATTCTAACCGTAAGATTCGAACCTTTTCCTGGAGATGCCTTTAGCTCTGCGAAAACGTTAGCGCCCGAGACGCGAGACCCAATCGAAAGGAGCCAAGTCACGGAGAGCTACAAATAGCTCGGCTAAAACGGACAAAGCTCCCACTCTCGCAACCGGGAGCGCGATTCGAGTCGCTCATAAAGTGCACTGCACTCGCAAGTAACTTGTGAAGTGATCATTCGTAAACTCCCAATCAGATCCCGCCGAAGTGCGGTATAAGAAAGATCGAAGTCCCAGGGCAGCTTGCTCCGTCAGCTGGTTGGGCACGTGGTCTGCGCATTATACAGCACGCAGGTTGACTGGCGCGGACGCGTATATGCGCTGTCGTTCAGGGTCACGCCGCTCTTGGACATCACATAGCCAACCACCGGCGTGTAGACATAGCTGACCTGGCTGTAGATGACATAGGTGTTGGCGGTCTTGATCTGCGAGGGAATACTTACGACGCTGCCTGTGGCAAGCGCCAGCGGCCCGCTGCTCCACTGAACCCGAGCCTGCAGGCTGGAGTTAATCCAGAGCTCGGTAATCGTCTGCGACAGCGAGGCCGGCGAATACGGCGTCATGATGCCGGTGCTGGCCGCGAAGAAATTGGTAAGATCCGAATCCTGAACCGACACCGATTGCGACGTCAGGTCGGAAAGGGTGTGGGCCATCAGCGTGACCTTGCGATAGACGGCCACGCCGTTTGACATCTCGACTGTTCCAAAGAACATGACGAGCATGATTGGCACGATCACGGCAAACTCGGTCATCGCAATTCCGCTGCGATCCCTGGATAAAGCCGCTACTTGGGCACGTGCTCGGAGCCATGCGTTTTTGATCGTCATCAGCCGCTCTCTTCAATCAACCGAGTGCGCGCCAATTAAACAAGCTACACGTTAATATCCGATTTCCCTCAAGGATAAGAGAATTCGTATCCATGTCGTCTCGTCATTGCATCTTCCACGATTCATCCGATGCGATTTGTCGTCCTCAGTAATTCTACCCACCGACAACTTATGCTTTGATTATAAATATCGCCCGCTCCAGGACTGAAAATATCATACCACAGATTATGATAGGATGATGATGTAACGCCTATTCCGTCGCTCAGTAACGCATGAGTAACGTAAGCAGAGCAGGATTTGATCGAGATGAATTTGCGAAAATTCTATCGCTCACACTGACCTCGGGCTTCTCCAATGTGCGTCTCCTCTTACTTAGTCGGCCGCTTTCGGCGCGATCAAAGGGGAAATATTGCGGTCATTTTCGCGCTCTCATGCGTGCCTCTCATCTCAGGGATCGGCTGCGCCGTCGATTACGCTAGAGCCGTTCAGGTTAAAGCCAAATTGCAGTCCGCGGCCGACGCCGCCAGTGTTGGTTCTGTCGCCAGTACATCGCCAGCTTTTATCGCCGCAGGCTCGATGTCGTCGGATGGACCGATCCCGGTGGGCGTGACCGACGCGACAAACCTGTTCAACGGCAATATGTCGGGAGTAACCGGTTACACGCTCAACAGCATGACGCCCACGGTTGCCAAATCCAGCGGCACCGTCATCTCGACGGTTCAATTCTCCGCCAATGTTCCCGCGATATTTCTCGGGGTAATGGGCAAAAGCATGATGACCGTCACGGGCACCTCTAGCGCGACCGCCAATATGCCAATCTATCGAGATTTTTACCTGCTCCTCGATAATTCGCCCTCAATGAGCGTGGGAGCAACACCGACCGATGTTGCGACCCTGGTGAATGCAACGTCGTCGTCGAGTTATGGCGGGAATCAGAACTGCGCGTTCGCCTGCCACGACACGGCCTCCGGCGCGACCGACAACTTCTATGCATTAGCCAAGTCGCTGGGTGTGACCATGCGGATTGACGTTTTGCGCAGCGCCACCCAGCAGCTGATGACTACCGCTGCCCAAACCGAGACCTATTCAAATCAATTCCGGATGGCGATCTACGATTTCGGCGCCTCAGATGACACCGCCGGCCTGACTACAATATTTTCATTGTCGTCAAGTCTGAGTAGCGCTCAGACAGCAGCTGCGAACATCGACGTGATGACCGTCAATGGTCCGAACAACCTTCACGACGAGGATACAGACTTCGATTCCATCCTTACACAAATCAATTCGGCGATCAGTTCGCCCGGTAGCGGCACGTCCTCCGCGCCGCAAAAGTATCTTTTCTTTGTTACAGACGGTGTCGCTGACGAAAACAACTCATCTTGCCTCTACACGATGACAAATCCAGACTGGGGAAATATCGCGCCGCGTTGCATCGAACCGATCAATACCGCGCTTTGCACGACTATGAAGAACCGCGGCATCAAGATTGCTGTGCTGTATACGACCTATCTCGCCCTACCGACCAACCAATTTTACAATGACTGGATCGCGCCTTTCAATGCCGGACCCTACGGGCCATCGCCGAACAGCCAGATCGCGCTGAACTTGCAAAGCTGTGCCTCTACGGGATTGTATTTCGAAGTGAGTCCGACCCAGGGCATCGCCCAGGCGATGATCGCGCTATTTCAGAAAGCCGTCGCCGATTCCCGCATCAGCAACTAGCTTCCCTTCGCAAGATTCCAGAGATAAGGCGGCATTTCATGATTGGCGAAAATGTACAGATCAAATGCTCGCACGTGTTCCGAGAGCGGACGCGGAAAAGCCGTGACGGGTTTGAGGGTGCGGCAGTCAATAAAGCTGGGCACATGATAGGGCTCCTACGTTACTCCTGCACAAAATCGAAGGTTTGGCCGTACCGTGGAACGATTGTAATTTACCGAAAAAGGAAAACATAGCGATGATGCAGATTCGATACTCGATGATCGCGATAGGCGTAGGAGTTCTAGTGTGGTTGTCCTACGTGCTTTTCAGCTACGGGATAGACAAAAGCGAAAGTTGGGCTGCGCTTTTGTCTCTGATCGCACTTGTTATTGACCTGATTTTTCTGGTCAAATTCGGAAGGCCAAAGCTATCGCCAAATACCCATGCCGACGTGTGACTGATGAAATGGCATGTCGAGTAAACTTTTGGAGATAATGAGCGGGCGAGCGGGCGCCTCGTTGCGGCGGGCGAGATCTTGTAATGTCAGACAGCCACATCACTGAGAGGCTCGCAGAATGTATTGCGGCTATCAGTAGACCCGCCGCAACTCAGACATTGGCTGCATATTTCTACTTGCCGACGCATAACCGGAAATACGGAATTACTCGAAGCAGCAGAGACCAAACGGTTCGGCTTATAATACTGAAGTGGACCCCGGAAATAGGACCAAAAGTTAAGGTGTGAAGCGTCCTGCTCTATCCCAACCGATGGAGTACGATCCGGCCAAAGCAAGGAGAGGAAAATAGTGCTCGGACTGGATACAAGTGTAGAGCTTGATCATATCTCTCTCACTATGTTTGCTCCGGTCCACTAATTGTGATGCCCGCCCGACATTGGTCCCACCGTCGCTAACGCCCGCTTAAGCTGGTGGCCAGTAGAAATACGGACACGAAGTTGAGTGCCAATGCGGCACGCATCAATGCAATGCATGGGCGCGAGATGCCTAAGGTCGCCCGCGCCCAAGGGCTCAAGACGCATGATGTCGGTTGTGGGCCATTCGCGACGTTTTGACCGCGGAACAGCCTCTTCGGTCTACCCCGAACAACGGACATGGTCAGACCGGCCCGGTTAGACCGTATGTCCCTTTCCATGTGATGGCGACTCGCCCTCGATGTGATGACGAGGGTTGCCCGGACAGGCCGGGTAGAGCCTCACACAAGGAGAGCGAGTCATGGAGCATTATAGCGAGGCGTTCGTGGCGTTGGACGCTGCGAAATTGCGCAATGCGGTGGCGATTGCCGATGCCGGTCGAAACGGGGAGATTCGCTATCTCGGCGAGATCGACAATACTGAAGCCGAGACACGTAAGCTCGTGGCAAAACTCGCGAGCAAACATGCTCGATTGACGTTCTGCTACGAGGCTGGCCCGACGGGTTACGGTCTCTACCGCTTGATCAAGAGCATCGGCCATGACTGCATTGTGGTGGCACCGTCGCTGATCCCATCCAAGCCGGGTGATCGTGTCAAAACCAATCGGCGTGACGCCATCAATCTCGTGAAGCTGCTCAGGGCCGGTGAGTTGACGGCGGTCTGGGTGCCTGACGAGCGTCACGAGGCGATGCGGGACCTTGTGCGGGCTCGCGATGCCGCGGTCAAAGACTATAGAATCAAGCGCCAGAACGTCTCCTCGCTTCTGCTGCGTCTCGGTCGTCACTATCCGGGCAAGAAGACCTGGGGGCGGGCGCACATCAACTGGCTCACCAGCCTCAAGCTTGAGCATCGCGAGCAGCGCATCGCCTTCGAGGAAATGCTGTTGGCTGTACGACAGGTCCGGGAACGGATCGAGCGGTTGGAACAGGCCATGCGCGAGGCCGTGGCGGACTGGACTCTGGCACCGGTCATCGAGGCAGTGCAGGCGATGCGTGGCATCGACATGGTCGGGGCGATCGCGTTCCTGGCCGAGCTTGGCGATCTGTCGCGCTTCGAGAACCCCCGTCAGTTGATGGCCTATCTTGGCCTTACCCCGTCAGAGAGATCGACCGGGGAGAGCGTCAAACGCGGTGGCATCACCAAGGCCGGCAACACGCGTGCACGACGGCTGCTCATCGAGGCTGCGTGGAGCTACCGATTCCCGCCACGCGTCAGCAAGGACATGCAGACCAGGATCGGGGCCGCGCCACGGACGGCCCGCGAGATTGCCTGGAAGGCCCAGATGCGGCTTTGTGGCCGCTTCCGGACACTGACGCGGAAGGGCAAGCGGCCGACGATCGTGGTGACTGCGATCGCCCGCGAGCTGTCAGCCTTCATCTGGGCGATCAACCGTGAGGTCATAGGATCTCATGCGACGCCGAACCAGTAGACCGGGGTCATGGACCGCTCGAGCTATGAAGGGCTCGACCGGCCCACAACCCCTCCGCCCTCACACGTAGCAACAGCCTAATAACAGCGGAGCATCATCGAATATCAATCGTGCAGCAGCGAGGGCGGGACCACGGCAGGGGAACTCCCGCTTGGACTATGTGGCCGATCGCAAGATCGATGCCCGCGTTTAGACAGGGACAGCCCCGGACGAACAAACGGAAATGCGGTACCCAACCCGCGAATCAGAGTTTGATCACCGACGTCTTCAAGTCCCGCCCTCACCCCTGCACGATCTATCGCCCAGACCCTCAGCCAACATGGCAGCAAGAGGGCGATCAATTGCGCGCTCAGCGCTTGACTAGGGACATCAGAGTCCTCTGACCCACAACGGTCATTCACGATCCCTAAACCTATTCTGTCGGGTGGGTGTCCCCCGAAGCCATTCCAAGGTCGACATCAGAAAGCCGGGAGAGATTGCGCGCCATTACGTAGACGTAGAGTTTAAGGATGAAGAAGTGGATGACGAGCGCAAGGACTGCGATAATCAGAACCTCGACCCTTGCCCTTCATTGCAGTGGTCGGGCTGTGGTAGAACAAGCCCGTCTACCCTCTAGTGATCCGTCACCACCGCGCCAGGCGCCAGCGTCTCCTCAATGACCCGCATCTTATCGTCGCGAGACCAGCGACGGCGACGCTCAACCCCGCCCAGAACTTCTACCCGCATCTACCGACCTTAAGCCTAGCACTACTTTGGCAGAATTTGGCGATTGATTGGCGAAACTGGATTCCCGAATCAGGTTTTCAATGATTCATGGGTGGTCGGCTTTTGGAGGGCCGACCATGGTGGACGCGAAGTCGAAGTG
>Ga0302319_10013786_pt1 | contig 15132 bp, 14 predicted proteins | sample Bog_T0_2_FD_203319 | JGI IMG/M metagenome (GOLD analysis project Ga0302319, IMG submission 203319) | Peat permafrost microbial communities from Stordalen Mire near Abisko, Sweden - Bog_T0_2 | ecosystem: Environmental > Terrestrial > Soil > Wetlands > Peat | place: Sweden: Abisko, Stordalen Mire... | reverse complement strand
GAGGTAGCGCGCCACCTCGTCGGGGCTGAGTCGTCGTTGGCCGCGCAGGGTACAGGTCACCCCGTACTCATTCTCCAGACCGAAGATGCGCTTCTCCATGCCTCTCACGGTACCGTGGGGCGGCCTCCCCCCAACGGACGCCCGTGGGAGGCGGTCCGGCGGGTCCACCGGATTCAGCCGAGCAGCTCGTCCAACTCGGCACCGGTCAACCGACGGAAGGCCCGACGGCCATTGCCGGAAGCCAACACCGCCACCTCCAAGTCGTGGCTGCCCAGGGTGCGCTCCGGCCCGGCCAAGGCAGCCACCGTGGCCCCCAGGGCCGCCGCCAGTGACCAGCCCTCTTCCCACGACGACTCCACCCGGGCAGCGATGGACTCCGTCTCACCACCCAGTACCGCATAGCGGTCCTCGTCGATGATGGTCCCTTCGTAAGCGATGTGGTAGAGCTGCGCAGGTCGGAGCTCGGTGCCCAGTTCGGCCACCAGGATCTCCACCTCCAACGGCTTCATCTCGTGGGTGAAGACCTGGCCGAGGTACTGGGCGTAGAGGTTGGCCAGCGAACGGGCATCGACGTCCTCGCGGCTGTAGGCGTAGCCCTTGGTGTCGGCGTGGCGCACTCCGGACACTCGCAGCTGATCGAACTCGTTGTATTTGCCCACCCCGGCGAAGGCGATGCGATCGTAGATCTCACTGATCTTGTGGAGGGAGCGCGACGGATTCTCCGCCACCATCAGGATCCCCACGTCGTAGGTGGCGGCAATCAGGGACCGGCCCCGGGCGATGCCCTTCTGGGCGTACTCAGCCCGGTCCTTCATCACCTGTTCGGGGGCCACGTAGTAGGGCATGGTCATGACGGGCGCCCCTCCGATCGGCGCCGCTCGATAAGGTCGGCGAAGCTGGCGGCCACCGCCTCCTCGGGCACGGTGGCATACCCCTCGGCGGTCACGGTGGCGACCAGCGGGTAGATGCCCCTGACCAGATCCGGACCGCCGGTGGCGGAGTCCTCGTCGGCCGCCTCGTAGAGCGCCTGGATGGCCAGCTCCACCGCCTCGTCTTGTCCCATGCCCACCCGATAGCCGAGCTTGATGGTGGTCCGGGCGTCACGGCCTCCAGAGCCGGTGGCGTTGTGCTCGGTCTCCTCGTAGTGACCCCCGGTCACGTCGTAGGTGAAGATCCGTCCGGTGCCGCGGGCCAGGTCGAACCCGGCAAACAGCGGCACCACCGCCAGGCCCTGCATGGCCATGGGCAGGTGCTCCCTGACCATCTGGCCGAGCTGGTTGGCCTTCCCTTCGAGGCTCAGCACGACGCCTTCCACCTTCTCGTAGTGCTCCAGCTGGGTCTGGAAGAGCCGAACCATCTCCACCGCCGGGCCGGCAGCCCCGGCAATGGCCACCGCCGAGAATCGATCGGCCGGAAACACCTTCTCCATGGCCCGGTGGGCGATGGCGTGTCCCTCGGTGGCCCGGCGATCCCCGGCCATCACGATGCCATCGGCGAACCGGAGCGCCACCACGGTGGTGCCGTGGCGGAACTCCGCCACGCCCACCGCCGGGCTCCCACCGGCAGATGCCACCATGGGGTGCACCGGCACCCGGAGTCGACGGATGAGGCCCGAGAAGTCAGGACCCGGATCGTCGACCGACGAAAAGAGTGGGAGCGTCACCGGAGTTACTCGCCGCCCTTCTGGACGTAGTTGCGGACGAACTCTTCGGCGTTGTCCTCCAACACCTCATCGATCTCATCGAGCAGATCGTCGAGTTCAGCCTTCAACTTCTCGCCCTTGGCGGATGCCGGCGGCACCTCCTCCACCGTCTCTTCGGTGTGTTCGGTGGTACTCGACTTCTTCTTCAGCTCACGTTCAGCCATCTTCACCACTCTCCCTAGCTGCTCAACCGGTCCAACAGCTCGGACGGTCCGGCGCTCTGCTGGAGTAAATCGTCGACGTGGTCGGCGGTTCCTCGTAACGGGTCCATCATAGGGACGCGCCGCAAGGGGTCGGTGCCGAGGTCGAACACCAGCGAGTCCCAGTTGGCGCTCACCACCGCCGTCGGCCATCGGGTCAGGCACTGTCCCCGGAACCAGGCTCGAGTGCCCCGTGGCGGTACGGTGACCGCCTCCGCCACCGACACCGGATCCACCAGATGCTCGGTATCGAGTCGGGCGAACAGGGAGCGGCTGGGCCGGAGGTCGTGATACTGCAGGTCCAGGGCGGCCATTCGCTGATCGTCCCATCCGCAACCGTGCCGGTCCTGATACGCCTCCATCAGCTGCAGTTTGGCCACCCAGTCGAGCTGGCGGGCCAGCGACATCGGATCAGTTTCCAAACCGTGCAGCACCTCCTCCCACCGCCGGAGGACCTCGGCTCCCACCTCCTCGGTACCCAGGCAGGCCAGGCCCCGCTCCTCGGTGTACTTGCGGGCCCTCGCCAACAGCTCCCACTGGATGGACAGGGCGGTGGCGGTGGTGCCGTCGGCCATGGGCAGGGACCGACCGAGCGACCGGTCGAACGACACCTCGTGCATGGCCCGGACCGGATCGGCCAGCTCGAGGTCGCGGTCGCCGGACACGTCGTCCTCGATCATGGCCAGGATCAGCGACGTGGTGCCTACCTTCAGAAAGGTGGCCACCTCGGCCAGATTGGCATCACCGACGATGACATGCAGGCGCCGATAGCGGTGGGGGTCGGCGTGGGGCTCGTCACGGGTGTTGACAATTGGCCGCTTGAGGGTGGTCTCCAATCCCACCCGCTCTTCGAAGAACTCCGACCGCTGCGAGAGCTGAAACCCGGTCCGACGTCCCTCGTGGGTGGCCGTTTCGGCCCCTACCTTGCCGGCGCCGGCGTAGAGCTGGCGGGTGACGAAGTGGGGGGTGATGCCGTGGACGATGCGGGCAAAGGGGGCCCGGCGGTCCATCAGATAGTTCTCGTGGCACCCGTAGGAGTTCCCTTTGCCGTCCGAATTGTTCTTGTAGACGACGAAGGTCCGGCCGTCGTGTACGGAAGCGTCGGCGGCCTCCATCGACCGGATGAGGATCTCCTCGCCGGCTCGGTCGTACCGGAGGCACTCGAGAGCGTCGATGCACTCAGGAGTGGAGAACTCGGGATGGGCGTGATCGACGTAGAACCGAGCTCCGTTGGTCAGCACGGTATTCAGCAGGTGAGTCTCCACCTGTGGGGCCATCGATCCTTGGCGGGCGTAACCGCGGGCGTCGTTGCCCGGCGACTCGTCTTCGAAGTCCCATCCGACCTGCTGGCGCGCCACATCCTGGGCGTAGGCGTTGATGAGCACCGACGACGCCGCGATGGGATTGGGGTCGCCGTGCAGGACCTGGATGCCGTACTCGGTCTCGATACCGCAGACCTTCGGGATCGCCACGCGCTGACCCTATCCCCGCCCGCTCTTACAGATACTGACCGGTCCCGACCCGCTCGATGGAGCGACCCCCCTGGGTGCCACGGTCCTCGCTGATGAGGGTCCGGATGTAGACGATCCGCTCGCCCTTCTTTCCGGAGATCTTCGCCCAATCGTCGGGATTGGTGGTGTTGGGGAGGTCCTCGTTCTCCTTGTACTCCTGCCGGATGGACTCGTAGAGGTCGTCGGTCCGGATCCCCCGGCCGGTGCCGGCAATGGCCCGCTTGATGGCCAGCTTCTTGGCTCGTCGGACGATGTTCTCGATCATGGCGCCGGAAGAGAAGTCGCGGTAGTATAGAACCTCCTTGTCGCCGTTCTGGTAAGTGACCTCCAGAAACCGGTTCTCCTCATCGTCGCGGTACATCTCGGCCACGGTGGACTCGATCATGGCCTGGGTGGCCTTGGCCGGATCGCCACCGCCCAACGTCCGCACCTCGTCGGCGTCGAGCGGGAGATCGGGCGTGAGGTAGCGCGAGAAGATCTGGGCGGCGGCGGTCTCGTTGGGTCGTTCGATCCGGATCTTCACGTCGAGCCGGCCGGGCCGGAGAATGGCCGGGTCGATCAGGTCCTCGCGGTTGGAAGCCCCGATCACGATGACGTCGCGCAGCGTCTCCACTCCGTCGATCTCCGCCAGCAGCTGGGGCACGATGGTTGACTCCATGTCGGAGCTGATGCCGGTACCCCGGGTACGGAACAACGAGTCCATCTCGTCGAAGAAGACGATGACCGGCACCCCTTCCTCCGACTTCTCACGGGCCCGTTGGAATACCAGCCGGATCTGCCGCTCGGTCTCCCCCACGTACTTGTTGAGGAGCTCGGGGCCCTTGATGTTGAGGAAGTAGCTGCGGGTGTTGGTGTTGCCGGTGACCAGTGCCACCTTCTTGGCCAACGAGTTGGCCACCGCCTTGGCGATCAGCGTCTTGCCGCAGCCGGGTGGGCCGTACAGGAGGATCCCCTTGGGGGCGGGCAGCTTGTGCTCGGCGTACAGCTCGCGGTGGAGGTACGGGAGCTCGACGGCGTCGGTGATGGCTTCGATCTGCGAGTCGAGACCGCCCACGTCGGCGTAGGTGACGTCGGGAACCTCCTCGAGCACCAGTTCTTCCACCTCGGGTCGGGGCAGCTTCTCCACCAGGAGCCCGGTCCGCGACTCCATCAGGATGGTGTCGCCGGCCCGCAACTTCACATCGATCAGGGAGTCGGAGAGCTCAGCCACCCGTTCATCGTCGGCCCGGCCGTAGACCAGCGCCCGACGCCCGTCCTCCAACACCTCCTTCAACACCACTACCTCGCCGGAGCCGTCGCCCTGACGGGCGAGGACCACGTTCAGCGACTCATTGAGCACCACTTCGTTGCCGCGCTGGAGCTCGTCGGGAACGATGTCCGGGTGGAGGGTGACCCGCATCTTCCGACCACCGGAGAAGACATCCACCGATCCATCGTCGTTGGCCCCCAGGTAGGTCCCGTAGGCCGCCGGCGGCTGGGTCAGCTTCTCCACCTCTTCTCGGAGGTTGGCAATGTGTTCTTTGGCCGTCTGGAGCGTGAAGGTCAGCTTCTCGTTCTGGGAGATGGCCTGGGCCAGCTGTCCCTTGGTCTCCAGCAGGCGTTCCTCCAGGGTCTGCACCCGTCGGGGGCTCTCCTGCAGGCGCCGGCGCAACAGCGTGACCTCTTCTTCCGCCTCTACTGCCCGCGCCCGGAGGTCCTCGAGGTCGTCCCCGTCCCGGTCGCCCGTCGCGTTGTCGATGTCAGCCGTCGGAATCACCTCTCATCGGTCGCCTCCTGTGGGCGACCCTACACCGGGTGGTTTCCCGGTCGGACACCGCCAGGGGTGGCCGGACACCCCCATCTGACGCACCGTCAGCCCTACCCACCCCGGTTGCGATTAGCATGGTCGGTACGGGAGAACGGTCCCCACCGGGCCGAGTACGTCGATGTGGCGCCGATCCCCCACCAGTGGCCAACCGGCCCCAGGCCCACACCACACTGGGCGGGCACGCACGTAGGAGAACTGCAACTGATGAAGGTCTGGATCGACCAGGATCTCTGTACCGGCGACGGTCTCTGCGAGGAGATCGCCCCGGCCGTCTTCACGCTTCTCGACGACGGCTTGGCCTACGTCAAGGAGGGGTCCGACGTGAGGAACGAGCCAGGTGGCTCCGGTGGAATGGCCGCCGTCCCCGCCGAGCTCGAGGACGCCGTGGTGGAGGCCTCCGAGGAGTGCCCCGGCGAGTGCATCTTCATCGAACAGGGTTGATGCGTCGGGTCGTCCCGGCCCTCCCGAGCGAAGTCCGGGCAGTTCAGCTCCAGATCGGTCCTGAGTCCCCGCTGCCATCGTCCGGAACCCCGGCTTCCTCGTCTGCCCCCGAGGCGTACTTGGCGGCGTTGTAGGGCGCCACGAGATCGGTGGGGGCCAGCAGGCGGGCAGTGGTGAGGAAGCCGGTGTGTCCCACCATTCGATGATCGGGACGCACCGACCTGGCTTCCAGGTGCCAGGTCCGGTGGAGGACTTCCAGGGTGACCGCCATGCTGAACCGGCTCCGATCGAGGGTCTGGCGGAGCTGCGACGTCTGGTTGATGGTCGGCAGGTAGGAGCAGAAGATGCCACCCGACCGCAGCGCCACCTCCGCGTGCGGCACCACCCGCCACGGTTCGGGGAGGTCGAGGACGATCCGGTCGAGCCCGTGCTCGTCGATCCCCTCGTAGACGTCCCGCACCGAGACGTCGTAGGGCGTGTCGGGTCCCAGGAGTGCCTCCACGTTGGCCCGGGCCCGGTCGGCGAAGTCAGGACGAAGCTCGTAGCCGACCACCTGGGCACCGGCTCGGAGCAGGGCCATCGAGAGAGCACCCGAGCCGACGCCGGCTTCCAGGACCCGGACACCGGGGGCGATGTCCGCCTGCATCAAGATGGCGGCCAGGTCCTTCGGGTAGATGACCTGCGCCCCGCGGGGCATCTTCAGGATGGTGTCGGCCAGCGTCGGACGAATCACCACGAACCGACGCCCGGTGCTGCCCAGCACGGTGGAGCCGTCGTCGGCCCCGATCAGGTTGTCGTGGTCGACGATCCCCACGTGGGTATGGAATGAGGTGCCGGCCCGGAGGGTGACCAGATAGTGCCGCTGTTTGGCGTCGATGAGCAGCACGCGCTCACCATCACGGAGCCGGGTCCGATCGTCATCCTCCACCGCGTGGCTCAATCGCCGTCAGCGGGAGCGGTGGAGACCACCAGTGCCTCACCGGCCCGCAGTACCGTCCGGTAGACGACCGCACCGTGGTTCCGTCGGGCCCGATAGAGCATCCAGGCGGCGGACCCGATCACGAACCAGAGGGATTGGCCGCGAAAACCACGCCGGAACCCGCTCCGGAAGATCCAACGCAGCCCACTGTCGACGGAGTCCACCGGCTCAGATCCGCCGAACCTCGACCACCGTGGAGCGCTTCCGACCGCCCCGACGGCCGATCAGGAAGGCCACCGCGATCACCACCACCGCCACTCCGGCCACGATGGTGATCGCCTGCGATCGGACCGACACCACTTCGCTGGTGACGTCGCCGTTCAGCTCCCGGAACCGGGCCTCGATGTCGTCCCTGGTGATGGGGGTGGGGTCGGGGCTCATGCTGCCTCCTTGTTGGGCTCGGGCGTCGTCTCGTCGGCACGTTTGGCGGCCCCTCGCTGGATCATCAGCACGGCGACCACAGCCACCGCTACCACCATCACCGTGACGATCAGGTACGGGATCCACGACAGGTTGCCGTCGAAGGCGCCGTCGGTCTCCCCCTGGAGAAATCGGAGAAACGCCACCGCCAGCACCACAAGGCCGATGGCGAAGCTGACCGATCCGACCACCCCGAAGGCGATGAACCGCCCCAGGCCCTTCAGCGGATCGAGGGTCTCCTGCTTGACGTAGTCGACAACCAACTGGAGGGTCCCGTTGCCGGCCGTCTTCAGGCGGCCGAACATCGATCCGTCGTTGTCTGCGGCCACGGTGCGTCCTCGGTCTCGTGCTCGGGGGTCGTCGTCGGGTGGGGCGGCTTCCCGGTCAAGCGGGGCGACCGGTCCGTCCAACTATAGGCGTCGGTAGTGGGTCACCTTGAGGAAGTCACCCCAGAGGGCACCGTGGTCGGATCCCCAGCCTCTCTGGGGGTGAAGAGGAAGGTGGAGCTGGCCCGAGCGACCGTCCGGCCCTCGCCGTCGACCACCTCCGCCTCGGCGAACGCCACCCGATTGCCACCCGACACCACCTGGGCGGTGCATTCGAGCACCGAACCCACTCGGGCGGCCCCCAGAAAGCTGGTCTTCATCTCCACGTTGACGGCAATCACCCTGTGGCCCCGGCCGGCGGCGAAGGTCACTGCCGCCGACCCCATGGCGGAGTCGGCCATCGCCCCCACCAGGCCGCCCTGGAGGATGCCGGCCGGGTTGGCGAAACGCTCGTCGGCCGCCATCCGCCAGACGGTACGGCCCGGCTCCGACTTGTCGATGCAGGACATCCCCAGGGTCAGCTCGCAGTTGGGGGGTACCTGAAGACGGGGATCAGCCATACCATCCGACGTTACCCGGACGAGCGGTCGATACTGGGGGGATGATCCATCCGGCTGTCGGCTCCTGAATGCCGTTCGCCAGCGCCCTCAGCGAACACCCGATCACCTCCATAGCGACCGGTGAAGTCGTGGGGGCCGTCCTCGAACGACTGGGTGAACGGCCCGACTTGGTCGTGCTGACCGTCACCGCCGCCCATCGAGGTGCCCTCGACGACGTGGTGTCGGCGGTCGACGCCGTGCTGCATCCCCTGGCCATGATCGGCTGTGCCGCCGGCGGGGTGGTGGGCACCGGTCGGGAAGTGGAGGACGCCCCCTGCATCAGCCTGTGGGCCGGTCGGGTCGGACCCTTGCTCCCGCTGTCGCTCCGGGCCAACCGGACCTCCGACGGGGGCATCGATCTCAGCGGGTGGCCGACGTCGATGGTCTTCCGACCGACCGCCCTGGTATTGGTGGCCGATCCGTTCACCTTTCCGACCGACCTGTTCCTCGAGTGGCTGGAGGGCATCTGCCCTGGGCTCCCGGTGGTGGGCGGCAATGCCTCGGTGGGCGGTGGCCCGGGGGCCAGTCGGCTGGTCGGTGGCGACCGGGTCCTCAACGAGGGGGCGGTAGGGGTACTGCTCGGCCCCGGTGTAGACGTGGAGACCGTCGTCTCCCAGGGGGCACGGCCCTACGGCAAGCTGCTGACGGTCACCGCCTCGGAGCGGAACATCGTCCAACGGGTGGCCGGCGTCCCCGCTCTCGAGTGCTTGGTCGGGCAGATCACCGATCAGCTGACGGCCACCGAGATGGCCGGACTGGAGTCCAATGGATTCCACGTGGGACGCCTTATCGACGAGCGGCTGACCGACCCCAGGGCCGGCGACTTCCTGGTGCGCAGCGTGGTGGGGGTCGACCACGACACCGGGGCGATGGCGGTCGACGACCGCATCCCGGTCGGGACCGCCGTGCGCTTCCACCTCCGGGACCCCGACGCCGCCACCGCCGATCTCCGAGATCAGCTGGCCGAGCACCGGGCTGACGGCGTGCTCCTGTTCACCTGTGCCGGACGCGGTACCCGGTTCTTCGACGTCGCCGATCACGACGCCGCCGCCCTCGCCGACTTCCTCGGTGCCGCTCCCACCGGAGGCTGTTTCGCCGCCGGCGAGTTCGGTCCGGTCGGTTCAGCCAACTTCGTCCACAGCTTCACCGCCTCCGCCGCCCTGTTCTGCGACCGCTAGCGAACGGCGCGTCGGATCCGGTTCACCAGATGTTCACCGGACCTGGTGGCAACAGGGCCGGTAGGGTGACCGTTGATGACCGCCACCCAATCGACCATCCCTGATCCGCCCCGCGACCCGGCGCTGGAGCAGCTCGGCATCAACGTCATCCGGGGTCTGGCCATGGACGGCCCCCGAGCGGCCAGCTCCGGGCACCCCGGCACGGCCATGGCTCTGGCCCCCCTGGCCCATGTGCTCTTCAACCGGGTGCTGCGCCACGACCCCAGCGATCCCCACTGGCCCGACCGCGACCGGTTCGTCCTCTCCAACGGTCACGCCTCCATCCTCCTCTACTCCATGCTCTACCTGACCGGCTACGGGCTGGAGCTCAACGACCTCAAGGCCTTCCGTCAGTTCGGCAGCCGCACGGCCGGGCATCCCGAGGTGCACCTCACCCCCGGGCTGGAGGTCACCACCGGTCCACTGGGCCAGGGGTTCGCCAACGGCGTGGGCATGGGGATCGCCGAGCGTTGGCTGCGGACCCACTTCTCCCCGGAGATCTGCGACCACCACACCTTCGTCATCGCCGGTGACGGCTGTCTCGAAGAGGGCATCTCCCACGAAGCGGCCTCCTTGGCCGGCCATCTGCAGCTGGGCCGCCTGGTGTACATCTACGACGACAACCACATCACCATCGACGGCCCCACCGAGCTCTCCTACAACGACAATGTGACCGAGCGATTTCAGGCCTACGGCTGGGACGTGGACAACATCGGTGAGGTGGCCAACGACACCGACGCCCTGGAGTCAGCGCTGGTCCGGGCCAAGGGGGTGGAGGACCGGCCGTCGCTGATCATCCTCCGGAGCCACATCGGTTACCCGTCACCCAAGTTCACCGACTCCCCCAAGGCCCATGGTGATCCTTTCCCCCCAGAGGAGATCCGCCTGACCAAGGAGCTGATGGGGCTCCCCCCCGACGAGACCTTCTGGGTCCCCGATGCCGTCCTCGACCTCTACCGCCATGCCATTCCTCGTGGCCAGGCCTTCCGGGTCGAGTGGGAGGCCCGCTTGGATGCCTGGGACGGGGACAAAGCCCGATGGAACGCCGCCCAACGAGGGCACGGTCTGGAGGGCTGGGAGGCCAAGCTGCCCAGTTTCAGGCCGGAGGACGGACCGATCGCCACCCGCCAGGCCGTCAAGGCCTGCCTGGACGCCACCGGTGAGGTCATCCCGGGCATCTTCCCCGGCAGCGCCGATCTCACCGGCAACACCGGCATGGCCTGGGAGGGCGCCGTCGCCCAGTCGGTCGCCGAGCCGGGCGGCAGTCTCATCCACTACGGCATTCGCGAGCACGGTATGGCCGGTGTCATGACCGGCATGGCCATGCACGGCGGCACGCTGCCGGTTGGCGGCACCTTCTTCGTCTTCAGCGACTACATGCGGGGCTCGGTTCGGGTGGCGGCCCTCTCGGAGGCCCATGTCATCTACTCGTGGACCCACGACTCCATCGGCCTGGGCGAGGACGGCCCCACCCACCAGCCCATCGAACAACTCGCCGCCGTTCGGGCCATGCCCAAGCTCCGGGTGATCCGGCCCGCCGACGCCAACGAGACTGCCCAGGCTTGGAAGGTGGCCGTCGATGAGGGTGGGCCCACCGGCCTCATCCTCAGCCGGCAGAAGTTGCCGGTGTTGGCCGAGACGGTGGAGCGGGCGGCCGCCGGGGTTCCCCGCGGCGGCTACGTCCTCCGGGATGAGGACGGTGATCGACCGGACGTGGTGCTCATCGGCACCGGCAGTGAGGTCCAGGTCTGTCTGGGGGCCGCCGACCTGCTGGCCGCCGACGGGATCGCCACCCGGGTGGTGTCACTGCCCTCATGGGAGCTGCTCGCCCTCCAATCCGACCAATACCTGGCCGAACTGCTGCCCGACGGCGTTCCCCGTTTGAGCGTGGAGGCCGCCTCCTCCTTCGGGTGGGACCGCTACGCCGACGCCTTTGTGGCCATCGACCACTTCGGTGCCTCGGGGCCGGGTGAGCACAATATGGAGGAGTTCGGCTTCACTCCAGCGCATGTGGCCGATCGGGCCAAGACACTGCTGTCGACCGCTCCCACCGCCTAGGCCTTCGGCTGTCCCCATTTCGCTTCGGAAAGGAAACCCATGACCAAGCTCAATGAGCTCTTCGACCAGCAGGGCCAGAGTCCCTGGCTCGACAACCTCCGCCGCGACTGGATCCAAGACGGCACCCTGGCCGGTCTGGTCGCCGCTGGCATCCGCGGGATCACCTCCAACCCGACCATCTTCGCCAACGCCATCGCCGGCCAGGACACCTACGATGCCCAGTTCGGCAGCCTCATCGCCACCACCTCGGTCGAGGACGCCTACTGGGATCTGGTGGTGGACGACATCAACCACGCCCTGACGATCCTCCGTCCCGTCTTCGACGCCTCCCAAGGAGGTGACGGCTATGTCTCGGTGGAGGTGGCCCCCTCGCTCGCCCACGACACCGAGGGCACCATCACCGCCGCCCGGGAGCTCCACCAGCGGATCGACCAGCCCAACGTGCTGGTGAAGATCCCCGCCACCGTGGAGGGTGTGCCGGCCATCCGCCAGATGATCGCCGAAGGGAGGAGCATCAATGTGACGCTGATCTTCAGCCTCTCCCGGTACCGGGCGGTGATCGAGGCCTACCTCGATGGCCTGGAGGCCTACGCCGCCTCCGGCGCCACCGACCTCTCCCGGGTGGCCAGCGTGGCGTCGTTCTTCATCAGCCGGGTGGACACCGAGGTGGACCGGCGGATCGAGGCGGCCGCCCGGGGCGACCAAACGCTGCTGGACAGTCGGGGCAAGGCGGCGGTGGCCCAGGCCCGACTGGCCTACCGCCTGTTCGACGAGCTGTTCTCCGGACCCCGCTGGGAGGCATTGGCAGCCAAGGGCGCCCATGTCCAACGGCCGCTGTGGGCCTCCACCTCCACCAAGAACCCCGCCTACCCCGACCTGGCCTACGTGGACACCCTGATCGGCCCCCACACCGTCAACACCATGCCCGACGGCACGGTGGCGGACTTCCGGGACCACGGCACGGTGGCCCGGACCGTCGACACCGACCTGGACGGGGCCGATCAGCTCATCGCCCGGCTGGCGGAGGCCGGCATCGACATGGAGGAAGTGGCCCAGGTGCTGGAGGCCGAAGGGGTGGCCTCCTTCTCCAAGTCGTTCGACGAGCTGATGCAGTCCCTGGCCGACAAGGCCAATCAGCTCAGTGGCACCGACGGCGCCTGACCGACCACACTGGGGCCCAACCGCGGCACGGACCACGACGTTGGCCCCCCCTACCCGACCACCACATTGTCACTACCCACCCACCAGTGAGGAGCAGCACATGAAGATCGCCATGATCGGCCTGGGGAAGATGGGCGCCAACATGACCCAGCGGCTCATCGAGCACGGACATCAGGTGGTCGCCTTCGACCTGTCCGAAAAGGCCCGGTCGGCGGCCGAGGCCCTGGGGGCCGAACCGGCTGCCACCTTGCAGGAGGTGGCCGCCAAACTCAGTGCCCCCCGGGTGGCCTGGGTGATGGTACCGGCCGGCGAGGCCACCAACTCCACCATCACCACCCTGGCGGGACTCTTCGAGTCGGGCGATGTGATCATCGACGGTGGCAACTCCAACTACAAGGAGACGGCACCGTTGGTCGACCAGCTGGCCGCCGACGGCATCGCCCTGGTGGATGCCGGCACCTCCGGGGGCATCTGGGGATTGAAGGAGGGGTACTGCCTGATGGTGGGCGGGACCAAGGAGGCGGTGGCGGTGGCCGAGCCGGTCTTCCTCTCCCTCGCCCCCGAGGGCGGGTACGCCCATGTCGGCCCCCCCGGAGCCGGCCACTTCGTGAAGATGGTCCACAACGGCATCGAGTACGGACTGATGCAGGCCTATGCCGAAGGCTTCGAGATCATGTCGGAGGCGCCGGAGTTCGACCTCGACCTCCACGAGATCTCCGCCATCTGGCGATACGGGTCGGTGGTGCGCAGCTGGCTGCTGGAGCTGGCCGAACGGGCGCTCCGTCCCGAGTCCGGCTTCGATCAGGTGGAGGCCGTGGTGGCCGACTCCGGTGAGGGCCGCTGGACGGTGGAGGAGGCCATCAACCGCGGGGTCTCCGCCCCGGTGATCTCCTCGGCCCTGTTCGCCCGCTTCGCCTCCCAGAAGCCCGACGCCTACGGCCTGCGCCTGGTTTCGGCGCTCCGTAACCAGTTCGGCGGCCACGCCTTCGTCACCACCGACGGCAAGCCGGGCGGGGAGACGTTCACCCCCAAATGAGCCCCTCTGACGACAAGGGAAAGGCCCTTGCCCGAGCCAAGACCTCAGGCAAGGGCGGCACCCGTTCATCCGCCAAGTCGGCGGCGGCGAAGGCCGGGACCAAGCGGGCCGGCGGTGCAGCCGCCAGGGCAGCACGGAAGGCCGCCGACCAGGCCAGTGCCGAACGGGCCGTCCGACAGGGCAACAAGGTCCGCAAGCGGCCGGGTTCGGTCAGCACCACTTCCAGCCGTGCCAAGGGGAAGAAGCGCTCACTGCCACCGGTGCTGTCGAAGGCGCCGCCGGTTGCCATGGTGATCTTCGGGGCCTCCGGGGACCTCACCGCTCGAAAGATCCTGCCGGCGCTCGCCCGACTGGCCGACCGGGGGGTCCTCGATGACGGGTTCACCGTCATCGGGGTGGCCCGCACGCCGTGGAGTGACGAGGAGTTCCGGGCGCAGGTGGCCACGGCCACCCCCGACGGCGGTCCCAAGTGGAAGGCGCTCACCGAACGGTTCAAATACATCACCGGCGAGTACGACCATCCGGACACCTTTGCTCAGCTGAAGACGCATCTGGATGAAGCTGATGAGGTCGACGGGACCGATGGCAACCGCCTCTACTACCTGGCCACCATTCCCAGCGTCTTCGGCTTGGTGGCTGGTGCGCTGGCCAAGCACGGCTGCGCGGTGCCCGGGGCCAACGGCACCTTCGCCCGTCTGGTGGTGGAGAAGCCGTTCGGGCGCGACCTCGAGAGCGCCATCGCCCTCGACGACCAGATCCACCAGTCGTTCGAAGAGAGCCAGGTCTACCGGATCGACCACTACATGGGGAAAGAGACCGTCCAGAACGTCCTGGCTCTTCGATTCGCCAACGCCATCTTCGAGCCGATCTGGAACCGCCGCTACATCGAACAGGTCCAGGTGACGGTGGCGGAGAGCCTGGGCGTCGAGCACCGCGGCGGCTTCTACGAGACCGCTGGGGCCTTGCGCGACATCGTCCAGAATCATGTCATGCAGGTGCTGGCGCTGACCCTCATGGAGTCGCCCACCAGTACCGACGCCGATCGCATTCGCGACGAGAAGGTGAAGCTGCTGCAGGCCATCGACATCCCCACTCCGGATGAGGCGGTCGACAAGTCGGTGCGCGGCCAGTACGCCGAGGGCGTCATCGACGGCGAGAAGGTGGTCGGCTACCGCCACGAACAGGACGTCGCCCCCGACAGCCTCACCGAGACCTACCTGGCCCTGCGGCTGCGGGTGGAGAACTGGCGCTGGGCGGGGGTACCGATCTACGTGCGCACCGGAAAGCGGTTGCCGGCCCGGGTGACCGAGGTCGCCCTCACCTTCCGCCAGGTGCCATTCCTTCTCTTCGACCACGTCACCAGCCGCGACCTCCGCCCCAACACCCTGATCCTCCGGATCCAGCCGGATGAGGGGATCAGCCTGGAGTTCGGGGCCAAGGTGCCGGGCGAGAAGTTCCACGTCCGGTCGGTAGCGATGGACTTCTCCTACGAGGAGGCGTTCGCCGGGGTGGAGGCGGCCGACGGCTACGAACGGCTTCTTCACGACGCCATGGTGGGCGACGCCACCCTGTTCATCCGCTCCGACGAGGTCCGCCAGGCGTGGCGGATCGTCGACCCGTACCTGCAGGCCTGGTCCGAGCCGGGCGGAGCCATGATGTTCTATCCGGCCGGGTC
>Ga0302319_10013785_pt1 | contig 15132 bp, 15 predicted proteins | sample Bog_T0_2_FD_203319 | JGI IMG/M metagenome (GOLD analysis project Ga0302319, IMG submission 203319) | Peat permafrost microbial communities from Stordalen Mire near Abisko, Sweden - Bog_T0_2 | ecosystem: Environmental > Terrestrial > Soil > Wetlands > Peat | place: Sweden: Abisko, Stordalen Mire... | reverse complement strand
ATAGCATACAAGACGGCACATCTCAAGGTCGCCCGGGGGACGTGAGGGGGACGTGGTCCAATCCCTCACGAGTCGGATAACGCCGGTTTGCCCGCTGAAACGAGATTTCGATCGCCTTCCGCCTACCCCATTTTGACCGCTTGCACCGCCTCCTCCACTTCCTGGAAACTCGGCATGTGGTGGTTGGGCACCATCTTGCGGCCCGACTCGATGCTGACCTGCGGCGCGTTGCCATGCAGGTGCGTGACCAGCACGGCGCGGATCACCTCGTAGAACTTCGCCTCCTCTTCCACGACCGACTTCAGCCGGCTGGCGAACGGACCGACCATGCCGTACGCAAGAAGAACACCCAGGAATGTGCCGCACAGCGCGCCGCCGATCATGGCACCGAGCACCGCGGGCGGCTCGGCGATGTGCCCCATCGTTTTGATCACGCCCAGCACCGCGGCCACGATGCCGAGCGCGGGCAGCCCGTCGGCCATGGTCTGCAACGCGTAAGCGCCATGCAGTTCCTCGTTCAGCGTTTTCTTCAGTTCCCGCGCCATCACGTCCTCGATCTGGTTGGGATCGTCGGCGTTCATCCCCACCATACGCAAGTAGTCGCAGATCACGGCATTGGCGAAGCGGTTGGCGAGGATCTTGGGATATTGCTGAAATGCCGCGCTGTCCTGCGGCTTCTCGATATGCGGCTCCAGCGCCATGGCGCCCTTGGTCGAGGCCAGCCTCACCAGGAAGAACAGCAGGCTGAGCAGATCGATGTAGTCCGCCTTCGTGTAGGCCGGCCCTTTCATGATTTTGCCGAAACCGGACAGCGTGTGCTTGGTCTCGTGCATCCCGTTCGCCATCAGGAAGCTGCCGATCGCGGCCCCGCCGATGGTCCACATCTCGAACGGCAGTGCCTCCGCCAGCGCCCCGACGCTGCCGCCCGACACGATAAAACTGCCGAACACGCAGACCAGCAGAAAGACCAGGGCGCCAATGGTGAGCATGGTGCGCCGCTGCCGTCAGGAACGCCCCTGGGGGCTGCGCGCGGGCGTCCCAGCGGACGGCCCCGCCTGGGGCCCCGGCGATGCCACAGGGGACGCATCAGGGGATGTCCCAGTGCCAGGGGACGTCCCAGAGATTGTTCCGGCGGACGGCCGAGATACCGACCTCGACGAGGCTCCAGCGGAGATCGCAGCGGAAGCCGGTTGCTGCAATTCGGCCGGAGCCCCCACCCCTTGCGGCGACGCGGCGGGGACCGGACCCGGGACCGCCGCGCGCAGCACCACGATCGCGATCCGCCGGTTGGCGGCGGCCAGCGGGTCGTCGAGCACCAGAGGCTCCCGGTCGGCATGGCCGGTGACGGTCCGGACCCGGCTCTCCGGCAGCCCGGCATCGACCAGCAGCCGGCGCGTGGCGTTGGCCCGCTCGGACGACAGCTCCCAATTGGTTCGCCCGGGACCGGGAAACGGCGCCGCATCGGTGTGACCGGCGATGGACACGCCCTCCGGCAGCCGGGTCAACACCGGCGCGACCGTCTGCAGCAGCAGGCGAGTCCGCTCGTTCGGGGTGGCCGACCCGGTGGCGAACATCGGCTGGCGGTCCTCGTCCAGGATCTGGATGCGCAATCCCTCGGGCGTCATGTCGATCCGCAATTGGCGCTCCAGGCCGGCCAGCGCCGGGTCGTCGCGCACCGCGTCGCGAATCTGTTGGGCCGCCTGTTCGAACGCCTGGCGCTCCTGCCGCTGCTGCTCGGCGCGCAGTTCGGCTTTGGTGGGCGCGCGCTCGGCTGACGGCGTCTCCGGGTCGGCGGCCGGCGAGGGCGTCGGGACGGCGGCGGTTCGCGCCGCCGGGCCGGCAGTCACCAGCGGCGCATCGGCCTCCGGCGGGTCCTGCCGCGTGAGCTGCACTTGCGCGGGCTCGCCGTCCTCGTCATCCGTCGGGTTGGTCGGACGGCTGCCCCGCGCGATCTCGACCGAGCCGCGGTCCGACACCATGGCGCCCTGGTCGAAGGGCGTGTGGCCGCCGAACGGCGCACCAGTGCCGGACGACCCGTGGCTGAGTATATTGTGCGGGCTGAAATAGTCGGCGAGGCCCTGGCGCTGTTCCTCGGTCGTGGCGTTGATCAGCCACATCAGCAGAAAGAACGCCATCATGGCGGTGACGAAGTCGGCATAGGCGACCTTCCAGGCGCCGCCGTGGTGCGCAGCCTCGGTCGACTCCTCCCGGCGGATGATCACCGTCACGCCGGCTTTGTCCTGTTTGCCCCGCATGGTCCCGCCGTTCTCCGCGGCGCAGGGTGAGCCGGCTTGCTTAACCGATCGCTAACCCGACTTTCGCAACTCACCCCCGTTTCCGGAAATTTTGCCCCCGGCGGCGCCGGTAACCCGCTGAAAACCGCCGGTTCGGCGCGCGGCAGGCGGCCGAAACCGCCTGCGGTGCCGACCAACCCCCTTGCGAAACGGCCCGCGCGTTTGGATGCCTCGCGGCATGTTTCTGCGCCACAAGCGTCGCCGCAAGGACGGCAAGGAGCACCGCTACTGGAGCATCGTGGAGAACCGCCGGGGCTCCAGCAGAGGTGGACTGAAACGGGACCACCGAGAGAAGGGGATGGAATAGCCCTGCCGGCCCCATCGAGCCGTTGCGCGCATATGCATCCGGTGACGGGAATATCTAAACTCTGGGCGCCAAAGACACGAGGAACGACAGTGGCATCCCTGTTCAGGAACGCGCTCCACCAGGATTTCGGCACCTGGCCGCTTGCCTACATTCCGTACGGCGGCGCCGATTTCGGCGAGGTGCGGGCCGTGGCGGAGGCGATCGGCGACGGCGATGACATCGCCTACTACGATGCATGGAATGCGGCAGGCGACCGGCTGAAGGCGGATGCCGACACGGCGATCACCAAGGGCCACGTCGCGAGTGCCCGCGCGCTCTATTTGCGCGCAAGCGCGTTCTACGCGACCGCCTTTCACCCGCTTTTCGGCGCTCCGGTCGATCCGCGCTTGCTCGCCGCATTCCGCAAGCAGGTGGCAGTGCTGGACGACGGCCTTGCGCTCGGCCCGAACCCCGTGTGCCCGGTGCGCATTCCCTGCGACGGCATGGCCTTGCCAGCCTACCTCATTCCGGCGCAAGGCTTCGAGAGCGCGGAGCGACCGCTAATCATCTTCAACAACGGCTACGATTGCACCATCACCGACACATACTTTGCCTCAGCGGTCGCAGCGTCCCGTCGTGGGTATCACAGCCTGCTGTTTGACGGCCCCGGCCAGGGAGGGATGCTGTACGAACAGGGCGTTCCGCTGCGGCCCGATTGGGACGTGGTGATCAAGGCGGTGGTCGATTTCGCCTTAGCCCAACCGATCGTCGACCCCAAGCGTATCGCACTCAGCGGCTGGAGCCTCGGCGGTTTTCTTGCCCCGCGCGGCGCGTCCGGCGAGGCACGAATCGCGGCACTCATCGCCGATCCCGGCACGTGGAGCATCGCCGACGGCTTCCGCGACGTCGTCGTGCGTATGTTCGGCATCGCCGTCGAGGCGGCCAAAGACTTGGGTGCGCTGGACCAATCGCTGATCGAGCGCCTGGACGCCCATATTCGAGGCAATCGCCAACTAAGATGGAAGGTCGTACAGCGCGGCTTCTGGGTGCATGGCGTGGACGATCTCCGTGCCTACCTCGCGTCGGCCGAGCTGTTCACAATGCAGGGCCACGCAGAGCGCATCCGGTGCCCGACGTTGATCACGATGGCGGAGCACGACGCGCTGTCGGCTGCTGCCGGTGCATTCTTCGAGGCGTTGCGCTGTCCGAAAACGCTGCTGCACTTCACCGCCGCGGAAGGCGCCGACGGCCACTGCGAGATGCAGAACCGATCGCTGGTCAATCAACGGGTGATTGACTGGCTCGACGAACAGTTCGGGTCGTTGCAGTAGCCCTTTTCTGCGGAACTCGGCAACCACGCCGAAACCGGAACGAGGGGCGCCGATCCCATGTCCGGTTCGGTGGACGGGGCCGCGTCGCCTGGCGGATCGTCACCATCCAGTTGCCGGACAAGGACCAGGCCGTCACGCCGGAGACGTTCGGCTTTCGCTTGAACTGGCAGAGATTGCGCGAGGCGCGCCGCCGGGAAGGGAGCTTCCTGCTGCGGTCGAACGTGACGGGCAGCGATCCGGCCCAACTGAGGGGATTCTACCTGCAACTGACCGAGGTGGAGCAGGCGTTCAGGGAACTGAAAGGTGACCTCGCGCTCCGCCCGATCTACCACCGGACCGACGCACGCATCGAGGCGCACATCTTCATCGCGTTCATGGCCTACTGCCTGCAGGTCACGCTCAAGCAGCGGCTGCGCTCCTTGGCACCGGGACTGACCCCACGGGCGGTGCTGGACAAGATGACCGCAATCCGGATGGTCGATGTGCATCTGCCGACCACGGATGGTCGCGCCGTCACGCTGTCACGCTACACCGAGCCCGAGGCGGATCAGGCCCTCCTGCTCCAGCAGTTGAAGACCCGCTTGACCCGCTCAGCCACCACCAGGATCACCCCGATCAACGTTCCCGCATCGGCTTGACCGCACGCCTTGTGGTGCCAACCTTTGGCCGGTCGGCACCCGGAAAATCGGCCATTTTCGCGATTCCGGCCAGCGAGTTGCGAAAGTCGGGCTAACCCGGGACGGCGCCGTTGCCGATGACAGCCAGCGGTCAGGCCGGGGACGACGCCAATTCGCTACCGGAGTGCGATCAGGGTCGCGGCAACAGCACCCGGGGCGGCGCGTCGGTGTCCCGGGCGGCGACCACCCGATAGAGCCGGTAGCCCTCGATCGCCGCGCCGCCGCGCGACCGCTCGGCTGGGCCGATCGCCGCGATGTCGGACCAGGGGCCACCGCCCGCATCGTCGCCGCGTCGCGCGCTGCGCATCAGGATTCCGACCGCCCCGGCCAGCCGGGCCGGCGGCAGGGTGAACAGCGCCCAGCGCGGCTCCGCGCCCACCACCGTCACGCCAGCGGGAAGACGCCACGCCAGCTCCGACGCCAGACTGTATTCCTCGGCCACGATGAAGCTGGCGCCGGCGGCCTCGCGTGCGGCCTCCACTCGCTTCGCCAGCCCATCCCAGCCGGCCAGTCGCAGCGCGGAGGGATCGAGCCGCGCCGGCAGCGGCAGCGGCGCCAGCGTCGCCTGGACGTAGACCGCCAGCGTGATCGCCGCCCCGAGCGCGACGGCCGGACGGTGCAGCCGAGGCCACACGGCCACGCCAGCGGTCGCGGCGGCGGGATAGACGATCGCCGGCCAGTTCCCCTGCACCCGACCACCGAGCGCGTGCTGCACGAACACCAAAACCGCAGGCACGGTCAGCGCCGCTAGCAGAGACGCCGACGGATCGCGCTCGCGCCAGGTCCGGCGGACTGCCCACGCCACGCCACCCGCGCAAAGCAGGAAGACCAGCGGCGTCGCCAGGCCGATCTGGCCGCCCAGCAGCTCCGCCAGGAACTGCGGCGCCCGCTCCGGCTGCCAGTCGCCGACGCGCCCACCCTGCCGCAGCAGGCTGGCCCAGCCATGGGTCGCGTTCCACCAAACCACCGGCAGGAACGCCGCGCCGCCCAGCGCCGCGCCAGCCCATACCGCCGGATGCCGCCACCAGCGCCGGAGGCCCGGCACCGCCAGCAGCCACAGCGCCACGCCGACCGGCAGGAACACGGCGGTATACTTGCTGTCCAGCGCCAGCCCGGCGGCCAGCCCGGCCACCAGCCACCAGCCGGCGCCGCCGCCAGACGCAATCCGTGCCAGAGCCCACAGGCAGCCGGTCCAGAAGAACAGCAGCGGCGTGTCCGGCGTCATCACCACCGTGCCGACGCCGAACAGCAGGGTGGCGTTCAGCAGCGCGGCGGCGGTAATCCCCGCGCGCCGGCCCGGCAGCAGCCGTTCCGCCGCGTCGGCCAGCAGCACGGACCCGAGCGCCGCCGACAGCGGCCCCAGCAGCCGAACCCCAAGCGCCTCCTGCCCGGCCAGCGCGGTGCCCAGCCAAATCCACAGCGCCACCATCGGCGGGTGATCCGGATAGCCGGGCGCCAGGGCGCGCGACCACACCCAATAGTACGCCTCGTCGGGCGACAGCGGCAGCACAGCCGCCATAACCAGCCGCGCCAGCGTCACCGCCGCCAGCGCGGCGGCGGCCAGCCTCATTTCGCGCGCCAGACCAGCGTCGCCGAGACCGCGTAGTTCCACACCACCCCGATGACGGCGCCGATCGCCCCGGCCGCCTTCCAGTTGGTGCTGGTCTCGTACAATACCTGGGCGATGCCGACATTCGCCACCGCGCCGATGCTGCAAACCAGCACGAACAACAGCAACCCACGCCACAGGCGGGGGCCACGCAGCCGCTGATCGCGATAGGTGATCTGGTTGTTGAGCTGGAAGTTGAATGCCATCGCCACCAGCGTCGCGACGATCTGCGCCGTCTCGAACGGCAGCGCTGTGCCCAGGCGGAACCCGCTGAGCACCGTCAGATGCACGATCACGCCAAGCGCGCCGACACACGCGAAGGACAGGAAGCGCAGCGGCACCAGCCCGCCCAGCACCTTGTCCACCAACAGCCCGGCAAACTGCATCAGCACCAGTGGATCGAGCTTGCTCTCGCCGGCGACCCGCTCGCGGAAGCGCACCGGGATCTCAGCGACCCGCAGCGGTGACTGCGCCGTCAGCACCAGGTCCAGCAGGATCTTGAATCCCTGGCCGGTCAGACCGGGCGCCAGCTGTTCGAACAGCGGACGGGGCAGCATGAAGAAGCCGCTCATCGGGTCGGTCAGCTTCACCGGCAGAAACCGCTGCGCCAGGGTGATCCCGCCATCCGACAGCAGGTGACGCCAGCGGCTGGAGAGCCCGGCATTGTCCCCGCCCTCGACATGGCGGCTGCCCACGGCAAGGTCGTAGTCGCCGGTCTGCAGCGCCGCCAGCATGTCCGGCAGACGGGACTCGTCGTGCTGCAGATCGCCGTCGATCACGCCCACATAGGCGGACGAGGACGACAGCGCGCCCTCGATCACCGCCGATGCAAGCCCACGCCGGCCGACCCGGCGGATGCAGCGCACCCGGCTGTCGCTCTGGGCGATGCGGCGCGCCTCCGCGGCGGTGCCGTCGGGGCTGTTGTCGTCGACGAACACCACCTCCCAGGCGATGCCGGCGAGGGCAGCGTCCAGCTTCGCCACCATGGGTGCCACGTTGGGACGCTCGTTGTAACACGGCACGACCACCGTCAGCAGCGGCGCCTGGCCGTGGGGCGCTACCGCCTGATTCGCCGAAGGAAGGATGTCGTCCATGCGCGTCTGTCCGAACCGAAGCTGCCGCGGCGCCAGACCACGACGCCACCGGTCAGTCAAGGCGAGCACCATGGCAACATCATGACGCAGACAGAAAGTAGATGGGTGTCGGGAAACGTTGTCAGGCGCGAAGGATACGTCCTGCGCCTGCCGTAGCTCAATTCAGCCATGAGTCCGTCGAAAGCGGAAGCGCGCGACCGGACCGTTATTCGCACGAATTATCTCCACGTCGTCCTGGGAGAGAGCGCGGCGATAGCCCACCGATTGTGAGCCGCGATCCCCGATCCGCCGTATCGAATGCGGCCTGCCGGCTACAGCGGCACCCCGGCCAGACTGCGGCTGGTGCGGATCGTTTGCAGCGTCTGCACCCGGCTCACCGTCGGCAGCCCGGTCAGCCGCTGGGTAAGCTGGTTCTCATGCGCCGTATCGCGCGCCACCAGCTTCAGCAGAAAATCCCCGCCGCCGCGGATCATATGGCACTCCCGCACCTCGGGCCACGCCGCCACGAGCTGCTCGAACGCCGCCAGCACGGCGTCCTTCTGACTGTCGAGGCCGACGATCGCGAACAACGTGATCTCCCAGCCGAGCTTCTGCGGCTCCGGATCGGCGTGGTAGCCGCGGATCACCCCCGCCTGCTCCAACCGACGGACGCGGCGCAGGCAGGGCGGCGCCGAGATGCCGGCGCGGCGCGCCAGCTCGACGTTGGTCATCCGGCCGTCGTCCTGCAACTCGGCCAGGATGCGGCGGTCGATTGCGTCCAGCAGGGGGGACTCGGGGATAGAGCTCTTCATGGGCAACGGTCGCATTATCGTTCCGCACGCCGATCCGCGCAATATTCTTTCGGCAGCCTCCCGCCGCAAGGCGCTTCCTGTCGCTTGCTTGCCTCCGGCCCCGGCGCACCGATATGGTCGCAACCCTTGCACGTTCGGATTCCAGCCGATGCCCGACACTCATGATACCCGCGTCCTGATCATCGGCGCGGGTCCCGCCGGTTATACCGCCGCGATCTACGCCGCGCGCGCCAGCCTGTCGCCGCTGCTGGTGGCCGGGCTGCAGCCGGGCGGGCAGCTTACCATCACCACGGACGTGGAGAACTACCCCGGGTTCGCCGAGACCATCCAGGGTCCCTGGCTGATGGAGCAGATGGCCGCGCAGGCCGAGAACGTTGGCACACGCATCGTCCACGACCTGATCGTGGATGTGGATTTCTCAGCGCGCCCGTTCCGCTGCCGCGGCGACTCGGGCGACGTATATCTTGCCGACTCGGTGATCATTGCCACCGGCGCACAGGCGCGCTGGCTCGGCCTGCCGTCGGAGCACCGGCTGCAAGGCCGCGGCGTGTCCGCCTGCGCCACCTGCGACGGGTTCTTCTACCGCGGCAAGCGGGTCGCCGTGGTGGGCGGCGGCAACACGGCGGTCGAGGAGGCCATCCACCTCACCCACCACGCCGAGCACGTCACCCTGGTCCACCGCCGCAATGCGCTGCGGGCGGAGAAGATCCTGCAGGCGCGGCTGTTCGCCAATCCGAAGGTCAGCGTGGTCTGGGACCACGCGATTGCGGAAATCCTGGGCGGCGGCACGCCCGAAGTGGTCACCGGGGTCCGGCTCGCCCATGCCGGGACCGGCGCCGAGACCACCCTGCCGGTGGATGGCGTGTTCGTCGCCATCGGCCACACCCCGACCACCACGATCTTCGCCGGCCAGGTCGAGATGGATTCGGAAGGCTATATTCTGACCACGCCGGGCAGCACGCGGACCTCGGTCCCGGGCGTGTTCGCGGCCGGAGACGTGCAGGACAAGGTGTTCCGCCAGGCGGTCACCGCGGCCGGAACCGGCTGCATGGCGGCGCTGGAAGCAGAGAAATACCTGGCCGCCCTGCCGGATCAGGCCGGGCACGAGCCGTCGCTGGCCGCCGACTAGGGTGGATTTGGCAAAAAAGGTGCTGAATCGGCACCCACTCTGTGTTGCGAATCGTTTAGCATGGCAAGTTGACGCTTTGGTGCGGGCCAGCGGGGCCGCGCCGGACCGACGCCAGGGCTGGGCAAAACACGCGCCGGGGCGACCCCCGGACCGGAGTTGCTGAACGATGGATTGGGACAAGCTGCGCGTCTTCCACGCGGTGGCCGAGGCTGGCAGCTTCACGCATGCCGGGGACACGCTGAATCTCAGCCAGTCCGCCGTCTCCCGCCAGATATCGGCGCTGGAGGAGGCGTTGCAGGTCCCGCTGTTCCACCGCCACGCCCGTGGCCTGATCCTGACCGAGCAGGGCGAGGCGCTGAACCGCACCGTCCGCGAAGTGTTCGCCAAGCTCGCCATGACCGAGGCGCTGCTGACCGAAAGCAAGGAAAAGCCGGCGGGGCGGCTGAAGGTGACCACGACCGTGGGCTTCGGCTCCATGTGGCTGGCGCCGCGGCTGCAGGAGTTCCTGGAGACCTACCCCGAGGTCTCAATCTCGCTGCTGCTGGACGACAGCGACCTGGACTTGGCGATGCGCGAGGCGGATGTGGCGATCCGCATGCACCCGCCGAAGCAGCCCGACCTGGTGCAACGCCACCTGATGACCATCCAGTGGCATGTCTGCGCCTCGCCCGAGTACCTCAAGAAGTACGGGACGCCGCAGCGGCCGGAGGATCTGGACGCGCACCGGCTGGTGCTGTTCGGCGACTACCACCCGCCGGTGGGCGACATCAATTGGCTGGCGGAGGCCGGGCGGCGTCCGGGCAGTCCGCGCCGGGCGCTGCTGGAGGTGAACAGCACACATGCGGTGCTGCTGGCGATCCGCTCCGGCCTCGGGATCGGCACGCTGCCCGAGTTCGCCATGGTCGACAACACCGACCTGGTGCGGATTCTGCCCGAGCTGAAGGGGCCGAAGGTGGACGTGTTCTTCGTCTACCCGGAGGAACTGCGCAATTCCAAGCGGGTGGCGGTGTTCCGGGATTTCCTGCTGGCGCGGCTGGCGGAACTGCACTGAGGGGTTGCCCCGCGCGCATCCGGCGCACGTCTCGCGTCTTTGTCCTTTGCGAATTCATCCGTCGAACGCCGCCCCCCTGTCATCAAGGACTTGCGCGGCGCCAACGCCGTGTATTATATATTCATATAACTCAATCCAGGGGAATGGCCATGCACACAACCAATCTTCGGAAGGTTGGCGGTTCGGTGATGCTGGCGTTGCCGCCCGCCATCCTTGAGCTGCTGCATTTGCGAGCTGGGTCCACGGTCGGCGTCGCCGTCGATGGCGGGCGGCTGGTGATCGAACCGAAGCCACGGCCGCGCTACACGCTGGCCGAACTGCTAGCTGCGTCCGACTACTCCGAGCCGCAACCGCCAGAAGAGCGGGAATGGGTGGATGCGCCAGCGGTTGGCCGTGAGCTGATATGAAGCGGGGCGATATCTATCTGGTGACCCTCGATCCGACCGAAGGACGTGAGCAGCGCGGGCATCGGCCCGTTCTGGTTGTGTCGGCGACCGCATTCAATGAGGCAACCAAACTGCCGGTGATCTTGCCTATCACAAACGGTGGCGAATTCGCCCGACGAATCGGCTTCGCCGTCACTATTTCTGGAATCAAAACGACCGGTGTTGTGCGATGTGATCAACCCCGCGTGCTTGATCTGCACGCTCGGAATGCCAGGAAAGTGGACACGCTGCCGTCTGCTATTCTCGACGAGGTTATGGCGCGCGTTGCGCCGATATTCGAGTGAGGTTGCCGCAGGCAACCACGCGCGATGGCAGTTTGCGCAGGCGCGCGACCTAACCCCTCATCGGCGGAGTCTTCTATGGACTGGACATCCCTGATTGGGCCTGCAGTCGTGGCGGCGGCCATATCGGCAATCGTCGCTTGGATAACGACCTCGCGGAGGTTCAAAGTTGACCGTGATTTAGTGGATAGGAAAATTCAAGCTGATATCACGCTGGCCGAAAAGAAATTCGAATTCGACCAAAAACTTGCACAGAAAAACGTTGAGCTCAGCATTATGTTTTCAGAAAAGAAGCTGGCCCTCGATAAAGAACTCGCGATTTGGAAACGGCTCTATGAGCTTGCCGAACAGGTTTTGGCGGCGGCTTATGAAGCGCGCGACGCTCTAAATGAGGCAAGAGGGCGCGGGATTTTTGCTGGTGAGGGCGAAACTCGCAAGGCTACCGAAGTGGAAACCGACAAAGTGCGCGAAGCACGTAATTCTGCTTATGTGCCGATTGAGCGCCTTACCCGCAACGCTAAGGCGTTCGCCACGCTGCAGGCGTTGCAAGATCCGATGGCCGCACAGTTCGCGGACCCGAGGCAATTAAGCCTCTCGCTGCGATAGCAGAGGTCCATCGCAGCATCACCCGTGCCGCGTCTTTGTTGATTCAGATGGCAGACCTGGGCGACGACCATCTTGGGAGGCAGCAGCTTGTGCCATTGCGAGAAGTGCTTTGGGGGGATGGTCGTAAGGATGATGATCGGAAGCTCGACGCAGCAATCGAACAGCTTGAGGCGATCTGTAGGCCAGTCCTTTCCGCCAAGGCGCCTGCATGAATCGAATTCTTGGCCGAATGTTCAGCGACCACCAACAAGGATATTGGAACGGAATCTCCAGCGGGACCCTGCCACGACCTATCATGGTCTATAGGATGTTCGACGCGGGCTGAGTTTGTATGAAAATGGCGCTGAGGCCCTGCGGCGAAGCAAACCGGACCAATTCGCAATCACCAAGCCAGAACCAGCGGCTACCCCCTCAGGACCCCGACTCCCCCAAAAAGTGCAGCACATGCCAGGTGAACTGCCCGGGGTCCTGGAGAAACGAGAAATGGCTCGTGTCGGGCAGGATCAGCAGCCCGGCGCCGGGAATGGTCGCCGCGATCATCTCGGTATGCGGACGCTTGATCGCCTCGTCATGGTCGCCGTCCACCACCAGCACCGGCGTCCGGATCACCCGAAGCTGAGCCGCGGTCCAATTCGGCTGCGTCGCCCACATCCTGCTGATCGCATCGACGAACGCAGGATACGCCCCGGGCGTTGCCGACAGCGCCGCATACTCGTGCCCGGCGCGGGCGATGTAGGCGGCGAAGGTCGGGTTCTTCTCCACCCCGGCCACCACCCCCGAGGGGTCGGTGTTGGCGGCAAAAGCGAACACCCGGGACACGCGATCAGGATGCCGGATCGCCAGGTCGAGCCCCAGAATCCCCCCGTCGCTCCAGCCGACCACCGCCGCCTGCCTGATGCCGAGATAATCGAGCAGCCCCACCACGTCGTCGGCCATCAGGTCGTAGCCGTACGGCCGCCCGTCGCTTGTGCTGCGGCCATGGCCCCGGCTGTCCATCACGATGACCTGGTGGTGTTCCGCCACCGCCGGCACCTGCAGGCCCCAGTAATCCGCGTTGGCCAATCCGCCATGCAGGAACACGACCGGCTCGCCCTGGCCGAACACCGCATACCACAGCTTGATGCCGTTTACCGGGGCGTAGCCGCTACGATCGGGCGTCGGCAGCGTCGGCGTGGGCGGCAGCGTCTGCCAGCGCGGCTTCTGCGCCCAGGCGGCGACCGCCACCAACAGGGCCATCGCGACCACCAGCGAACGACGCACCATCATGGCGGACTCCGTTTCACCTGCAAGGACATCAGCCAAAGCCACCAGAAGACCGCGCGACCTGACGTCTGGCGGACGTGTTCGTTGCGCGCCACGCGACCCAACACCGCCGTCTGGACGGCAATTTCAGCGAAGTTGATGATGCAGCACAAGCGCTGCTCGCGCCCGGCGCAAGGACAGCGGTGCCAGGGAGGAAACGAATGCGCGGATTTCTTTCGTTACTCGCGGGATTGTTATTGCTGGCGCGGGCGGCCCAGGCCGACGTGGCCGCCGACCCCGGCTGGACCGGCGCGGAAACCTGGGCATGGCAGCAGATCGCCGCGGGCCGCCCCGCCGATTTCGATGCGCAATGCCACGCCTCCCCCGACCCAAAATCCGACGACGCCGCCTGGTCCGAGCCCTGCCGAACGGTGCGCGGCGGCGTGCTGGAGCAGATCCTGACGCGCCCGCCCTGGCGCGACGCGCTGCGGCACCAGGGCCTGCGGATGGCGGGCGTCCACCTGCCCGGCGGCCTCGATCTCACGAACGCGCATGTGGCCTCGGCGGTGATCCTGACGCGCAGTCGCATCGAGGGCGATGTTCTGCTGGCGCGCACCCGCCTCGACAGCCTGTTCGCATTGGACGGCTCGGTGATCACCGGCGCCATCGAGGCCACCGGACTGCTGAGCGAAAGCGATGTTTCACTGTCCGACGGCCGGCAACTGGTGCCGAGCCCTGGCTCCATCGGCGCGGTCGAAGCGCACGGGACCGTCACGCTGCGCAATGCGCGGATCAAGGGCTCCGTCTTCCTGAATGCCAGCCACTTCCAGCAGGTGGTGGACGTCCGCGGCGCGCACATCGACGAGGATTTCCAGACCAGCGGCGCGAAGTTCGAGGCGGACGCGCAGAAGCGCTCCGTCTGGGGCGGGTCCATGCTGATCGGCGGCAAGCTGTCGATCAACGCGACGCAGTTCGCCGGTAACGTCCTGTTTCCGGATTCGACCATCGGCGGCCTGGTCGATGCGTCCGACTCGAAATTCGGCGGCACGCTGAACCTGGTGGACAGTCACGTCGCCGGCGACGTGTTTCTGGACAAGGTCCAGAGCACGGGCGCGATAACGATCTACGGCCTGCAGGTGGGAGGATATGTCAGCCTGACACACGCGCACTGCAGCGGACCGCTGCAGGCGTTCAACGCGCGCGTCGCCGGCGACATCTCGGTCAAGGACAGCCAGTTCGACGCGCCGGTCACGCTGGCGGGGCTCCACCTCGCCGGCTCCTTGCGGATCGCGACCACACCCTTCAAATCCCTGGTCAGCCTGCGCAGCGCGGTCGTGGCGGGCGACGTCCAGATCAGCGCCGCGGATTTCAGCGGCGATCTCGATATGCTGGGCCTGCACGCGGACGGCGATATCACGCTTGCCGGGACGTTCGGCCCCACTGTGGGCCTGAGCGGCGCCCGGATCGCCGGCGACCTTGACCTGACCGGAGCCAGCCTTGGCAGGCTCGATCTGAGCGGGGCGGCCATCGACGGATCGCTGGAGGTCGGACCGAAGACGACGTGGCGGCCGCCGGCAAGCGCGGACGAGCCGCAGCTTCTGCTGGTCAACACCAAGGTCGGCGCGTTGCAGGACGGGGCGGTCGGCACGTTCGATACTTGCCCCACCGATGAGACCCCTGCCAAAGCCAATGGCTGGCCGGCCGGTCGCACCACCAAGCTGGACGGTTTCAGCTACGGGCACCTGGCCTCGTCGGCCGGCTCCGAAGGCGCCGATATGCGCGACCGCCCCGTATGCTGGTGGCGCTGGTGGCTGGAACGCGACCCGGAGTTCAGCACCCAGCCCTACGTGCAACTCGCATCGGTAATGGCGACGCACGGCGACCAGGAGAAAGCGGCGGCGATCCAGTATTACGGCCGCGTCCGGGAGACGCAGCTTGCCTGGCAGGCGGGGCATTACGGGCGCTGGATGCTGCTGGCCGCGCTGAATGTGGTCACCGGCTACGGTATCGGCAGCTACACGTTCCGGGTGCTCGGCTGGATCGTTGCGCTGATGGTGCTTGGCATCGTGCTGCTGAAATGGTCACCGGGCGGTGGACAAAAGCCGTTGTTGTGGCGCACCGGCGCCAGTCTCGGCCGCGTGCTGCCGGGAGTCGAAATCAACAAGGAGGAGCCTCTTGCAAAACTCTGACGCACGAGTGCCGGTAGATCGCCCGAGAGAGGCCACGAGGACCGAGAATGGAGGGTTCGTTCCGGCTACGTATGGTATATAGGCGCGTTTGACTGGTTTTTCGGCC
>Ga0302319_10013784_pt1 | contig 15132 bp, 14 predicted proteins | sample Bog_T0_2_FD_203319 | JGI IMG/M metagenome (GOLD analysis project Ga0302319, IMG submission 203319) | Peat permafrost microbial communities from Stordalen Mire near Abisko, Sweden - Bog_T0_2 | ecosystem: Environmental > Terrestrial > Soil > Wetlands > Peat | place: Sweden: Abisko, Stordalen Mire... | reverse complement strand
TGCTCGCCCCGACCGTGAAGAACGGTCGGGTCTGCGCGTGGCTCCGCTCCCGCCGCGCAAGCAAGAGCGCGGCGCTGTTGACCCGCCTTGCGCTCCGTGGCCTGGGGATGGTGTCGGACGAGGGGCGTCCCGACACATCGACGCGCGCTCGCCGCGCGGCGTCGAACGAGGGGCATGGTTCAGGAAACAGGTGCTTCAGAACGGAACGACCACCGATTCGTCAGGAGCATTTTGAATGAGGCAATGAACCTCCGCTTCGGGAGCATTCCTGGATGAGGCAATACGGCAACCATCCTGATTGTCGCGCGATAGCGGTGGCTTGTGCCCGCCGCGCTTGTGCGCCCAGCCGATGGCGGCCAGCCGGCGGGTGATGGTGGACGGTGCGCGTCCGGCTTCGGCCTCGCCCGCGCAGAACCGCGCCACCACCCCCGGATCGGCGGGAAGCGGCATCTCGCCGCGCGCGGCGCACCAGGTTTGAAAGCGGTTCCAGTCGGCGTCGTAGATCAGCCGGGTGGAAGCGGCGCGGCTGGCGGCGGCATAGCCGCGCGCGGCGTCCGCCCCGTGGCCCAACGCCGCCGGAATGCCGCGCCCGGCACGATGTCGTCGTCCATCTCGCCTCCCCTCCCCTGCTGCCCAACCCGCTCGGGTGCCCGCCACCGACCGCCGGCGCCCGGATTCTGCGGCAGCATCGCCTGCCGCTCGCATTCTGTCTGTCGCTTCCCTTATACGACCGGATCGGAAAACGCGTTCGCTCAATGGGTTGACGACACCCCTTTGCTCCGGAATGTACCCTATTGCTCCGGAAAATGCCCCCTGTCGGCCGGAAAACTTGGCGAGCAACGTGACCAGTACGGGCGCGGGGCCGAGGCGTGCCGGCTCCCGCGCACCGCGGATCAGGGCGGATTGCGCCGTGGTGCGGCCGGCTACCCGGAGCGGTCGTGCCGCATGGGGCGGGTCGTCCTGCGAGGCGAATTGCCGAAGCTTTTCCGGCCCGATGCGGCCATTTTCCGGAGCGATGGCACCCATTTTCCGGAGCATTGGGGGCACGTTCGGGGCGCCAACCCCATCTGCTCCGGACTTTCCGGTCGGATAGGGCACGCGACAGACAGCGTCAGCTGCCTCTTGGAAGAGGCCGGGACCCGACTACCGGGACGGGCTGCGCGGACACCGGCATCATTGACCGCCCTACGAACCGCCTCTAGCCCGAGTTTCCTTCTTTGAATTACTTCAACACCTTGATGTAATTGACGTTTTACGCAAAAGCAGCGCAAAACGTGTCCATGTAACTCACGTGATTGTGAGTGTGCCAGTGGGGGCGTGTGGTTATGATCTATGCTCCAAATTCAGAAGAAACCGCTCGATCCCCGCCGCCTGCAAGATGCACCCAGTAGCGACTCCCTCCGAGCGCGAAATATCGCGCCGGATCAATGGGTTGAACTATTTGGCCGTAGGAACTTCGGTCTAGCGGGCCATCAAGGTCGCACACCCGGAGATCAACCGGGTGTTCGTCGGGGCGCAGTCCCGCGGAAGCAACGAAAGGGTGGCCACAGCGCATGCGGCCCCCTGAAGGGCACTGACGCTTCCCGGGCCGTCAGCCGGATCGGCGCTGGCTGTCCGCGAGGCCCTTCCCCATCATCAGGCGCAGTTCACCCGGGCGGTCGCCGAACTCCTGCATCGTCCGGTACGGAACCGCCGTCACCTCGGCGATGAAATTCAGCTTCTTGGCGACATCGAGGGCGCTGAACTTCCCGGCATTCCGCCGCTCATAGAGCGCCGCGACCGCCTGGAGCGCCAGCGGGGCGATGATGGCCAGGACCTTGCGGTGTTCCTCCGTGACGTCGGCCATCGTTAGGGTGCGTGCCACCATCGTATAGCCGGCCGGTTTGCCTTCCGGCGAAGCCGCCGCGGTCAGCTCACCGACCGGGAAATCCGCCTCGGCGCCGTTAGCCTGCACGATGAAGACCCGGTCGCCGTCACACTCCAGCACGGTGCCGCTGCGCTTGCTGGGCTTATGGTAGACGGTTTGTCCAACCGAAAACATGCTCTCCCCCGTCGGGCAGGATCAGGCTGCGGCACGCATGCCTGGGCGTTATGCCCGCTTCGCGACCTTGCCAGAACTGGTTGCCCGCGGCAGCACGGCTTCGTCACGGCGGATGCCAATGACCGGAATCTGGACCCGGCCAACGACCTTGATGCCCGTGGCGGAGACGGACATCACCGTGCCGTCCGCTCCCACCGGAGCCGCCTCGGCGCCGCAATCGAGCGCCAGGCTGGCGTGCGCGTGCAGGTGCATGTCGGTGCCGTGAACAGGGATAACGAAGCGCGGCCGGGCATGTCGGTGCATGGTGGCAAGCTCGGCGCGCCCGGCGTGCCCGGACACATGGATCGGCAGCCCCTCGGGAGCATCGCGCTGGGTCAGCACGTCCACACCACGCGCACGCAGCTTGTCCAGCACGCGCTCAAGCGCCGCTTCGTTGCCCGGAATGACGCTGGCCGACATGATGACCGTGTCGCCCAGGCCAAGGTCGGGAAGTCGCCAGTCGCCGCCTCGGGCGAGCCGGGCCAGCGCCGCGTTCTCCTCACCCTGGGTGCCGGTGCAGACGAGCGCCATTTCGCGGCGGTCGAGGCCACGCAGATGCGAGGGTTCGCCCAGCATGTCCGGAAAATCCGCAATCCCCAGGCTTTCCGCGGTCGCGGCATGGGCCCGCAGCGACCGACCCGCCAGCGCGATCCGGCGGCCGGAGCGGAAGGCCGCATCACAGGCCGACCTCGCCCGCGCCACGTTGGTGCCGAAGCAGCAGACCACCACCGCACCCGGACGGCTTGCGAACAATCGCCTGAACGACTCCCGCACCTGCGCTTCCGAGGTGACGGACATGTCACGTTCGGCGTTGGTGCTGTCGCACACCATCGCCAGCAGACCGGCATCGCCCAGCGCCCGGATCGCCGCGATGTGGGTGGGCAGGCCGATCAGCGGGTCGGGATCCAGCTTGAAGTCACCGGTGTGCAGCACGTTTCCGGCAGCCGTGAAGATGGCCAGGGCGACCGCTTCCGGGACCGAGTGCGTCATCCGGATGGAACATACGGTGAATGCCCCGGGTCGGAAGCTCCCGCCGACGGGAAAGGTTCGGATGTCGGCTTCGTCCAGGGTACCGGCCTCGTCGAGGCGCCGGGAAATTGCCGCCGCGGCGAACGGCGTCGCCCAGACAGGGCAACTGATCGGCCGGGGAAAGACATGCTGGATGGCGCCGATATGGTCCTCGTGAGCGTGCGTCACCACCAGCGCATCGATGCGACCGACGACGCGGAGCAGGGTTTCGGGGTCGGGGATGAAGGCGTCCACACCGGTGGTGTCGTTCTCCCCGGGAAAGGCGATGCCTGCGTCGACCAGGATCCAGCTTCCGTCATGGCCATACAGAGTCCAGTTCATGCCGATGCGGCCAAGGCCGCCAACCGGCACGACGAGTATCTCCGTCGCGCGGGGGCGCGGGAGCCTCTGCAGGTGCCGCAGAGGGAGGTGAACGAGTGGGGAATCCCCCGAAGGGTGGTCCGGCGAGCCGTCCTGGGCTGCGCCGGTTACGCCCGGCAACCGGGCGCGCGACCTGATTAAATCCATCTGGACCGCACATAAGCCGCGCACCGTTAATTATCAAGTGAAGATTTCGGCACCACATGCGAAGGGGTTGGATTTGCATCAGGATGACGGAAAGAAGAATCGGCAACGCAGTCATGGCGCGAATTCGTCTCCTCGCCTGAAATCCCTTTTTTCGGCACCTTGATGCCGCCGCCGTCGTGAGATGCTGACGGGGCTGCCCCGGAGGGACGTCGCCGGCCCCAACTACGGACTTGCGATGTCTGTGCCGTCCGTTTGCGGCGTCCGTTCCGCCATCACAGCCTGGATCGCCGACTGGAGGGCGGTGAGCTCGCAATCGGTGATTTCCGGGAAACTGTCGCGCTTTTGTTTCGACAACATGCCGCCATTTTGGAGGCAGAGGCGGACAAGCAGGCTGGCACGTCGATCCGGCATGTCAACGATGTCCCGAATGGCGGCCGTCGCCCCGTCGTAGATGGCGACGAAATCAAGCTCGTCCCGGAGGTCCTTGCGAACGGTCTCGGCCACCTTGGCGTACAGGAATTCCGCCAGCTTCGTGGCATCGAAGTAGCGATACAGATCGCCGGTATCGTTCGCAACCTCGATTTGCTTGCTCGGCGTCCAGTGCCAGTCGATGTGTGGCTGGATCGCCTGCGAGAACGTCTCCAAGGCGGCATCGTAACCTCGGCGATCGCGGACGATCGCCGCCGAGACCGGGAACAGGACACCGGGGGGCGTGAAACCTTCCAAGGTCAGGACATGGTGCAGCAGGAAGCGGTGGATGCGGCCGTTGCCGTCCTCGAAGGGATGCAGGAAGACAAAGCCGAACGCCACCAGTGTGGCCGCCACCACCGCGTCGGTGGCGCCCTTGAGTCGCTCCGTCATCGCGGACCACGCCGCCATCAGCGAGCCGAGGTCCTGCGGACGCGGGCAGATAAAGTGGGCAACCTCACGGTAGCCGCCGACGGATTCGCCGACGAAGTTCTGGAAGTCCCGGAAGGCATGGGCAGCATAGCGAGGGTCGACGATGGTCTTCTGTAACGCGACCAGGCTGTCCGGGTCGGTCGGTTCGAACGATCCGGTTGACCGCAACGCCGCGACGAACCGCTCCGCCCGTTTGCCGCTCGCCACCTCGTTTTCGATGGCAAAGCTGCTCTTGGTCTCCTTGGTGTAGAGATAGTTGACAGCCCGTGCCAGGACCTCCGGGTCGCAGCCGGCGATGAGGACGCGCGCTTCGGTGTCGATGGCTTCGGCCTGGAAGGCATCCAGGCGCGGCGTCCGGCGGACCATGGGTGCGAAACCGGGTCGTCCCAGGATATTGTCGGTGACCTTGTGCCGCTTCGACGGGATGCCTTTGGCGGTGATGTGGAACCGGGCATCCAGGACATCGACGTAGGTCACCGCCCCGGCATCGGGGACATCCAATGCCGTTCCGGTCAGCCACTCATAAAGGAACCACGCCCGCCTCGCATAGGCGCCGTTCGGCTCGGACGCCACCCAGGTGGCGATGCCGGCGCCCCCGGCGGCCTTGAACGCGGCGGCCAGCACGCCCAGGTCGACGGGCTCGTACTTGAGTGCGAAGCGGAGGTGCCCGATCAGGCTGTCGTCGGGCCTGTAGCTCATGGGGTATCTCTCGATCGCGCGGCCGTCCGCGACCATCGTCTTGCGGGCACCCGGGCCGATTGTGGAGGTGACCGCCGGCGTCGGCACGCGCAGCCTCAGCATGGCGATCAACGCGGCCTGGCCGACGGAGAAGCTCTCGTTGGCCAGTGCCATGCGACGGCCTCCTTCAACCATGCAATGCCTTGCGAGACCGCTCCACATCCCCGCGGGATGTGTGAAGACGCTCAGCGAGCTAGGAATTCGCTCAGAAATATATGGCGTCCTGAAAAACCGTTCAAGGCGTCGGCCGGGGCGGTCACCGACGACGCCGCGATGGAGAAGCTTCTGGCGCTTGCACGCCGTCCGGCCCAGCGCAGAGCAGGCTACACCCACCGCTTCCGGTACCGCCGCAGTGCGACCAACCGCTCAGGATCGGGCAGCGGCCGCCACGCCATGATCATCGCCGCGCACGCCCGCGCCTTGGCGTCGTCAATGATTCCCGGGAAAAGTCTGCGCACCTCCGGGGCGGCGGAAAGCTCGCCTCCGATCTCGTGGGCAGCGCGGATTGCGGATGCCTCGGTGACACTGAACATGGCGGAATCATGGGGGCACCGGTCGGCGGCAAGCCGCTTACAGGAACCCGCTCCCGGTGGCAGGCCATGGGCACGATGGGCCTGGGCGATGGCGGCAACCCGGCGGTCGAGTGCACTGCGGCTGAGCGTCGGGGCAGGCGCCGTCAGGTAGGCGGCGTGTCGCGGCCGTGGCCGGCAGGCTCGCCTGCCCTGCGCGCTGGCACCACCCGGTGAAGTGGTGCCAGTCGGCGGCATAGGCCCGGCGGGTCGCCGGCGCGGCACTTGCCGCGTCCCCGCCGAACCCCCCTGCCCGTCTCGCCGTCCATGCGCCCGCGCCTCCGCTGGCCCTGCATTCGTCGCCGGCGGTCTGCGCCGCGCTAGCCGCCGCCGAGCCCAGCCATTCTGCCGCCTGCCGGCAAATATGGCAAGCGCCGCTAAGGCGCGATAAGGGTTTTTGTCCTCCCGTATGCCTGATAAGTGAAATTGTCGGGCGTAGGGAGAGGCAGTAGAATTCGGGGGCGAAAGCATGAAATTTCGGCCGGTCGCGCCGATCCGGCTGACGAAGGCCCTCTACCGGGTCACAACGCCGGCCGGTCGCCGCTCCTGGCTGGAAAATCCTCCCGCAACCGCGTCACACATGGCCAGACGCTCTGGCAAGGTGTCCATGCCGTGACGCCGATTTCGGTCGCCCCTGCCCTCGCCAGCTCCGCCAGCGGCCGGGTCATCTCCCGTCGCCCCAGGCAGCATCTCCCACACTGAGGGTCTGATGTTTGCCAGCCAGTTCGTCCTGGACCGCCCCGATTTTTCGCTGAGAATGTGACACGGTTTCGGGGGATTTGATATGGTCCAGGCGAGATTGCCATGGATCAGGGCTCGGCCAACAGACTGAAATCACACAAAAACTCGTGACGCGGTAAAGGGGATTTGACACCATCGACCGATCGGGCCGGAAGTCGCGCCCACCGAACAGGCCAGGAGACCCGCATGGACACGCTGTCGGACACCAGGGACATCGCGGCGGCCGAGGCCGAGGCCGGCTTGCCAGCCCTTCCGGGGCCTATCGCCGTGGTGCCGCTAGGCCAACCGGCCACAGCGGTGCGCGACTGGTTCGATGCGGCGGCCGAGGCCTTGATCCCCGACCATGACGAAACTCTCGGAACGGCACGGCAGGCGGCCGACGCGTACGCCCGCCGGGCCAAGGCCGGCAACACCCGACGCGCCTATCGCGCCGGGGTACGCGCCTGGTGCGCCTGGTGCGACCAGCACGCTTTGCCCTGCCTGCCGGCTGACGCCGCCGACGTCGTCGCCTTCCTTGCCGCCGAACGCGGCCGCGGCCTGACCGTCAACACCATCGACCTGCGCCGCGCCGCCATCCGCTACCTGCACTTCATCGCCGGCCTGCCGGTCCCCACCGCAGAAGCCCAGGTCGCGCTGACCATGGCCGGCATCCACCGCGCCGCCGCCGGCGCCGGCGTGCTGCCGGCCAAGAAACTCGCCGCCACCGTCGACATCCTGCGCGAAATCCTGGCCAGTATCGGCGACGATCTGGCCGGCCTGCGCGACCGCGCATTGCTGCTGGTCGGCTTCGCCGGCGCGCTGCGCCGCGCCGAGCTGGCGGCGATCCGGGTCGAACATCTCGAGCCAAGCGAACGCGGCCTGCGCCTGACCCTGCCCTGCTCGAAGGGGGACCGCACCGGCAGCGGCGTCAGCGTGGCCATTCCCTATGGCAGCACCGAACTCTGCCCGGTGCGGGCGCTGCACCGCTGGCAGGAGGCGGCGAACATCAGCGACGGCCCGATGTTCCGCCGCATCTGGGTTCCGCCCAGGCGCACCCAGGCCGCCGGCAGCCCCCTCCCCGCCCCTGTGGTCGGCACCGCGGCAATCGACTCCGGCACCGTCGCCCGGATCATCAAGGCCCGCGCGGCCGCCGCTGGCTTCGACCGCAGCGTGGTCGGCGGCCACAGCCTCAAGCGCGGCGCGCTGACCACCGGCATGGATCGCGGCGTCCACCCGACCCGGCTCAAGCAATTCGGCCGCCACAAGAGCTACGCCGTGCTCGACGAATACCTCGAACTCGGCGACCCGTTCGAGGGCCACCCGCTCAACGGCGTGCTGTAGCCGGTCCGTTCGTTCATGGGGCGCATGAACGGGGGATCGTGAAAGCAGCGGCGGACCGAGAACGACAGCCAAGACCCGAGCCGCCGATGATCAGCACGTGGGGACTTGGCGGACTTGGCGGTATTGGCTACATTGGTCACATCAGGAGCGCCATTTATGGTGACCAAAGCTATCTCGCCCCCGCCTGCTGGTAGCCCGCGCGGACGCCAACCTCCTCCGGTTGAGGCAACCGCGCTGGTCGCCCTGCGTCCGATGACGCGCGATGAACTCTGCCGCGTCGCCCAAGTGCTGAATGCCGGCGGCACGGCCGAACTGAAGCCGGCCCGGGTTATGCTGAGTCAACGCGACGCCAAGACCATTGCGGCAGGCAGCTTCGATCCCGTCGACGCGATGCTCATCGCCGCCCCACGTCCGGACCCGGGTTCCGACCCAGAATCGGACCTCGAACACGCGCTTACAGCCGCGCGCGCCCGTGGCGCCGCCCTCAAAGAAGAACTGCTCGCCGATCCTGAGATGCTGTCCACGGCCGCCGTGGCCCAGCGGCTCGGCATGTCCGAGGAAGGCATACGTCTGAAGCGCAAGCGCCACGAGATCCTCGGCCTCGAATTCGCCAAGCGCGGCATCCGGTACCCGAGCTGGCAGCTCCTGCCCAATGCCCAGTTGCTCCCCGCCCTGCCCCGCCTGTTTGACATTCTCGGTTCCGACCCATGGCGCCTATACCGGTTCCTGTTGCAGCATCACGCAGAAACAGGCGGCAGACGGGCCCTCGATGTGCTCAAGCGCGGCCGGTCTGATGCTGTACTGGCCGCGGCCCACAACAGCGCCGCCGGCGCCTTCTCCTGACGGGGTGGCCAAGCCCTTTCACCCGCTCGCCACCGCCCAACTGATCCGAGCCGAGGTCCCCGCCGGCGCGGTTTGGCACCATATCTTCTTGAGTCGTTTTCCGGATCCGCTCGGCTTTGGGTTTTCCGCAAGCCGATTCTCAGACCCACGGAAAGAGCCACCGCAGCGTTTCCGTGTCTATTACGTCGGTCAGAGCTTTGAGGTTGCCTTCCTCGAGACGATCGTGCGCGACCGCAAAAGCCATAATCCCGGAACGCTCGCGCTCAGCGAAAGTGATTTGGACGACTACGTGCATGTCTCGGTGAGAACCGAGCAATCGCTCGATGTCGTCGACCTACGCGCCGGCGCCGGCGTCGCCTTGGGTCTGCCTACCGATGCGCTGCGGGCCAAATCCCATAGGCTCGGCCAACGGGCGAGCCTAGCACTCCACGAACATCCCGTGCGTCCAGACGGGATCTGGTACCCGTCGCGACTAAACGGCGAGGACAACCTGGCAGTCTACGACCGCGCCCTACCAAAGTTGTCTGCCGGTCTCCGGCGTCAGCTTCGAACATGTCCGGAACTAGCCTCGGTGCTTAATAGATATCGACTAACCCTCGTCTGAGGTCGGCGTCGGTAACGTCGTGCCATTAACACGTACCGCCAGCCATACTGGCGTGGCGCTTGAACGAAACTGGCGATTGGGCAACGCGGCGCTGCCTCTCAACTTCCCGTCACCTTCCCGACCATTTTGCGTCGACCATCGTCGATCTCCCGAACGATCGCCGCTACGCCAGAGCGCGCCGTCGTTTGGGCGCACGTAGCTCCTTACGGCCGCGCCTGCGGAACTACGGAGCACTGTAGTTCCGCGGGATATGATCTCCGTGCGTACGCACGGACATTTGTAAGTAGGTCGGCACGTGCGAGGCCGCGCGATGTCGCCGCAAGAAGCACCTAACTCCGCAGCTACGCAGCACCAGGTTTCCGTTCTTACGTAACTGCGTAATATAACATCTCTGCTGATACTGCATCGTGTGAATACGCACGTCCGGAGATCGGTTGATGCGGTGATGCGGCGGTGCGGAACGCCCCAGTTACGGAACCTCTCACGCACACACCCCGTCGCGCTCCGCTTCTGCGGCTGAACATTCGGCAGTGACAAGCCAAGCCAATCTACGGACGCGCGTCCGTGCGGACGTACGTGCCTCCGTGGTTGCGTATGGACGTTGGTTGGTGCGGCCCGTTCTGCCGACCAACCGCAAGTGCTTTAATGCGCAGATGCTGCAATCCTCGGCTGCGGACATAAGGCAATGCGGACGCGTCCGGCGCAACAGAGCCCGTATCCATTGTTGGGTCGCTCCGCAGCAACGCATTCCTATTTCCACGTGGCAGCGGAACTCCGCATTTACGGGCTGACGTACCCACTTTTCTGCGGCCGCACGCAAGTCCACACGCCCCTAGAAGCGGAGGGCCTTTGGCAGGAGGTTCACTGGCGCCATCTCCGCAAAAGACGTGCGTGACGACGGACTTAACGGGTTGCGGAAAAAGGGCGCAGGGATGCTGAGACGCGGGGCCATGCGAAAGATTCAATCCGCAAGATTGAAACCGGCGCAAGAATATTTCGTTGAATCCTGTCGATCGTTCTGTTTACAGCGAACGTTGCGACCATAAGCAAGCTCGGCCGACTTTTTCCGCAACCTGTTAATCCACCGAGCAACCTTGAAAGCTATTCTCTCGACGGCCGCGCAAGAAGCGCGAGGCTCTGTCGCAGCGCGGGAGCACGGCGCTGACATTACGGACTCGTGACCTTGATCTCAGTGGCGCGAAACGCCTACCGCGGCGCGGGGTTGAGACCCAAGGCAAAGGCGAGACCATTACAAACATGCCGGAACCCGACGCTCCGATTACCCAGAGCCGGCACTGGCCGAACTCATGCATACAAGCCAATAGAAATACCTCGGCACGCGCGACTCCATTTATCCGCACGGACCGACGTGGCTACGTAACTCCGTGCCTGCGTGCCGCTTGCCTTCCGCATCGACGTGAGGTATGGTCCCACGCGAATCGATGGACCCGGACGGATACATCTTCATGTATGTGCTTGTGTTAGCCTCCCAGAAGGGTGGGGCAGGAAAGACCACCCTGTCGCGCCATCTTGCCGTGGAAGCGGAACGCGCGGGGGAGGGACCTGTCATTCTGATCGACGCCGACCCTCAAGGCGGTTTGGCAAGTTGGTGGAATCGCCGCGCGGCAGACTCGCCGGTCTTTTTTGCTAGCCGATTGGAGGACCTGCCGAAGCATCTCGAACGGGCACGGGAAGGGGGGTTCAAATTGGTCATCATCGACACTCCGCCCCAGGCGACGGGATTGATACGGGCAGTGGTCGAACTCGGCGACCTAGTTCTGATCCCAACTCGACCATCTCCGGATGACTTGGATGCCGTCGGCCGAACCATTGACATCGTGGAGGAAGCCAAGAAACCGATGGTGTTCGTGATCAATGGTGCGACGAAGAACGCGCGGATCACTGGCCAAGCGGCCATAGCTCTTTCACAGAGCGGGACAGTCGCGACGACCACAATTCACCACTCGGTTTCGTTTCCCACGTCGGGGATCGACGGCAGAACCGTTAGCGAACTTGACCCAGAAAGCAATTCAGCCAAAGAGGTTGCGGAGCTATGGAATTACGTGGCAACGCGACTGCGGAAATCCGCAAGGCTCGCAGCATGAGCAAGGGGCCAGACCTGAGCGCGTTCCCGATTCCCCGTAAGGGGGGGGCGAAGCCGATCGCCATGGACGAAACGGCCGAGATCGCTGCCATCGAAGAAACGCGAGGAGGAGAGGGGGTGGACACAGCCCCGTCGTTGCCTGCGCCAGCGCCTGCTCCGGTCGCCCCGACCATCGTTGTGGAACGCAAGAAACCATCAACAACGCGGGTGCCTCCGACCGAACCTGTGCCAACGGCCGCGACCGCTCCAACAGGGCAGACCGTTGCCACCACCGTCAAGTTGGACGAAAATCGCTACCTCCGTCTGGCAGACGCAGGGAAGCCTGGTCCTGGTCGATTGAGACGACGGACCATTCAAGAGATGGTCATTGAGGCGCTTGACGAGTGGTTCGAGCGGCGCGGCATTTAGGCAGCGTCCGCCTCATTCGGTAACTCAAGATGCTATTTCTTGGCCATCTGACGCTTATTCTGTTAGCTCTGGTTCGAATATCCGTAGCGTACACTACCCCGATTGCGCGGTAGATTCCTGCGTCGCCTAGTGACGTCTTAAATTTATCTCCGTCTGAGTACTTTGAACGCGCCTACCAATATTATGCCGCTTCGACCTCGCCGTTAGGGCCGTGGGAAGCATGCGGGCGGGGTTTGAACACAACCAGTACCGCCTCGTTGGGGGTACGTTTTGCGCCCTTGATTCCCTTCATGCCGGCAGCTTCCATAGCCTTGGCCGTCGGCGACGAGTGATCGTTAATAAGAAATAATTGGTAGTCGGGAAGCCTATCAAGTTCGGCGAGCTGTTTCAGGTCAAACTTGAAGCGACGTAGGTTGCGCTGCATCGTGCCGCATTTCTTTGCTAACACGAGTAGAGAGACCTTCCACTCAGCTTGACGCCCAACATGCTTGCGGGCTATCTCGTAGAGACGGCGCTCGAGTCCGCCAGTCAGGTCGAAATACGCCGGGTTGATCGCCAAGACACGCCGATCCTTTACCAGGGCGCGAAAAGTCCAGTCGTTGAGGGTGATCTCGAGGCCCTGCATCACTCGATTGCCCGCCTTGTTCTCCTTCGTCAATATCCGGAAGCTATCGATCCAGCCGAAGCCGCGAGTCTCGCGCTCACCGCCTGACTGAATGTCCGTGGTTATGGTGGTGGATCGCAGTCGAAACAGCGCGTCGTAGATTTCTTGGTAGCCGTTTTTGCCGGTGTGCCGGCGTGTCACGCGCAGCATATCGTAGGCTGCCACGCGCACGGTACGGGACACTTCCTCGCCGCGCTCGATCTTGGAGTTGATCAGGCTGGAAAGGTAAATCAAGACATCCTTGTCCCATATAGTCGCGATCCCGCGCTCGCCGGGCGAGATACGGATCGACACGTTTCCGTCCTGATAGATAATCGGCGTCAGCAGCGGTCGCTTCTGCAACGCGAAGAAAGGAAATTCCATGGTTGCCCGGTCGTCGCGCAGAGGGGCAGCGACCAAGCTCTCAATGAAGAGGTCAATCGGTTGGCCAGGGGACACCAGGGTGGATGCCTCCAATTCTAGATCGAACACAGCCATGCAGCCTCCTTCGGCTCCTATATGACAATGACTTCGAGTCTCTGGAAAGAGTTTAGCCGTTCCCTTTACCCCGAGGATGGCCCCCAAAGGCGTTCCCGATTCCCCGAACCCCCCGGAAAGCGTTCCCGTTACCCCGTCTACAGGAAACCTTCGGCGGCTATATCCGAAAAGGACAATGCCTTACCGGCCGGGACCAACTCGGTGTGTGAACTCGGGGTGGACCTTCGAACTCGGGGTAACGGGAACGGAACGCGCTGCTCGGAAAGCGCCAACCAGCCGCCGATTCCACAAATGCTATATTATTCAATAGCATAGCGCAATTCGCCTAAAGTGGCCGAACGTCACGACTCTAGGAAACTTGGACAGAGGCCGTCGGGGAATCGAGAACGGAGGATGCCGGGGAATTAGGAACGCCAGTTGCGAAGGCCAGATGGAACGACGGGCGGGGGATCAGGAACGGCCTATCGGGGAAACGCGAACGAACCTGAACGGGGATTCAGGAACAAGAGATCGGGGAATTGCGAACGCCGACTCGGGGTAACACGCTGAACCAGAAGCGGTTTTCAGCACTCTAACGTTTTAACTTAAAAAAGAATCTAACTTCTTAACGATGATCCAACCTTCGTGCCTGTGGATAACTCGGCACACGATGAGGCCTAAGCTCGACTTTCCGCCGGTCGTTCCGGGTTGCGTCAGATCAGCACCCAGAAGATGTCCTCGTCGTCGATGAAGCGCAGCGCCTCGTTGAGCGACAGGACGGTTCGGCCGAACGGGCCGGTGGACGACCAACCTTGCTTTCCGAGTGACCAGTAGAGCACCTCGAAACGGTCGCCGGCCGTATTCAGGTGCAAGCGCGCGATCGGTGCCCCGGAAGCGGCGTGGTAGACCGAGTAGCTGCGGTTGCGGCGTTCGACCAGGACGGCGCCGCGGCTGAAGGAGAAGTGCTCGATGCGCTGGAGGATGTCGTCGGCCATATGGGCACCATCATAGGCGGCCCGGCGGCGGTGCGTCGCGGGGGATGCGCCCGCAGCAGTGGGACTTGCGGCATCGGCGGCACGCGATTCTACCGATTCGATGACACCAGATCGCATCCCGGCCGCTCCGATTCACCCCGCCGTCGACCCCGTGCCGTCCCTGCTGGCTACCTGGCTGGCGCCGTTCCGCGACTGCTTCACCGCACCGGTCTGGCCGCGCGTGCTGGTGCTGGTCGCCGGCGCAGTGCTGGCACCGGGCCAGCGGACAGTCAGCGCCGCCCTGCGCGTGATGGGCCTGGCCGATCGGCCGAGCTTCGGCCGTTACCATGAAGTCCTCAGCGAGGCCCGCTGGGATGCGCACGCGCTCTCGCGTCGGCTGCTGCGCCACCTGCTCGACGCCCTGCTGCCGACCGGCGAGGTGGTGATCGGTATCGACGGCACCATCGAGCGGCGCTGGGGACCACACATCACGGCCCGCGGCATCTACCGCAATCCGCGGCAGTCCTCGCGCGGCTTCTTCGTCAAGGCCAGCGGCCTGCGCTGGCTGCCGCTGATGGTGGTGCTGCCGATCCCATGGGCGAAGCAGCGCTGGGCGTTGCCGTTCCTGACCATCCTGGCCCCCTCGCAACGCAGCAACGAGAAGCAAGGCCGGCGGCACAAGAAGCTGACCCGTTGGGCGATCCAGGCGATCCTGCAAACCAGGCGCTGGCTCCCGGATCGCCGGATCACCATCGTCGGCGACAGCAGCTTCGCCAGCCTGGAACTGATCGCCGCGGTGCGCCGTCATGTCCGGCTGATCACCCGCCTGCGGCTGGATGCCAACCTGTTCGCGCCGGCGCCTCCGCCTCAGCCCGGCCAGCGCGGGCGGCGGCCGCTGAAAGGCCCGCGCCTGCCAAAGCTCGCCGACGTGCTGGCCAACCCCGCGACGGTGTGGACGAAGCTGGAGGTGACCGATTGGTATGGCGGACAGACGCGGCTGCTCGACATCGCCACCGGGGTCGCGGTCTGGTACCACGCCGGCCTGCCGCCGGCGCCGATCCGCTGGGTGCTGAGGGGAAGGACACGTGACGGTGGAGCGGCATGTGGCGCCCCCACCTGAAGAGCTGCCGGGCTGGCTTGCTCGCCTGGACGAGGGCTTGCCCGAGCGCTTCGGGCGGGCCGACAGGCCTGTTGT
>Ga0302319_10013783_pt1 | contig 15134 bp, 14 predicted proteins | sample Bog_T0_2_FD_203319 | JGI IMG/M metagenome (GOLD analysis project Ga0302319, IMG submission 203319) | Peat permafrost microbial communities from Stordalen Mire near Abisko, Sweden - Bog_T0_2 | ecosystem: Environmental > Terrestrial > Soil > Wetlands > Peat | place: Sweden: Abisko, Stordalen Mire... | reverse complement strand
CAACGGTCAGAAGATCCAGTTGAACGTGCCCGGAGATCAGATCTTCTCGGCCAGCGGATCGAACAGTGTATTTGGCGCTCTGAATAGCCTGATTGCTGACTATTCCAGTGGCGCCGTCGATACCGCCCAGTCAGTCAAAGACACGACCGCGCTCAGTACGGCGATGAACTACGTCTCACAACAGCGAGTGACCATTGACAACTCGATTACGCAGATCACTTCAGCCTCAGATGCGGTGACCAGCGATCAAACTCAGTTGACCACGGCCCAGACCAACCTCATGCAGGCCGATGTTGCGACCGTCTCGACGCAACTCTCCCTGGCTGAGACCCAGCAGACGGCACTCGAAGATGTGATTGCGCAGCTCGATTCGTCGTCGAACAGTTTGTTCAGCAAGCTGCAATAGGAGACTCCCGCACTGCAGCCGTCTATACTTTGTGCAGAAGGGGACAAAGTGTTCGCTCCAATTCGCTTCCTGTGGAATGCAACGCGCGGCTATCGACTCGCACCATGGCGAAGCGAGTACCTGCGTTGGCGGGTGGAGACTTACTCCGGCCAGTCTGCCGAATCGTTGACGCCCAAACGAGTGCTTGGTTTTGTCTGGGACTCGCGATGGGAATTGCTGAGTTTCCTTGCCTGGACGGGCCGGCTGGACCGCGAAGTGCGCAAGCGAATCTAACATCAGTGACAACTGGCGATCGATCTTCGGAGCTCTTTCCTGCATGATGATTGGACCGATTCAGCTCGCCCGCCTGGGACTGGCTCTCTCTCTGGCAATGGCTGCGATTGAAGCTTGTGCGCAGGAAATGCCACCCATCGAACCTCCCGTTCCGCTTCTCTCCGCTCACCGAGACACTTCAACGCTGCGCGTAACCGCGAATGAAGTCCTCGTCCCCACGCTTGTCGAGAAGCGCGGCGGTGGCATTATCTATGGCCTCAAGCCTGAAGATTTTGTGCTGGAAGACAACGGCGTGCCGCAGAAGATTCGAGTTCAGGAGGAGATGGACACGGCGCCTGTATCTCTTGTCGTGGCCGTTGAGGAGGGCGGAGCGAGTGTTCTTGAATTCGACAAGCTGGCCAAGCTCGGACCGCTTCTGGATCTGTTTCTCTCCGATGGCAGGAGCCAGGCTGCGCTCGTAGGCTTCGATTCCAAGCCGCATTTGATTCGTGACTACACACACTCCAGCGAAGAAATCAATGAATCGCTCAAGCGCCTCGAACCGGGCAATGGCGGCGATGCGATTCTGGATACGGTGAGCTATGCCGTCGATCTGCTGGAGACCCAGCCCAAGGAGTATCGGCGGGTTCTTTTGCTGATCAGCGAAGAGCGCGACCACGGCAGCAAGCACACCAGGCCGGAGCAGTTGATCCAGAAGATTGGCCGCTCCGACGTGCTGGTTCTGAGCGTATCGTTTTCTCCATCGCGTGCCGAGTTGCTTCATGACATCAAGGATTCCGGCGATAACCGAACCATGAACATGGTGTCCGCCCTTGCCATGATCGTACAGGCCTTCAAGAAAAACGTGGCCGAAGAGGTTGCCCGCATGAGCGGAGGGGAGTACACCACCTTCACCGGCGATAAGGGGTTTGAGGCAAAGGTTGTGGATGCCGCAAAGCATGTGCGCAACCGGTATTTGCTTACGTTCAGCCCCTCAGATCCTACGCCAGGCCTGCACACAATCCGGGTCAGAACCGCGCAGGACTACGGGGCCCGGATTGTGGCAAGAGCCAATTACTGGTTGGTTCGCGATCAGTAAGAGCAACTTTCAGCTTCTAGCTTTTTCGAGCTGATTGCCCCCAGTTGATCAGTGGTTGAGCGCGCTTTGTCATAGCAAGGACAAAATGCCGCGCAAAGTGTGGCATAATGCCCATATGGGTCAGACGCTCCCTATACCCGTTATTGAGACCCCTGTCTTCCAACTGAATTGGGAAGCGGCAAGTCAAGGTGTGCCGCTTTCCGCACTTGACGAGTTTGCCGCCTACTCAGGATTTGCTGTCAAGGATTTTCTGGAAGTTGTGATTCCCGCCCGCACTCTGAAGCACCGTCGCCAGCGGAACGAACCTCTCAGTCTGGATGAATCCGACCGGCTGGCACGGGTTGCGCGACTCTATGCGCTTGGAGTGCGGGTCTTCGGTGATCCCAATAAGGCACGGCGCTGGCTCTCAAAACCCAAGGAGAGATTCGAGGGTAGTTCTCCGCTGGCCAGAATGCGCACCGAACTGGGTGGGCGCCAAGTAGAAGAGATGCTTTACCAGATTGATGAAGGGATGTTTGCCTGAAACTCATAGCTTCGATGTTAAGAATCCCAGTCTCCGTATTATCTAGCGGAAGGGAATAAATATATGAATGCTATTGAACCGAGAACCCTATGGCGTATAAGCGATTACATTGACCTCAGTGGCGAAGGCGGCCGCAAGGCGGGCGCGCGATGGCACACCGCCGGCTCTCGAATTGTCTACCTGGCCGAATCGCCGATGGTGGCTCTTGTTGAGACGCTTGTCCACCTCGATGTCGACCGCGAAGACACCCCGGACTTCTATACATTGCTCAAGATTTCAATTCCTGATGGCCTTGCCATTCGATTGCTCGATCCTCCTGCAGGGAGCGAATGGAAGCAGGATCTGGAATTGACCCGTCAAATCGGCGATACCTGGCTGGCCTCTCTGGAAACGCCTTTGGCCCGAGTGCCCTCAGCAATTGCTCCCCATACTTGGAACTACCTACTGAATCCCTCGCATTCCGATGCGAAACAGATCGAAGTTGCCGAGGTGATCCGAGAGCGGTTCGACAACCGGCTGTTCAGCTTTGGCGGGCGCTGAACCAGGTTCGTTTACAGCTTGGTTCAGCTTCTGTAGCAAATGGCGCGGGGAAGGCCATTCATGGTAATCTCACTCTAGACACTTAAGAGTGGACCTGAGAAGACAAGAGGAGTAACACACGCCGTGCTGGCGACTGCTAAGAAAACTACCCTGATTGAACGCTTCCGCACTCATGATTCGGACACCGGTTCGCCGGAAGTCCAGATCGCGATTCTGAGTGAGCGGATTGGTGAACTGACCGAGCATTTCAAAACCCACAAGAAGGATCACGCTTCCCGTCGTGGACTTTTGATGCTGGTGAGCAAGCGCCGCCGCCTGCTGGATTACCTGAAGACGCACGATACTGATCGCTATCGCGACGTGATCGGCAAACTCGGTATCCGCAAGTAACCAGAAAGCAAACATTGACCCGGAAGCGCCCAGACCGGATTTTGGTCACGGCCCCCGTTCCACCCAGAACCTGGGGCCATGGTGTACCTGGCGAACTGCACCCCATGCCAGGGCCTGCGCACAGCTATCGGCTGAGCGCGGCCCGAGCATGCAGATCGGCATTCAGGCCGGGAGAATCTACTCCCCCGCGCAACCCCCACTCTTTTGCGCGCAGCCTCTTTGCTCTCATGCAAATCGTCACCTTCCTGACACCCTCCGGCGCATTCCCCCCACAAGTTTCCCAAGTGAAAAAAATGAAACGAGGACACTATGTCTAAGCACGAAGTATCCGTCGAGCTTGCCGGCGGCAAGCGGTTGGTCTTTGAGACCGGCCGCATGGCCAAGCAAGCCTCTGGCGCCGCACTGGTGACCACAGGCGAAACCGTTGTTCTGGCCACTGCCGTGGCTTCCCCAGACCCCAGAGAAGGCATCGACTTCTTCCCCCTCACTGTCGATTACCGTGAGTACACCTATGCCGGCGGCCGCATTCCCGGCGGCTTTATCAAGCGCGAAGGCCGGCCGAGCGAAAAAGAAGTTCTCACCTGCCGTCAGATCGACCGCCCCATCCGCCCCTTGTTCCCCGATGGTTTCAAAAACGAGACCCAGGTGATTGCGCTGGTGTTTTCCGCCGACAAGGAAAACGACCCCGACGTGGTTGGCATCAATGCCGCCGCTTGCGCGTTGGCTCTGTCCGATATTCCATTCAGCGCCACAGTCGGCGCTGTGCGCGTAGGTCGCGTCGATGGTGAGTTCGTCATCGGGCGCCAAGGAAGAGACTGAAGAAGTCATCCTGGCGGCCATCGAATTTGCTCACACCGAGATCAAGAAGATTGTTGCCGCAATCGACGAGTTGGTCGGCCTCGCCGGCAAGCCCAAGCGCGCATTTTCCGCTCCCGAGTTTGACGAAGCCTATTACGGTGAACTGAAGGCCAAGGTTGGCGACCGTCTCAAGGACGCTCTCGACACTCATGTTCACGCCAAGGCTGAAAGCCAGACGCTGATCAAGGAGATCAAGGCAGAGCTTGCTGCTGCGTTGCCTGCTGACGACCCCGCGGCCAAGAAGAAGTTGGGAACCTATTACGAGCATCTGCGTGAGCGGACGTTCCGTGAGCAGGTGACCAAGGATCGCATCCGTCCCGATCGCCGCGCCTTCGACGAGATTCGCCAGATCACCATTGAAACCAGCGTTCTGCCTCGCGTTCATGGTTCCGCATTGTTTACTCGCGGAGAAACGCAGGCTTTGGTTACGGCTACGTTGGGCACCACCGACGACGGCCAGCGTCTGGAGAGCTATGAGGGCGAGAAGAAGAAGCCCTTCATGCTCCACTACAACTTCCCGCCGTTCTGCGTGGGTGAAACCGGCCGTATGACCGGCACTGGCCGTCGCGAGATCGGCCACGGAGCATTGGCTGAGCGCGCCATTGCCGCTGTTCTGCCCAGCCCCGAAGAATCGCCTTACACCATCCGCATCGTCTCTGACATCCTGGAATCCAACGGCTCTTCGTCGATGGCTTCGGTTTGCGGCGCCAGCCTGGCGCTGTTTGACTCCGGTATTGCGCTCAAGGGTGCGGTTGCCGGCGTCGCGATGGGCCTGGTCAAGGAGGGCGACGACTACGCCATCCTTACCGATATTGCCGGCGCGGAAGACCACTACGGCGACATGGACTTCAAGGTGGCTGGTACCCGCAAGGGCATCACCGCATTGCAGATGGACATCAAGATCGGCGGGCTCACTCGCGAGATTCTTGAGCAAGCCATGGAGCAGGCGCGCAAGGGCCGGCTCTTCCTGCTGGACAAGATGGATGCTGTACTCGACGGACCTCGTACTGAGCGTTCGGCCTATGCACCTCGCATCGAAACGGTCATGATTCCGACAGACAAGATTCGCGATCTGATCGGAAAAGGTGGCGCTACGATTCGCGGCATCATCGAGCAGACCGGCGCAAAGATCGATGTGGATGACACCGGTCGGGTCAATGTCGCCTCCTGCGACGCTGAAGGATTGAAGAAGGCGCTCGAAATGATCGGCAACATCACGGCAGTGCCCGAGATCGGCAAGGTTTATCTGGGCAAGGTTGTGCGGTTGGCCGAGTTCGGCGCATTTGTCGAGCTATTCCCAGGCACAGATGGCCTGTTGCACATCTCCGAGATCGCCGAGCATCGCGTGAAGGAAGTGAAGGACGAGTTGCGCGAAGGCGATCAGGTCATGGTCAAGGTTCTGGCCATCGAAGGCAATCGCATCAAGCTCAGCCGCAAGGCGCTCATCAAGGAGCAGAAGGCTAAGCTTGCTCCTACAGCTCCGGTTGAGACCGAAGAGGGGGAATCTGGCTTCACCGCCGCACCCGCCGCTCCGATCACGCAACTGAAGCCCCGCAATGAGTTCGACGAACGCCAGCCGAAGTCCAACCAGAGCACGATCCTGATTGAGGGTGGTGACGAATTCGAAGACGAAGCGGGCGAGGAGTTTGACGAAGAGACTGAGCCCAACTTCAATCGCGTTGAGGGAGCACCAGTCCCGGTCGGCACAGCCGTCGGAGCGGGTCGTCCCCCTGCGAATAACAACAATCGCCGCCGTCGTCGTCGTCGGCCAGGTGGCCCAGGTGGTTCTGGTGGTGGACGCGGACCTGGTAACGGTGGTGGTCAAGGTTAGTTCACAGTTTCATGGTAAGAAGCAGCACGGCCCGGAGAGACTCTCCGGGCCGTGCTGCTTTTGTTGCCTCGGGCTTCAAACTCACAATGCTCACAGGTCGAGGAGGAGGGTTGCGCCGATCTCCAGATCGGCTGTCCTGAGGGACTCCCAGCACTCAGAAACCTCGCCAGATCTTGAATCCGCGACTGCGGCGACGCCTGTGAGAGGTGCAGGCTCAAGCGGAAACTATTTGAGTGGTATGTGCGGCGTCTTCTGCGTATGACCTTGGTTGCTCTGCGCAGGGCTCACTTCAGCGCGGGAAGTAAATCGTTCGCGGAGAGCCCGGCATCGTCGGTACCAGACGCATGCTCATTTTTCGAGCGATACATGCGCAGATCCGCTGCAATGCAGAGAGACTCCAAATCATGAGCATCATCTGGAAAGATGGCGATCCCGACGCTTGCGCCGACTCTTACTTCTTTTCCGCACAACTGCATCGGCTCGGAGAGGATCTGCTTCAATGCAGCGCCCACATGTTGCGCATCTTCCCGGCTTGTGGGTTCTTCCAGGATAATAGAAAACTCGTCCCCTCCCGTCCGCGCGACTGTATCGGAGCGGCGTACGCGTCCGGTGAAGATTGTTGCCACGTGCTGCAACACCAGGTCCCCGACATGATGGCCCATCGTGTCGTTCACATGCTTGAACCTGTCGAGATCCACCACCAGCAAGGCTGTCTGCGCCTCACATCGACGGGCGCGCTCCAGTGCGATCGCGAGTCGGTCCTGATACAAGCGGCGATTGGGCAGCCCGGTCAAATGATCGTGGAGAGCCAAATGCCGGTTGTGTTCAATCTGGTCTTCAAGCAACAGCAGGATCATGCCCACCGCGACCACATACTTTGGCAGGTTCCAGACTTCGCTTTCGATATGGACATCTGGCAGGAATGTTCCCAGCAATGGCGCGACGGCAAACACTGAAGCCCAGGCAAGGAATCCGGCGACTGTAATAAATGAGCCGGCAGTGGCCCGGCGATAGGCGAACCAGAAATGAATGCAGCAGACGAAGTAGATATTAAACAAGACCCCGTTGAGGGCCAGGCTGCCACCATCGCCAGACTTGTACTGGGTGAAAAACAGGAATAGCGCCAGGCTGCAATACATGGTGACCAGGACCCAGCGTATCGGGCTCGTGAATTTCCTCACTGTAACCAGCGCGACCAACAGCGGCAGTGCGCCAACCAATGCGGCAGCTGGGTTCAAGGCCCAGTCTGTAGTCGGACTAAAGGAAATGAGACCGATGTAGAGCGTATTCGATCCACCCAATACGGCAAACATCCAGCGGCTTGAAACCTCATGCCGGTAGGGAACTGAGGACCAGCTGAACAGGAGCCCGGCCCAGATCAGTGCGGAGAGTCCGACAAACCCTGATAGTTGCCCTCCCACGCCTGGGAGATTCAAGAACAGAAATGCGGCAAAATGAACGGCTATCATGATCCAGCCGGTCAGCCAGATTCCAGAGACAGGGGTCGGGTTTCGGCGAGACACCGAGGCGAAAGCCGCCGTCAGCAAGGCAATCGCTGCCAGGTCGGGGATCTCGCTCCAATTCACCTATGAACACCTCGAAAGAGGAATTTCGCCTTCTACTAGAATCGGCTATTTTTCCAGCGCGGCCATCACTCTTTTGTAGTACAGCAGCAATATCGACGTAAACTCTGGTAACTTTCGATCAAGTTTTCCACAGTTATACACTCAGGTCACTTCGACAAGATTCTGCGTGGCGCTACTCGATCTTCGCTAGAATCAAAAAGATGGCAGCCAGTTTGTACATTGTCGTTGAAGGGGAAGACCCAGGATTCGATATCTTCGTGAACGGCCAGTATATGGCCCGCAACGAAGATCCTCTCGAACGTCTCGCAGAGAAGCTGAAAGTCAGGCCTCTTCTCGACTTCTTTTCCGCAGATGAAAACTCAATGGCATTGCTGCTTGAGCAGGGCGCGGGAAATCCCAACTGGGTCGGCAATCTCCCAGAGCCTCAATGGAGCAATGCGGGCGATGGCCTGGTCACAGTTTGCGCCCTGATCGCTTTTCTCGGTGCTTATCCAGCCTCACTCGGCTCAGAAACCCCGAACGTTCTGGCTGAATTGCGTGAGTACGAGCAGGTGTTGCAAAAGGCTGATCAGCGCGGCCTCAACTGGCATCTTGCCGTGAGCTGGCGCTAGGTTAACCTGAATGGTCAGTCTGCTGCGCTTTCACCTTCTCTTGGATTGAAGATGTTGCCCATGCGCCGAATCTGCGCACCCACGCCGCGCAGCTTTTCTTCGAAGCGCTCGTAGCCGCGGTCCATGTGATAAACACGATCGAGAATCGATTCTCCATCCGCTACCAGGGCGCCCAGCACCAGCGACGCCGATGCCCGCAAGTCTGAACACATCACGGCTGCCGATGAAAGTCTGGCCGGCCCGCGAACGGTTGCGGTTCTCCCGTCGACTTTGATGTTCGCTCCCATGCGGACCAGCTCCTGAACATGCATGAAGCGATTTTCGAAGATGTTCTCTTTGACCACGCTCACGCCTTCAGATGTTGTGGCCAGGGCCATGTACTGCGCCTGCATGTCGGTGGGAAAGCCAGGATACTCCTCAGTGGAAATGTCGGCAGCCTGCAACTTCCCGTCGGCTCGCACTCGCACTGTGTCCGGTCCAAGAATATCGACACGAACGCCAGCTTCCTGAAGTTTGGCGATCACCGCGCCCAGATGAGCCGCGTTGCAGTTGGACACAATCAAATCGCCGCGAGTGATCGCGCCAGCCACCAGAAACGTTCCCGCCTCGATACGGTCGGGATTGATGCGATAGCGTGCGCCATGGAGCCGATCAACGCCTTTCACGCGGATGGTAGAGGTGCCTGCTCCGTCAATCTTCGCGCCCATGGCAGTCAGCAAGGCGGAGAGGTCGGTCACTTCCGGCTCGCGGGCGCAATTCTCCATCAGGGTTTCACCCTTCGCCAGAACAGCGGCCATCAGCAGGTCTTCGGTGCCGGTCACGGTGATCTTGTCAAAGACGAGATGCGCGCCACGCAGTCGCTCGGCTCGCGCCTCCAGGTATCCGTGCTCCTGCGTAATGGTCGCGCCCATTTTTTCCAAACCCTTGATGTGCAGATCGATGGGTCTTCCGCCTATGGCGCATCCGCCAGGCATGGCAACGCGCGCCATACCCGTTCGAGCAACAAGCGGGCCGAGCACCAGGGAACTGGCCCGCATGGTCTTGACGATTTCGTATTTTGCTTCTGGATCGGAAAGAGTTCGGCAACTGATTGTGGTGCGATGCTGCGCGCGCCCATACCCGAGTTCGACTTCGGCTCCCATCGATACCAGCAGCCGGCGCTCCGTCTCTATGTCGCGCACCTGGGGAACGTTTTCGAGCGTGACTTCGTCTTCGGTGAGAATGGCCGCGGCCATACAGGGTAATGCCGAGTTCTTTGCGCCGGAAATGCGCACGGTGCCCACCAGGGGATTTCCGCCGCGGATGACGAATTTATCCATGAATATTGGCCAACTCCCAAACTATAAGTGTAAATCGAAGTGAAACGGACCAACTGGAGCAGGGCGTGCAGGGATCCTCTGAGCCAAAAGGGTCAACCTGTCGGCGATCCGGACCAACTACAGCTCCAGCACGGTGTCCTCAATCGCAAGGCGAACGTTGCCGTCTGATTTGGCCAGACGGCGCACTGCTTCAGGCTTGTCGACTCTGGCTTTGAGCATCACCAGCGCCACCGGGACGCTTCGACCGGCGCTCTTGATCGTCTGCACAGCGGTCTCGCGGTCGATCTTGCAAGCTTTCATCAGGATGCGGATGCCGCGCTCGACCAGCTTTGAGTTCTGCATGTGCACGTTGACCATCAGGTTTTCGTACACATAGCCAAGCCGGGTCATGGCGCCGGTCGTGATCATGTTGAGGATCATCTTCTGAGCGCTGCCCGCCTTCATGCGGGTCGAACCAGAGACAACTTCGGGGCCTACATCCGCAACGATGGCAATGTCAGCGGCGGCAGCCAACGGGGTGTCATGGTTGCAGGTGACTGCGGCTGTGTGTGCTCCACGCGCGCGGGCATAAGCCACTGCGGCCACGACATAAGGAGTGCGGCCTGAAGCAGAAAGCCCTACAACTATATCCTTGCGAGTGGGTCGGCGGCGCGCAATGTCACGCTGGCCCAGTTCCTCGGAGTCTTCGTTGACTTCAACGGCTGAAGCGAGTGCCTTGGGGCCACCAGCCATGATGTATTGCACTTGTCCAGGGGCCGTCGAGTAGGTCGGTGGGCATTCAGAGGAGTCAAGCGCCGCGATGCGTCCACTCGATCCGGCGCCGATGTAGATCAGCCGGCCCCCATCGCGAAGACATCGGGCTACTTGATCGATCACTTGTGCGATTTCCGGAATGGCCTTCTTGACTGCGACTGGAACCTTCACATCCTCATGGTTGATGATGCGAGCAATTTCCAGTGCGGATTTGGTGTCAAAGCCTTGAGAAGCCTCGTTTTGGCTCTCAGTGGTCAATTCTTGAAGCAGGGAGGCCTGGTCTTTCTTGGAGTCCTGTTTTTCGGCGCCGGGCGTTTCCTGCATCGTCGAGCTTGTCAGCATCACGTATGTCCCCAACTCTTGATTGTATCTGGAAAGCTGTCAATGCAAAGAGAATTCTGGTTGGCTGTACCTGCAGACAAAATGGCGCCAACAACAAGTGTCAAAGCGCCTCGCGGACAGAGTCGTGAAAAACAGGCCATACTTCCCGAATAAGCCGGCAATGCCGGTCGGGCCAGGTGCGATTGGTGAGCAACACAACTGCGATCGCGGCTTCCCGGTCAATCCAGAGTGAGCAACCGCTGAAACCAAGGTGCCCGATCGAGCTGGGAGAAAAATACCGGCCTGAAGTGGAGGTTCCTGAAGGCGTATCCCAGCCCAGAGCTCTCGAACTGCCTTCGGGGCCTTGCCTCTGACTGAAAAGCTCGACGGTAGCACTGTCAAAAAGGCCCGCGCCGGCGGCTTCGGAAGCGGGCCTCCGGCCGGCCTTCAGAATCTCGCCTGCAAACCGCAGCAGGTCAGCAACATTCGAGAACAGACCGGCGTGCCCAGCGGCGCCCTTGAGCAGCGATGCATTTTCGTCCTGAACTTCACCCTGAATGCGGCGGTGGCGGAAGGTCGTGTCCACTTCAGTCGGCGGGATTAACAGCCGCATTTCAGGCGTCGGGCAGAATCGGCTGGATGCCATACCGAGCGGCTCAAATACCTGTCCACTCACCCAGGTTGCGAGACGCTCCCGTGTCAAGACTTCCAGTGCCTTGCCGAGAAGAATGAACCCAGGATCGGAGTATTCGGCGCGCGTCCCCGGCTCGGCTTCAATCGGCAACTCTAGGCAAGCTCGAAAAAGTCCGGCAGGCGTCGTTGCCGAGCGGAAAAATTCAACGTAGCCCGGAAGCCCTGAATTGTGCGCCAACAGGTGCTTCAGCTTGATGTGGCGTGCGCGTTCATCCGAGCCGCGACCCACAACAAAGCCGGGCAATAAATCGCCCAAAGGCGTCTCAATGTCGAGTTGGCCGCGCTCATAGAGCAGCATTGCGGCTGCTGTCGTCGCGACGACTTTGGTAATGCTGGCGACGTCGAAAACCGTCTTCGGGGCAACGGCCGGCGCGCCTTCGTCATAGGTAAACCGCCCCAGCGCGTCCTCAAGAACAATTTCGCCGCCGGCCATCACTCCGAAAACGCAGCCCGGGAATGCGCGCGCAGTGATCGCGTCTGCCAGCACGCGGTACACAGCGGCAAACTGCCCCTCTGGATTCCTGGCAGAGACGTCGGCTGGGATGATTTTGGGCTCCATCGCTGCATTGCATCGTAACGCGAATTGTGAACCGTCGTCGTATCCTCCGCTCGAATTTTTATGTTCGTGTCGGGAAATGAGGCTATCCTTGGATGCGAACCGTTCGTCTATTGCAATAAGGCCCTATTCGGAGGAGTGGATGCGACTGCTGCGAGCAACGTTGATCGCGACCATCGCAGCGTACCTGTTTGTTGCCCTCTCTGCGATGAGCTTGGCCCAGGAACCTGCCCCATCCGAGCCTCCCGCGACGCCACCGGCACAGGCGCCCGCCGCGCCTGCGCCCCCATTCGCCCCTGAGAAGAAAATCTATACCGTTCCGGCCGGGACCAAGGTGTTGCTGCAGCTACGCAGCGGCATCAACACCAAGAGCGCGAAGCCCGGCGATGGAGTGTACCTATCCTCGACGTTTCCGGTTGTTGTCGGAAACCGAGTCATGATTCCCTCAGGGGTTTATGTGCAGGGAGTGGTCGACCGTGTGGTGCGAGCGGGGCGCGTGAAGGGAAAGGCGCAGTTGGACATGCACTTTACCTCGATGATCTTTCCCAATGGTACGGTGGTTGAGATTCCCGGCCTTGTGAACAACCTGCCCGGAGCGAAATCTCAGCGAGTAAAGGACGACGGCGAAGGAACCATCGAACAGGATGGAGACAAGGGGCGCAATGCTGCCAAAGCCGCCGAAATCGCCATCCCGACCGGCGGCACAGTCGGGTCCATCGGTGGCTTGGCGTCAGGACATCCCCTCGCCGGTGGAATCGCGGGTATCGGCGCAGGCCTGGCCACTGTGGGCCTTGTCACGCTCTTCACACGCGGCGCCGACGTAAACATCGAAAGTGGAACCCAGGTGGAGATGAGCCTGCAACGCCCATTGTTGCTTGAAGAGGCAAACCTCAGCGGCATGGGAGAGCCAGGCGGGGCGCCAGCCCTGGTTCCCTCGGCCAACCAGCCAAAGCCGCTCGAAAAGCCTATCCATCCGCGAATTCTTTGTCCGCTCGGGGGCTTGGGCTGTGAGTAATTTCGAGTAATCTAGACAAAGATGCCAACCATCCCCGAAGACAGCCCCGGCCAGCCGGTCACTTTTGTTGCAGAACCGGAACAGTTGCCGCTTAGCCAGGCGCCCGCGCCAAACTCCACCTATGGCGGTCTTGGCCTTTGGGTGCGCGATCTGCTGGTCGCAGCGGCCGCATCGGTGCTGATCATCATCTTTCTTTACCAGCCGGTCCGCGTGGAAGGCACCAGCATGTTGCCCCGGCTCGAAGATTCAGACCGGCTGTTCATCAACAAATTCGTTTACCACATGTCATCGATCGAGCGCGGCGATGTGGTCGTCTTCCACTATCCCCGAAATCCCGAGCAAAGTTACATCAAGCGCGTCATCGCGCTCCCCGGCGACCGCCTGAGCATTGAGCGCGGCGTGGTCTGGCTCAATGGCAGGCCGCAGATTGAGCGCTACGTCCCCGAGGTCTACCAGGACACCGAATCCATGGCCGAGATTGTGATCCCGCCCGACAGCTACTTCATGATGGGCGATCATCGAAACATCTCCTGGGATAGCCGCAAGTTCGGCCCCGTGGAGCGCTCGTTCATCTACGGCAAAGCCGTCTTTGTCTACTGGCCGACAAAGGACGCGGGCGTGGTGCGGTAACGGCTTGAGGCGCAACCAAGCCCGTGTGAGCCAAAAGCGAACGTCTGCCCCATCGCAGGTGGTAGAATCGATTGAATCCACTCCCCGGAGACGCGATGCAGGCGATCCTGGCGCTCGAAGACGGGCGCATCTTCCGTGGCCTCGGCTATGGCGCACCTGGCGAAAGCCAGGGCGAAGTCGTTTTTAACACATCTCTTACCGGCTACCAGGAAATCGCCACCGATCCCTCCTATGCCGGCCAAATTGTCGTTCTTACCAACCCACAGATTGGCAACTACGGCACCAACCAGGCAGACAACGAATCGGCCAAGCCCTATATTGAGGGCCTGATCGTCCGCGAGTTCTCTCCGATCAGCTCCAACTGGCGCTCGGAGCAGGTGACCGACGAGTACATGGAGCGATATTCCGTGCCCGTGCTCGCTGAGATCGACACCCGTGCCCTGGTTCGCCATCTGCGCACCCACGGCGTAATGCGTGGGGTCATTTCGACCGCCGTGTCGGACCCTGAGGCGCTCGTCCAAAAGGCCAAGGCCATCCGCAAAATGGATGGGACGGATTTGGCGCGCGTGGTCTCCACCAAACATATCTACCAGTTTGATTCGTCAAGCAGCGGCAACCAATCGGGTGATCCTTTGTTGGATGGCGGGTTTCTGAAGCATGATGAAATGCGCAGAAGCCTGCTGCACGTTGTGGCTTATGACTTCGGCATCAAGCAAAACATCCTGAGGATGCTTACGCGCGAAGGATGCCGGGTGACTGTTGTGCCAGCGGAAACCACCGCCGAGGACGTGCTTGAGATGAAGCCCGACGGAGTGTTTCTCTCGAACGGCCCTGGCGACCCGGAACCAGTTGACTATGCGGTTCGTTCGATTCGCAAATTCCTCGGCAGAGTACCGGTCTTCGGCATCTGTCTCGGCCATCAACTCACCGGGCTGGCCTTAGGCGGCAAAACCTACAAACTCAAGTTTGGCCACCACGGCGGCAATCATCCGGTCAAGAATATGACAAACGGCAAAGTGGAAATCACGGCTCACAACCACAACTTCGCCGTCGATCCCGACTCGATCAACGCCAACGAAGTAGAGTTGACCCACGTTGACTTGAACGACCAGACGCTCGAAGGCCTGCGCCACAAAACGCTCCCGCTCTTCAGTGTCCAGTACCACCCCGAAGCCGCGCCCGGCCCGCATGATTCGCATTACCTCTTCCACGACTTCCGCCAAATGATGGAGGAGTGGAAGGGATGAAGCATTGGCTCCCAGTCCTGATTTTATTGGCAGGGCTGGGGAGTTCTTTTTCCTTCGCTCAAGTTGTTCCGTCAAAGGATCCCTTCGCTCGGTACATTGCTGGAGTTAAAACTGGTTTGCAGGAGCCCTCATTGCGGCGGTTTGCGGCCGAGTGCGGTGTGGATGTCTCGAAGATTCAGTCTCGGTATGCCGTCGGACCCGGAAGTTCCTTGACTCCAGTAAAGAATCTCTCCAAGGGAATGCAGAGACTTGATACGGATTTCTATTCGACGGCAGAAGTCTGGCCCGCGGGGGATTTAGTTCTTGTCGAAATTTGGGCAAACAGTGACGATGTCGGTTCTGAGGCTCGTTACTACAAATGTTTCGTAAATCGCAAGCTGATGCAGGCGGAGTTAGTTGTTTGGACCGTCCCATTGGCTCAAGCACTTGGCGTAATTCCTTGGGGCTATTCTCGACGATGGGAGCGCGGTACAGGCCGGCGAATGCAAAGAACCAAGGCCGAGT